>Ga0163163_10004484_pt1 | contig 11913 bp, 15 predicted proteins | sample S65metaG_FD_119766 | JGI IMG/M metagenome (GOLD analysis project Ga0163163, IMG submission 119766) | Switchgrass rhizosphere microbial communities from Kellogg Biological Station, Michigan, USA - S6-5 metaG | ecosystem: Host-associated > Plants > Roots > Rhizosphere > Soil | place: USA... | reverse complement strand
TTGGAAGGAGCTTTCCCAAAATAGAATCCCATCCTGCAACAAAATTAGATCTTGCATAATTTTCGTCCTGTGGCAGTTTTTCCAAACCCTCGTGTGTCAGTCGCAATTTTGTTTTATCGCCTTTGGAAAAAGTTCGAAGGTTACATAGGTATCGCCCGGCACGTTATCATAACTCCAAAGCAATTTCATTTTCTTTTCCGTTTCAGCCTCAAGTACTCTGCACAGATGCAGAAATTTATGACTATCCTTTTCACCGAAAAATTGAAATTCAAATCCAACTTCTGGTTTGAAGGCATTCATTTCGAAACACCATTGCTTTAGTTCATCTTTATTTGTTAAGGCTTGCCACACTCTTGAGACAGGAGCATCCAAAATAACTTCCTTTACCAAAGGTTCAGTTATTGTTTGATTTTGTATCATATCGTTTGTTTTAATGAATTTTATTTTTTTCTGCTCTTGCTATTGGCCAGGTAATTTTGAAGATTGGCCAGCTTCTTATCCCAGAACTGGCTGTATTGTTCTGTCCATTGTACTACCTCTTTAAGCTTATTTAACTGGGCATCACAAAATCTTTCTCTTCCTTCCTGCCTTATTGTTACCAATCCACATTCCGTAAGGATTTTAATATGCTTTGAAACAGCAGGTCGGCTAATATCAAAATTATCAGCAACAGCATTGAGATTTAAAGATTGCGTTGCTAATAAATTGATGATCTCTCTTCTTGTAGGGTCGGCAATTGCCTGGAATACATCACGCCTCATTTCCATTGTGAAACCATTTGGTTACAAATATAATAAGAAACCATATGGTTACACAAAATTTTTTGCGATAACATCTATCAAGAGATCATTTCACAATCAAAACTTTCCAGTCGGCGGGTTTGCGGATTAAATTGAAAGCAACATCATAATCATGCCTGTACAGTTCCAAATCACAGGTATCAGACCCGAGCTGAAGGTTGCTGATACTAATCCTGTCAAGGTAAGGGGGTAATTCAGGCTTGTTGAATACAATCGTTTTTTTTATGGCGTTGATTTCAACCTGTAGGCAAGCTTGCAGCAGCATAAACACAGCGCCTACCGACCATGCTTGCGGTGAACAGGCTACCGGGTAAGCCGTTGGCCCTTCACCAATTCGTCTTGTAAAACCACAATACAACTCGGGAAGTCTTTGTAATTCTATAAATAGTGAAGCATCAAACAATGCAGAAAGAATTTTTGCCGCTTCTTTTTGAAAACCATATTTAGCCATTCCCGAAGCAATAATGGCATTGTCATGTGGCCAGATTGAGCCATTGTGGTACGACATGGGATTATACTTTTTATTGTCTTCACTCAAGGTTCGTATTCCCCATCCACTAAACATTTCGGCAGATGTAAGCGTTGCCACAAGTCTGAATGCTTTTTCTTCGTCAACAATTCCACAAAACAAACAATGGCCAGGATTTGAGGAAACTACACTACAAGGTTTTTTATTTCCATCAAGCGCCAATGCAAAACACGAAGATTCTTCATCCCAAAAAATCTCATTAAATTTTCGTTTTAGCAGTTTAGCCTCAGTTGCCAGCTGTTGTGCCAGTTCATTTTCATTCAATACCTCCGCGAGCATCGAGGCAAAATTTTTCGCAGCATAAACGTAACTCTGCACTTCGCACAATGCAATTGGTGGTTCTGCTAATTCACCATTTTTGTACATGATCGAATCCTGAGAATCTTTCCAGCCCTGGTTCGTCAATCCATTTTCTGCTTTGTGTTTGTATTCTACAAAACCATCTCCGTCTAAATCACCATAATGATTAATCCAGTGTAATGCAGCCTTGATATTGGGCCATAGCTTTTTTATGGTAGTAATGTCGGCAGTATGTTGATAGTACAGTCCCGCTAGCATTACAAACAATGGTGTAGCATCAATAGTTCCATAATATTCCTTGAACGGTATTTCAGCCGTGTTAGCCATTTCGCCGCTTCTTGCTTCGTGTAAAATTTTCCCGGGTTCAGCGTCTTTAGATGGAATCAATTCCGTCGCCTGCATGTGAGCCAAAAACAACAAGGCATTTCTTGCAATTTCAGGAGCAATCCATAAAACTTCCATTGCTGTAATAATGCCATCCCTTCCGAACGCTGTATTGTACCACGGAACACCGGCGTATGGGTATATACCATAAGGTGTTTGTGTAAGAAGTGAAATAAGATCAGACTTTGAACGATGTATCCAATGAGTGAATTGTTCGTTGGAAGTGGAGATGTTTGCAAACAAGGCATGTGATTTCTGCAACTCTTGCTGCATGTTGATTTTAATTTCTTCAAAGTTTGAGAAAGAAATCTGTTTAGGCTCGCTGCTAAAAAAACTTTCTTCAGTTTTAAAAGCAATGAGATAATCAATCTTCTGTTTTTGATGTGGCGCCAACTGTAGGATGAACCTTGCAATATTGTGTTCAAAATCGGGCATCGCTCCTTCCATGAAAATTATTTCAGTTGCCCTTGTAATTCTATCTAATCCATAATACTCGTAAACCAACGCGTTTCTATTGTGATGAAGTTGATGTTTGTTTGGTTCAAGCGTTCTTGGTATTCCCCTTATTTCAAAAAGATCTTTAAAATCAGTTCCAAAGGCAAGGGATAATTCGATTTTACATTCTACGTCACCATAATTAACAATCGATATCTCTTCGTAATAAACACTGTTCCGGATGAATTGATTTCTGGAAATGTATATACTATTTTCAAGAATACCGCAATCAGTCAAATCGGGATTGGTAAGATCGACTGAAAGAAAATCGTTGTCTTCTTTAATTGAAGAACTTAAAAGCAAGGGCTTCTTTTTATTTAAACGCAACTCAAGCCTGTTCAAAAAACGGGTTCCCTGGTGAAAAATGCCCTGTGCCTTTTTTGTGTAAGGATGGATATCACCCCAACGATCAAAAATGGCAAAGCTATCGGCATAGTTTAACACCTTTACGCGGTCGTCATTACTTACAGCATCCGCATGGATATGAAATTTGCCTTCTTCTGTTGTTGTTAATTCCTGTGGTAACATCGTTATTTTTTTTAAATGGCCCTGACAGTGGTAACCGATTGATTCATGGGAATAGTTTTTGGGGAAGGTGCAGACGTAGTTCTGTTTTTTAATATCAGCATTTGATACAGCTCCAAATATTGTTTCGCCATTCGTTGGGCTGTAAATCGCCGTTCAAAACTTTGGCGTACCAACGAACGGTCGAGCGCATGAATTTTATTAGCCGCTTCAATGGCGCCGTCCATAGAATCTACGACGTATCCGGATTTCCCATTTTCAATGATCTCGGGAACTGACCCACAATTCCAGGCAAGTACAGGCGTGCCACAAGCCATCGCTTCAATGGTTACCAGTCCGAATGGTTCAGGCCAGTCAATCGGGAATAGAAGCGCAACAGCGTTGCCAAGGAATTCCTGTTTTTGTTTCTCATTGATTTCGCCAACATATTCCACCAAAGGGTGATCAAATAAATGTTTGATCTCTGTTTCAAAATAATCAAGATCAGCCTTATCAATTTTTGCTGCAATTTTTATTGGCATCTTTGCACCTATGGCTATTTGGATGGCACGATCGCATCTTTTTTCAGGAGAAATACGTCCAAGAAAAGCAAAATAATTTCCGCTGCCATTTCCTTTTTCGAAAAGATCAATCGGCAGACCGTGATGTACACGTCCTATAAAATTAGCCAGTGGCAAAGGCTTACATTGTGAATCAGAAATACAAACCACCGGTTCATCCGGATACGTATCATAAACCATTTGCAATTCCTCAATTGTAAGCTTACCATGCAATGTGGTAAAATGGGGCACATCTAAGAATTGCGTAAAAGGAAACGATAAATAATCTGTATGAAAGTGAATGATATCAAATCTGCCGGAACTTTCAATCACCCTTTGCAACAGTACAATATGTGGTGCCAATGAATCTTCGCATTTTTCTTTCAAACGTAAAGCTTCAGGAATACAAGCTACAAGTGTAGCGCTGGTAACCGAATCCCCTGAGGCAAAAAGAGTGACATCATGTCCGGCATTTACTAATTCTTCGCTTAAGAAAGAAACGATACGCTCAGTACCTCCATATAGTTTAGGGGGAACTGATTCATATAGTGGAGCAACTTGAGCAATTTTCATGAATCCAAATTTTCGGGTTATTCAATTGAACTCAACAAGTTCCACAAGGGATATGCCATAGCAATTAATTTTAATGGTGAAAGCGGAGTGAACTTTAATAAGTTATTTTGTGCAGAACGACAACAAAATGTTGACATTACAGAAGTTACGTGCCTGTTTACACAAGACCCTGATCATTTAAATAACTTTACCTGTAAACATAAATGAAACAGGCTTGACCCTGTGTTTTGACGGGTATTGTTTGTTTGTGTGTATCGATAACAGCAAAATTTTGTACCCATGTCTGGTAATAAATTCAGTTTTTGTGGATATCCGCAAGCAATACGTCTCATGTACAAATGATTTTTTATGATGAGATTTTATAGTTTTATTTTTTTCGCTTTTTATGTAATTGGATGTGGAGACAGTAATAATCAGAAGCCAGTGAATAATGATCTTATTCAATCGGAAAATGATTGGATGCAGGCAATGATGAAAAGAGACCGGCCAAGACTGGAGGAATTATTGGCTCCGGAGTTTACAGTAACCGGTATGAAATATATTGACAGTGCTGCTGTTACCAGGAACATGTGGATGTACAATACCTTGCACGATTTAAAAATAGATTCCATCCATTTTATCAAGGCTAAGGCGACTACTATAGATGATATTGGAATTGTGAAAGCCCATTTTTACTGGAGTGGTTCTTATGATGAAGATCGCTTTTCAGATTCGACTTCTTTTGTGGATACCTGGATCAAAAGATATAGCGGATGGCAGGTGGTGAGCAGGATAATAACAGATTGAGGAGATGGATAAAAAGCTAAAAGATTTTTTGGAACGAAAAGTTGAAGAATACAACAGGCCTTCCTTCATTGAACATGACCCGATTTCTATTCCTCATTTATTTTCCAAGAAACAGGATATTGAGATCGCGGCTTTTTTTGCTTCCATTTTTGCGTGGGGCAACCGCACTATCATCATCAATAAATCTAAAACCCTATTAAAATTGATGGACGATGCTCCGCATGACTTTATTACCAATCATGGTGAAAAAGATTTAAAACAAATGCTTCAATTTAAGCATCGAACCTTTAACCCCACTGATCTTTTGTACTTCATTTGGTTTTTAAAACATCATTACCAACATTCCAAAACGCTGGAATCTGCTTTTTCAAAGTGGATGGGGACTAAGGATGATACTATTGAAAATGCGCTGACCGGATTTCATGACTATTTCTTTTCCCTGCAGGATGCGCCTGTACGAACAAAAAAACATATTGCCACTCCCAAAAGAAATTCAACCTGCAAGCGATTAAATATGTTTTTGCGCTGGATGGTACGGAAAGACAATTGTGGCGTTGATTTCGGGATCTGGAACACCATTTCTCCTGCTCAACTTATTTGCCCCATTGACGTTCATGTAGCCAGGGTAGCTAAACGCTTTAACCTGATTCAACGAAAACAAATTGATTGGCAAACGGCTCTCGAACTAACTTCCCATCTGAAACAACTTGATCCGGATGATCCTGCCAAATATGATTTTGCATTGTTTGGATTGGGTGTAGTTGAAAAGTTTTAGGGGCGGCCATCCCGATCCCGCATGAGGCGAGACCACCAACTTACAGCCTGCTTATTTGACGACACTTAGTGGTCCCAACATCCTTCAATTTGAAAAGTCTTTGATTTTTGTAATAAATAATGAGCCGTTGGGGGCCTGTGCTGCTGCAAGTCCCTCCACTGGAGGTCCCGATAGCTATCGGGATAGGGAGTCCATGTTACTATCAGGATAAGCTTTCGATATTTGTAGTTGTAATGAATGATATTGAACAAATAGAACAGTTGCTTAATCAAAACAAACAACTAAGTATTGTACAAAAAGAAAAATTGAGAGATCAATTAGTAAATCTCATTAATCATCTATTACTGAACGAATTTAATAAACTGGTCCAGGTGCTGTATAGGATAGATGTGAGCGAACAAAAACTGAAACAGTTAGTTCAAAAGAATCCGGAAACAGATGCCGCTCTTATTATCACCGATCTTTTAATTGAAAGGCAGGCACAGAAGATGAAAACGAAAAGATCTTTCAAAGCAGACGACAATATCGCCGATGAAGATAAATGGTGATCAATTTTTTCGTCGCAGAATAACAATATCTCCTTTATCCGCAGCAAAATTTGTTGGACGATCACCGTCTTCAAACACCTGCCATTTTAAAACATCATTGTCCAGTAACAAAAGACTTTTTATTGTTGAGAGTTTTTGAGCTGTGTCCTTTACAACAAAATCAAACCAGCAAGGCGATTTTGAAAAGTCTGCCTGGTAAGAAAGAATAGGTCTGCGTTCCTCCCCGTACGTAACAAAAATTCTGGAACTATCAATAATCTCTAAACCTGCGCCATCTATCGTTTCCCATCGTCCCACCAGGCTTTTGATAGATGTATTTTGAGCGGATGTAGTTGCGCTAAGAATAAGCACAAACAATCCCATCCAAACATTTTTCATTGTATCCGTTTTTTATATTAATAAGAAAACATAAGGCGTGCCAGCGATTTCGGGCACTATTTTTTTGCTTTTTCAATTAAACAGATTGTATGAAAAGAGACGGCTTCAAAACAAGTTTGTGGCAGGACGGAATGCCTGATTACGTTTCAAAAACGAATAGCCTGGGGGAAAATAAGTTTGATGTTTTAATTGTTGGTGGAGGAATTACCGGCATTACCGCGGCCTTACAATTGCAAAAATCTGGGTTACAATGCATAGTGACAGAGGCTCACAACCTTTGCTTTGGAACAACGGGGGGAACAACGGCACACCTGAATACTTTTTTAGATACAGCTTACAATGAGATAGAGAAAAAATTTGGGGAAGGAGGAGCGAAATTAATTGCAAAAGCTACCAACCAGGCCCTGGATCTTTACCATTCAAATGTGGAGGAATTCAATATCGATTGTGGCTATGAACACAAAGATGGGTATCTCTATTCACAGGATGAGAAGCAAACTGAAGAGTTACATTCTATTTTTGAAGCTTCCAAAAAGGCGGGGGTTGACGTGGCTTATACCGATCGCATTCCCGTTCCTATAGAATTTGAGAAAGCTATCGTTTACCACGATCAGGCAAATATTCATCCGTCGAGATATGTTTATGCCCTTGCAAAATCATTTGAAGAAAAAGGAGGAGTAATCCTGCAGAATTGCATGGTTAAAGATTTCAAAGGTGACAAAGTTTTGGAAGTTGAAACTTCTCAGGGCACTATTTCCACTAGAACTCTGATCTGGGCAACACACATTCCGCCTGGGGTTAATCTTCTTCATTTTCGCTGCGCTCCTTACCGAAGTTATGCTATGGCGTTGATATTAAATGATGAAGCGTACCCGGATGGATTGGCCTATGACATGTACGATCCTTATCACTACTATCGTACTCAAATCGTTGATGGAAAGCGGTATTTGATTGCGGGTGGAGAGGATCACAAAACAGCACATGAAGAAAATACAGAGTCCTGCTTCAATAGGTTGGAAGCATACCTGCGCAAGTACTTCGATGTAAAAGAGGTAGCCTTCAAATGGTCTTCCCAATACTTTGAACCGGCAGACGGATTGGCTTACATTGGCCATTTACCGGGAAATCCGGACAATGTTTTAGTGGCAACCGGGTATGGTGGCAACGGAATGACCTATAGCCATATTGCAGCCATTACACTTACCCAACTAATAACAACAGGCAAAAGCGAATATGCAAGGCTTTTTAATCCTGACAGGATAAAACCCATAGCAGGATTTACAAATTTTGTAAAAGAGAATGCAGACGTTGTAAAAGAATTTATAGGAAAACGGCTATCAAAGAAAAAATTAAATGATTTGACAGATATAGCTGCAGGCGAAGCAAAGCTTGTGAAGTACGAAGGAAAGTCTTTAGCGTTGTATAAAGATGAAGAAGGAGAGTTACATGCAGTCAGCCCTGTTTGTCCTCATGCAAAGTGTTCGGTGGGATGGAACAGCGCAGAAAAAAGCTGGGACTGCCCTTGCCACGGTTCCAGGTTTGCCGTCGATGGTGAAGTGCTAACCGGACCCGCAAGAGAAGGACTGGAAATAGTGGAAATTGAAAGTTTAGTGCACGATGAAAAGCACTAATCATTTGTCATATAAAATAAAGTGATAACGAAGATGAAATGTCCTCCTTTTTCACTTTGCGACTGTGCGATGTGATGAATTGTCACATCGTTTTCGTTTAACCATTGATTTACGGCTCTTTCAGCATCTTTGGGATTATTATGCACAAACATTTTGGCTTCAGTAGATGTGTTTACTACAAATTGCTTTGCCGGATTTTGTGATAGTTGAATCGTTTTCATAAATCAATAGATACACTAATAACAAAAAAGGTTACAGATGGTTCATGGCGGGATAAAAGAAATTAATTCAGGATTTCTTTGCTATCTCGGCGAGTAGTTCTTCAAAGGCTGATTCTTCCAGGATGATTCTTTGTGGCACCCCATCTTTAGCATGCCATTTTATGAGCCGGATGCAATCTTCCTGTATTTCAATTCCTGTAATATCCCCATCGTTGAAACAACAACAACCGCTATTAAAATAGGTGGGCTTTAATTTCATATAATCGGCAGAAATATTTGTGTATTCGAACTTCATTATCTGAATTTGTTTTTGCAAAGAATCAATCATGGATTGGTCTTTCACTTGTTGTGCAAACAAAAGTTGACGATACAACCGTTCAACATGGGTTAAGGATTCGAATACGGGTTGGTGGGTATGCCCTGTAATGAGAAAAACATTTTTTTGCGAAGCACTCCATTCGTACATGATGCTGTTGTGAACTGTTTTCAACTGCGCATCGTAAGCTGGTGTGTTTGGGTTGATCTTTACTAAAGATTGCAGGGGAGCCCAGATTCTTGCCACAAAAAATTTACTAAACCAGTTGCCGTCACTCGCCGCATCGCCCTGGTGGCCATGCGTACAAAAAATATTTATGACATCATTGTTTATGGTGGTTTGAAGAAGAGCACCTTCATAAATTGGAACATCACATTCAAAAATGGTTTTTAATTGAATGGCAGCTAATGGGTCATAGTTCCAAAACAAATCATGGTTGCCAAATAGTTTTATACCGCGGTTTTGTTGAAAGAATAATTTCTCTTTTTCAAATGAGGGCTTCTGATGTTTCTTTATAGAAAACAAATTGTTTTCCCACAATTCTTCGCAATCTCCCATAGCAATAAAGAAATAACCTTGCTGATAATAATAGTCTAAGGCTGCCAGGTAGTTTGGTTCACACAACATAAAATCATCAGCGCCATTTTTGGCACCCTTATGTTGATCGGAAAAAATAATGAACTTATCTTTTTTGCTATCAAAAGAAATGATGGGTCCTTTTTTCTTTTCCAACTTGATGATGCAATCCTGTAAATCGGTCAGTGCCTTATAAATTCGTGGTCGGTCTGGCTTGGAGGCAAATTTATTGGAAGCCCAAAGTACTGGTTTAAATAAAAGTTTTCGTAGCCAGGCAAACATGCAATTATTTTACAGCAATCATGCTGATTTCTACGTTTACAAACTTCGGCAATGCAGAAACCTCAACGGTTTCTCTGGCAGGAAAATCTCCTTCGAAATACTTGCCATAAATTTCGTTCACTTCCCCAAATCGTTTCATATCAGTCAAAAAGATGGTTGTTTTCACTACATTATTAAAACTCATATTGGCTTCCTGCAAAATTGATTTAAGGTTTTGCATTACCTGGTGAGTTTCTTCCTGGAGATCTTTATTCTTCAAATTTCCTGATGCCTGGTCGATGCACACCTGCCCCGAAATGTAAAGCGTATCGTTGGTAAGAATTGCCTGGTTATAAGGGCCAATTGGGTCGGGGGCATTTTTGCAGGTAATAATTGTTTTTTCCATGCACGAATTAACGAATTCAATCGATATAGCGAAAACAATTTTTGGTAGTGCTCAATTTGCGCAGTTCGGGATAATTCGTGTAATTCGTGTTATGCGAGTAGTGGTCCTTACAGATGAAAGTTTGAAAGCTGAATTGTTAGCAAATGCCGATGATCTGCACCAACAGGTTATTTGGGTAGATACGTTAGGGCAATTGCAGCAGCATGCTGATGCCAATGCATGGATTGATCTCCTGTTTGAAAAAGAACATCTTACTGTTTTGCAAAACTTTTTACCAAAAACAATTATAATTAATTGCGTTGTTGACACCCTTAATGAAACTGATTCATCATTTGTACGGATCAACGCATGGCCAACTTTGTTAAAATCGGATAGCATTGAAGCATCTTGTTTGGTGCCAGAGAAAAAGCAGGTTGCTGAAACGATCTTTTCTCTTTTCAATAAAAAAATGCAATGGTTGCCGGACGAGCCTGGCTTTGTAACACCTCGTGTTGTCAGCATGATTATCAATGAAGCATTCATTTCTTTACAAGAGGGAGTGAGTACGCGGGAAGAAATTGACCTCGCCATGAAACTTGGTACAAACTACCCCAATGGGCCTTTCGAATGGGCTGATAAAATCGGTATGAATAAGGTGAAGTCCTTATTGGAGAAATTAAGTATCAGCCAGGACCGCTATACTCCCTTCGTTAGCTAGGATAATTGCTACAGGACTGTTGTGGATAAATTTGAAATTTGTTTTGCTAAATAATTTAGTAATTTAGTGGTGCATTTTTTCAAACCAGATAAAACAATTTGCCATGGAACCTGTAAACTTTCATATGCCAGGTTACCGCATCAACGAATATTTATTGGTGCTTACTCCGCCTGAAGATCTTTGGCATAAAATCCTAAAGATCAAACAGGAATTTTCTGAACAATACAAGGTGCCTTCAGCTAAATATTTGAAGCCGCATATTGCCCTTGTGAACTTCCTCACACTTGAGATGATGGAAGATAAAATCATCCAGCGTTTACAATCGATAGCGATGGGTATTGCTCCGTTTAAAATTGAATTGAAAGATTATGGCAGTTATCCTTCTCACACGATCTATGTCAATGTGATTTCAAAACTTCCCATTCAACATATAGTGAAGCAGTTAAAAGAGGCGCAACGATTAATGAAATTGAATAACGAGAACAAACCTCACTTCATTGAAGAACCACATATTGGAATTGCAAGGAAGTTGAAGCCATGGCAGTATGAGCAGGGATGGACGGAATATTCGCACCGCCAATTTACAGGAAGGTTTATATCTGACCATATGTTATTGCTGAAACGGAAAGCTGGAGATAAAGCGGCATTCCAGATTGGGAAACGATTCGAGTTTCAAAACCTTCCCGTTGTAACGAAGCAGGGGAGCTTGTTCGTTTAGCTGGTGGGCATTTTTTAATTAAACAAATACTTGTTGTGAGCAGCAAAATGCTGAACACCTGAATGGCCAATCCATTCAGCTTTTAATTCTATTGCCATGGAAGAACAAAACCCGGATCAACCTATTGACACTTACAAAAAAGGAAGAGGCGCACAGTTCAATACTAAAAATAAATTTCTTACTAACGAAGTAACCAGGGAGCACATAGAAGGTATTGATGAGTGGGAGGAACCAGAGGTACCCACACAATACATCGAGGTGTTTCCAAAGAGTATTGTAAACAAAGTGGATAGCCCGGATGTGGGCATGATGTACAGCATGAATCCTTACCAGGGCTGTGAGCACGGATGTATATATTGTTATGCACGGAATGCGCACGAATATTGGGGTTACAGCGCCGGACTTGATTTTGAAAGAAAAATCGTCGTAAAAAAGAATGCGCCCGAAATACTTCG
>Ga0163163_10004481_pt1 | contig 11916 bp, 7 predicted proteins | sample S65metaG_FD_119766 | JGI IMG/M metagenome (GOLD analysis project Ga0163163, IMG submission 119766) | Switchgrass rhizosphere microbial communities from Kellogg Biological Station, Michigan, USA - S6-5 metaG | ecosystem: Host-associated > Plants > Roots > Rhizosphere > Soil | place: USA: Michigan... | reverse complement strand
CGTGGGTCACCATCAGGATGGTCTTGTTGTGCTGGCGGTTGAGTTGCTGCAGCAAAGAGAGAATTTCATCCGCGGTGGCGCGGTCCAGATCGCCGGTGGGCTCGTCGCAGAGCAGGAGAGGGGGGTCGGCGACAATGGCGCGGGCAATGCCCACCCGCTGCTGCTGGCCGCCGGACATTTCGCCCGGCTTGTGGCTGGCGCGGTCCTTCAGGCCGACGATTTCCAGCGCGATCTCGACCCGGCGTGCGCGTTCGCTCTTGGAAAGATTGGTGAGCAGCAGCGGCAATTCGACATTGCCCGCCGCCGACAGCATCGGCATCAGATTGTAGAACTGGAAAATGAAGCCGACATGGCCGGCGCGCCATTTGGTGAGCTGGCCGCCGGAAAGCGTTTCCAGATGCTCGCCGCCCACAATCACTTCGCCGGAATTGGCGTGATCCAGCCCGCCCACCAGATTGAGAATGGTGGTCTTGCCGGAACCGGACGGTCCCATCAGCGAGACGAACTGTCCCGCCGGAATTTCCAGGCTGAGGCCATGCAAAACGGGCACGGATTCCTTGCCGCGTTTGTAGGCCTTCACGACATTGCGCAAGGAGATGGCGGCGGACATGGAAAAACTCCCTTTAGCGATTTGACGCAGATTACAATGGCATTTCTAATTTGTCATACACTGTAGAATATATAATCTTGGGCTACGCTGTCATGTCTTGACAGGTATCTTGCATAGACTGATACTAAAGTCCAGTCACGCTTTTTGACAAATTCGTTAGGAGGTGAGGCGTACGCGCTGACGAAATGTCAGCACGGGAGAACTTCCGGTCGCGCTGGAAGATTCTTCTAAATAATGGAGCAGAAACTGAGACGCCGCTGAACGGAACCGTTCAGCGGCGTCTTCAGTCAGTTCCATCAAAGCGGATTGTTGGACGTGCCGGGATGACCGAAGCGGCCTGACGGTCCGCCGCTGGGGGCGTTATTGGACCGGTCGCCGCCTCTGTCGCCACCACGGCTGCCGCCATCCGAGTGAAAGCCGCTGCCGCCGCTATTTTGTCCGCCACCGCCATTGCGCCAGCCGGAATTGGATTGCTGCTGCGGAGCCGGAGTGTTCTGAGGCGCTTGAGAGTTTTGCGACTGATTGCGCCAGCTGCCGCGATTGTCGCCGCGATGATCACCGTCACGACGATCACCGTCGTGATCCCGATTGCGGCTCCAGTTCTGGCCGCCATCGCGATGGTCGCGACGATAGCCGTAACCGCCGCCATAATATCCAAAGCCGGGGCCGTAATAGCCGTAGCTGGGATAGTTCTGCTCATAATAAACCCCGCCGCCGCTACCGCCGTAATCGCCGCGGTCATAGTCGTCATAGGCGCAGGCGCTGAGCAGGATCAGGCCCGCGCCGGCCGCAAGACTGGAAATCAGAGCTTGGCGTTTCATTGTCGCCTCCATGACCGGGGTTTTCCGGTCTCTGCAGCATCTCAAAACGCGTATGAACGGCGCATGAACGCGGCGTAATGCCCTGTTTTTGCCTTACTTCAGCGCTGCTTGCGCCTCGTCCGGAAACAGCGGCGACGGATTTTTCGCGAGGCGTTCGGCCGCCCAGTCCATGGCGGCCTGTTCGATGTCGTTTCCCACCCGCACATGGGTGCCGGTGGAAAGCGCGTAATAAGAAGCAGGCGCCCCGGCGGCGATGTATTTGTCGAACATCGCGCTGCAATTGAGGATCACATTGGCGGGATCCAGCCCGCCGCAAATGATCAGGGCAGGGGGCGAATCCTTTTTCACATAATTCAAGGGATTGACCTGCTGGATGCGCAGCACGTCCTTCCAATAGGGACTCCGGGTGTCACGCTTGCGATAGGCGGCGACGATCGCCTTGGAATCTGCTTCGTTGGTGCCCAGATAATCGCCGAACATGGACGCGGCTTTTTCATCGGTGGAAAGGAACATGTCGGTCAGCGGCGATTCAATCACGCTGGCCTGCAACAGGCTTGACTGATTGCCGTTGCCGCCGACATCGCCTTCCAGCTCTTTGACATCGCCGGTCACCGCCAGCATGGCGGCCAGATTGCCGCCGCGCGACACGCCCCAAATGCCGATGCGGTTGGGATCGACATGGTATTTGGCGGCATTGGCGCGGAAGAAACGGATATAGGCCTTGGCATCGAACAGCATCTGCGGCATGCGCCCGCTTTTACGGTAGTCGATGCGCGCCACTGCGATGCCGCGTTTGCCCATCGCCTCCACCACCCTGAGCACGACTTTGTCGCGCGGATCGTTATAGGCGCCGCCTTTGCCATGGATGTAGAGCAACAGCGGCACGGCTCCGGCGCTGCCCGCGTGCGGGAGATAGAGATTGGCCTTCAATTCCATTGCCGCGCCCAGGTCATCCATCCTGGCCACCGGGATGTCGGGGACATCCGGCGCGGGCTGCGCCAAGCATGGGTTGAGAAAAAACAGCAGCGCGACGGCAGAGAATAAGGACCGCATGATCTTTTTCCTCTTATTGACCTGCTGGCGGGCGGAGTATGCCGGTACCGTTGCAATCGAAACAAGCTCCTGAAACAGTGTAATCCGCGAGTTGCCCCTTAGAACAGACATGACCGACGCCAAACCCAAAATCCGCAAGTCGATAATCTCCGGCCGCGAGCTTTTCCTATGCGACGACTTGGTGGAGCCCATCGTGCAGCAACAGATCGCTGCGCTTGTCAAAACCATGCATTATGTGCGGGCGGAAAAAAGCCGGCAGGATGTTCCGGGCTTGGTCGCGGTTTGCGACATCAAGCCTGAAACAGTCGCCGGCAACAGCTTCTTGCGCGGCTTGCGGCAAACGGTGGAAAGGCTGTTTCCCAACGAACGATTCACGGATCAGCGGGCCTACGTCAATTGCAGCGTCTATGGCGACGCCTACTATCTCCACCGTGATTGCGCATTGTTCGAGGGGCACGTTACGGCGCTTTATTATGCCAATCTGGAATGGAAGCCCGATTGGGGCGGCGAGACCATTTATTTTAATGATGACGAGGATGCCGAATGCGTCATTTCACCCCGTCCCGGACGGCTGGTGATCGCGCGCGGCGCAATACTCCATCGCGGCAATGTTCCCACGCGCAGCTGCTTTGAAGAACGTTACAGCCTGGCGTACAAGCTGAATTCGGTGGGACCCGCTTAGCGTTGCGCCTCTATCGCGGCGCGACGTCAAAGGCGATGGTGGTGCGCGGCGAGCTGGCCTGAAGCGGGATGGTCCCGTGCCACATGTAAGAGGGAAACAGCACCAGCCGGCCAGGTACGGGCTGCACGGCGCGGCGGATGGGATTTTTCAGCGGCAGATTCAGCGACGGTTCGCCGAACTTGATCCAGCCATTGCAGGTTTGCTGATTGTCGGTTTCTTTCGGCACCGTCACGTAATAACAGGAGCTGATCCAGCCTTCCGGATGCAGATGGTTGGTATGAAAGCCTTGGCCGCGCATCAGGCAGGACCAGGCGCCGGCATAGCGGAAATCCCTGCTTTGGCGGGCGAGGAAGGGATGGTTGGGATCGGTGCTGAGTGCGGCGATGTAAGAATTGATCGCCTGCTCGATCCGCATCCGGACTTTCTCCACCAGGGCATGGCCGGCGCCGAACAGCATGCCTTCCGTCTGGGTGCCGCCATAGAGCGATTGCTCCAGATAGGCATCGGTCTTGGGATGGAGCCGGTCCAGATAGGCGCCGAGTTCGGCATTGAAGCTTTCCATGCTGGAAAAGCCCTCCGGCGGCTCGAGATCGAAGACGCGGATAAGGCGGTCATAGCCATTCAGGGCTTCGTCCCGCTCATCATCCTTAAGCCGCCAGGACGTGCCCAGAAGCGCCAGGCACGTCTGGTCGAAGGGCGCCAGCCGCAATCCCGACTGACAGAAAAATTCCGCCTTTTGCGGATCGCCGGTCAAAAGCGCGGCGCTGGCCGCGGCGCTGAAAATTCCCGGTGTCGCGCCCGGGCGGTTCAGCACGCTTTCGAAGATCGCCAAAGCTTCCTGGTTGCGGCCCAGCGCCATCTGATTGTCGGCCAGACCCGCCAGCGCCGCGCCATCGAGCGGATCGCGCGCCAACAGCGTGTTGAAGATGGCGTCTACCTCATCATTGCGCTTCTGTAGAGAAAGGAAGCGGGCCTTTCCCAGCAGGATCTCGCGCGTCTGCGGCGCCCGGTCATAGGAGGCGAGAAATTCATCCATCCGCCCCAGCCTGAAGAGAAGGCTGTTATAGGATTTGTGCAGCTGCAGGTCGGCGGGGCTCTGATCCAGAAGCTTGCGGTACAACACCAAACACTCTTCATAACGCCCCAATTGGGAAAGCCGGTCGAGGCGCCGCTGATCAAGGTCCGGCAATTCCGGCGCCAAGGCTTGCGTACGCTCCAGACTTTCCAAAGCTTCGGCGTGGCGGTTCTGGCCGCTGAGCAGAATAGCGAGGTTGTTGTGGATGGCGGCCTCGGTCCTTTTATCCTTCACATAGAGCAAGGCCCGCCGCAGCGGGGCCTCGGCTTCGACAGATTGGCCCTGTTCCGCCAGCACCGAGCTGAGAGCGATATAGCCGTCGACAGCGTTCGGCTGAAGGCGAAGCAGTTTGCGGTATGTCTCTTGCGCGTCTTCAAATTGCTTCAGCTTTCGCTGCGCCTGGCCCAGGGCCAGATAGATCTGCGCGATATTCGGCTCGAGCTTGATGGCGGCTTGATAAGCCAAGACCGCTTCGTCGAACCGGTTCATGCCGGCGAGCGCGGCGCCGTGAAGAAAGGCAAAGCGCACTTCGCGCGGGGCAAGCGCACGGGCGCGCTCGAGCAACGGCACGGCTTCCGGGAAGCGGCCCTGCTGAAAGCGTATCGCCCCGGCCAGCGGCGCCAGATCGTCGCGCATGCCGCCGGCCAGCAGCGGGCGGATCAGTTCATCCGCCGCCGCCGGATTGCCGGCCTGTAGCGCCTGCCAAGCCATGGCAATAGAGGGATGGGTATTGGCGATCATGAATTTCGGCGTGCCTGCTGTCTGTCCATGCGGGAAAGATCACCCCTTTATCGGTCTCAGGCCATTGTCCAGGCCAGGCCAGGAATCCTGTGACGGTAAAAGGCACCTCTGCCAATAGGTTATGAGCCTGACTACAGTATACAATTGGATTGTTTTGGAACTCGTCTGCCCGGGTCCCGGGCCAGTGGACAAGAAATTCGCCCTATGCGGGAAATATGACACAGGCGAAATGTTGCAGCGCACTCTCACTAGCCGGATGCCTCGGCTGGGAGACATTCAAGTCCTTCGGCTGTCGAGGCTAAATATATCTGGTTGAACTTTGTGCGCCGCAAAATCGGAGAAAGCGTCAGCCCATATATAACGGTTTTTGCTGCACCAGATTTGAGAACAGCGCTGACGCCCACTGTGCCCAAAGCGCAAAAACGCTTGACCTCGTAAAGGCTTTTCCCGTCAATTCCCGGCAATAACACGATGCGTGAATCGGGGATTCCCGTCCCCAATAACGTCAACACCAACCTTCCCGGGGGGGAAAATGGAAAATCTTGGTAAGAAGCTCATGCTGGGCGGCTCGGTTGCCGCGCTTTTGGCCGGCGCCTCGACGGTAGCCCAGGCGCAAGAGGGCCAGACCGAATCGGTGACGGTCTCCGCATCGCGCATTCAGGTGCAGGGCTATGACCAGCCCACGCCTGTCACCGTGATCGGCGTCGAGCAACTCAACCGCGACGCCAAGGTGGATCTCGGCGACTCCATCCGTGAACTTCCCGCTGTTGGCGGCAGAGGCGACTCTCCGGGCAACGGTTCGCACTCCGGTAACGCCTCTCAGGGCGACGCGGGTCTGGACACCGTCGATCTGCGCGCCTTGGGCGTGGTGCGCACCCTGGTCTTGTTCGACGGCCAGCGCGTCGTCTCCTCCAACCCGAATTCGGGCGGCCCGCCGGCCATCGGCGGCGTCGACCTTTCCACCATTCCCAGCACCATGATCGAGCGCGTCGACGTGGTGACGGGCGGCGCCTCGGCGCAATGGGGTTCCGACGCCGTTGCCGGTGTCGTCAATCTGGTGATCAACAAGCACTTCACCGGCTTCAAGGCCAATGCGGTGTTCGGCAACAGCTCTCATAACGATCACAAGAGCTACAAAGTCGAATTCGCCTGGGGCACCGATTTTCTGGGTGGCCGGGCCCATACCGAGTTCGCGGCCAACTACACCATGAGCCCGGATACCTTCTACAACTGGAACCGCAAATGGTGGGACCATGGCAACCGCGCGCTCTATCCCTGCTCGGTTGTCAATGGCGGCGCCGCCAACGCGCTGTGCCATACGCCCCAAGGCACCTACAGCAACGCCCTCACCAATGGCGGTTTGGTCACCGGCAGCGCTGCCGGCCTTTCGACAACGCGTTCGATAAACAATTTCAATGCCAACGGGACGCCCAATTCCGCTTTAAATACCTCCAATGCCGCGGCAAATACGGCCGATGCGGCCCGCATAGCGGCAATTCAGAGTATTGGTGGCCAATTCGCAGGGTTCGGAGCAAGCCCTTCAACGGCTTCCAATGTGCTCAAGAACATTCAGTTCGTGGGACCGGACGCGCGGCAGATACCGTTCAATACCGGCTTCTCTAATGGCACCAACTGCTATTCGTGCTCGGGCAATATCGACTCCACCGTGGCCAACCAGTCGCCGTCCGCGGTGCCGTATCACAACTACAATCTGTTCAGCTACACCAGCTACAAGCTGACCGACAGCATCACCGCATCCTTGATGTTGAACTATGGCTGGAACGCGGAAAACAACATCGCCAATAACGGCCGGGCGCAAAATTATACCATCCAGATCGACAACGCCTTCATCCCGGACACGATTCGCCAGCAGATGATCTCTCAGGGCATCCAGACCCTCACCCTGGGCAGCGCGGCGATGGGCAATCTCATCAATCACCGCCAAGTCTCGATGTACAATCTGAGCCAGGCCGTCGGCCAGAATTACGTTCAGAACTATCGCCAGATGATGCGCGGTGTCTTCACCCTGGCCGGCGCCTACAGCCTCTTTGGAGAGGACTGGTCGTGGGAAGCCTATGCCCAGAACAGTTCGGTGCGTGAGCGCCAGTGGGCCCGCTTGAACACCATCAACACCCACATCAACAATGCCGTTGATTCGGTGGTGGTGCAGGCGAGCGGCCCGAATTCGCTGGGTGGCGGCAATGCCGCCACGGCGGCGCAGGTCCGCAGCATCTTGACCGCTGCCGGTGTGCCGATCCCGCAAGTGGGCAGCATCGCCTGCCGCTCGACCCTGACCCAGACGCTCTACGGCACCTTCACCGCTTCGTCCGGCTTCCAGGCGGTCCAGCCGGGCGGCTTGGCGCCCGGGTGCGCGCCGCTGAATCTGTTCGGCGAAGGCGTCACCAGCCAGGCGGCGCTCAACTATGTCGCCCCAGGCCGCCAGCTTGACGGGGTCGCGGACCAGGCCCTCTACAAGATCAACCAGCAAGTGTACTCGGTTTCGACGTCGGGCACGCTGCCCTGGGGCCTGCCAGCCGGCAAGATCGCCATGGCGCTGGGCTTTGAAGACCGGTTGGAGCAGCAGCGCAATCAGCGTGACCCGCTGGGACTGGGCGCGTCCGGTGTGTGGGAATCGGGCAACTTCTCCCAGTTCCCCGATCTCAACCCGGCCACCGGCACATACGGCAAAGGCGCGTATAATGTGCAGGAAGGCTTCCTGGAATTGACTATCCCGGTTCTCAAGAACCAGTTTGTCGACTCCTTGGAGTTCAACGCCGCGGGCCGTATCACGTCCTATTCCACCAGCGGCATGGTGGAAACCTGGAAGGTTGGCGCCACCAGCCAGATCAACGAAGACATCAAGCTTCGCACCAGCCTGTCGTCGGACATTCGCGCCCCGGGCATCGGCGAATTGTTCTCGCCCATCCTGGTCAGCACCCAGGGGCAGACCTATCCGCCCGGAACCGGCGGACAATCGTTCCAGGTCCGCCAGCTTCAGGCCGGTAACCCGCTGCTGCAGCCGGAACAGGCCACCACGGTGTCGGGCGGTATCGTGTTGACGCCGCACTGGATTGAAAACCTGCAGATGTCCTTTGACTGGTATTCGATCACCCTGCATGGCGGCATTTTCTCGCCGTCGGCTGGCCTCATCTTCAACCAGTGCGCCATCCTCAAGAATCCGGCCTATTGCCAGTTTGTCTTCTTCGGCCAGGGTCCTTTGAACTCTTCCGGGTTTAGGACGTCGGAACTTGACGGCAATGGCAATAATCCCTCGCCCTTGATCGGGAACTTAACTTTCGCCTCGATCAACCCCGGCGATTTCAACGGCTATTATCAGGGTCCGGTGAACGCCAACCGGGAAACCGTCTCCGGTCTGGACTTCCAGATCGACTATAACCACGAGCTGTTGGACGGCCAGATGAGCTGGCATATCGTGGGCAACTATACCGACGAAAAGACCCGCACCACCCCGGACGGCATCACGGTGGACGGCGCGGGCGCGGTCAGCGGCGACGGTGCGCTCAATCCGTTGAACGGCTTCACCACGCCCAAGTTCCACGTCACCATCGCCGATACCTATACCGAAGGGGATTGGTCGCTTACCGCCCAGGCCCGCATCATCGGTTCGGCGCGGCTCACCAACAATCTGACTCAAAATCAGACCCAGTTTGTCAGCATCGACAACAATGCGGTGCCGGCGGTGATCTATGGCGACTTCCGTGGCTCCTATCGCTTCAACGATCACATCCAGCTCTATGGCGCGATCGACAACGCGTTCGATGCACCGCCGCCGAACATTCCCACCATCGGCGGTGGCGGCTTCAGCTGCCAAACCTATGATTGCATCGGCCGGGCCTATCGTGTCGGCGTGCGGTTCGACGATTAAGACAAGACGGCTTTAAAGGACTCGGCGCGGGAGCAATCCCGCGCCGTGTTTTTTGTGGGCTTCAGAAGCTTACTTTTTCGCGACTTCGTGCGGACCCATCGCGCGCACCTGCCATTGCAATCCTTTCGCCGTCGCCTCGCGCGCCACCTGGAGTCTGGCGCCGGGGCCGATCACGCCAAGATCCTCTTCCCGGTCGGGCAGGAGAGCGATGCTGCGGCCCCGCTCCATCACCATCACCACCGTGCCTGAATTCAGGCCTTGGACCGCCAGCGCCTTGAGGATGGAATTGTAAGGCTCCGCCCGCCAAGGTTTGGACACCGCGGGATCGGCATGCACCACCAAAAGGCCCGGCTTTACGTCCAGCACCATCTTGCAGAGATTGGGTTTCCATTCCGGCCCCAAAGTGGGATCGACCAGCCAGCGGCAGGCAAAGTTGCGGCACGAGCCCGGGCGCTCCGCATAGATGCCGCAGCCCGTGCCGCTGACAAAGTTGGGGCACCATTTGTCCTTGGGCTTATCCAGCTCTGGAATCACCAGGACCTTGCAGCACAGCGAGCAATCATCGCACTGTCGATTCATGCGTAGCTCTCATCACCGGCCGCTCGCTTTGGCTCGCGGCGTTCGACGCTCAAATCGGTCCACTGGACCGATTTGTCCGGCTGCGCCGGCCGCGTCTCACCCTTGCAACAGAGCGAACAGTCACCGCATTGCTTGGCGCCCATGGGAGTTGATCAACGCGGCGTCAGCTTCAACAGCTTGGACGTGGGCTGGGTATTGTCGGTGATGGAGCTCAGCCCGCTGTCAGTCAGGACATACACAGCGCCATCAGGCCCCACCCGCACATCGCGGATCCGCATTTTGACGTCGGTCAGCAGCGGCTCTTCATTGACCACCTTGCCGCCGGACAGGGTCAGCCGTTCCAGCGAATTGCCGCGCAACATGGCGACGAAAACGCTGTTTTTCCATTCCGGGAACAGATTGCCTTTGTAAAAGGCCACTTGTGACGGGCCCATGGACGGCGCCCAGTAATAGACCGGCTGCTCGATACCCTTGGGCGCCACATCGCCATTGCCCATGGGTGGGCCGGGATAGTCGATGCCGTGGCTGGAAACAGGCCAGCCGTAATTGCCGCCCTTTTTGATCAAATTGAGCTCGTCGCCGCCGCGCGGGCCGTGCTCGGTCTCCCACAGATTGCCGTCATTGTCGAAGGCCAGGCCTTCCTGGCTGCGCTGGCCGGTGGCCCAGATTTCGGGCAGCGCGCCCTCCTGGCCGATAAAAGGATTGCCCGGCGCCGGCTTTCCATCGCGGGTGATGCGGATGATCTTGCCCAGATCGGTATCCAGGGTCTGCGCCACACGCCAGGGGAAGGAGCTGCCGGTGTCGCGGTCGCCAATGGTGATATAGAGGAAACCATCCTTGCCGATCGCCAGCCGCCCGCCGCTGCGGGTGCCCACGCCGGAGCGGGAGTCATTCGGCGTCTGCGGCCGGGCCTGGAAGATCACCTTAACATCGCTCAAGGAATTGGCGGCTTCATCGAAGGTGGCGCGCGCCACTTGAATGCCGCTGATCATGCCGTGGTCCCAGCCGAAGAAGGTGAAAAAGATGGTGTGGTTTTTGGCGTAATTGGGATCGAGCGCCAGGTCGAACAGTCCGGTTCCGGGCCATCCGGCAGCGAGATTCTGTACCCCCAGAACGGGGGATGAAATCATGCCATTGGGCGACACCACGCGCAGCGCGCCGGGAAGACGCTCGGTGACCAGGAATTTGCCGTCGGGCAGGAAGGTCAGCGCCCAGGGCGCTTGCAAGCCGCCGGTGATCTCGGTGGTCTGATAGGGTGCGGTCTTGTGATAGGGGGCGCGGGTCTGTTCCGGATAAAGCGGATGGTCGTCCTTGTTCTCATTCTGCCGGGCATCGACCGGCTTTCCTTCCACCAGCGCCGTGTAATCGGGATTGGTGGGGACCACGGGAATGGTGGTTGGCGGCGCGGGGGTCTGGGCGACCGTCGTCAGGCAGGTGGATGCAAGAAAAGCCAACGCAACTGCAGCATAAGGTTTCATGATGACGCTCCCCGTTGAGGCGCTTGTTATGGCAGGTCCGCCCCCAAGGCAAAAGGGATCGGAAAAAGGCGCCAAAAAGCTATCAGGGCCGGCGTAACACCGTCACAAAACCGGACACCGGATTGCCGTCCGGATCATGTTCGTGAACCACCTGTTCCAGCTTCAACACGGAAAATCCGCACGCCTCCGCCAGGCGTTCGACATAGGCAGCGCTGTGGGCATAGCAGCCGCTTTGCGCCAGAGGAGCGCTGGCGGCGACGGCGAAATCCGAATTCTCATTGGGGAAGAGAGTGAAGATGAACAGGCCGTTGGCGCGCAAGGACTGAGCAACCGCCTGAAAGATGGGGCGCAGATCGCCGAAATGGATCAAGATCGCCGCGCCCAGGATGGCGTCATACCGGTCTTTGTGCGCGGAAAGGAAAGAGACGATGTCGGCCTGTTCCAGCCGGTCATAGACGTTCTTCTCCCGCGCTTTCTCCAGCATGCCGACAGAGAGATCGACGCCGTCAAGGTTCCGCGCCACAGGGCGCACCAATGCGCCCACCAGACCGGTGCCGCAACCGATATCCAGAACATCCAGCGCGGCGCGGCTCGCATGGTCTTGCAGGGCTTGCGCCGCCAAAAGATGACCGAAATAGCGGCTTTCCTGATCCCAGAAATGCGCCCGGGCATTATAAACGCTCTGCATCTGCGCGTGCGAGGCATGGTCCGGCGCACGCCCGTGGCCCAAGCGCGCCAGCAAGATCCGCGCGCCTCTGGAGTCCTCATGGTCCTGTTCCAGACAATGTTGAAAGTGCCGCGCGGCCTGCTCGGCATCACCGGCCTCGCCGTGAAGAACTCCCAAATTGTAATGCGTATCGGGATTGCGGGGTTTGAGCAGCAAGGCGCGCTCGAAGCTGGCGCGGGCTTTGTCGGGATTGCCCAGGCTTTTCCAGATATTGCCCAAATTGTTATGGGCGTTGGTGTGGTCCGGATTCAGCGCGATCGCATG
>Ga0163163_10004478_pt1 | contig 11917 bp, 14 predicted proteins | sample S65metaG_FD_119766 | JGI IMG/M metagenome (GOLD analysis project Ga0163163, IMG submission 119766) | Switchgrass rhizosphere microbial communities from Kellogg Biological Station, Michigan, USA - S6-5 metaG | ecosystem: Host-associated > Plants > Roots > Rhizosphere > Soil | place: USA... | reverse complement strand
TGTCTGAGCGTCTGAGCCAGCTTAAAATTGCAGAGCAACTATGCTGGGCCAATGTCACAAACACCTACATTTGTTGCCAAGCCTTTGGACGATTACGGTGGAAGACGCATTGGTCCAAAATGTGACTTCGCGTACGCGCAGTGGCAAGCGTGTCGTTTCAGTTCCGATAATTGCCGGTGCTTACGCGGGGCGATTATGCCGGCGGAAACCTGGTACCCCGATCGGTTTAGTTATAAAGACGGCCTGAGATGGGGAACCTACAGTCTTGCGACAGGATTCGGCATAAACCTCATTCGGGAATTCATATTCAACTGGTGAGGTGCTGCCTGGGCCGCTGTTAGATCTGACGAGTGCCTGAATTGAATGAGCTTGTCGTGGAGGTGCGGATTGGCTGACCTTGCTGCTTGGTTAGTTTAGTTTTCTTCTTGTAAGTTTGAGCGAAAGTAGGCTCTTGCTGACGGGGTGAAAAGAATGATGCAAGCGACTGCCAGCAGAAGGCAGTGCATAATCAGTTCAAATCTCGTGTGCCAGATACTCAGGATAACGTGATATGTAAACCATGCAATGCATAGCCACCGGGCCCATTGCCGTCCGGTCAGCATAAAGACTCCCGACACAATGGCGAGCACTCGCACTCCTGAGGCCAGAATAATTTCCAGCGCACCGACCTTAGAGGTTTGCTGCAATCCACCAACCAGGGTGATGATGCCCATCAGGATCATAATGACACTTAAGATTGTTGTTGGGAGCGGGCGCTTGTGGTCCATAGTTACCTAAATGTCAAAAACGGCGGTAAAACGGTTCGAAGAAACGGCAGAGAAATCTTCAAACATAACGACGACTTCTTCATCCCGTAGAACTCTCATTCTACTTGCATTCGCGGCCATTTATCTTATTTGGGGGTCGACGTACCTCGCCATTCGTTATGCGATCGAGACCCTACCTCCATTTTTGATGGCGGCCACGCGTTTTCTCAGTGCCGGCCTGATCCTATCTGCATGGGCCATTGTGACTCGGCAACGACTTGCTATGTCAGGCTCACAGTGGATTCGCGCATTTATCATCGGCGGTCTTTTGTTATTGTGCGGAAACGGGGGAGTGACGTGGTCCGAGAAGTTTATTCCTTCCGGACTGGCTGCTTTGTTAGTGGCAACCGAACCGTTGTGGGTCGTTGTTTTCAACTGGCTGCTGGGACATAAGAGACCTGATGGAAAAGTGTGGTTAGGAGTTTTTATAGGACTTGTTGGCGTCGCGCTCCTGGTCAGCGGCGAGTTCGGCAGCAACACTAAATCCTCCGGTGCGCTTCTTGGCGCAATAGTGGTTGTCGCGTCTTCGCTCGCCTGGGCAGGTGGTTCGGTATACGCAAACCATAATCCAATAAAGGCGTCTACAGCTGTTGCCTCCGCGATGCAGATGCTTGCGGGTGGAAGCCTGCTTCTGGTTGCAGGCCTGATTGCGGGCGATTTTAAAAGACTCAATATTGCAAACGCCTCATGGGTTTCGATCGGCGCTCTAAGTTATTTGATAATTTTTGGTTCGCTGATAGCATTTACTGCTTACAGTTGGTTGTTGCGAAATGTAGCTCCGGCGCAAGCGGCAACCTATGCTTACGTCAACCCGGTAGTGGCGGTGTTCCTCGGTTGGTTGATCGCGAGCGAGCCAGTTAGACCACTAACATTGGTGGCCGCTGCCATTATCGTTGGGTCGGTGGTGTTGATAACGACTTATAGCCACGAACGCAAGGCCGATATTAAGAAAGATATGCTCGATGACGACTCTTGCGCTCCTCATCCGTGCGCTTAGAGCCATTGTTCCTCCTAAACAATCTAACTTGAACGCCCGCCATTTAGGGGACAGGCGTGAACCCCGTTAGCGGATTACCGTAGAACGCTTCGGTTTTCCAAGCGTTCTTGTCCCAGACTCCGTCCTGATCGCCAATGATTTGCACCGGAATAATCACTCGATCACTGCCAAGTTTGTTAGCAGTGGCAATACCGTTTTCGAACTTTCCACCCGGCTGAACTGTAAACTTCAAAGATCTTGCGAGATGGTTATTCCACAGGATCTTCACTTCGTACTCGCCAGGATTTGCCGCAAGGTTATATATGTCACCGAACATACCTGGACCAGCGCCGGTCTTGTCACTTCCCTTGATGTTCGGAAAATCACAAATAACTCTGGCCCATTTTGCTTTCTGCGGCAGCGAGTCTTCCACGTAATGAGTCGTATTGTTTTCTACCTCAGCTTCACAGCTCGCTTTGCCTACCTCGATTCCGTCCATTGACTTCTTGCCAATTTCTTTGCCGCCGAAAAAAATGTGCGGGTCGATACGGGTGGCTTCTCCGCGCACCCAAAAGGCGACGTGAAACTCAGGCAGGTCCCAACCCTTAATGCTGTCCGGGGTCAGGAATACATAACCAATCGGGAGGTTCCAATCGTGGTCGATAAAGTAGACCCACTTGTTAACTGCTTTTGGACCAACCTCATTGGAATGAGCCTTTGCAACTTTCATCTCGCCGGTGAAGAGCGTTGAGTCGGTGCCCGCAAGTTCGTTGCGGAGCTTGATCTTGAAAGTGACAGGCCCTGTAAATAAAGAACCTTTATCTTCTGGTATGTCGCGCCCGCCACAAGAGACTTTCCACCAGTAACCCTTTTGTGTTTCGTTGGTCTCGCAGTCAAACTTGACCCATGGTCCGGTTGGTAGTGCGAATTCAACATAGAGCTGACCGCCACTCGCGATCGGACCATTTACACGAAAGTCCATTCGCGGAACCCAACTCCAAGTGTCGTAATTCCCCTTGTAGACGTTGAAGGTAAATGCGGTGACCTGGACTGAGTCCTTCGCGATTGTCGCTTCGTCCTGGGCAACAACGTTTGAAGCATAAAGGAAGGGGACGAGCAAGAGCAGAGAGACAAGTCTCCAACTCACCAAGCTCACATTCTGTTTAACCAAGCTAACCTCCTCGTTTTGTTCACGATCGGTCTGGGCAAAACGCCGAGGAGTTTACATGTTTAGATTTTTATTTTCCATGCTCGCTGTTTGGTATTGATGTGCACGTATGCGACCGCCGAGACCCTGGTTTCATTTCCGGCCTCCGAGTACGACCGCATGTTTGAAGGGATGGCGCGGGCCACACGTTTCCGCGTTTAAGGGGCGGTGAGTCATTTGATACTTCTCCTGATTTCTGCGACTTAAGTCTTTATCGGGGGAAGCGGATAGGTTAACCGTGTTGAGGTGCGGGAGTATTTAGAAAAATCTGAGAGAGTTATGAGAATGTCTTCAGAGGTATGATTGCAGGACTTTTGTCCAGAAAAACTAAGGATCACAGGCAGCGTCGCAGCCGACCGGTCTTGCCCCGCATCAGCGTATATGTGCCCATGCTCTCCTTATTCTTTGTGAGTGTAATCGTCAACGTCATTTTTTCGCCGTCAACGATGCCGGAAAAGTTCGCTGGAGAGGCTGTGGGATTTTCATCTTCTCGGATTGGTCCCCCGCGCTCCCTGGTGAATGAGCCTTCGACCTCAAATTTTCCGTTACTGTCCGGTAACATCGCCTCGGTGATGGCGCCGTGAGCGCAGTCAAATGTCAGCGTGGTACCGCTGGTCGCAATCTCCATCACAATTCCCTGGCCACCCCAATTGCCTGTGAGTTGTTCGCTCTTGGGTTGAGTTGGATTGACCTTCTGGTTTGAATTGTTTGAGCTTGCTTTCATTTTGGAACCGCCGCACTGTCCACTTTGCGACAGAATCAATACGATTGAGACGAAACCAATTGAGTAAAACGGAGCTTTGCTTCTTATCATAAGATCCTCTACCTCGAGAAACTCGATTGTGTCTGATCAATCGAGCTCGTCAAAACTCCGGATCACCACATGATCAGGCGCGGCGCGCTGTTTGGGATTGCCCGGTCGAACGCACAGTCGCGTTTTCATCCCAGCCACACTAGCTGCCTCTAGCTCAAGCACGACGTCGGAGACAAAGTATATCTCGTTGGGATGGAATCCAAGCTTCCCGGCGATTTTTTGATAACTAAGCGGTTCGGTTTTCTTACCGACCTTAGTGTCGAAGTATCCATCTATAAAACCGCTGAGATCGCCGAAATTAGTATGAGCGAAAAGAAGCTTCTGTGCGAGAACACTTCCTGATGAGAAGATGTTAATACTCACCGAAGCCTTTTGCCAGCGTTCCATTGCTTTAAGAACGTCCGGGAACATCGGAGCTTGCAAGCTTCCGTCCTCGTAGCCGTGTTGCCAGATTTTTCCCTGGAGTGACTTCAACGCAGGAGACTTCCTGTCCTGGTCTATTAGCCAGTTAACATACGGTTCAATCAGCGCCGGCGGCTGTAGACCGCCGCTTGCATCCTGTTTGTGTTCTTCTTGAAGAAGTGTCAAGTCCGCAATTACGTCAGGTCGACCGCGCTGTGTTTCCAAAAAAGTGTTCAACCCATTGCGAGAAAATGGAAACAACACATCATGCACAAAAGAAATTGGGGTCGTTGTTCCTTCAATGTCGAGAAGAACTGCGAGCATAAACTTGCTTTACCGCCGAGGCGTCGGACGTCAAGTTTGACGGTCTTTGACTAAGTGTTCACATTCGCGGGCACTTGTGTTTGGCCAAAGCACAGAGGTTGGTGCTGCCGATCAATACGGGTTTCGGTGTAATGCGGAGTCCAGCCACTCATATCCTGAAACAGACGGATGGCTCGGATCCGACGGTCGGAACACAGGTTGAACCAGTGATGTGTGCCGCGCGGAACGCGTATGAGATCACCTGGTCCAACCTCAATCGCGACTACTCCGGCGTCGCCGTGAATATGAAAAATCCCACGACCAGCGATCACAAAGCGCACTTCGTCTTCGTCGTGCCAGTGTTCGCGATCAAACCTTGCGAGCATTTCGTCTAATCCTGGAGTTTCAGGAGTAACGTCGATGACGTCCGCGGTAACGTAGCCGCCTCGAGTTTTAAGCTTGTCGATCTCTTTTGAGTAAGCTTTCAGCACGTCTTCCGACGTGGCCTCATCCGGGAGTTCATACTCGGGAGACCAGCGCTCATAGTCGATATGGTACTCGCTCAGACAGTTTCGAATTGACTGCTCATCAGTCAGCGTTTGCTTGTTGGCAAGAATCGTTACTATCGCCATAAATATGGGTTCCGTTAAGGTAATTTTGAATATCTTCAGTACAAGACCTGGGGGCTCACCTTAGGGTTCGGGTTCGACCAAGTACTTCAAACAAAAACTCAAGAATCTCAACGTGCCGTTTTGCCTCTTTGAGATCGCGTCCCCAAGTATAGAGACCGTGGCGATGAAGTACCAACGCATGACAGGCCGGGAATTCAGCAAGTGTCTCCTTTACTTTCTGGGCCAGCTCGGGCATATCCTGCGAGTTCTCAATAATGGGAATCCATTCACGATGGAGATGAGTCTTGACTCCGCTTAATCCCTTCAACATCTCAAAGCCTTCGATAGCCAAGCCCCGCTCGGAATGATGTAAATCGGAAAGTAAAGTACTCCATACGGAGTGAGTGTGGAGTACAGCGCCGGCGCCCCGGCATTCTACGATTGCCACGTGAAGCGAACTCTCATCCGACGGCTTGCCTGATGTCGGAGGAACGGATCGTGACTGATCGTCGATCAATAGAATATCGGCGGCGGTCAACTCTCCTTTATCGATCCCGCTGCGAGTTATCGCCATGCGTAGAGGGTCGGCCGTAACGACAGCACTAAGATTTCCACTTGTGCCGAGAAGCCAGCCGCGTCTGTGAAGACCGATCGCAGTTTGGACCAACTCAGTCGATAGGTGCCGAAAAATGTCACTCATGGTCCTGGTCTTAAATTTTCCTTTTGAATTGTAGGATAAGTCTTCACTCTCCGACAGACAACTGCTCGGTCCAAGTGCGATTGCCTGTTGCTAAAGGCCACATGTGTCATAAAAGTCGTATGATAATTTGGGTTTATCTATAAAAATTCGTTGACGCGCTCTATTAGGAATGGTAGCTTCCAACGTTCTTTCTACTATGAAACATCTGGAAGGAAAAAGTCGTGGTCAAATTAATCCGGGTTCTCCCGGTCTTTGTATTGGTAACAATCCTCGCTCATACGCCAACCCTTAAAGCCTCGCCGAACGTTCAAGATCAAAAACCAGAAAAGGCCACCGTCGATACGGATAAGGAATCTGGAGCCAAGAAGAAAAAGAAGAAGAAGAGTTCAACTGAAGGTGTGCAGATAATCTTGCTTCCTCAGATTCTTCAGAACAATTCTCAGCCTAATACGTCGGCAATGGTCTCAAATGTAAGTCCAGTAATCATCTCGGCGGCTACTAACTCAAAGGGAGGCGCGACGGCTTCCAAGACCCCTGGCATCAGTATTTTTCCCGCAGGACAGCTTGGACCATTAGCAACTGCAACTGCGGGTCAGTTGGTAATTTCAGAGTTTCGCGTGCGAGGGCCAAATGGGGCCACCGATGAATTCATCGAAATTTACAACAACAGCGGTGCTGATCATACAGTCACGGCCGCAAGCGGTTCCGGATATGGTATTGCAGCCTCCGATGGTACGACCCGATGCTCCATTCCCAACGGGACTGTGATTCCGAATCGAGGCCACTATCTGTGTGTCAACAGCGTCGGCTATAGCCTTGCCTCCTATCCGGCAGGAAATGGGACCACGGCTACCGGTGATGCGACATATACCACGGACATTCCAGACAATGCTGGTATTGCACTATTCAACAACAACACTGGCGGTGGAAGCTATTCGTTAGCAAACCGACTCGATGCAGTGGGCTCCACTTCAGAGGCGAATACGCTTTACAAAGAGGGAACAGGATATCCGGCGCTAACCCCCTTCAGTATTGATTATGCCTTCTATCGCGACAACTGTGGCAAGCAAGGCTCGATTACGACAATGGGTGCTTGTCCCACTGGCGGCAACTTAGTCGATACAGATAATAACGCCGCGAACTTTGTCTTCGTGGACACGAATGGTACTTCAGCGGGTGCAGGTCAGAGATTGGGCGCTCCTGGTCCAGAAAATCTCAGCAGTCCAATTCAGAGGAATACTAGCTTTACCTCTCCAGTCCTGGACACGTGTGTTGCCGCTGCGAGTCCGCCAAATAGAGTTCGTGACTTTACTTCAGATCCGGCGAACAACTCGACCTTTGGTACGCTGGATATTCGCCGCTCGATCGTAAATAACACCGGCGGAAATGTGACACGACTTCGGTTCCGTGTCGTGGATGTTACAACCTTTCCCGCTCCGTCAGGCATCGCTGATCTGCGTCCACGAACGTCAACAGCGGTCGTAGTTACAGTTGATAGGCCACCGTGTGGTTCTGGTACCAGCAATGTGTCGGTTCAGGGAACAGCGCTCGAACAACCGCCATCACAGCCAAATGGAGGTGGATTCAATTCATCGATGTCAGCTAATACAGTGACACTTGCGACCCCATTGGCAAATGGTGCAACTCTTGACGTGCGATTCTTGTTGGGCATTCAACAGACAGGTAGTTTTAAGTTCTACATTAACGTCGAAGCATTGCCATAACCTAAGTTCAACGTTGTAGTCTTCTTGAGGAGAGGTCCGGTTGGACCTCTCCTCTTCTTGTGTCTACTAAAGTTCGTATCTTATCGCGTATTTGGATAATATTTGGAAACTGAACCTCAATGAGTCAGAAACCTTTAAGTGATGACGCCCTTCTAAAGCTGCAGCGCGACACGTTTGGGTACTTCCCAGGTGAGACGAATATTCGGAATGGCCTGGTTCCTGACAACACGCGTAAGGGCGCACACTCGAGTATCGCCGCAGTAGGCCTGGGTCTCGCAGCATATCCCGTTGCAGTCGAGCAAAACTTTATCGCGCGCGAGGACGCTCTCATGCGCGTGCTCACAACACTCCGTTTTTTCTGGAACAGCCCACATGGTCCAGAGCCTGACGCAACCGGCTATAAAGGATTCTATTATCACTTCCTGCACATGGATTCTGGACGTCGTGCCTGGGAAAGTGAACTCTCGACGATCGATTCGAGCGTTCTCATCGCTGGGGCACTGGCAGCAGCGACTTATTTTGACCGTGAGACTCAAGAAGAGCGAGAGATCCGACAACTCGCTGACAATCTCTATCGTCGAATGGATTGGGAGTGGATGCTCGCTGGTGACGCTAAAGTTGTGATGGGCTGGAAACCGGAGAGTGGCTTTTTGCCATGGCGATGGGAGGGGTACAACGAGTCGATCCTACTTCACGTTCTAAGCCTGGCTTCGCCGACGCATCCACTGTCGCGCGAAACTTATAGAGCATTTACTACAAGCTTCGAATGGAGAGAAATTTATGGCCGCGAGTTGCTCTACAGTGGTCCATTGTTCATTCACCAGCTATCCCACATCTGGATCGATTTTCGGGGGATACAGGATGAGTTAATGCGAGATAAGGGCATCGATTATTTCGAGAATAGTCGACGCGCGACTTATATACAGCAGGAATATGCCATTAGAAATCCCAATAAGTTTCGGGCTTATGGAGAATACATCTGGGGCCTGACGGCCTCAGACGGACCTGGGCCAGCCTCGCTTATTGTCGATGGGATCGAGCGTCACTTCTTTGATTATGAAGCGAGAGGGGTCCCCTATGGACCGGACGATGGGACTATCGCTCCATGGGCGGTTGCGGCGTCACTGCCGTTTGCGCCGGAGATTGTTTTGCCCACTCTTCAGCACTTCAACGATGCATATCCGGAAATGACTAGTAGGTATGGCTTCAAGTGCAGTTTCAATCCTACTTTTAATGATGGGAACCAGGGTAAGCGGGGATGGATTTCCAAAGGGTACTATGGATTGGACCAGGGACCAGTTGTGCTAATGATTGAAAACTACCGTACCGGATTCTTTTGGGAGTTAATGAAAAAGTGTCCATATATAGATGAAGGTTTACGTCGCGCTGGTTTCACCGGTGGTTGGTTGTAGAGCAATTTTACTTGCGAAAGAAAAGTGATGATTTTACTATTTGGACATTACAGAATCGTTGAATAGATTTGAAGTCTTTCCAATTCTCAGTAACAACCGCCGTTTTCCACCGGCGAGCGCTAACAGCCAAAAGTACGTCGAGCGCCATGCGCTGTGAATTACCTGGTAGTAATTTTTCGAGCTTTCCTCCACTACCTTTCCTTCGATCTTGAGTCAACCAATACAGAACTTTACTCGCAAACAACCAGTCATCCTCGTTGGGCACAATCAGAGTGTTATCACAGCGGTATGTTTGAAAGAGCTGCTCGTATAGTTTCCGCTGTGTCTGATCCTTTGCGCTTGCTGATAATTCCAACAAGACGACGGCGGATAGGAGAAAACTGCTTGCACGACCAGGTAAGTCGTCAAGTTTTTTAGAGATGATTACGGATGTGTCGTAGGTGAAGTACGACATTTAAATGTTTTATGCTTCAGTGCTGATGATGGTTATTGTATGCCGTCTGAAATGCCAATAGCGTGAGGGCCTTTTTCTCAGCCAATCTCCTTTCGCGTTCTTCGTTGGTTTCAGAGAGAACGACCGTTGGCTTGGCGAAAGATTTTCGACTCCGACCCTTTTTTGATGCTACTTGCTTAGACTTAGCTTTTTTGGTCAGCGAACTTTGCCTTCTTTTACTACTCTTGGTGGCTTTCTTCATGAAGTAGAAAGCATACATCATCAAAATCCATCACACCAAATTTTCCCGTGATTTAACCTGGCTACGAAAATCTCTCCATCTGTGCCATCATCTTCGGACAAATGATGCGCGTGACACGAATCTTTTCTCTTATTTTTCTCCTCCAACTATCGGGTGGAGTGCTCGCGGTTCAGCCGGACAATGGACCTCAAACCGTCGTTGTAAAGAGTGGCTCGCTAAAATTGCGGGCTCTCCTGTGGCAGCCTCAAGGTAATGGTCCTTTCCCCGCCGTCCTTTTTTGTCCCGGAAGTGGCTTGACTCCACAACCGCACACTATTGGACCACTCTTTGCTCGGCATGGTTACGTTTTTCTTGGACTCTTTCGTAGTGGGCAAGGCCTTTCGGCGAAGGAAGGATCAGAAACCAGTGTTCTGGTAGAACGTGAACGTGATGCAAAGGGAGACGATGCCGCCAATCGGCTGCAATTACGGCTTCTTGAAAAGGATCAACTCGACCAACAATTGAATGCGCTCGAATTCTTACGCGGTCTGAAAATTGTCGATTCTCGACGAGTTGCTCTAGTGGGCCATTCGTTCGGAGGAATGCTGGCGATGATGAATGGGGAACGTGACCATTCCATTCGGGCGATTGTAAACTTTGGTGGTGGCGCGCGCAGTTGGCCCCGCTCTTCGTATTTGCGCGAAAGAGTGACACAGGCGGCTGGGCAGATTACATCGCCTGTGTTTTTTATCCAGGCCGCGAACGATTATTCAATCGCTCCGAGTGAGATACTCGATGCAGAGCTCGCCAAACGGGGAGTCCCACATCAGATCAAAATATTTCCGCCCTTTGGCAAGAACGCCAGCGAAGGTCACAACATAATCTATCTTGCAGTCTCGAACTGGGAGCAAGAGGTATTTGAATTCCTTGACCGTTACACAAAATGAACGCGACTCGCTGCAGCCGGCTCCTAATCCAGGTGCGCGATAGTGATGCCAATTATTGCGAGAAAAGCACCAACTCCGATAGCGACGCCAATTGCAATGTTCCTGGCCGTTGAATGACCTCTGTTACTTTCCACCTTCGAAACGTCGCTGAAACGAATGGTTGTCGGGGCGTCAGTCTTTCGATCGCGCAACACAAAGTCATCATTGCCAGCTTGCCCAACATAGCCTTTGATTTTTTTCCCATCTTTTAGAGTTACGGTTGCCTTTGCCTTCTCGCCAACTCCAAGTTTAGCGATCTTGCTTTTGACCTTTTCCAAGGTCGCCACATCAATATTCGACTCTTGTCCGGCCACCGGAAATGTGACAGCGGTCACTAGAAATACAGCTGCGAGAAAACAGGTCAAATAGTTATTCATACGGGTTTTTCCAATCTGAATTTGCACCAGCGTGAGTAAATCGCAACCGGCCGGAGGCCTACGTTGTCAGTTCAGCATGGCTTTGCACAAAAAGTAACATGCCAACAGTACAGTACCGCGAGCGAAGCGACCGGATGGCACACTCAACGAACCAAACATCAGAAGTTAGGTGTAATGTCGAGTGTGCCATCCGGTCGCGCTTCGCTCGCGGTACTGTACTGATCGCTCGACATTCACCAAGATTAGAGTTTTTGTGCAAAGCCGTTCAGCATTGACACCGCAAGACGAATGCCATCGACCTACTAAGAAGTGCTGGTAATTGTGATGGAGCTTCCAGATAAAAATCCTTCTCATGCAGTATCAATCCGACACCTGAACCGGTTTCGTGCTGGAATAGAAGAGACCAAACGAATCATGCGGCTATTCTTTTATGGTGATCTTCGTAACCGGATGTAACTCCCAGGCAGTTCCGCGCCAGTTGGTAGGATTGTGAGGTGCGGTGGTTTCCGCTTGATCAGTGTGTCCTACATCAAAGTAGAGCCAACCTTCAAATTCACACCACCGGCCCACTAACTTACCTTGAAGTGTTTCCTCGGACCAATCTAATCCTTGTTGTGCTGCCCAGTCACGAAGGTTTGGTGTTACTTCGACGACTACGCACTCGTTTTTGCTGGCGCCCTTGTGTTGAGCCACGAGGATGTGAATATCCCGACGACATGGACTGAAACAGTTAGTCGCCTCGGGCCGAGCATAAGCAACATCGATAACGTATCCTTCGATCCGGGCAGCGCGTTGAATGGACCAACGGTTAGTGTCGTCGCCCGGCTTCAACAACTCATCGAGAGTAATTCGTTGATCAAAGTCGGCATCAACAGGTAGCGAACTTCTATTCTTCAACCGGTGAAGCGTTCGGGCTCGACTCGTC
>Ga0163163_10004473_pt1 | contig 11924 bp, 14 predicted proteins | sample S65metaG_FD_119766 | JGI IMG/M metagenome (GOLD analysis project Ga0163163, IMG submission 119766) | Switchgrass rhizosphere microbial communities from Kellogg Biological Station, Michigan, USA - S6-5 metaG | ecosystem: Host-associated > Plants > Roots > Rhizosphere > Soil | place: USA... | reverse complement strand
GTGTCGGTGGGGGCTTGCACCTCCCGCCGGACTCCGTTGACCGTGATGGTGACCATGAAAAACTCCTTCCGAAAGGGGGTGGCCGGATTCGTTTTCAGTTTAGCAAACGGGGGGAGATGGTCATTTACAAGCGGGAATCTGCGGGCGGTGGCGAGATTTGGAGGGCGGGAACCCGGAGCTGCTGCGGTTCCAGGCGAGTTTTCGCGGGTTGGGGCGGAGTTTGGAGAACCGGTGGGAGCGCGGGTGCGGATTTGTCATTAGTTTCATTGGTCAGGATGGCGCCCGGTCGCCTGGACAGCTCCACGGATAAACTCTGCTTGGGTTCGTTTGGCTGTACACGAATGCGCAGCGTTCGTAGGAGTTGCAACTGTTTGAAGGCTCGGGCGTAGGAGCGGCCGATGGTTCCTTCATAGCGATTCAGCAGGTGGAGGCTCGCTCCGCCGGCGAGGCGCTTGAACGCGTAAGCGAGGTGATCCTCGGCGTCGGTTTCGCGATCGACGCCGGCGAAAAAGCGGGCAAGGTCATCGACGCTGGTTTCCATTTCGTTGGTGAGAAGGGTGGTTTCGACATTGGCGAGGCGGCGCAGGCGCCAGCGGGCGGAGGCCATGGCTTCGACCAGCTCGACTTCGATGGGGCTGGTGGGTGCGAATTCGTCGAGATAGGAATCGAGGAGGCGCTGGAAGTCGGCGGGAGATTCTTCGGGGAGGACGATGGACATGGGTGGGAGGGAGGCTGCGCGGGTGGCTAGTCCGTGGCGAAGGGCGTTTTGGGAGGAGCGGGCGCGGCCTTCCGGAGTGGCAGGGCCGTGGGATTTGGCGCCGTTGGCGCGGGCGGTGTCGGATCTGGTGCTGGATGTGGGTTTAGGGTTAGTGGGCATATTGGCTCCGGGATGAGGGTAGCGGGTTAGGGGCGATGCGGAGAGGGAGTGCGGACGGGAAATGGTTGGAGGGATGGGGGATGGGGAGCAGTTCGGAAGGGTGAATGCAACGCGGAAATACCGCCACAGAAATGCTACCGATTCGCCAGCTCCGCCAAAATGTCTCCGTGGCATGCTTCCGGAGCACACCAGCAACCCAGAACTTTTACTTTCAACTCTGGCAACTTTTCAAGAAGTTCAGGAGTCGCGAGCAACCAGGCGCGGTATTTCACCATCACTTCTTCTCGCGTTCCGTCCCTGCCGATCACGAAGGGATTTCCCCACACTGAAGCCTTCATTCCGCTCCGGGGAACAGCCCGCCCTATGTAGACGTCATACTTTGCTTTCTTACAGTGAACAACGAACCGAACCATCAGGAAATTACCGCAAGTTCCGGCATCTCATCCCAAGTCCGTCCGTCCAACTCGCGGCCAGTCCTCTTTTTCTGGACGCCTCCCCATTGTTTGAAGAAGAAGGCCACGCCAGCTTTGATGCACTGATCTCGGATGTCAGTGACCCACGCCGGATCGACAGGTCGCGCACCCGGACCAGATTCGCCGCCGGCGATCGCCCAGTCGATGCCGCGCAAACGCATGTTGTGGAGTGGGCCGAGGAGCGGTTCCAACGAGAGGAATTTCACGTGCGCTTTTGTCTTCCGCAAGTGGTCTACCCGGTCGAGATACTTCGCGTTTTCGACACTGACGCCCATCCAGATATGCGGCGCCCACTTTAGGTACGGGCTCAACTCGCGGACGCGCTCCGCCCGTTTTGTAAGAATTTGATACTGGTGCCAGCTGGCTTCGTTCATCACGTCAAACACTTTTTGGATGTAGTGCAAAGGAACATCGTCGTGAAACAGGTCACTCATCGAGTTAACGAAAATGTTCTTGGGCTTTCTCCACTCGAGTGGGCGCGCTAACATCTGCGGCTGGATCGTCAATTCGAAGCCGTTCTTGTAGTTCGGATTTCGAGCGGCCTTCAGACGCTTCGCCATGCGTTCCGCGTAGCAGTGCTTACAGCCCGGACTGATCTTGTCGCAGCCGGTCACCGGATTCCACGTTGCGTCCGTCCATTCGATGCTTGAGCCGCTCGCCATAATCTACAATCCCATCTTCAGGATGTGCGTGGCAATCTGTAGCGCAATCGGCGCGCCGGTCCGGTTCCCTGCCGCAAAACACAAGAGATAAAGCGGCGAATTCTTGGAATTATAGAGTACGGCTGGATTCCGTGCGACACCTGCGAAGCAAGTGCTCAAACGATCAAGAAAATACATTGCGACTCGCTCATACCTCGCTTTCACAAGGCGTTTGCGCTTTTCAAAGAGCGTCTGGGTCTCGTCAACCTGATAAAAATGATCGTACCAATCCTCAGTGCCGAGCAATTCGTTGAGACAATCCCTCCATTCCTGTGGAATCTCTCCGGATTGTGTGAGCATTCGATTAACGGGCCCAAGTGGAAAGAGAACCCACAAGTCGATCGCCTTGGTGTTTGCGATGGCCTCGATAGTTTTCCAGCGGACCTGAGCCCCGTAGGGATCAAGAAACAAGACTGCACGATACCGCTTCCAGTTCTTATTGCACATCTCCTGGATCTGGGTATTTGCGTCACCCTGTTTGATCGAGATCTTTTCGGCCATTTCGGGGAAGTCGATCTTGAGCTGCTCGAGTTGTTGGCACCTGGCGGAATTTTTCTCGATGAATACATAGCGATCAAACGCTGGAATACATTGGAGTGCCACCCGCGCTGATCCGTCAAGAAAGCGCTGAGCCGGTTCGTCAGTAACTTCCGCAGAATCGATAATGTCTGGAAATTCGGCCTGCCGGCTTCGCTTTTCCTGCTCCAAGCCCTTGAATTTCTTTAACTTTGCGCTTGCGCTGCTTTCGCGCTGCCCCGTCCCGGCAAACGCGTCAATGTACCCCTTCTTGAACTTTGCTTTCGACAAGGCGGTGGTGTAGGCAGTGAGGTAGTCCCGTAGGATACCGAGTTTTTGATCCGTCCACGGACCGCCAAAGGTGTGAGGGGTTCTGGCCACTATGATCTCTCCACTTCTAATATGTTCGTGTAGCGGCTGCAGTTTCTCAGTCTATCTTGATGTAGCCGGAAGGGTAATCATCTCGGAGAGGTAAAGTAAGCGCGGGCGTCGGGAGGCGTCGAAGTGCCCACGCTCTCCGAATAAAGGCGAATCGCTTCAGCGGCGCGGGTGGTCAGTTCTTCGACGGAGCGGCCGGTCACGAGAATGGTGGGGAGTTCCGGCACGTAGGCGCTGTAGCTCGCTGAAACGCCTTCGATGACGAGCGAGTACTTACGAGTCATGGTTTATTTAACTCGGGGATCATTTTCTTAGGATTTGGGTTGGCGCTCGCGGGCGAGGCGCTCGGCGAGGAAGACTTTGAGCAGGGACTGATAGGGCACGTCGCGGTGATTGGCGAGTATCTTGAGGTCCTCGATCATGGAAAGCGGCAGGCGCAGGGATATGGTCTTGAGAGTGGGCTTGAGGCGGACGAGTTTGGTGCTCTTGGCGGAGGGCCAATCGAGGTACTCGGTGGAATCGGCGGTGGCCCAGAAGCTTCGCTCCTGGTCTTCGGTTTTGAATTCGGGAAGTTTTTTCCTGGTCATATTATTTCTGACTCCAAGCGTTCGTAGGCACTGGCTTCATTGCGGTTCATGTCTCTGACGGAAATCACACGGATGAGCTTGCGGCGGATCGTGAAGGCCACAAACAGACGGCGGGTTGCGCGGGTTTGGCCGAGGGCGTAGTAACGCTTCTCGCGCTTGGAATGGCGGACATCACTGCGAACCACCAGCGGATCATGAAAGAAAACGTCCTCTGCTTCTTCTGTCGTAACCTGGTGCAACTCCCAGTTCTTGAGGACATTGTTTTCGTCCCACTCGAATCCGATGCAATGCTCCAGGGGATCGGCGGCCACAAGGCCAGTATACTACTATCGTATACAACAGACTGGCGCGGACGCTTCGTCACGGACAAGGTACAGTCGGACGCGTTCGGGAATGGGCTGATCGAAGAAATAGGCACAGACGGCTTAGCGGACGTTGGAGCGCGTTCATCCCAGGTGTCGCCTTCGGTAAAAATATCGAGGGTGAGGCACTCGGCGCAATAGCCTACATCGGATTCCTGCGTGACCTCGAAGATCACCTCGGCCATGCGTTCATCTTCGCATCGTCGGAGGATGGCGGCACCACGCACGTACCAGGGTCGCCTTTCCTGCCTTACTTTCCTTGTGAAACAATGGCCGAGGATGACATTGAGAGCGATCGTGCCGGGTTTGGTCTTCGTGCTGGCGCTGCGCGTGGATGCGCAGGAGGCTCAAACCAAACCGCAGCGGGATGTGGCTGAACTTTACCGGGCGGCGGTTGCTGGAGACTCGCAGGCGCTGCAACAGCTGCGAACTCTTGGCACCGAGGGCGAGGGCGCCGCACAGTACAACCTTGGCTTGATCTACGAGAATGGTCCGGGTGTTCCGCAGGATTACGCGGAGGCGGTGCGCTGGTATCGCAAGGCTGCGGATCAGGGGCTCGCTAACGCGCAGTATAACCTCGGCTATATCTACGCTAGCGGGCAGGGCGTGCCGCAGGATTTTGGCGAGGCGATGCGCTGGTATCGCAAGGCTGCGGATCAGGGCGTCGCTAGCGCGCAATACAACCTTGGTTATTTGTATGCCAACGGACAGGGTGTGCCGCAGAGCTACGTCGAGGGAGCGCACTGGTTTCGGGAGGCTGCCGATCGAGGGGAGTCGCGCGCGCAGTACAGTCTGGGTGCGTTATACGCCGGTGGGCACGGCGTGCCGCAGGATTTCGTTTACGCGCATATGTGGTTCAACCTGGCGGCGGCAAGGGCTACGGGGGATGACGAAAAGCAGTACTCCGCGGCCCGCGATTCGCTGGCAGCGAGAATGACTCCGCAGGAGATTGCGGAGGCCCACAAGTTCGCTCGCGAGTGGCAGCCGAAACAATCGGGCGGAAACTAGTTTCGCTTGACGTGTGATCGCACTGCGGGATCATGAACGTGCCGCTGGAAGTTTTTTTGATGAGATGCGCCGGGTGAAGGCTGAAATCACGTAAAACAGGAACCCATAAAAAATACTCCCGCAGAACGTCATTAGTACATACAAAGCGCCATCCTGGTACCTGTGGGCTCCGATGACCAGGGCAGTAAGTATAAAGATGGGAATTCCGAACAAGATCGCGACGATCCCGAAAGGCGTATGCAGGGCAAAGACCTCGCTAGCTACAACGATTAGAGAGAATGCGAGCCCAATAGCCCAGCACTTTAATAACTGCATCGGAATCAAGCGCATTTTAGCAATTTGTTAAACTCGGTTCCTATGCTGCCTTACTCGATCAAAAAGCGAACGGGGATTCTGCTCGTCTTGATTTCGTGCGCTTTCGCGGCCACGTCGTGTGGGCCATCTGCGACGAATGATGGGGGCGCGGCGGATGCGGCGGCGATTCAGGCGCTGGATGAGCTATGGTCGGCAACGGCGGCGAAAAACGATCTGGAGGGGACGGTCGCGTTCTATGCGGATGAGGCGGTGCTGCTTCCTCCTAACGCGCCGATCGCGAGCGACAGGAAGTCGATCCGGGAATCTTGGGCGGAGCTGCTCGGTCCTAATACGGCGGTGGCGTGGAAGGTTTCGAAGGTCGAGGTCGCGAAGTCCGGTGAACTCGGATATCTTTACGGGACGTACTCGCTATCTATCAAAGACCCGAAGGGCGGAGCGCCGGTGAGCGATGCCGGCAAACTCGTCGAGATCTGGAAGAAGCAGGCGGACGGAAAGTGGAAGTGTATTGTGGATACGTACAATTCCGATCTGCCCGCCGCTCCGGCTCCGGAAGTGAAGAAGTAGCGCTCGCTATTTTCCAACGTAGCTGACGCGCCAGATGGATCTGGTTCCATCGTCGGTGAAATAAAGTGAGCCATCCTGGGCGACGGTGACGCCGACGGGGCGGCCCCACGCTTCCCCGCCCTGGGGTGACGAAGCCGGTGATGAAATCTTCGAAGACTCCGCTGGCGTGGCCGTTGTCCAGGGGAACGCGGATCACTTCATAGCCGGTGCGGTTGGCGCGGTTCCAGGAGCCGTGCTCGGCGGCGAACAGGTCGCCACGATATTCGCGCGGGAACTGGGCGCCGTCGTAGAAGGTCAGCGCGAGCGAGGCGTTGTGCGGCTGCAGGAGTACGTCGGGAACGATCGCCTTATCCTTTAATTCGGGGTGCCGGCCTTCGAGGCGGGGATCGGGATGGCCTCCGATGTAATACCAGGGCCAACCGTAGAAGCCGCCGGGCTGGACGTGGGTGATGTAATCGGGGACCAGGTTATCGCCGAGGGAATCGCGTTCGTTGGTGGAGCACCAGACTTCGCCGGTGGTGGGATTGACTCCGATGCCCGCCGGGTTGCGGATGCCGGATGCGTAGACGCCGGTGAATTTGCCGTCGGGGGTGTATTCGAGAATATTGGCGCGGTGGAATTCGCCGGGGTTGCGGTCGGGATCGCTGACGTTGGAGCCGGAGCCTACGGAGACGAACAGGCGCTTGCCGTCGAGGGAGAAGGCGAGGTCGCGGGTGGAATGGCCTCCGGGGGGGAGGTGCGCGATGATTTCTTCGGCGGTGGCGGTGGCTTTCATGTCACCGTTGCGATAAGGGAAACGCACGACCGAGTTGGTGTTGCCCACGTAGACCCATTGCGGATTGGCACCGCGCGGGTAGAAGGCGATTCCGAAGGGCTGGTTCAGGCCGGTGGCGAACACTGAAACTTGTTGTGGCTTGCCGTCCTTGTGGCGACCGCGAAAGATTTTGAGCTGGCCTAAGTGGGTTTCGGCGACGAAGAGGTCGCCGTTGGGGGCGGTGCGGATCTCGCGCGGCTCATCGAGATTGGTGGCGTACAGTTCGGCCATGAAGCCTGCGGGAGCTTGCGGCCAGGCGTTGGCGGGTCGTGGAACCAGGTGAGGGGGATTGGCCGAGGATGAGGTCGCGAAGGGCGGGGGGAGAGCGTCCGCGGTGATCTTGCGGAAAGTGCCGGGCTTCAGGGAGCGGCCGTCGATGAAGGCGGCTTGTCCGGCGAGGAGATTTTTCACATCGAACTTGGCAGACTTCTCAGCGGCGGCGTGCAGCATCCAGCTGGCGGCGGCGAGGAGAACTGGCCACGCGATTATCCCTTTATCCATTTTTAGGGCACTCCGTTTTGATCTTACTCTTGCGGAGGGGCGCTGCGTGGTGTCGCGGCTTGGAAGATAATGGCTGCTATGAATAAAATACGAGCCGTGTTCGCTCTGATCTTAGGCGCGCTTGCCATGCAGGCGGCGACCAAGCTGACCTCCGCTGATTTTGGAAAGACGCGCGAGGGGACGCCGGTACGGATCTACACGTTGACCAACGCGAGCGGGGCTGAGGCGGCGATCACGAATTACGGAGGCAGGATCGTTTCGCTGAAAGTGCCGGACCGGAAGGGCGCGATGGGTGATGTGGTTGCCGGATTCAATTCGCTGGATGGATATCTCGCGACGAATCCTTACTTCGGCGCGTTGGTGGGGCGGTATGCGAATCGGATCGGGCACGGGCAGTTCAAGTTGAACGGCGTTGACTACAAGCTGGCGAAAAATAATGGCGATAATGCGCTGCATGGCGGGCTGCGGGGATTCGATAAGGTCGTGTGGACGGCGCGGGAGATGCCGGATGGCGGGCTGGAGCTCACCTATATAAGCAAGGACGGGGAGGAAGGGTATCCCGGCAATTGCAAGGTGACGGTGCGGTATCACTTGACCGATGCCAATGAGTTGAAGATCGAGTACTCGGCGACGACTGACAAGGACACGGTGGTGAACCTGTCGAATCATGCATATTTCAATTTGAAGGGCAGCGGCGATATTCTGGGCCACTTACTGAGGTTGAACGCGGACCGCTTCACGCCGGTGGATGCGGGTTTGATTCCGACGGGCGAATTGCGGGCGGTGGCGGGGACTCCGTTTGATTTCAGGAAGGCGACAGCGATTGGGGCGCGGATCGGGCAGAACGACGAACAGTTGAAGGCCGGTAAGGGCTACGACATGAATTTCGTGCTCAATAAGAAGGGCGATGAGCTGAGCCTGGCGGCGCGCGTAGAGGAGCCGTCGAGCGGGCGCGTGATGGAGGTGTGGACGACGCAGCCGGGCGTTCAGTTTTACACGGGAAATAATCTGGACGGGACCCTTAAGGGGAAGGGCGGCCAGGTTTATACTCCGCGCTCGGCGTTGTGTCTGGAGACGCAGCATTTTCCGGATTCTCCTAATAAGGCCAACTTTCCGTCGGCGGTGCTGAAGGTGGGCGCGGAATTCAAGAGCACGACGATTTATCGGTTCTCGAAGGCGGGTGCGCGATGAAACTGGCGGCGTTCGTAATTGCCGTGTGGTTGGGGGCGTGGGGGCAGGCGCAGGGAATCGACTACGCGAAGATTGAGATCCTGACGGAGAAGATTGCGCCGAACCTTTATATGTTGTCGGGCTCGGGCGGAGCCGATCCGGGACATCAAGACGCAGCGGGCGGCAGGATCGGAGTACTCGCGGGTCCGGACGGCATCTTTATGGTGGACGCGCAGTACTCGCAGATTACGGACAAGGTGGTGGCGGCGATTCGGAAGATCAGTTCCGAGCCGATACGGTTTCTGGTGAACACACACGTGCATGGCGATCACACGGCGGGCGATGCGAACTTCGTCAAGATGGGCGCGCTGCTGTTTGCTCGGGAAGAACTGCGCGAGGAGATGTTGCGGACGCCCGGTGGAGATCCGGCGCAGTTGCCCGTGATCACTTACGGCATGGGTGATCCGGTGAAGTTTCGCATGAACGGGGAAATCGTGGATCTGATTCCGGTTCGGGCGGCGCATACGGGCGGCGATACTATGATTCGGTTTGAGAATGCGGATGTGATTATGATCGGCGATTTCTATCGGAATTACGGGTATCCGTTTATCGATACCAATAACGGCGGCACGCTCAAGGGTGCGCTGGACGCACTGGAGCTGACGATGAAGGTTGCGGGCCCCAACACAAGGCTTGTCCCGGGGCATGGAACAGTCATCAACCGGACGGACATCGTTCCTTACCGCGACATGATTCTGGGCGTCGAGGCCAAGGTGCGGCAGATGATCGGCGAAGGCAAGAGTGTGCAGGAAGTGCTGGCGGCGAAGGTGACGGCTCCTTATGACGCGAAAGTGCCGGGGGGACAGCTGCCGGCGGGCGCGGGGACAAGCGCCGACCGGTTTGTCAGCATGGTGTATTCGGAACTGAAGGGCGGGAAGTAGACCTATTTGCGTCACACTCTATGTCACACTATATGTGTGCCTACAAGTGCGAGCAGAAGAACACACGTGATCCTGCCTGTCGAGGTGGTTGCCGACATAGACAAACTAGTCGGCAAGCGGGGGCGCAGTGCGTTCATCACAGAAGTGGCACGCGAAGAAATCCTGCGCCGCAAACAGCGCAGTGCGCTCAGGAAGGCCGCCGGCTCCTGGAAGGATAAAGACCATCCTGAGCTGAAGCAGGGTTCGGCTGCGTGGGTCAGTCGGATGCGGACTGAATCCGAGGAACGATTTCGGCAGATCCAGCGACAGCGGCGTGGTGATTGATGGCAGTCCTGCTGCTCGATACAAGCGTCATTATTGATGCGCTGAACGGCAGGAAAGGCCGCGATGAGTTCCTGGATGGATTGCTCGCGCAGCGCAACTTGCTCGCCTGCTGCTCGATCAACGTCACGGAGGTCTATGCCGGCATACTCCCGCGCGAAGCCGCCGCGACCGAGGAGTTTTTGCGTAGCCTTAAATTCTACGAAGTGACGTGGGACGTGGCCCGGCTCGCGGGCGAGTTGAAGAATCGCTGGTCCAAGAAAAGGGCACACTCTTTCCCTGCCCGATGTCACCGTGGCGGCCATTGCGTTGAGCAACGGGCTCAAGCTGCTCACCGATAATCGGAAACACTTCCCCATGCGCGAGCTTGAACTCATGCCGCTGCCGGTGGAATAGGGCGGGCTCGCTACTTCTTCACCGAAACCTTCACTTGGGCGTTGGTCCAGCAGCACTGAAAGCCGCGGCCGCCTTCGCCGGTCCAGTCATTGGCGACTGCGCGCAGAATGTACTCGCCGGGTTCGCTGAAGGTTGCGGTGGTGGATGCCTTGCCGTGAACGGTAGTCTTGGCGGGGGCGGCGAAATTGGCGTCCTCGATCGAGGGCTTCTCGGCGGAAAACATAACTGCACCGGGGCCGCGAAATTTATTCCAGGTCACGACGAGGGGCGGCGTCTTCGGACGCTCGGCACCTGGAATTAAATTGGCGTCGTCGGCTACCCAAAGAGGAAGCTGCAAGGGAACGCCGACGGTTGCCGATAACGTCTCGCTTTGCGCGCGTGGGCCCTGTGCGAAGGGGCCGTTCTCGGTAAATCCGATGAAGGGCGGAGTGTTGCCACTGGCGTCTTTGAGGGGCGAGAGCTCCCACAGCGGGTCGAGGCCGGCCGGGATTACGGTTGTGGTGCCGTTGGCGGTGATGGTCCAGGAAACTTTCTGCGAGCCGAAGTCCTTCGGGACGGTCACAGTGAACATGCCCCACTGGCGGCGCGTCAAAAAATGCGTCGGCTGGCCTTGGTCCGGGCCGGCAGGTTCGATCTTGTTGTCGGGTCCAATGGGAATATCCAACTCCTGTTTCATATTCCGATTGAAGTAGCCGTACAAAATGCTAAATGTGCCGTCGGCATTCGCGAACCAGCCTTCGAAAGCGGGCGTGACGCTCTGGCCGGAGTCATGCGGCGGCTCCATCCGCAACTGCTGCTGGGCGGGCAGGAGGGCGGCGGTCAGCGACGCGATGAAGATGACGCTGCGAATTCGGCGTGGCACTAGCGAGCGGCCACGGCCGCGTTGGCTTGCGGATGTTTGCGCACCCACTCTTGGTAATCTTCCTCGCTGATGTAGGTTACGTTCACCCACGCGTGGCCCATTTCATCGACGGTGCGATCGCCCCAGCCTACCCATTGTGTGGGGTCGGGATTGTTCTTGTTGGCAGCGGTATTGTCGTACCACGCGACCGTGTGAATGATAGTGCCTTTGGGAAGCACCGGCATGGAATCGTCGGCGAAGATGTAGTTGGTCATCCAGTTGAAGTTGAAGTGATCTACGTAGCTGATCGTGCGCTTGGCGCCATCCGGCAAAATCGCTTCCAGCAGCATGGCCTTGCCGCGAAGATGCATATGGGGCTGGAAATTTTCAAGTATGGCGGGCGCACGGAGCGTCTGATAACCCTCGCTCTCGGTAATGGAATTGGGCGGAATATCCATAACGCCCAATGCTGCGGTGCCGGGAGTAGCTGGGAAGGGAGTCAAGTAAGTGCGGTACTTGGGCTGCTGGTCTTTGGGATAAAGATAGATGGCCAGTTCGACGTCGTCGCGAATCTCTTCACCGACGGCGTGGTAATGCATCTCCCACCAGACGCGGGCGCCGGGCACGAGCAGCTTGCCGGTGTTCTCGCGATAGACGTCAAAGTTTTTGTTGACGGCCCATTCCATCAGAAGTCCCTGGGTGACGATACCGGTATTCGAGCCGGGCTCTTGCTGCTGCAGGAAGGCCAGCGCATGATGCGTAATCCTGCGGCCCGCGGCAGTGCCGGGGCGAATTTCAACGGCGCGGACCCAGCGCGGCTCGGTGACCGGGATCGCTGTCAGCGGCTTGAACCAGACGTCTTGCCCCTTGGCCGCCATCGTATAAGGTTCCGATTTGACTACAAAATCGGGTTGGCCAAACTTCTCGGCCAACTTCCAACCTCCATCGTCGGCCCACTGTTTGGGTGGCGGCATGTCGGCGATGTTGCCGAGGGGCGCGCCATCGTCCACCCACTTGGCGATCGCGGCGATTTGCATGTCGCTCAGCGAGAGGTCGTTCGCAAATTTCTGGATGCCGATGGTGGGGTCGACGTGCCAGGGCGGCATTTGGCGCGTGAGCACACGCTGCTTGATGGCTTTGGCCCAGGGGCGCACTTCCT
>Ga0163163_10004472_pt1 | contig 11925 bp, 13 predicted proteins | sample S65metaG_FD_119766 | JGI IMG/M metagenome (GOLD analysis project Ga0163163, IMG submission 119766) | Switchgrass rhizosphere microbial communities from Kellogg Biological Station, Michigan, USA - S6-5 metaG | ecosystem: Host-associated > Plants > Roots > Rhizosphere > Soil | place: USA... | reverse complement strand
CAAAGGGCAGAGGGAAAAGGGCAAAACTCAACAGCCTAAATGACTATGACTTCGCAGTCTTTAAAGACGAAACGAAGATTGCAACGAGCGCGCTGCACTGCACGATAGTTTGCTGCCACGCTGGTAGCTGATCGTATAAATTGTTTGCCTACTATCTGTGCATCCACTGTTCGTGGAAGCGTTCGAAACAACTTCAGGGAAACAAGTGCAAATTTCTTCGTGCGCAAGCGAAGATCTTGATATTCCTGCATGCAACCACGGTAGTTGGCCCTTATGACTCTTGTCTGTGAATGTATTTGATCGAAGAATCAGAATTCCCAGTTCGTAACAGCTCAGGTTTTCAGTTTCGCCCTTTGCCTTCTGTCCTTTAACCTGCTTCACTTCCACCACGTATAGCCGAGCGTGAATTGCAGGCTCGCGTTGATTCCCGGGTTGTGGTTGCCGAGGGAAGCGTTGGAGATGTGGAGAGCGCGAACGTCGAGGGCTATGGAACGATTGTTGCGCGCAAACATATTCAGGCCGACTCCGGCACCGGAATTGAAATTGATTTGTGCGGTGTCTCCAGGTGGGAAATTCTTGTTAGTGAAGATCACGCCTCCGATGGCTTCGAAGAAAGGGGCGACCTTCTTGCCATGGGTGAAGTTGTATTTGAGTACGAGCGGGCTGATGACTGCGCCCGTCGCTTTGTCACCCGGATAATAGAACTGGTAGAACGGCAGAACTTCCGCATTCCACTCGAACGTTCCCCGCAGTATCCCTCCGCCGTGCTGCTCTGTGAGTACGCGGCCAATTCGGCCGCCGACACCGAACATGTGGACGCTGCTGTCCTGGTTGAGTCCCGTGCCGCCAATGGCGAATAGGCCGAGGTTCCAGTTTGGATGTTTGACGGCGATGTCGTCCTGGGCGAACGCGCCCAACGCAAATAGAAATGAACAAAATAAAGCGAGTGAGATTCGTCGCAACGTTCTGCCCTCAAGAAAGGATCGTTGAAGGTAACAGGTTTTGTGGCAAAGAAAAAGGCAGGCGCGTCGCCTGCCTTCCCTGCCGGCGAGTTGCCGGCGCTACCGGTTTTTATCCTGCTACTTCTTCCAAAGCGGCCTGGTCGAAGTCGAAGTTCGAATAGACATGCTGGACGTCGTCCTGATCTTCGAGGGCTTCCAGAAGGCGAATCATAGTGGCGGCCTGTTGGCCTTCCAATTTGACGTAGTTTTGCGGGATCATGCCGATCTCGGCGACTTCAGGTTTGATGCCGGCCTTCTTTACCGCTTCGAGAACTGTTTCGTAGGCGTTGGGAGTGGTTAGGATCTCCCAGTTATCGCCATCGTCCTTCAGATCATCGCCGCCGGCTTCGAGGACGATGTTCATCAGGTCGTCTTCCTTGGCTGCGGTCTTTGGGATGACGATGTCGCCGCGCTTGGAGAACATGTGCGCCACCGAACCGGCCGCTCCCATATTTCCGCCGTTCTTGCCGAAGGCGTGCCGGATTTCACTCACAGTCCGGTTGCGGTTGTCGGTCGTGACTTCCACCAGGATTGCGGCGCCGCCGGGACCAAAGCCTTCAAAGGTGATTTCTTCGTAGCTAGCACCCTCAAGTTCGCCCGTACCGCGCTGGATAGCGCGCTTAATGTTGTCCGCCGGCATGTTTTCTGCCTTAGCGGCTGCCACGGCGGTGCGGAGACGGGGATTCTTTTCGGCATCCCCACCCTGCTTCGCAGCCATGGTGATTTCTTTAATGAGTCGGGTGAAAATCTTGCCGCGCTTAGCATCGAGCGCGCCCTTTTTGTGCTTAATTGTGGCCCACTTTGAATGGCCAGACATACCGACCTCGTAGACGAACTTAGGATTTCGCTCAGAAGAGAGCAGCTTTGCGCCGCTAAACCATTGCAGGCAAAACAGAATTATAACATGCGATGGGAAACCAGAGGATCGCTAAAACGTCTCAGGCCATCAACGGTTTGGAGGCAAATCGAGCTTCTTACGGATAGTTTGAAAGCGCGGGTCCGAGCGCAAAGGATCGAGGCGGGGCTCGGTGGCAAAGACAATGAAGGCCCAGTCACCCTCGTCATATGCCTTTTCCAACCATTTCAGTGCTGCCTCCTTTTCGCCGAGGCCGATGTTCACCACCGCGAGGTCATAGGCGGGAACAAATCCAGTTCTCGCACGTTGTTCCAACTTCTTGAGAAGCGCACGAGCTTCCGCCAATTTGCCGGCATGCGCATTTGCGTAAGCGCTCTCGGTGAGCCTTTGGGTTGAGTCGGGGGGACCCACCATTTCAGCTTCTGCGATTGCTTCGGCATTCTTGCCCATCTGGGCATAAACACGGCCGAGCCAAAAATGTGTTCGCGGAAATACAGCGTCAAACCTTTCGATCCGCCGTGCCTCCTGGACTGCCTGCTCATAGTGGCGTGCATAATAGAGGTCACGTACGATTTCGGCACTGTTGGGCATCGACAACGGGTCGACTCGATTTGCTTCTCTGATCTCATGGAGTGCCTGCTCAACATTTCCCGCGCCAACCAAGCAAGCCGCATACCATCGGTGTGCAGTGGAATTACTGTTGTTGAGCCCGATCGCCTTTCTGAGTTCACTCTGGCACTCAGCCCAGTGCCATGTATTCAGCTTCAATAGAGCTAGTGATGTATGAGCTTCGGAGAGATTGGCATCCAGCTCTACGGCGCGTTGCGCCGCAGTTTGGGCTTTCGGCAGTCCCACATTGGGAGGCAGAACGTTCGTGATTACCAGGAAATTATAGGAGTCTGCCAAACCCGAGTACGCAGAGGCGAACTCTGGATCTAGGGCGATGGCCTGGTTGAAATATTCGATCGCCCTACTGAAACCTGCCTCTGTGAATTCATTGAAAAAGTGCCGGCCGCGCAAATAAGCATCGTTTGCATCCGGGTTTATGGGATGAGAAGAGGCAACATCCGTGGCAGGCGAGGCATGAACCAACTTTACTTGAATCTGTTGCGCCACTTCCCTGGCGACTTCCTCCTGCACTTCGATCGAATGTTTCACCTCGCGGTCGTAACTGTTGGCCCAAACGTGCACTTGGTTGTTAACGCGGATAAGCTGCACCGTTATCCGAACGTAGTCGCTCTCCCGACGCACGCTGCTCTCGAGGACATAGTCGACCCCGAGCTCACGGCCGATTTGTTCGATATTCTTCGTCGTGTTCTTGTACATCATCGAGGAAGTGCGAGCGATGACGCCGAGCTGATCTCCATTCACCTCGCCTAGCTGGCTGATCATCTCCTCGGTTAGGCCGTCGGTAAAGTAATCCTGAGAAGAATCCCCGCTTAGGTTTTGGAATGGCAGAACGGCCAGCATGATGGGCCGAGCACTTGATGCGACAAAACTTGTCCGTTGCCTGAATGACCGTATCGTCCAGGCTGCCACAACCAAAGCCGCGATAGCGATAAGGACGTATAGAAACGAACGCTGGCGTGAGCGGAGCTTTGGACCGGCGACCGAATTGGCTAACCCCGCGGGAGGTGCGATCGCCGCATCGATCTCACCTATGAAGCGATAACCCCGGCGTGGCAGTGTTTCTATAAAACGCGGGGTTTCAGCCGAGTCCCCCAATGCGTCCCGCAGACGCTTCACGGCATTGTTCAACCCATGGTCGAAATCTACAAAGGTGTCGGATGACCAAAGGCGTTTCCGAATCTCTTCCCGAGTGACCAGCTCTCCTGGATTGGCCAACAGCATGAGAAGAACCTCAAAGGATTGGTCGGGCAGGCGAACGCGTGCGCCGTCGCGTCGGAGTTCGCGAGAACGCGGATTCGCCTCGAATTCCCCAAAACGAGTGACTTCGATCGGGACTGGCGACGAAGCCATATGTCACACCCCTATAGGTCTTGGGAGTTTACCGAATTTCTGGCTGGATTCAGGTGAAATCCTGGCCGTTCACCTAAGTTGTTGAATTAGCGAGATGAGAGCGGCGAGAGAGACACATGAGAGACGCGATGGATTGACCAATCTGGATGGTCCGAGCGAGGTTATGCGGCGTGCCACGAGGCAGCGGGAGGGGTGTCCGCTACAGCTGAATGAAGCGTGGACTACAAAAAGGAGAATCTATGAAGACCGTGTTTCAGAAATGGATGGCAGGCTTAGGATTGATCGTTGTTGGAGCGATTCTGACAACCACTGCAACCGCTCAATGCGGGAGTTTTGATTTGTCGAAATCGGGGAGCCGACTACATAAACAATCGTGGCCTAACCACGCCGCTCACGGATTGTTTCAACAAGCTTCGCAGTCAGATGATGCGATCGTCGGCTTGTGGAAGGTGAACTTTATCGCCGTTGGCAATGAAGGAATCCCCGATGGAGTCGTTATCGACAAGGCCCTGGCACAATGGCATGCCGACGGCACGGAGATCATGAATTCGTCCCGCCCGCCAATTACTAGCAGTTTCTGCCTGGGGGTCTGGAAGAAGACCGCTCCATTCCAATACACGCTCAATCACTTCGCTCTTGGATGGGACACGAGCAGCAACTTCGTCGGTCCGGTGAACATTCGTGAGTCAGTCGTCCTCAGCCATGATGGAAAATCGTTCGTTGGAGCTTTTACCATTGACCAGTATGACCCTTCTGGCAATCCACTCGCCCACGTTTCGGGGCATCTTGCAGGGTCACGCATCGAGGTGAACACCGGCGTCAGCGGCGTGCTTTGAAATGAAGAGTGTCACATCACAAAACTAGGGAGACGGCGGGCAGAGATGCTCGCCGCACTGCCGTTTACGCCACAGGTCATTGTTCAGGAGGCAGAACAACTCCCTCCCCCGACCGTACAGGGGATGCATCCCGGTGCTTGCTTCTGTACGCATATATAACTGCAAGCAGCGGCGGCGCCAGCAGAACTCCCCAAAATGGAATGATGAAGCCGAGGACTAGGGGTGCCAGCAATGACGCCCAGAATGGAACGCGATTTTGTCGCTTCATCAGGTATGGCTGAAGAATTAGACCGTCGATAACAACAATCACGGCATAGCTCACGCCCAGCCAAATCAAGCTCTCCCAGCCGGCACCTTTAAGAGCCAGCGATATTGCGGGACCAATAAGCCCCAGGATTGGTCCAAAGTTTGGGATGAACTGGAAGGCGGCCGCAAGGAAGGCCCAGAACGGTGCGAGCGGTACGTGCAGAATCAGCAGAGCTACGAGCCACAATACACCGACCGCAAGTGAGTCGTAGCACTGGGCGATGAACCAGCGCTTGAGTGCGCCGAAAGTCAGGTCGAAATGATGACGGGCGTTCACAGATGATTAGATGCCGCGGCGCCACGAATCAAGGTAAAAAACAGGGCTGAGCAGGTGAAAGGGATTCTTCGCTGCGGTCAGGATGGCAATAGGCTATCTCAATCCTGTTACAAATCTTAACCCCTGATGTAAACCTTGGCCTCTAGAATTCGTCCATTACTCCAGAGGACGAATTGGACGCCACGTTGAATCCGGCCGGAATCGCGACCCAGGCGCTCACGAGAGGTCTTGCGCACGAAGAGTTCGACGCGCTGGTGCGTGAGCATCAACAGAGGATATTTCGTGTCGTCATGGCACTGGTGCGCGACTCCGACCTGGCTTCCAATCTCACGCAAGACTGTTTTGTGCGCGCATACGAAAGCCGCGCTACGTTCCGCGGTGATTCCAGTGTGTCGACCTGGCTAATTCGGATTGCGATGAACCTGGTTCGCGACCATGCGCGCAGCCGACAGGCCTTTTGGAAGCGTCTGTTCCAGAGTCCTGCGGAGGTGGATACGGAAACCGCCGAGAATGTGAAGGATTCGCGCTCGACACCGGATCGTCACCTGCTGGCGAAGGAAGAATTACAGGCCGTTTGGACAGCAGTGGCGGTTTTATCGCCGCAGCAACGAGAGGTCTTCGTTCTGCGGTTCTCAGAGGAGATGAGCCTGGATGAGATTGCGCAGGTACTTGGGGTGAAAACGGGTACCGTGAAAGCGCATCTCTCAAGGGCTGTAGCCGCCGTGCGAGCGCAGGTACGAGGAACGGAGCCATGCGACACCTGAGTTTCGTTAAGAGCGAAGCATTCGCAAGTGAGTCCGGTACGGGAACTGGAAGTTGGGTTTCGATTGGAATTGCTATTTTCCTGTTCCTGTCGATGACGGGTTTGGAAGCACTCATGTACCGGGTTACTGGATGTGGTTTTTTGCTGCCGTAGGCTTAGGCAAGGAATAAGGACATGGATTTCGAAATAGAGAAGCAAGATGAGCGTTGGTCGGAAGCGTTTCGCGGGGCATGCCAGGCCGAGGCGGAGCGCCCAGCACATTTCTGGGCCTCACAAAGGGCGAACATCCGGGCCGGGATCCATGTTGAACATCGTCGTTTTTCCCTGCGGCTTGCGCTGCTGTCAACGGCAGCCTTGTTCGTGGTAGCCGGAGCGATGCTGGGCGGTAGCCACGCAGGAGTTCCAGCGCCGAAGACGGACGCACGGATCATCTCGGACCAGGAGATATTGGCGAATATCGACGAGACCCTGACAAATCCCATTCCCGACGCTCTTGCACCGGCCGATCTCCTCGCACAGGATTTGGACCGCAGCTTAAAGGCCAGCGGGAAGAAAGAGACAAGGTAGGAACAAAAAATGAAAACAACGCTACTGCTACTGGCAGTATTGACATTAACGATGACGGGCTTTGCGCAGGAAAAGCACATGACGATCATGACGCGCGGGGGCGGACCCGAAACCATGCCACCAATGCCGCCACTGCGGGGCCCGGGCGGAACCTGGTGGAAGGATTCCGAACTGGCAACGAAGCTCAAACTTACGGATCAGCAAAAACAACAACTTGAGAAAACTTTCCTCGACTATCGCTTGAAGCTTGTAGATCTAAACGCGGACGTTGAACGTCAGGAACTTAAGCTGCAGCCTCTCATGGACGCCGATCAGGTCAACAAGGACCAGATAAGCACTGCGTTGAATTCATTAATCGCTGCGCGGGGAAAGCTAGAGCTGGCCAGCGCGATGATGAATGTCTCCATGCGCGAGATACTGACGGTCGACCAGTGGAAGCAGCTTCAAAGCTTGCGAAGAGAACGCTTTAACGTGATGTATCGCCGTGAACCGGGCGGTCGAGGGGAGAAAGGGACGAGATTTCGAATCGAGCGGCCCGGTGAAGGACCAGGCGCTCCTGATGGTCCAACTCCGCCACCTCCTCCACCAGGAGACGATGATTAACTCAGTCGTGACTCTCCCAAAGCCCGCCTTGGTGGCGGGCTTTTTTTGCGTGCTAAACTGAATTTGCGAGGATTTCTCCATGAAATTTGGCGTAATCATCTTCCCTGGGTCGAATTGCGACCACGATGCCTACTGGACCTTCTCTCAGGTATTCGGGCAGCCTGCGACCATGCTTTGGCACGAGTCGCATGACCTCGAGAATGTCGATGTGGTCATTGTGCCGGGCGGATTTGCTTATGGAGATTATTTGCGTACGGGCGCTATCGCTAAGTTTTCTCCCGTGATGGAGAGCGTGCGAAAGTTCGCAGCTGGTGGCGGCCTCGTCATGGGAATTTGCAATGGGTTCCAGATCCTCACCGAATCTGGATTGTTGCCCGGGGCGCTGCTTCGCAACCGTGGATTGAAATACATCTGCAAACCGGTTCAGATTCGCACGGAAACGACGGACACACCTTTTACGCACCTCTGCGAGAAGGGCGAGGTTCTTACGGTTCCCATAGGACACATGGAGGGTAACTACTTCTGCGATGAGGTTACTCTCAAGCAGCTTCAAGAGCAGAACCGCATAGTGTTCCGCTACAGCACGCCCGATGGCAGGATAACCGATGAAACTAATCCGAACGGCTCGATCGATAATATTGCCGGGATTTGTAATGAAGGCCGCAATGTTCTGGGCATGATGCCTCACCCGGAGAGGGCCTCCGAATCGGTCATGGGAATGACGGATGGAGTGCGTATTCTTGAGTCTTTGGTTAAAGCTGGCGTAACGAAATAGTTGTCTACCACCCGTAGTTTTTGATCCGAGCTCCTGCTGCTGCGTGTAGTTCCTCCGCTGTTCTGGGCAGCAGCTCTGCTTTAGCGGCCCACCTCCGCCCCGCCACTCTCATCTCATTCTCCGTTCCCGTAAACCGAGGAACCCTGTTTGCAACGGAGAGGCCTATGAAAACTAAGTTTCTGTCGCTCGGAATAGCGCTGATGCTCATTGTGGGTATGGGCGTGGCGTGTAACAAAAACAACAATCGTGCCGGAATTGACGAAGACCAGGTAAAGAGCCAGCTGAAGCAGGCGGGCCTGGGCGACGTCAAAGTAGACGTCGACAACGACAAGAAGGTCGTTCGGCTTGACGGCAATGTGCAGACTGACCAGCAGAAGGACCAGGCTGAGCAGATTGCGAAGGCATCGGCTCCCTCTTATGTGGTCGCCAACGAAATCGGCGTCCGCCCGGATAATGCTGAGGGCCAGGCCAAGAAGGTTGATTCCAACTTGGACGACGCTATTAAGAACGACTGGAAGGCGCTCGAGGCAAAGAACAACTGGGGCAACCAGCACATTAATACGGACGTAAAAAATGGCGTCCTGACGCTGAAGGGCGACGTTGACACGCCCGCCCAGAGAGCCACGATTGAGAAGGCCGCAGCTCAGATCCCGAACGTCACGCAGGTTGTGAACGAACTGGATGTGAAGTCGGCTAAGCACGGCCGCAAGCCGTCCGCACAAACCGCTAGCGAGTAGCGCGGCGTTGAATGGAAAAGGCCGGCAGCAATGCCGGCCTTAATTCCCGAACCGCGTCGATCCACTAGGACTTGAACGCTTCCTTGTTGACCACAAATGGCATCTTCGCGATGTCTCCGCCGTGGTTTCCTTCCAGTACGTCAATCAGACCTTGCACCGTTCGGCCCGCCATACCTTTGTAGGGATCCGTCGAGAGCCGGGTTATCTTCCCCCCGCTCGCGAAGTGGTGAAATAAACGGATCCGCTCTTCAATGGCCGTATCTCTCAGTGGTGATTCCGGAGGCAGCGGTTCCCTCTCGAAAACGTCGAGCGCCGCGCCGGCAATCCAGCCTTCCTTCAGAGCTTTGTAAAGCGCCCCCTCATCGACAACCGGCCCTCTGGAAGTATTCACCAGGTAAGCGCTTGATTTCATCATCCTGAAAGTTTTCTCATTGAACATATGGAAGGTCGGCGTCCCCCCTTCGCCCTCTCGAATCAAGGGGACGTGGACGCTTACGAAATCTGCCTCTCCGAGTGCGTCTTCCAGGCTCACATACTTGATCCAGTTCTTTTCCTTTGTGAAGCCGAGCTCGTGACGGAGATTCATTACTTTCTGAACCCGCTCTACATAATCCGTGTTCTGGTAGGCAGCGTCGTAGCACAACACATTCATGTCGAAGCCGACGCATTTCTTGATCAATGCCAGCCCAATTCGTCCGGTGCCAATCACGGCGATTGTCTTGCCCGTAACTTCGTCACCAAGAAATGGAAGAAAAGGGTGCCATGCTCCCCACTGCCTGTCACGCACAAGGCGTTCGCTGGACCACATCTTGCGCGCAGCCGAGGCCATGATGAGAAATGCGAATTCGGCGGTCGCCTCGGTCAGGACGTCAGCCGTGTGCGTGAATGGGACTTTGTATTTGTTCGCGTCAGCGCGGTCGATGTTGTCGAAACCCACCGCATCCTGGGCGACAACTTTCAACGTTCCCTTCCCCGCCTCGAACACTTCGGCGTCGATCTTGTCGCGTAGCGTAGTTATCAATCCGTCTATGCCGGACGCGACCTTTTCGAGAATGAGTTTTTTGGGAGGTGGATCCGAGTGCGGGTAGACTTCGACATCGTATCCGCGATCGCGCAATAACTGGATGGCGTCTTTGCCGATGTCGCAAGTTGCGAAGACGCGGAATCTAGACTCTGGCATGATGAACAACCTCTGAACTCGACACTAAAAATGCGTCGTCGCTCCGCCTGTCATCATGACAAACGAAGGCGTCGGCTTGTCTCACGAATCCTAGCAACGGCACATGAAAAGGCCCGCTTGCATTGGCGGGCCTTCCCATCTACCGAACCAGTTTAGCAAAATCGCATTAGATCTTCTTGTTGACCCAATCTTCCACGCGATCGAGAGCCTTCTTAATGTTCTCCATCGAGTTCGCGATCGAGAAGCGCAGGTAGCCTTCGCCGAATGCACCGAACGCCGTACCGGACAGAGCGGCAACTCCCGCCTCGTCCAGAAGTGCATCGGCGAGTTTCTTGGATGGCCAGCCTGTCTTAGTAATGTTCGGGAACATATAGAAAGCACCTTTCGGTACTCGGCAGGAGAAGCCCTTGATCTTGTTGACCCTCTCGGCAAAATAGTCGCGACGGCGCATGAACTCGCGATTCATCGTGTCCACCGAGGACTGGTCGCCACGAATCGCTTCAACGCCAGCCACTTGAGTGAAGCTTGCCGTGCAGGAGTTCGAGTTCGTCATCAGGCGTGCCACGTGCTGCGCGAGGTCCGGACGCATGATGCCGTAGCCCATGCGCCACCCAGTCATAGCGTAAGTCTTGGAGAAACCATCGAGGATAATAGTCCGCTCGCGCATGTCCTGAATGGAGGCGATGCTGTGATGCTGGCCTTCGAAGAGCAGTCGAGAGTAGATCTCATCGCTCATGACCATGATGTCGCGGTCGCCAATCGCTGCGGCAATGTCCTTTATGTCCTGTTGATTTAAGACTCCACCGGTCGGGTTCTGCGGAGAATTGATGATGATGAGCTTTGTGCGATCGTTAATGAGACTCTTCAACTCATTCACGTCGAGCCGGAAGTCCAGCTCTTCGCGCAACTTAATCGGCACGGCCTTGGCGCCGACGAAGTTGATCATCGACTCGTAAATTGGGAAACCTGGGTTCGGATAAATGACTTCGTCGCCTTCGTCGCACAGCGCGAGGATGGTGAAGAAGATGATTGGCTTTCCGCCCGGCACGACGACGACTTCCTCGGGAGTCACCTTGATTCCGCGACTACGGGAGACGTCTTCGGCGATGGCTTCGCGCAGCGGCGGTAGGCCGGCAGAGGGTCCGTAGTGGGTGAAGCCCTTGTGTAGAGCGTCGACAGCGGCTTCTACAATATTCCCAGGTGTGTCGAAATCGGGCTCGCCGATTTCGAGGTGAACGATATCCCTGCCCTTAGCTTCCAGGGCGCGCGCCTTCACAAGAACTTCGAAGGCAGTTTCAGTTCCCAGGCGCGACATGCGCTTGGCAAGGCGTAATTCGGTCATTGTGGCTCGACTCATATTTGTGGGCCAGGCGCCCTTGATTAGGGCCAATCCTGCGGGCACGGCTCGGAAAGGTCCGTCCGGCGAGGCATGGACGCAATCGCCAGACAGGAAGGTTCGGGGCAGAACCCTGCATATTGTATACGGCCAGCTTTGATTCTGGGGACGTGCTTACTGTGGTTCTGTGACATTCAGGGGGGTGGGTGTGTGATAAGGATTCCCGCGGTTGAAATCCTGCATCTCTCATGTTTGTAGACAATTGCGCCGGGCGGAGTCTCAGGAATGACAAGTTTCTACAATAATCCGCTGCGCTTAGCCGTTTTCATTTGCCTCCTCTCAATATTCAGCTTGCGAGCACACGGCCAGGAACACGACACAGCTAAACCTGTAGGCACTGCCATGCGCAATATCCATTATCACTTCACCGACACAATCGACATCAGCATTGCCAGCTTGGATGGAAAACTCGTGCCGCAGGGAAATCATGAGTTCCCGGTCTTTGATGACTCAGGCTCTTTCGCTTTGGCTATCGATACAGCTGAGATGTCAATCAGTGCAGATGCCATGACTCACCTCTTGAACGATTACACCTTCGCTAAAATTGACGCGCCGCTTAAGAAACTATCGGTCTCGATCTCCGGCGGAACGATAAAGGTTAAGGGTGTACTCCACAGCAAAGGCGATCTGCCTTTTGAGTCGGAAGGT
>Ga0163163_10004471_pt1 | contig 11926 bp, 8 predicted proteins | sample S65metaG_FD_119766 | JGI IMG/M metagenome (GOLD analysis project Ga0163163, IMG submission 119766) | Switchgrass rhizosphere microbial communities from Kellogg Biological Station, Michigan, USA - S6-5 metaG | ecosystem: Host-associated > Plants > Roots > Rhizosphere > Soil | place: USA: Michigan... | reverse complement strand
GGAAGAGCGCGATGCCGACGCTCGCCGTGACGAAGCATTCCTGCATGCCGATGATGATCGGCAGGCGCATCGCCTCGAGGATGCGCTCGGCGACGCGCTCGGCGTCGCGCTCGTCGGCCACCTCCGGCAGCAGGGCGACGAACTCGTCGCCGCCGAGCCGGCCGACCGCCTCGAGGGTGCGGTGCGAGCGCACGCCCACGGTCTCGAGCGAGCTTTCCAGCACCTGGTCGGAGTGGCGCACGCAGGAGCGCAGGCGCCGCGCCACCTCGACCAGCAGCTCGTCGCCGGCGCCGTGACCGAGGGTGTCGTTGATGACCTTGAAGCGGTCGAGGTCGATCAGCAGCAGCGCCACCTGGTGGTTGAGGCGCCGGCCGTGCTCGAGCGCGCGCTCGGCGCGCCAGATCAGCTGCCGGCGATTGGGCAGGCCCGTGAGGGTGTCGAAGTTGGCGAGGTGGCGGATCCGGTCCTCGGCGAGGCGCCGGTCGGTCACGTCCTGGACGATGCCGGTGTAGCCGATCAGGTTGCCGTGCTCGTTGAACTCCGGCTCGGCCTCGAGGTGGACGATGCGCTGCCGGCCGTCGGCCAGGCGCGCGTGGATGTCGGTGGCGAGCACCGTGCTGCGCTCCATGGCGTTGTGCGTCAGCTCGATGAAGGCGTTGCGCTCCTCCTCGGGCACCATGCGCAGGAGCTTCCTGAAATTGAGCGGATGGTCGGGGCCGACGCCGAACACGCGCAGGCCCTCGATCGAGAACACCGGCCCGCCCTGGCCCTTCTTCCAGTCGAAGCTGCCCATGCGCGCCAGGTCCTGGGCGCGGGCGAGGCGCGACTTGCTGCGCTCGAGCTCGACCCGGGTGCGCGAGGCGCGCAGCAGGTAGCGCAGCCGCCCCGAGAGCAGGCTCCACTGGGTCGACTTGACGAAGAAGTCGGTGGCGCCGGCCTCGTAGGCACGGGTGATCGAGGCGTCGTCGTCGAGGCCGGTCAGCATCAGCACCGGCAGCGACTCGAAGCCGGGCAGGACGCGCAGCTCGCGGCAGGTCTGGAAGCCGTCGAGCCCGGGCATCACCGCGTCGAGGACGACGATGTCCGGGAGGAAATCGACCAGCGTGGCGATCGCCTGCTCGCCGCCGGTAGCGGTGGTCACGGAAAAGCCCTGGTCCTCGAGCGCCACCGAGGTGAGCAGCAGGTTGACCTCGTCGTCGTCGACGAGCAGCACCTTCGGCCGCTCGGGAAGGTCTTCGGAGAATGGCTGGTTGCGCGGGGTCATGGGCGAGCCGGCCTCTGCGCCCGACGGGCGGGGCGCGTCCCTTCGCGGGACGGCAAACGAAGTGAGGGTGGCAGCTTCATCCGGCACTCCGCATGGGCTGCACCGCTTGTAGCACGACCGCCAGCTCCCGGTCCACGTCGTCGAGCAGGCCCGGCAGGCCGGCGAGGGCCTCCTGGCGCACTGCGGCCTCGATTTCGGCACAAAGTCTCGACAGGCGGAGGGCGCCGATGCTGGCCGACGACGACTTGAGGGTGTGCACCGCATGCCGCACCGACTGCATGTCGTTCTTCTCGCGCGCATCGACGAGCTGCGCACCGAGGCGGACGACGGAGTTCTCGAAGGCGCGCAGCACCCGCTCGAGCAGCTGGTTCTTGCCGGCCGGGTCGAGGTCGCGCAGGCGCTGCAGGGCGCCCTCGTCGAGCACCGGAATGGGGCTGAGGCTCACGCTTTGGCTTCTTCGAGGATGAGGGACATGGCGCGCGTCGGCACGGCAGGACGATGCGGATGCGCGGTGCCTGCCGTACGTCTCATTTTCGGCGGGAAGCGGCCGGACTTGAACGGCGCTTGCAAAGTGCGCTGCCTACAATCGTTGTCGATGTCTCGCGTTGTCGCCGCCTGCGCTACCCTGGTCGCGAATTCCTCGCTTCCGACCCGGAGCGCGACGCCGCCGTGCTGACCGGCAGCGGCGACATCCTGCCGATCGCCCTGGGCCTCGTCGCGGCCGCCGCCGCGGGCGCGGCCGGCACCTGGTGGCTGCTGCGCCGCCGACCTCCCCGGCCGCCCGGCCCCGCGACCACGCCGAGGGCGATCGAGGACGCCGAGTTCGGCACCCTGGTCTCGCACGACCTGCGCGCGCCGATCCGCGTCGTCGAAGGCTTCACCCGCATCGTCAAGGAGGACTACGGCGCCGTCCTCGGCAAGATCGGCACCGACCACCTCGACCGCGTGCTCGGCGCGGCGACGCGGATGAACCACATGATCGACGCGCTGCTCGCGCTCTCGCGGCTGTCGTCGCAGCCGCTGACGCGGGCGCCGGTCGACCTCTCGCAGCTCGCCGGCTACGTGGTCGAGGACCTGCGGCGCCTGTCGCCCGAGCGCGAGGTCGAGGTCGAGATCGAGCCCGGGCTGGCGGCCCACGGCGACCCGACGCTGCTGCGCATGGTGCTCGAGAACCTGCTCGGCAACGCCTGGAAGTACACCGGCCAGACCGCGGCGGCGCGGATCGCCTTCATGCGCCATGCGCGCGAGCCGGCGACCTTCACGGTACAGGACAACGGCGCCGGCTTCGACATGCGCTTCGCCGACCGCCTGTTCGGCGCCTTCCAGCGGCTGCACAGCGCCAGCGAATTCCCGGGCACCGGCATCGGCCTGGCCTCGGTGCGCCGCATCGTCCTGCGCCACGGCGGGAGCATTCGCGCCGAGGGCGAGCCGGATCGCGGCGCGCGCTTCCACTTCTCCTTGCCGGGTTCCTGAGCGCACGGGCTCAGGAACCCGCCAGGCGCTCGACCGCAGCGAGCAGCAGCTCCGCCTGGTCGGCGATGCCGACGCCATCGGCAGCGGCCAGGCGGCCGAGTCGCTCGAGCGCTTCGATCCGGGTCAGCGAATGGCGGTGCATCAGCACCCCGGCGGCCATCGCCACGACCGCCGGCAGCGGATCGTTCGAGGCGGCGCCGCGCTGCGGCGGCGCCTGCCCGGCGCGGGCTTCCGAGCGGCCGGCCTCGAGGTGAGCGAACGCGGCCTCGACGGCAGGCACGATCTGCCGGATGTCGAGCGGCTTCACCAGATAGGCGACGGCGCCGAGCGCCTCGACCTGCGCCACCGTCTCCTCGTCGGAGAAGGCGGAGAGGAACATGAAGGGCATGCGGCACTGGGTGCGCAGGTACTGGGCGACGTCGAAGCCGCTCTTGCCTTCCATGCGGATGTCGAGCAACGCCAGGTCGGGCTTGTACTCGCGCGCGAGCAGGATCGCGTCGTCGCCGTTGTCGGCGTCGATGACCCGGTAACCGGCCTGCGTGAGGCCGTCGGTCAGGGTCGCGAGCACCAGGCGGTTGTCGTCGACGACCAGGATCGTTCCCTTGTTCCCCACGCTCGTTCTTCTCCTGCGGCACCGCCGAGCATCGGCGGTGAACGTGATCTTATGCGGCGTCGCCCCGGGTCACGACCGGCGCGCCCAAGGCGACGGTCGCGACCACGTGCCGTTCGGCCTGCTCGATGCGCAGGCTGGCGCTGCGCCGCGGCAGGAGCGCGCGCACCAGGCCGAGGCCGGACACGCCGTTCGGGATCCGCTCCAGGCTGAAGCCGGCCGGCAACTGCGCCCGGTTGCGAACGGCGATGCGCACGCCCTCGGTGTCGCCCTGGAGCGCGCAGTCGACGCCTTCGTCGCTCTCGGCGCCGTCGCCCTCCGTCTCCGGGCTGTGCTTGATGGCGTTGGTGAGCAGTTCGTTCAGGGTCAGGGCCACCGGAATCGCCTCGCCTTCGGGCAGGATCCAGTCGGCCACGCCCGGCCCGTCGAACCGGCAATGGATGGTCCGGCCGAAGGTCCGGCGCACCGAGCTGGTGATCGCCTCGAGCACCCGCACCATCGACAACGGCCCGGTGTCGCCGACCTGCAGGCCGTAGACCTGGGCGATCGCCTGCACCTGGCCGACCACCTCGTCGATCGGGCCGGCCACCTCGGGCTTGCGCTTGGCGATCTGCTGCAGCAGCCCGGCCACGCCCTGGAGGTTGTTCTTGATCCGGTGATGCACTTCCTTGACCAGCATGTCGCGCTGGGCGATCGCCGCCTCGAGCCGCGCCTCCTGGGCGGCGCGCTGCTCGGTGACGTCGGTCGAGACCAGGAGCAGCTGGTCGGCCGGCTCGCCCCGTCCCGCCGCCAGCGGCAGGTAGCGCGCGTCCCAGATCTGCACGTCGCCGTCGCGCTCGACCCGGTATTCGCGGATCGTCACCTCGGGCGAGCGCAGCGCGCTCTCCATGTCGCGCCGCCGCTCGGCGCCGACGCCGGCGCCGAACACCTCTTCCGGTCCCTTGCCGATCAGCTGCTCCGGCGCTTCGCCAACGACCCGCGCCGCGACCTCGTTGAGCTGCACCAGGCGCAGCGTCTTCGCATCGAGCAGGGCGATGGCCAGCGGCGCCGCGCCGATCACCCGGCGCAGCGAATCCTGGGCCTGCGACACCGCCGCTTCGGCCTCGCGCCGCCGCTCGATGTCGAGCAGCGCATAGGTGAGCTGGCGCGAGCTGCTGTCGTCGCGGCCGGTGGCGACGGCGTTGCCGACGACCCAGAACTCGCGGCCGTCGCGTGCCCGCACCCGGCACTCGAAGGTCGCGGCCTCGCCCTCGGTCAGCTCGTCGAGGTAGCGGTTGCTGCGAAACGGATGGTCGGCTTCGGCGGTGGCCACGGTCTCGATCGGCGCATCGAGAAACGCCGAGAGCTCGGCGCCGAACATGCGCTGCGCCGAGCGGTTCATCCACTCGATGCCGGCCGGGCCGACGATGACGATGCCGACCAGGACCGAGTCGAGGATCGCCCGGGTACGCCGGGCCATCGATTCGCGGTCGCGGGCGAGTGTCTCGAGCTGGGCCTGCTGGCTCTTCAGGCGGGTGACGTCGGAAAGCACCGCGATCGCCTCGTCGCCGCCCGATCCGGCGCCCACGCCGCGCACCGAGAGCGAGAACCAGCGCAGGTCGGCGACGCCGCGGCCGGGAGGACGCTCGCCGCCGTCATCGGCCTCGCCGGACGTGAACTCGGTCTCGTAGGTGGCATCGGCGAGCAGGGCGTCGCGGATCTCGCTCGCCATCGCCTCGGCGTCCGGGTGCCTGGCGAGCAGCTCGGCCAGGGTGGCGCCGGCGCTGGTGCCCGGCGGCAGGCGCAGCATGGTCTCGAAGCGCCGGTTGCAGCGCACCAGCATGCCGCCGCGCAGGTAGGCGATGCCCGCCGTGGTGCTTTCGAGAATGGTGGTCATCTCGCGCAGCAGCTGGTCGCTGCGCGCCTGGCTGCGCTGCCGGTCGGTGACGTCCAGGGTGACGACCGAGGCGGTCTTCTTGCCCGAGGCCAGGGTGGCCGGCTCGACCCGGGTGAGGAGCCAGCGGCGGCCGAGCTCGGGGTGCTCGATCGCGTAGCGCACCTCGGCCCGCTGGGTGCCCTTCAGGGCCGCCTGCAGCCGCTCGTACTCGGCCAGCGATTCGGGCGCGACGATGTCGCGGCTGATGTTCTGCAGCAGCACCGAGGCGCCGCTCGCCGCCGCCGGCCGCCGGCCGATCCAGCCGGAAGACTCCTGGAAGGTGGCGATGCCGACGCCTGCCGTGTCCATCATCGCCCCGATCTGGATCTGCGCCAGGTCGCGCTCTTCCTCGAAGCTGCGATCCTCGACCACGCCCATGTAGCGGCGCTCGCCGCCGGCGGTGCGGTAGCAGCGGATGACGGCGCGCAGCCGCCGCATGTGGCCGCCGGGCTGCGTCACCCAGCCCTGCGACTCGATCGGCCGTGAGCCCGGGCGCAGGGCCTGGAGCGGCCCGCCCTCCCCCCATGCGAGCAAGGTCGCTACGCTGGGCGAGGCTTCGGCCAGCGACACCGGCACGCTGCCGATCATCTCGTCGAACGCGAGATTGGTGCGCACCAGCAGACCGCTGTCGTCGAACAGGACCATGCCGACCGGGCTCAGGTCGAACCAGTCGTCGATCTCGCGGACCGAGCGGTCGGCGCGCTCGCGCGCCTCGTGCTCGCTGGTCGTGTCCTGCAGCACCGCGAGATAGAGCGGCTCACCCTCCTCGTCGCGGATGACGCTGCGCGAGGCGCGAAACCAGCGGCGTTGCCCTGCGGCATCGACCAGCCGCCCTTCGCTCGCATAGGCACCCTCGACCTGGCCGCCCGAAGCGATGAAGCGCTTGCGGTTCTCGAGCGTCGACTGCCGATCCTCCTTGAGCAGCAGGTCGACGAAATCGCGGCCCAGGATCTCCTCGCGCGGCCGGCCGGTGAAGGCGGCGAACGCGGCGTTGACCTCGACGAAGCGGAACTCCCGGTCCTGCAGCGAGGTCGGGAACGGCGAGGCGCGGAACATCTCGACCACCTGCCGCAGCGCCGCCGACGCGGCATCGCCGGAGGAGGCAGGCTCTCGGCTCGGGGCGGCCACGCGCGCGGCCGCGGCTATTCGAGCGCCGCGGCGCCCTGCAGGGCGCGCAGCTGGGCGCGATTGATCTCGGCGACGCTCATCAGGAGCTGCTCGGCAGCCTCGCGGTATTCGAACACCGACTCGCCTTCGGCGGCGCGAACCATCGCCAGGTAGGGCTGGAACGGGCCCTCGTTCTTGACCAGCGCCTGGTAGACGCGCTCCGGCACGGGGATCGAGCTCAGCAGCTTGGCGAACGGCTCGCCGAACATCCGGTCGAGGAGCGAGAACACGCCGCAGATGAAGACCTCGCTCCTCATCTCGTCGTCGCCCGAGCCGGCGACAAGCTCTTCCATCAGCAGGCCGCGGCGGACCGCGGCGAACATCACCGGGCGCAGGTTGACGTCCTTGCTGGCGGTGGCAAGCAGCAGCGCCAGCCAGCGCTTCAGGCGCTGGTAGCCGAGCAGCATGATGGCGTGGCGGAACGAGCTGACCTCGACCCGCAGGCCGAACGCCGGCGAGTTGATGTAGCGCAGCAGCTTGAAGGCGAGCGAGGGGTCGCGCTTGAGGGTGTTCTCGAGCTTGTCGATCGGCTCCTCGTTGTCGACCCGGTGGATCAGCTCGACGATCACCTGCTGGTCGGGCTGCGCCACGGGCTTGCCGGTGCGCGCCGCGGTGCCGCTCAGCGCATCGTCGATCGGCCAGCCGAGCACCGCGTGGGCACCGCGGGCGAACGCCGCCTCCATGTCCGGCACGGTGCGCACGCCCGACTGCACGTGCGGAATCGAGCGGGTGACGCCGGCCGGCGCGTGCGCTGCCTCGCCGATCCGGCGCTCGTCGGCGAGATCGATGATCGAGTACTTGAAGCAGGGCAGCACTTCGCGCGGCAGCTCGGCGTTGGGCCGGCCCTTCAGCAGTAGGGTGTTGCCAGCCGAGTGCAGGCGCACCAGCGACTCGACATTCGCCGTATCCGAGGCCATGAAGTTCGGCACCTCGACCATGAGGTTGGCCGAGGGGCTGGCGCGCAACAGGTCGAGCAGCAGGCTCTCGCTGACGACATTGAGCGAGACCTTGCCGCCGCTGGCCGGCCAGACGTTGCCGACGGCGTGCAGCAGCTGGGCGACGTCGAGGGCGGCGTCGGGCCGCAGCGGGTAGACCGAGAGGCGCGTCGCCGCGACCGCGCGATTGCGATCGATGAAAGGTGAATAGCCCAAGGCCACCTGGCCGAGGATCGCGACGTCCAGCAATTCAGCTCCCTGAGGCGATGCGGCTCCGGCCGCTGCGCGTCAGCCGTTGACGTACTGGAACAACGACAGACGCTGCACCATCGCGTACGACTTCAGCGCCGCATCGTAGCCGCTTTGCTTGTTCTGAAATTCGCTAATCGCGTGCACCATGTCCACATCTTCGGCGTTCGATCGCTCCGTCTGGCTCGCCAGCTTCTGGTCGGCGAGCCGGCCGGTCTCGCTCTCGATCCGGTTCAGGATCTCGCCGGCGTGGGCGCGTGCGGTCTGCAGGGTGCCCATCGCCGAATCGACGTCGCGCAGGTTGTCCGAAGTCGCCTGGGCGATCTGCGAGGGAGTGCGGCCGGTCGCCTGCAGGCCGACGATCGCCCGGTCGAGCATGCCGAAGACCGAAAGGCTGGGGGTCGAGGGTGCGACCTGGAACTGGTCGCCGTTGGCGGGCGTGCCGCTGACGGCGAAAGTCATGCCGTCGACGACGATCGCCTGGCCGGACACGTAGGGCGCGGCGGTAACGGCGGTCGGCAGGCCGTTCTGCAGCACCGCGTAGGTGGTGACGCCGCCGCCAACGCTGAACTGCAAGGTGTAGTCGGCGCCGGTCAGGGCGCTCGGATCGGAGACCCGGCCGCTGTCGATGGTGGCGGCGGTCACGCCGGCGCCGGCGGCGGTGACGAACACGCCGTTGCCGGTACGGGCCGAGAGCCAGGCGGCCCGGCCGTCGGTCGTCAGCGGCAGGTTGGTGCCGGCCTCGGTGCGCGTCTCGCCGCCGGTGGCGGCGAACTGCACCCCGCCGGGGGCGTCGACGAAGGGCTTCTGGGTCGCGCCCTGGCCGCCGAACAGGTAGGTGCCGGCGCCGTCGCTCTGGTTGGCGATGGTGAAGAGCTGCTCGCGCAGGGTGCGCAGCTCGCCGGCGATGCTCGCCCGCTCGGCGTCGCTGTAGGTGGCGTTGCCCGCGGAGACCATGAGCTCGCGGGCGCGCTGCAGGATGTCGCCGGCGGAGCCGAGCGCGCTCTCGGTCTGGGTCATCACCACCTTGCTCGCCTCGACCGCGCGCTGGCTGGTCTCGTTGCGGCTGATGCTCGCCAGCGCCCGCTCGGCGCGCGCCGCCGCAGCCGGATCGTCGCTCGCCTTGGCGACCCGCTTGCCGCTGGTCATCTTGTCCTGCATCTCGGCGAGATCGCCCTGGCGGCGGACCAAGCTGTCGATGCCGGCGTCGTAGGCGTTGGCGGTGGCGATTCTCATGCGGGCTACCTGCCGAGGGTGAGAAGGTTGTCGAACAGCGACTGGGCGATCTGCAGCATCTTGGCCGCGGCCTGGTAGCTCTGCTGGAACTGGATCAGGCGGGCCGCTTCCTCGTCGAGGTTAACGCCCGACTTCTCGCTGACCGCCGCGGTGGCGTCGGCAGCGATCGCCGCCGACTGCTCGGCCGCGGCCGCGCCGCCCTGCACCCGGATGCCGATCGTGCCGAGCGCGGCGGCGTAGGCGTCGGTGACATTCATCCCCGGCGCCACCACCCCGGCGCCGAGGTCCTGCTGGCCGACGATGGCGCTGTCGCGCAGGCCGAGCAGGGCATTGGCGTTGCCGTTGTCGCCGGCCGGGAAGGCGGTGCGGGCGACGAGCAGCGTATCGGCCGCCTTCGGCACGCCCGTGAGCTTGAGCTCGAAGCCGTTGAGCGAGATCGGCTGGTCGGCGACGAAGCTGCCGGTGCCGTTGACCGTCGGCAGCGTGGCGGTGCTGTCGACCAGGCTGTAGCTGTAGTTGCCCAGGTCGTCGGTGAAGGTGATGGTCGCGACCAGGTCCGGGTTGATGCTCGGGCTGACGGCGGCGAGCGAAGCGATCGCCGCCGTACCGGTGTTGCCGACCCCGGTGGTCGCCGCCACCGGCGAGGCCGCGGCGATGCCCTTCGGGTCGTCGAGCACGCGCGCCATGTCGCGCGCCGCGGTCGAGACCGGCTGCAACAGGAAGCGGTCGCGTGCCGCCGGTGCCGGCGGAGCGATGTCGATGCGAAAGCCGTCGACGACGTCGCCGCTCGCCACCGTGCGGGTCGTGCCGTCGGAAAGGCGGGTCAGCTTGTACTGGCCGGCCGGCAGCGCCGGGTCGGCCATCAGCTCATAGTCGCTCGGCTGCAGCGACTTGCTGTCGACGGTGGCGATGCTGACGCTGGAAACCCGCACCCCGCTGCCGTTGACGTACGAGGCGACCGGCACGCCGCCGGCCATGGCGTTGTTCGACGACGGCGCGACCGAAGGCGCGCCGATCGCGAGCAGCGGGCCGCCGAACGCGCTCGGGGTGCCGAGGTCGAGGCCGAGCGCCTGCTGCGCGTTGAGCTGGCCGGTGATCGCCGCGGCGAGCTGGCCGAGCAGGCCCCGAGCGTCGGCGAGATCGTGGTTCTGGAAGCGCAGCAGCCCGGCGACCGAGCCGCCGGCGACGAAGCCGTCGGGAAAGGCGCGGGTGACGCCGGCCTCGCTGATGCCGATCTGCAGCTTCGCCGGATCGAAGGCATCGGCCACCGTCACCAATGGCGTCGCGTTGCCGCCGAGCACCAGCTTCTGGCCGCCGCCGAGGAAGACGCCGACGGTGCCGTCGGCGGCCGCGAGCGTCGTCACCTGCACGAACTGCGACAGCTCGCCGATCGCCCGGTCGCGCTGGTCGAGCAGGTCGTTGGGTTCGTGGCCGGTGCCCTTGACGCTGGCGATGCGCCGGTTCAGGTCGGCAATCTGCGTCGTCACCGAATTGATCGAGCCGACCGCGCTCTTCAGCTGGTCGGTGACGCCGGTCTGCAGCGAGTCGAGCTGGCCCGAGGCGGTGGTGAAGCGCGCGGCGAGCTCGCCGACGGCCGCGAGCACCGACTGCCGCGCCGACGAATCCTGCGGCTTGTTGGCGACGTCGACGAAGGCGTTGAACATCTGCTGCGCGGCGTAGCCGAGGCCGGCCTCGCCGAGCTGGAACACGTTCTCCAGCTGCGACAGCTGGCTGCTGCGCGCCGCATCGCCCGCCGCCAGCGAGCCGGCCGTCGCTGCCTCGCGGACCAGGAAGTCGCTGTGCGCGCGCGTCACCGTGGCGATGTTGACGCCCTTGCCGAAGAAGCCGTTGCCGGTCTGCTGGCTGAACGCGGTCTCGAGCTCGACCGACTGGCGCGAGTAGCCGGCGGTGTTGGCATTGGCGATGTTGTTGCCCGTGACCGTGAGCTGCGCGTAGCTCGCCGTCATGGCGCGCGAGCCGATGCTGAGAAGCGAGGAGATGCTCATCTCGAGGGGCCCGCTCAGGCCGTCGCGCGCTGCACGCGCATCGTCGTGTTGATGACCCGCGCCAGCTTGTCGGCGTAGGCCGGGTCGGTGGCATAGCCGGCGCGCTGCAGGCCCTGGGCGAAGCCGGCCGCGGACGCGGCGCTGGCGGCGCCCTGCGCGGCCTGGGCGGCGACCGCGGCGTAGCGCGGGCTGTCCTTGAGCATCCGGGCGTAGTCGCGGAACGATTCCTCGTACGAGGCATAGGCGCGGAACTTCGCGGTCACCTTCTGGGCGGCGCCGTCCACGTACTCGGTGGTCGTGATCTCGGCGACCGGGCCGTTCCAGCCGGGACCGGCCTTGATCCCGAACAGGTTCTTCGCGCTGCTGCCGTCGGCATTGCGGATCTCCTGCCGACCCCAGCCCGATTCGTGTGCGGCCTGGCCGATCATGAACGCGGCCGGGATGCCGCTCTGCGCCTCGGCGGCGCGCGCGGCGCCGGCGTGCTGCTGCACGAAGTCGACCTGCTTCTGCGACAGCGGCGAGCTGGTGGCCGCCGCAGCGGGCGCGCCGCTCGCAGCTGCGGCCGGAGCCGCCGGAGCGGCCGTGCCCATCTGCCGCTCGAGCTGGCGGGCGATGGCATCGGTGAGGCCGCCGGGCAGGCCGGTCATCTTCGCCGCGTACTGGCTGTCGAGCATCTCGTTGCCGAGCTTGGTGCCCTCGTTGTCGAGCATGCCGGAGCTGAGGGTCGCCTCGCGCATGCTCTTCATCAGCTGCTGCATGAAGAGGGCCTCGAACTGCTTGGCGGTCTCGCGGATCGCCGCCTTCGGATCGCGCGCCGCGGCGCTGCGCAGCTCGGCGATCGAGAGCGAGCTCGTCGCCGAAGCAGGCAGGCCCGACAGCGGAGGCGTCGCCGCGGCCATCTAGATCACCTCGAGCTCGGCCATCAGCGCGCCGGCGGTCTTCATCGCCTGCAGGATCGCGAGCAGGTCCTGGGGCGTCGCGCCGAGGGTGTTGAGCGCCTTGACGACATCGGCGAGCTTGGCGCCCGGCGCCATCTGCACCAGCGCGCCGGCCTGCTGGGTGATGGTGATG
>Ga0163163_10004468_pt1 | contig 11931 bp, 3 predicted proteins | sample S65metaG_FD_119766 | JGI IMG/M metagenome (GOLD analysis project Ga0163163, IMG submission 119766) | Switchgrass rhizosphere microbial communities from Kellogg Biological Station, Michigan, USA - S6-5 metaG | ecosystem: Host-associated > Plants > Roots > Rhizosphere > Soil | place: USA: Michigan... | reverse complement strand
CACAGCCGGGAGATCTACACGCCGCAGGATCAATTGGGTTGGCCTGCCGCGTCCCCGTCAGGGAAACACCTGGCAGTCGTTGAGGCGATCTGCAGTGACCGCTGGGTCGTTGCGGGGAGGCTGCGGCTCATCGAGATCACATCCGGAGAGATCCAGCGAGTGGATACCCGAGACGTGGATATCGCGTACACCGAATGGCGCTCAGATCGACAGTTACTGCTGGCCGGACACCGGGAATTTGAGAGTGTCGTGGGCCTCTACGATGTCATCTCGGGCACGTTTACCGAAGTGTGGCGCAGCGAGGACATAACCACGGGCGGACGTTATATCACCGTATCGGGTTTCGGTGACAAGGGCAATTGCGTCTTGGTGGGAGAGAGTTTTGTGCTGCCGCCGGAAATCGCCGTGATCCGCCAGGGCCGGTATCAGTCGGTTAAATCCTTTGATCTGGGGTATTCCGATCAAGTCACGGCGATAAATGCCGTGGAGCGCGTGAGGTGGAAGGCGTCGGACGGATTGGAGATCCAAGGCTGGTTGCTGCGGCCGAAGGGCAACGCGCCCCATCCGCTGGTCATGAATATACACGGAGGACCTGTGTGGCACTGGCGTCCCATGTGGTTGGGGCGCGCGGGCCTGCATGTCATAACATTGATCAAGAGGGGATATGCCGTTTTCTTCCCCAATCCCCGAGGCAGCGCAGGTCGAGGGCAGGACTTCGCCCGGCAAGTGTTGGGAGAGATGGGTGGAGCCGACACTTACGATTATCTATCAGGGATTGACTATCTCGTACAACAAGGGTTGGCCGATCCCAAGCGCTTGGGCGTGACAGGAATCAGTTACGGAGGTTTCATGACCTCTTGGTTGATTACGCAGGACAGGCGTTTCGCCGCCGCTGTGTCGGTGGCGCCGGTCACCAACCAGGTCACGCATCACTTGATCTCTAACATCCCTCACTTCGTCACCTTGTTCCTTGGTGACACCTATACCAATCACGGCGGAAAATATTTCCAGCGTAGTCCGGTCATGCATGCCTACAACGCCACGACTCCGACGCTGAACATTTGCGGCGCACTGGATAGGTGCACGCCGCCGGAGGAAGCGGTGCAGTTCCACAACGCCTTACTCGAGAATGGAGTTAACTCCATTCTGGTCACGTATCCGGAGGAAGGGCACGGAATACGAAAGTGGCCGGCAGCCATGGATTATGCGGCTCGCGTGGTGGCTTGGTTTCAGGAGCATATGCCTGATAGAGCGGTCAATTAACAGGACGCTCCAAAGTCTTCAGCCAGAACACTTCAATGAGCAATATCATTACTATTCCTAACCCCGACCTGGAAGTCGTCCAAGGAAACAAGAGTCACTGGACCCACGCCGACCATCGTCGGCAAGGGTTGCACAACCTCCACAGAATTGCGCGGTACGGCATCAGCCTGCGCGCCGCTCGCGTGATGCCACTGGAAAAGCGTATGGACCTACGTATCGCGGACCTCGATGCCGTGCGGCACCTGACGTCCCTTCCCTGGTTTTCGGCGATGATAGTAGTTAATGGGCAAGACGTTCTCTTCGAGCGCTACGCTTCGGATTTCGGCAAAAACAATCCCCACAGTATCCAGTCCATCACGAAAACAATAGTAAATTTGGTAGTGGGGCAGTTGGTTGAGCGGGGAGTTCTCGACCTGTCTCAAAAAATTTCATACTACCTTCCGGAGATTGGCAGCGGCTATGCCGAAGCCACGCTACAGCAGGTCTTGAATATGGACGTCGTGAATGAATACTCAGGGGACTTCACTGACCCTCAAGCAACATACTTCCGCCATGAGGAAGCGATGGGCTGGCGTCTACCGCGCGATCCTAAACAAGAAGACACCCAGCGCAGTTTCATTGCACGTATAGCAAGCGCTGACACCACCAATCATAGCGCGCACATTCACTACAAGGACGCCAACGCAGACGTTGTCGGCTGGGTTGCGGAGCGCACAAGTGGGCGACCATTGCGGTCATTCCTCGCTGATATTGTAGATGCGGCCGGCTTGGAGGGAGCCCTCCACATCACCACCGACCGCGAGGGGTTTCCGACACTTGACGGGGGTGCATGCTTGACAGCCCGTGACCTCGCTCGCTATTTCGCGTTGTTCGTTCGCCGCGGGCGCGGGGTTGCAGGTGAATTCGTGGGCAGTGAGTCCTTTATCGACCAGACGTTGTTGTCCGGAGCCCGGATGCCACCGCCTTACGAATGGATTCGCTACAGCAACCACACCATGATCTCTGGCCCCTCATTGGGACACGGTGGTTGGGGCGGCCAATACGCAATCGCAAACCTCGAAACGGGTCTAATCGGAGTTTACTTTAGTGTCGTAGAGGACCAACACGCTGCCACGTTCGGTTACCTTCGTCCTATTATTCGCATGCTCGAGTCAATTACGGGGCGACCGTTCGAGAGCGCAAGTTGATATACAAGACCGCATGTGGCCGTGGCGCCGCCGGCAGCCCGGGCCCCTTCGTTCCCCGCGCGAGGTATTAGATCGCCGTGACCTGGTCGTGTCGCTTAGCGGACCTCTTCGGACGGAAGGACTGGTACCGGCGCAGCGTCGGCAAGAATCAGACCTCAGCGCCCTCGGTTTGGCTGCGCGTTCACACCTGGTGAGGCGTGGAGGGCGGTCGGTGAGCAAAGAGCTGGCCCCGCCCATGGGGGGGATCAGCACAGACGGGTCACCTCTCAGGAAGCGCATACGACGCTGTATCGGCTCGACGGTCTGCAGTTACTCATGCGGATCCCTCGGCGCAAGCTCATGTGTCGGCATCGCGGTCGTGCCTCAGGCGGCCCAAGCACCAGTGCTCGAGTTTGGATTTTGTCCGCGATCAGTTAATCGATGGGTGGGCATTTCGCACGTTCACGGTGATCGATCAGCTTAGTCTTTTGTCTCCGTTACTAGAGCCTCAGTTTGCGTTGGAGGGCGGCGACGTTGTCCGGGCGCTGGATCAGTGATCGAACAAACCCGTACGCCCGTGTCGATCACGGTGATCACGGTAGAAGGGCGCTCAAGGAGTGGGCGTATCAACGACGGGTAAAATCTTGATTTCATCCATCCGGAAAACCCACGGAAAACGGGCGCCTAGAAGCACAACGTCAATCAGTTCATGTCGATCAGTGATGCACGGCAGCAGATTGGAAGCTGGGCGCGCCGAGTACAATACCTTGCGTCCCACAGCTCATTGGGCAATCTGATACAAAACGGAACCAACGCCACACGACCGGGTAATTTACTATTGCGGTGTGCCGTCGGCGGGGACCTTACGGAGTGTCGGCCGAGTGATGGTACCTCGGAGATCCCGATAAGCCAAAGTCGCGCTCACGAGTCCTTGGCAGAGCGGCAAGTTGTCTGCTGCTGAATAGCAGCGGTGAAGGGCTTCGAATTGCGCGTTCAACGCAACCATTACCTCCGAGTGCGCGTACGAACGCGGCGCTGGAGGTGATGCAAAGAAATCGATCTCGCTCTGGAAATCAAAGCTCACATACTGCGAGCCGTGGTCATGCGAAGGTCGAGCCCGCGAGCGATGTTTCGTTGGATACTGCTAAAGCACCGCTGTACCGTTGGCGAACCGGCTCCAACGCTTCCCAACGTGTGACGCGCGTGGCGGCATGGATGCCGAGGAGTTCCGAGGTGTGATGATCCATCGCGAACAACACGGTGGCCTGGCCTTCCTGCGAAAGCGACAGCGTCGCGGCATTCACCTTCAGCTTCCGAGAGAGTGAATCCAGATCCTCGCTCTTCAACAGGCGCAACACCGCGTCCATCCGCCGCATCGGACACTCCCTCGGCCACTACTTTGAGCCAAGTGTCTGTGCAGCAAAAATCCAGACCGGGGAGCTTAAAGTTGTTTCGGGCATCATCATTGACAATCGAAAACTGTGAGCGTATTACTTTCGGCCAGCGCTGAAGTGCGATCAGGGAAGACGAGTCGATTCAACCAAGGATGGGGGGACCTCAGTGACGAGGAATCCGGGCAGAAACGCGGATGGGCCGGTTCTCACTGGCCATTTCGAACCATCACCGAAAGGGGCACTCCGTGGCTCCGAATGGCGCACGTCGCCTACTCGCCCAGATGGTGAGGCTCCAGCCGAAGTTGTGACTTCGAACCGGCAGCGCATACAAGGTCAACGCTCATTGTGCGCGGCGCTCCGTCTGCACGACGCGGAAATTCACACGTAGCATCGTTAACGGCTGCGCGTACGGGGCGATCGGTTGTGGGAGTCTCCAATCCGGGGGATAGGCGCTATGGAAGGCGACGCGAAGGGGTCGAGCTGTAATGCGGCCGCTAACACAAGGCTAAAGAATACGCACCCTGGGCAGTTCGAGGGTGCAAAGACGTCCGTGGAGAGTCAGGCCACAGGCGGTCGGATATTCCCAGTCAGTCGCGACCGCGACTCCCCCTTATCGTTAGCGCAGCAACGACTTTGGCTGTTGGATCGGTTGGATGCTGTAGCGGACTGCCGGGTAACGATTTGCCTGGCATTGCGCGGCAGACTGGACCGGCAGGCACTACGGGCGGCGCTGGACCAGATCGTGTCAAGGCACGAAGTGCTGCGGACGACGTTCCCCTCTGTGCAGGGAAAGCCCCTGCACACGCTCGGACCCCCAGACTGCGGTTTCGCACTGATCGAGGAGGAGGTGGAGGAACAATGCGTCCTGGAGCAGTTCGACCAAGAAGCGCGTGAGGGGTTCGATCTTTCCAGCGGACCGCTGGTTCGTGGGCGATTGTTGCGAGTATCGGAACAGAATCATTTTCTGTTGGTCACGTTGCATAGGATCATTGCCGACAGATGGTCTTTAAGAGTGCTGGCACGAGAACTGATCACGCTCTATCGCGCCTTCGCCCTCGGACAAGGCGTTCCTCTCCCACCTCTTGAACTGCAGTACGCCGACTATGCAAGTTGGCAGCGGCACCAAGTGACGAGCGACGTGTTGGACAGTCAGCTCGAATTCTGGAAGCAAGAATTGATGGGCGCGCCGGAAATGGTTGATCTGCCGACGGATCGGCCGCGCTCTGCGGTGCAGCTCTCTGCGGCTGGGCGGCTTCCGCTGAGGCTGTCGGCAGACCTCACGGAGAAATTGCAGAAATTGGCGCAGCAGAAGGACGTGACGCTGTTCGTGACGCTACTAAGTGGCTGGGCAGTGTTGCTGGGACGATGGAGCGGCCAAGAGGAGGTCGTCATCGGCACATGGATCACGAACCGTTTCCGCGCGGACATTGAACCGTTGATCGGTCCATTCGAGACCACGGCGGCGCTGCGGGTTCGCTTGCACGGCGATCCCAGCGCCGAGCAGCTTCTGAAGAAAACCGCGGCTACAGTGATGGAAGCGTGTTTGCATAAGGACTTGCCGTTTGAAGAGGTGGTTGAGGCGCTAAGACCTTTTCGCAGTCAGAGTCAGGTATTTCGGATGACGCTGGGATTAAATGACAGCTTTAGAGCGATCGATGGCTCAGATAGGTTGCAGTTAGCTGGTTTGAAGTTTAGCGAAATGTTCATTGAAAACTCCAAGACGAAATTTGACATGTCAGTGACGCTCAGCGAGGAAGAGGGGGCCCTCGTAGGGACGCTCGAGTACGCTAAAGATTTGTTCGACAGAGAGACGATTAGTCGGCTTGCGGTTTGTTGGATGGTGCTGCTTGAGAAAATGGTGATGGGGGTTGAGCTGCCGATCAGTCGGCTGTCCATGCTGACGGCGACGGAGCGCAACGAGGTGCTCTTTGGGTTCAGTAATACGACCGTCGCATATCCACAAGACCGACTGATTCATGGGCTGTTCGAGGATCAGGTGCGGCGCACGCCTGATGCGGTTGCGGTCAGTTATAACGCGCAGCATTTAACCTACGCCGAGCTCAATGGCAGAGCCAATCAGCTGGCGCGATATCTGCGGGACCTTCAAATCGGTCCCGAACGATTGGTGGGGTTATGCGTTGAGCGCGGTCTAGAGATGATTGTGGGTTTACTGGGCATCCTAAAGAGCGGAGGGGCATATTTGCCGCTAGACCCTAGTTACCCTTTCGAGCGGTTGGCGTATATGCTCAGAGACGCAGCACCGCGGGTGTTGCTGACGCAGGATCGACTGAGGACTTCGTTGCCCCCTACGGCAGCGGAGGTGATCCCTTTGGATAGCCGCTGGAGTGAAATAGCCAAACAGACCGAAGAAAATCTCGACCCGCGTTCGCTGCAGCTGACCCCACAGCAATTGGCGTATGTGATCTATACGTCTGGGTCCACTGGCGAGCCTAAAGGGGTCGCAGCGGAGCATCGCGGCATGGTAAACCGCATTGCTGCCCAACAGATCATCGGGCCTTTCTCTGGCGATGATATCTGCTGTCAGAAGACTTCTCTCGCCTTCGTCGACGCCATATTCGAAATTCTCGGGCCCCTGTCGTATGGACGGCCGCTTGTGGTCGCCACCACAGACGCAGCTAAGGATGTCCAGAAAATTGCTTCACTGATTGAGAGGGAACACATCACTCGGCTCGTGACAGTGCCGTCGTTGGCCCAGTCATTGTTGGAGAACCGATCTGCGCAGTCTTTGCGTAGTCTGCGTAGTTGGACACTCAGCGGAGAGGAATTGAACGGAGATCTTCTCCGAAAGCTGCAGCAACAACTGCCGAACTGTAACTTTATAAACTTATATGGGTCATCGGAAGTAGCCGCTGATGTGACCTATTATGCGAGCAGGCACTTTGAGGGTGTCAGGGTCCCGATTGGTCGCCCCATTGCAAACATGCAGATTTACATCTTGGATCGTCATCTGCAGCCGGTGCCGATTGGAGTTGCTGGGGAGATATATATTGGAGGAGTGGGTGTTGCGCGTGGATATCTAAATCGCCCCGAGTTGACTGTGGATCGGTTCATTGCGCACCCTTTTAGCACAATTCCTGAGGCGCGGCTGTACAAGAGCGGCGATTTGGGTAGATGGCGCAAGGACGGGAACATTGAGTTTTTGGGACGCGACGATCAGCAGGTGAAGCTTCGAGGCTTCCGCATCGAATTGGAGGAGATTCAAACTCAACTTGCGCGTCACCCTTGGGTGAAGCACGCAGTAGTCGTCGTACGGGAGGATACTCCGGGCGCGAAGCGCCTCGTAGCCTACATCACGGGAGGTGGTCGGAGTGCTCCAAGTCCGGAGGAACTCCGCGCCCACCTGAAGGTGGTGTTACCGGACTACATGATTCCGAGCACATTTGTGATTCTTGAGAGCTTTCCGCTGACGCCGAACGGAAAGTTGGACCGCCTCGGGTTACCGGCACCGAATCCCGGAGAATACGTTAGCCAGCGCTACGACCCACCTCAAGGGGACCTTGAGGCTGCTCTGGCGGAGATCTGGCAATCGATTCTGCCGGTAGAACGTGTCGGGCGGCATGATAATTTCTTCGAACTTGGCGGTCACTCACTGCTGATCGTGCAGATGCTTGACCGACTGCGTCGGCTCGGCTTGTTTGCCGAGGTGCGAAGCATCTATGCTAATCCAACACTCGTGGATCTCGCACGCGCGGTAGCGGGTGAGACGGATGGGCGGCTAGACGTGCCGCCGAACCTGATTCCATTGGAATGCGAGGAGATCACGCCCCAGATGCTGCCGCTGGTAGAGCTTGAGCCGACGCACATCGAGCGAATCGCACAAGCGGTCCCCGGGGGCATGTCCAACATCAAGGACATTTACCCGTTGGCGCCCCTGCAGGAAGGGATGTTGTTCCATCACCTGCTTAATGAGCATGGGGGCGATACGTACGTCCGCCTGCTCCTGCTGTCGCTGTCCTCGCGGGCGAGTCTGGAGGACTTTATCGAAGCAGTGCAGCAGGTTGTAGATCGTCACGACGTTCTGCGCACTGCGGTGCTCTGGGATCAATTGCCGCAACCGGTGCAGGTCGTCTACCGCCGGGTGGCCTTACCGGTAGAGCAACTGGCGCTTGATGGAGATCACGATCCGATTGAACAGCTCAAGGAGAAAATGATGCCTGGCCGCCAAAGGCTGGAACTGCGGGTAGCACCATTGATCCGGCTGCAGGTAGCGCCGGATGCAGCTGGCATTAAATGGTATGTATTGCTACAGACGCATCATCTCGTCTGCGACAACCAGTCACTTGAAATCATGCTCGAAGAAGTCCTGGCCCATCTAGATGGGCGTGCGCAGCGACTGCCGGAGCCTGTCGCGTATCGAAATCATGTCGGGCAGGCGCTAGCGCACGCCCGGAAGCACGATGCGGAAGCATTCTTTCGTAACAAGCTCGGGGAGATTGATGAGCCGACGGCCCCATTCGGGCTATTGGATGTACATGGGGACGGCCGCCGCGTCGAAGAAGTCTATCAAACGCTCGAATCCGCGCTGGCGCAGAGAATACGCGCCCAGGCTCGGCTGTCGGGCGTGAGTTCGGCAACACTCTTTCATGCGGCCTGGGCGTTAGTAGTATCGTGCACTAGCGGGCGGAATGACGTCGTGTATGGAACTGTGCTGTTGGGCCGTCTGCAGGGAAGCGCGGGAGCGAAGCGGATACTGGGGATGTTCATCAACACTCTGCCGCTGCTGTTGCGGCTGCGGGCTGTCACGGTCAGAGAACTGGTGGAGCAGACTCAACGAGGATTGATGGAGCTGCTAGATTATGAGCAAGCCCCGCTGGCGGTGGCGCAGAGTTGCAGCGCGATTGTCGGATCGGCGCCCCTGTTCAGTACACTGTTGAACTATCGACACAGCACCCGGAATCCCGAGGCCGCACAGCTTGAGGTGACATCGGGGATCCAAGTGCTGGCGCTACAAGAATGGACCAACTATCCGATCGCCATTTCGGTAGATGACCAGGGTGATGGGTTCGTGCTGACTGCGCAGATAGATCGGCGCATCGATCCGAATCGCATGATGGGGTATATATGCACTGCCCTGCAGTCCTTGGTCGATGCGTTGGAAGGGACACCTCAGCGGTTGGCTTTGGAGTTGCCCATCCTGCCTGAGAGTGAGCACCAGCGAGTCACCCAGTACTTCAATGCTACGCGAACTGCATGTCCGCACGAGAGACTGGTCCACGAGCTGTTCGAGGAGCAGGTAAAAAGTACGCCGGAAGGAATTGCCGTAGTGTGTGCGCAACGCCGGCTGAGCTACTCCGAACTTAACGCCCGAGCGAACCAGTTGGCGCATTACCTGCGTCGGCAAGGGGCCGGACCGGACCGGCCAGTCGGACTCTGCGCTGAACGAAGTCTTGATATGGTGGTTGGAATGCTGGGAATTTTGAAAGCCGGTGGGGCATATGTACCGCTGGATCCAAGTTATCCTGCCGAGCGGTTGGGGTACATGCTCGCCGACAGCGCACCAAGTGTGCTGCTGACGCAGGAGGGCTTGAAGGAAGGTCTGCCGCGTTGTAGTGCGCGGGTCGTGACTCTTGACAAGGACTGGGACGAAATCGACACCGAACCTCAGGACAACCTAGCTGCGAGTCGATTGGGTTTGCGGCCGCAGCATCTGGCCTACGTAATCTACACATCTGGGTCAACCGGCCAACCCAAGGGGGTTATGGTTGAGCACCGCAACCTAGTAAACCTCCTGAAGTGGCACTGCGTCGAATTTGCGCTCAGCCCGGGACATCGCTGCTCGTGCGTTGCCGCAGTAGGATTTGACGCCATTGGCTGGGAGATGTGGCCTGCGCTGATTGCGGGTGCGACGGTGGTACTGGCCCCCTCCGCCGCCACCCGCGATCCAGAAGCGTTGCTGACTTGGTGGTCGAAAGAGCCGCTGGATGTGAGCTTTTTGCCGACGCCAATGGCGGAACTAGCCTTCACCGGTAATATCGGAAAGGCACAACTCCATACTCTGCTCGTTGGAGGTGATCGGCTCCATCAGCGTCCGAAGGACGACACGTTTCGTCTGATCAACAACTACGGTCCAACTGAGACGACCGTTGTCGCAACTTCTGGTTGCATACAAAATGACGACTCCATCATTCACATAGGCAGACCAATACATAACACGCAGGTATACATCCTCAACAAAAATATGCTTCCGGTTCCAATCGGGGTCGTTGGGGAAATTTACATTGGCGGGGCAGGTGTTGCGCGCGGGTATCTTAATCGCCCGGAATTGACGCAGGAACGATTTATTGCGGATCCATTCAACCAATCTCCGCAATCGCGTTTGTACAAGAGCGGCGATCTGGCGCAGTGGCAAGCAGATGGCACGATCAAGTACGAGGGGCGGAGCGATCAGCAGGTCAAGTTGCGGGGCTTCCGTATTGAGTTGGGGGAGATTGAGATCCAGCTAGCTCGTCAAGGACAAGTGAAGGAAGCAGTGGTGATTGCCCGGGAGAGCAGGCCGGGAGAGGTGCGCCTGGTGGCGTACATCACGTGCAGCAGTGGCGGCCGCCCCAGCGTTGAGGAACTGCGTGCGTATCTCAAGACGGTATTGCCGGAGTATATGGTTCCGAGCGCATACGTCATCGTAGAGAGTTTGCCACTAACACCGAATGGAAAGCTCGATCACAGGGCGTTGCCTGCGCCAGATCTTGAGGCGTACGGGAGTCCGAAGTTCGAAGCTCCGCTGGGGAAAACGGAAAAGCTGCTGGCGCGCCTCTGGGAGGATCTGCTGCGGGTGGAGCGCGTCGGGCGGCACGATAACTTCTTCGAGCTCGGCGGGAACTCCCTATCGGCAATGCAGGTGACGGTACGTATTCGATCTTCGTTGTCGACTGAGGTGCCAATATCCATGCTGTTTGCATGTCCGACGGTGAAGCAAATAGCAGCTGAGGTAGACCGTATTCAGGAGTCACGGGTGTTGGCTAGGAGATCGATTGGCGAGGATAAGAGTGCGGAGGAACTGCTCAATAGGATCGAGTCGATGTCGGAGCGAAGAGCTCACGAGTTGCTAAGGCAACTGGAGATGGGAGAGAGGCCGTGACTAAGATCTCCGCATCGGAACAGGAAAGAGTTGAAAACCTTTCGGAAGGTAAGAAGCGGCTCTTTGACTTACTATCCCGAGATACATCGACGAAAGCGGAGGGGATCAGAAGCGTCAATCGTGGCGATAGAGCAGGCAGGATCCAACTACCGACCTCCTGGGCACAGCAGAGATTGTGGTTCATTGATCAGTTGGAAAGTGGAAGCGCGGGCTATCACATTCCGGTGGCAGCGAAACTGCACGGCGTTCTGGATCGGGAGGCCTTGTATAACGCTTTGAACAGTCTGGTACAACGGCACGAAGTACTGCGAACGGTATTCGTCACTGTAGATGGTGAGCCCAGGCAGGAAATTGCGGCCGAGGGTCGTGTTGCGGTGACACTCATTGATTTCAGCGGCTACCAGGAAGCGGAACGTAGAGCACGGGTCCGGCGTCAGCAAAGCGAGGAGGCATACGGAAGGTTTGACTTACGCACGGGCCCCCTGATCAGGGCCAAACTGCTCCGATTGGGTGCTGAGGAGCATGTGCTACTGATAACGATGCATCATATAGTATCTGATGGTTGGTCGATGGGGGTATTCATCCGCGAGCTTACGGAGTTGTACGGGGCCTATCGAGAGCAACGGAGTGATCCGCTTGGAGCCTTGCCAATTCAATACGCGGACTATGCACACTGGCAACGGCAATGGCTTCAGTCGGCGGTGTTCGACGAGCAACTGCGATACTGGCGTGCGCGCCTGGAAGGTGCTCCGGTTCAGCTCGATCTGCCGACCGATCGTCCAAGACCGGCCGCTCAAAGTTATAGTGGGGCAAATATTGCCGTGCTATTGGACGCGGAATTAAGCGCAGAGTTGAAGATATTTGCGAAGCGGAAAGAAGTCACGCTGTTCATGCTCTTGTTTGCTGGGTGGGTGATTCTACTCTCTCGGCTCAGCGGTCAAGAGGAAGTGGTTAGCGGCACTTCGATCGCTAACCGACGGCAGCCAGAATTGGAAAGCTTGATCGGCTTCTT
>Ga0163163_10004463_pt1 | contig 11932 bp, 6 predicted proteins | sample S65metaG_FD_119766 | JGI IMG/M metagenome (GOLD analysis project Ga0163163, IMG submission 119766) | Switchgrass rhizosphere microbial communities from Kellogg Biological Station, Michigan, USA - S6-5 metaG | ecosystem: Host-associated > Plants > Roots > Rhizosphere > Soil | place: USA: Michigan... | reverse complement strand
CCAACTCTTGGAGAAACAGACCATGGAACTTTAGCAATTTGTCCTGAACGGGCACCCCGGAGATCATAATACTGCGAAACTTTTGCAAGACCTGTATCATTCAAAAATTTGTCTTGCAAAGGAGTGGTTAAAAAATCGGTTTTGTCAAAACGCAAGCCGAAATTAAATGTCAGATCGCTGTTCACTCTGAGCTCATCATTAAGAAAAAAAGCAAAATTTATGTATTTGAATTTCGCTGCGGACGCAGTATTGTCTTCATTTTCGTTATCCAGTAATGAAAATGTTCTTGTATAACCTGTGGGTTTTTGACCGGTAATGAATGCATTTAGGTTTCCATACGTGTACGTGCCGAAGTTATCCCTGATAAATACATTTTTTGCGTCACTAAACAAATTATCTGTACCAACATTAAAAGAGTGTTTCCCACGAGTAAATTTATATGAATCGTAGAAGGTCAGGTTTTTTTGAGCTAATAGGTTTGCTGTTGAAAAGTTTTCTGTTCCAAACACATATCTTCCGGAGCCATCCACAATCGTTACCCTTGGAAAAGGCTTACCTATAGGATTGCGATTGTCCAATACATTGGTATATGTAAGTAATAAACGATTGGATGAACCCTTTTTGAAACTACTTTTTAACTCACCTGTAGCAGTATGAGATGTAGTTGGGAAAACGTACCCGTTATTATAAAAATTAATTGAGGTAGTGCTGCTGGCGCTGGTATTAAAGCGTTCACCGTCATTATAACGATAGCTTACTGAAAGCCTGTTTGCCTGATTAATATTCCAGTCGAACTTTGATGTTATACGGTTTGCATTAACTGTTTCGGGGTTGTCAAGAAAAGAACCAGGATCATAACTGTAATTGGTATTTAAAAAATTAACCAATTTATTAATGGAATCAATATTACCGTTACCTCTATAAGTACTTAGATCAAAAGGTTGCGGCCTTTTTTCCCTCTGAATTTCTCCAAGCACAAAAAAGAATAATTTATTTTTAATGATTGGCCCCCCTACCCTGAAACCGTATAATTTGTTTTTGAAAGGTGCCAATTTGGTTCGGTTATCTTTTGGAACGTTTCCAGGGGTCTTGCCTGCAAGATCCTGGTCCCGGTAATAGCCCCAAACTGATCCCGAGACCGTATTTGTACCGGAACGCGTAGTCGCGTTGATACCCCCGCCTGTAAATCCTCCAATGGAAGCATCGAAGGGAGAAATAACAACTTGAAATTGATCAATGGCATCAATTGATATCGGATTAATATTTGCCTGCCCGCCGTTGGTACCTGAAGCTGCAATTCCGAATACATCGTTATTGATTGCGCCATCTATATAAAATGCATTGAATCGGTTATTTTGACCGGCTATAGAAATGCCGGCACCGTCTGTTGTAACCTTAGCCTGAGGTGTGTATCTCAAATAATCATTAAGATTGCGGTTTACCGTTGGGATGTTTGTAATTTTATCTCTGCCAATAAAGGTTTCTGTTCCACCTTTACTATCAGTACCTGTTCTTCTTGCAGCCACCACAACAGCCGTTAAATTTTCGGTGTTATTTGATAGTACAATATTGAAATTTGCTTTTTCTCCCAGTGAAAGATTAATGTTTTCCTTTTTTTCTTCTGAAAACCCAACAAATGAAAAGGTGATTGTATAGGGCCCGCCAGGCTGCAAATTACTTAGATTAAAAACCCCACCTGTACGGGAGACTGTCCTGTAGACAGTTCCTGTTGGAACATGTGTAGCTGTAATTGTTGCACCAACTAATGGTTCACTGGCACCTTTTACCGTCCCCCCAATGCTGCTATTTGTTTCTTGTGCGTTTATGTATTGACTGAATAGCACAGCCAATGTAAGCAATGTCAAAATTCTCTTAAGCATAAAATAGTGATTGTATTCGCTGCAAAGAAAGGGATAAATGTTTTACCAACTACCGCCAAATATTAACATTCCGTAACTAATTATGGGGACAGCGGAACCCTTGTAAATGCTGCGTTTGCGGCGAATTTATTTCTTAAACGGGATGGTCTATTTTTGTAAAAAAAATTCATGTTGGATTCTATTGATAGCGCCATTGAAGATATTAAAGAGGGCAGGATTGTAATTGTTGTTGATGATGAAGACAGGGAAAATGAAGGTGACTTTATTTGTGCATCCGCAAGCGTGACTCCCGAAGTGGTCAATTTTATGAGTAAGCATGGCCGGGGCTTGATTTGTGTAGCGCTTTTAGAGGAACGATGCGATGCTTTGGGACTGGAGCTGATGGTAAACAATAATACCGCTTTGCATGAAACTGCCTTTACGGTTTCCGTAGACCTGCTCGGTCACGGCTGTACTACGGGTATTTCGGCGCATGACAGGGCAAAGACAATCCAGGCGCTAATCAGTGCGGATACAAAACCAGAGGAGCTTGGAAAACCCGGACATATTTTTCCGTTACGAGCAAAAAAGGGAGGCGTGCTTAGAAGGGCAGGCCATACAGAGGCAGCAGTTGATTTGGCAAGGCTGGCAGGGTTGGAACCTTCCGGGGTTTTGGTGGAAATTATGAATGAAGATGGCTCAATGGCCAGGCTGTCCGACTTAATCCTGATTGCTAAGAAATTCGATTTCAAAATTATTTCAATTAAAGACCTGATTGAATACCGTATCAAACGAGATTCACTAATCGACGAGATCGTTCGAGTAGATATGCCAACCAAATACGGCCATTTCAAACTTGTGGCCTTCCAGGAAAAAAATTCAAGCAACGAACACCTGGCTTTGATTAAAGGTTCCTGGAATCCTAACGAGCCCGTGTTGGTACGTGTCCATTCATCCTGTTTTACCGGCGACATTCTTGGTTCCTTACGCTGTGATTGTGGTGACCAGCTTCACAACGCTATGAAAATGGTGGAAGACGAAGGAACAGGTGTCATTCTTTACATGAACCAGGAGGGTAGAGGAATTGGCCTTTTAAATAAATTGAAAGCTTACCGTTTGCAGGAGCAGGGAATGGATACCGTGGAAGCCAATCTGCATCTTGGCTTTCAAATGGACCAACGGGATTATGGAGTGGGCGCACAAATTCTTCGTCACCTGGGAATCACTAAATTGAAATTGATCACCAACAATCCAAAAAAACGTGTGGGCTTAATCGGTTATGGACTGGAGATTGTAGAGAATGTTCCGATTAAGGTTGATCCCAATCCGCACAACGAAAAATATCTTCAAACAAAACGGGATAAGCTGGGTCACGAAATATTAAAGGACTAGTGGGTTCCGGTAATCGTCGTGTCAATGACAGGTTTTTGGAGGCTATCATTTACAACCTTTACAGGCTTCGGTGGTTTCCCGCCAAAAAGCTCTCCAATTCTGTCAAACTCCCTACCATAACTGATACTTGCTCCATAACGTTTCGGTGCTATTCCCGCCCCTGGTGAGGAAGTGGCGGTCATATAGTCCACACTTTGTTTGTAAAAGAAAGTGGCCTTAATAGTACCTGTTTTGTTCAAAAGTAAATCAAGGGACACGTCGGGGAACAAACGTAAGGTGGTTTGGTAATCCGCCTGCAAAGGAACATCGAAAGTACCTCCCAGGTTTATGTGTGCACGTTCATTAAATAATGGTAATGCCAGCCCCACATTGATATTTGATTGATTAGGCATAAAGCTTCCCTGGCTTTGTGAGTTAGTGCTTAGTGCCTCCCGGTTATATAATGATCCGGTAACTGAAAATGTTGAATTGCTTGGAAGGATTTTAGAAAGAATCCTGTTCAATTGCTCATTCACTTTTCCAAATAATAAACTCGAAAGCGTATTGTATGTTAGTTCACTGAACGGATTGGCGCCTGATAAATTTTCATATGGGGCAAAGCTGTTGAATACAATAAGGTAAGCCACCTGTTTGTTGAGTTCATTTTGATTTTTTTGTATCTGCTGAATAGCTAATTGAAATTCGGGACGACTGTAGGTGTTATTCGTGTTGGGAAAATCCAGTTTAAAATCAAAATTGGGACGGAAAAGATTCCCGGTTAAGGTGGCCAACACATTCACATCATCTCTTGCACCGGCATCCACTACTCCTTTTTCAAACAAACCGCTGTTAACCAGCGGGGCAAAACTTACATTCTGCGCTGTATAAATGGCATCAAGATGGATTGTAGCATCATAGGCATCACCTGCCCAGGTAATGTAATTGTTACCACCTTTTTTTAAATTAAATGGAAATTTCTTTAGTGACTGGAAAGTGAAATTATAGCGGCCCTCTTCTATATCATACCTGCCCCTGATTGTTAAAGGCTCGAAAGTTCCCGAAGAGATGTGAAGGCGGTCCGTGTTGCCCTTTCCAGTTATAGCATCACCCGTCAAGTCATCCAAAATAACTGTAATGGTAACCAAGGGATTTGCTGTGAGATAAATATCATATGAAAGATTAGCAGCAGCTGACGTTGATTGACTAGTCATTTCCGTTCCGTACTTCCGTTCTACCATAAAGTTCGCATCTCCCGATTCACGGCTTCGGGACGGTGGCATTGTTATATTTGACGGTGTCACATCGGAAGCTTTCATATCAACCTCCATGTGTAAATCATTTTGCGGGCCAACCAATATAAATGAACCGGAACCTTTTGCGGTACCAAAAAATGTTTGATTATCGTTGATAGTCGTGTTAAGTAAATCGAATTGCTTTGACTCTGTTTCAACCAAAATATCATAATCCATGTCCGCAAAACCATTGTGTTTAATACCTCCTTTTACAATGGCTGTGTTACCGTCTTTATCTCGTATTCGAATGTTATTTAAATCAATGTAGTCCTTCTTCAAATCAATTTCGGCATCATCAATTTTATAAGTAACCTGGGTGAAGTTTACTTTAAAACTTCCATCGTGCACCTTTGCCCTCGATACAACGTTAGTCCCTCCTTTGCCAAAATCAATATCGATATTGCCGGTAACGTAACCTTTTATGTCGGTAAAAATGGCGGAAAGAAAACGGTTTAAAATATTTAGCTGAAAGTTGGTAAGCCGCGCATTTGCATGTAGAGCAAAAGCAGAATCCTTCAGATTCATGGCCAAATCCAAATCCACATGGTGTTCTGCATCAAAATTGCTGATTTTACCACTGGCTTTGCCAGTTTGATTATCATAAACCACCGTCGCACGAACATCACCAATTGAATCATTATCTAGGCGCAAAGCGCCGATGGTAAGATTGGAACTAATGTCAAACCTTTTTTGTGGGTCTTCAATGGTTGCTTCACCATTTAATAAGCCCTCGATGCGATTTTTTTTGGTAAGGAATGGAGAGATATCTCCCACATTTACATTTTGAAATGCCAGTCGCAAATTATTCCAGTTGCCTACAGCATCTGGTTCTGTCCAAAGCCGTATTTCCTGGTTAGATTCTTTAAGCGTAAGTCCGCCTTGTACTACAGTGTTCCTTCTAAAATTTAAATCGCCACCTTGTTCAATTGTCCAGGTTTTGCCATTCAATACAAAGCTGGACGCATTAAAAAGCACGGTAGCTCCATCGCTGAACGTTTTAATTTGTGCAGAAAGATTTGCTTTATTGATGGCCTGGTTAGAAGCAGTGTTTACTGTTACATCCGACACATCATTTTGCGCCTGAATGCTGAAGGAAGTTGCGGGGAACATTAAGCTATCACCAATTTGCACATTGCCTAATTCTCCAGTAAGAACCAGTTTCTGCAAATCGCCATTGCCTTTTAATTTGATATCAGAAAATTGGTATTGGCTGAATTGTGCAAACGGAACATCTGCATCAATCACCATGGTGTTGGCTGTTGTATTTAATGACCCTGTGATATGGCTGTTATTAAATCCCGTCAATCTCGAGTCGATCAGTTTCATATAATCTTCAACAACACCGGTAGTTATATCATAGGTAAAAATCTGGGGCTTTACAAATTTTGGCGCTTGTATGTAGGACGGGTAATATCGATGCAGGAAAACTGTAAAAGCGTCCGGTAAACCTTCCAGGTCAAAATCGCCCGTGATAGTAGCATTGAACTGACTGGCTACAGCGGTAAGTTTTTTTAAGCCATTTTCATAATTAGAATGAACAACAAGTGAATCAAATTCAAGTCGCCTTTCATTATTCGTAATAACCGCTCCACTAATTCTTGCGGTTCCCAATAAATCTGAAAGTGAACTGGCCTGAAGGTCCAGGTCAAACTTCCCCTGTAACTGAATGTCCTCCGCCACAAGTCCCAATGCTTTCAGGTCGGCATGGGCAATATCAGCTGTGGCTTTGAACAATGGAATTTTGCCACTCAAATCAACCAGTCCTTTCAAATGCATATCTGCATTGGGATCTTTCATTACGAAATCGCCATTAAACAGCCTATTGGTCAGGTTACCCTTAGCTGTAATATTAGTATATGTGTAATCATTATACTGAATACGGTGAACAATACCATTAACAGACATATTCAGTGTTTCCCATTTAAAGCCCTTGCCTTTCACGGTGCCGTGAAAATCAACCAACCCAAGGCTGGGGCTATTAATAAATGGCCCCACCTGGAAGCCTTCTGTTGAAATTTTTCCTGTATAGACGGGATCACCATTCCTCGGGAACTTCATATTCAAATCGGTTTGCAGCGTGCCGAGATTAGTTTGAATGGTACCATAGGTTACAAAGTCATTTATAAAACCTGTGTAGGTTCCCTTAAAACGTAAATAGCTTAATTTATTCAGGTCCGGAGTGTTGATGTTTTTTATAGCTGGAATAAAACTAACAGCATCTCTATAGGTTGTTCTTAAATCGTCGGCTTCAAGGTTAATTAATGTTTCATTGATATTAGGCAAACCAATGAGGCTTACTGCACCATGAATGTAAGTATTCTTACCCGCCCATATTTCCAGGTCTTTCGATGTTAAGGCATCAACAGTGCCCTTGATAGTGCCATCTATTTTTATATTTTTTCTCCATTTTTTTAAATCTGGTGCAAAAAAAGCAATATCATCACTGGAGATAGATGCATTCGTAAACCGGCCTTCCATCGTAACAGCATGAATAAAATCTCTCGTGTCGCTAAGGCTATTGTAGCGCATAGCATAGTAGTGGGAAAGCACACTATTGTTGGTTTCCAGGTACAAATCATCGAAGATCATCGCCTTTGGATGTATGGTGGTTTTTGCTTTGAGAGATTTAACAACAAAGCCGCTGCGTTCCTGTGTGGACAGATCAATCGTACCTGTGATCGTATCTTTTGTGAAACCTATGTTTTTTAAACTACCATTGATCTTGCCGAAATCAACATGCTCACCATCGAAATATGGGGTAGTAGTTACCAAAGTTTCACGGTCGTTTCTAAACCTTCCATTGTGGATTTCTATGTTACCGAATTTAATGTTCCAATCAGGTGATGATTCTTTTATTGCCTTCTCAGTTATAATAGCATCCTTAATAGCAATACGTTTACCCGTATAATCAAATAAAGAGAAGTAGGGATCCTCCAAAATCAGATTCGTAACATCGACGGTTTTGTTCGTCACGGTTATTTCTCTCGCGTCCATGTCTAATCCACCGATTTTTACATACATGTCACTACCGATCCAGGCATCTTTTTTAATGAAGCTCACATTTTTCATCACTACTTTTTTCAGGTCGAAGGAAATGCCTGCTTTCTTTTTTGCGGTGGTGTCTGACTTGCCAGATGAGAAATATTTTTCAAGAAATGCGTAGTTCCAAACTGAATCAGTTCGGTTGAGGTTAATACTTGCATTCTCCAATCCTACATATTTTAATTCTGCTTTATCCATAAACACAAACCAGTCCGTAATTCGAACTTGTAACCTGCCCGCATACAGTAGCGTATCTCGCCTCTGGTCTTCCATTAATACACCCTCCAGGTCCATTCGATTGAAGTTGAAAAGATTCAGCTTAACATGTTTTATGGAGATTTTGGTCTGTAAGTCCCGCGAAAGCCGCTTGGTTACCTGCCCGGCAAGCCAATTCTGCCCCATGCCGGTTTGAAGAAACCCGTATAGCAGGAACACCAATGCCAGCACGACAAGTAAAACACGGAGTGATATTTTCCAGAACTTATTCAGGATAAACGGTTTTTGTAAAATTAGCTAAACATCAAGTGCACACAAATTCATAAACGCAAAAGCGGCACGAATTAATTTGTGAAAGGGACTAATAGCTGAAGTTTAACTTAACCGGTAAGTTTTGGAGGCTTTAACTATCCTGAAACTTGTAAGTAAGTACTATATGTGAAATCAAAACTATTTAAGTATTGGCCTGGTATCCATCACCAGTGGATTATGACCGAACAACCAACCCATAGAAAGTCCAACAACGCGATGGAAAATTTTGGGTCCGCCGTCGTGGTTGTTCAAACTTCCAAATCCATGCTGGTAAAAAGCAAATACCATCAAGCCTTTGCCGGTTTCATAACCAAAATGAAGGTTAGCCTGCGTAGTAAAACGTCCATATTCGGAGAAAGCGAACTTCATGGGCCGATCGATAGTTTCTATAGTACCGGCGCTATCCCTCGCATCAAATGTTTCGTGACCACTGAAGGTGGCATCGACTGAAGGACCAAACCGTACAAACAAGTGCGAGAGTTTTCTATTAAAATCGTATTGAAAAAGCGGCGCAAATTCTATGGCCTGAACACTGACATCATTATTTATTGCATACTCGCTGGGAGGCATAGAGGGCAGGTTTAATGTGACCTTATAGCCTTTAAGAGTATAAAAAACCGTTGGGAAAAAATAAAGTTGATTATCAAATTCAACCTTGGCCGCCATGCCAGTCATATAACCGGGTTTATACTGCGTGGGTTGCTTTACCCCTGTCACTTTGTACAGTGCAGAAGTACCCTGACCACCAACATAATAGGCAAATTGTACCTGAGCCTTACTAGTGAAGGACATAGCAATAAATGCAAGGGAAATAAAGAGCCTTGAGTTCATAGTTTACGAATATAGGGGTAAAAGTAAGTAATACAACTTTGGAATCATAGCGTTCATACTAATTAAATCGAGTGGTAGTACCTAACTGGTTATAGGATAACTCCGTATCATTTAAATTCGTGCAAAAATTCATACAAATGAGAAAATTTTTGATCCCGGTAGCCTTTGCTGCTTCACTGTTAGCGATGGCATGTAATGGAGGAAGTAAAACACAGGAACCTGCAAAGGAAACTCCGTCAGAAAATAAAGTTGCTCAACCTTCGAATGATTCAAACATTATTGAACTAACCGCTAATGACCAGTTGAAATTTGATAAGATAGAACTGCATGTAAAAGCCAATGCACCAGTAAAACTTACGTTGAAAAATATTGGGACTATGCCCAAGGAGTCGATGGGACATAATTTTATTTTGTTGAAAGATGGAACGGACCTGGCATCTTTTGCAGCAGAAGCCGTAAGTGCACCCGAGCATATTCCGGCAAACAATCCCGCAATTATCGCACATACAAAGCTGTTAGGACCTGGTGAGTCAGATACAATCGAATTTACTTTGCCAGCCGGTTCTTATACGTATATCTGCAGCTTCCCGGGTCACTATATGACAATGACAGGAGTGCTCACTGCGGAGTAGATTTGAACATGTCATAAGGAAAGGGAATGTTTGTGTGCAGAATGTGTTAGCGTCTTGATTGCTGCATCTGTTGGTTATACTCGTTGGACTTGTTTTTTGGAATGGTTAATGATTTCCAGTCAGCCTGCCTGATCCATCGTCCCAAATAAACAATTTGTCCTACATGATAACCATAATGTGCCAGTTGACGGTTAATGGCATCAACTACATTCAATGGTTGGCTGCGAATAGTAATGATTTTGGAAAGATCATTTTCGGTTAACGACTCAAGACTGTCCATACAAACTTTCCAGCCTTCATTCCATTTTTCCATCAATTGTTTTTTTGTAAATTGATGCGTTTCAAATTCGTCATCGCGGTTGCGCCATTCCTTTTCGCCGTCTTCCGAAAGAAAATGACTCCACCTGCTTGTCATGTTCCCATTCAAATGTTGAATAATAATCGCAATGCTGTTGGATTCTTCGTTGGGTTGAAAATGCATCTCGTCATCATTCAACTGGTCAAATGTTTTTTCACCAAGACCTTTATATTCTTTAAAACGTTTTTTCACCGAATCCAGAAAAAGTTTTTCTATCATAACTGTCATTTAATCTTGAACTTTAAAATGATTCAATAACCTTCGGCTGCATCATCACCACGATTATCTGCTACTGCTTCAAAACTTCCACCGGCCAGCACTTTGATCACTTCTGTTCTTCCAATATTACCTCGCTCAACAATTTTGTATCCCATTTTTGTTAGTACATCCCTTGTTTCCAGTGGAAACGACTTTTCAACATCAATTTGATCAGGTAGCCACTGGTGATGAAACTTTGGCTTATAAACAGCATCTTCAGTGTTCATTTTAAAATCAATGATGTTAACAATGGTTTGAAACACCGAAGTGGGAATGGTTGTTCCGCCTGGGGTACCAACAACCAAAAACGGTTTTCCGTTTTGCAAAACAAGCGTTGGTGTCATTGAACTCAACATGCGTTTACCCGGTACAATTGCATTTGCTTCGCCACCAACGGCACCGTAAATATTAGGTACACCTGGTTTCGCACTGAAATCATCCATTTCATCGTTTAAAAAAAAGCCGGCGCCGCCTACCACAGTCTTACTCCCATACGAATTGTTCAAGGTTGTTGTAACCGCTACTGCATTTCCTTCTGCATCAATTACACTGATATGTGTTGTTTCTTCACTTTCTTTTGGAATGACACCGGGTTGGATTTGTTCGCTATTGCCCGCAACATTTGGCTGGTAATCTTTCATTCGTTCTTTTAAATACGTATCAGAAATAAGTGTAGACTGCGGTACTTTATAAAAATCTGCATCGCCCATGTATTGAGCCCTGTCTGCATAAGCCCTTCTTTCTACCTCTGTCATTAGCTGAACCGCCTGTGGCGACAAAAAACCGTATGAAGGCAACGGCCTGTCTTCAACCATTTTCAACATTTGATGTAATAAAGTGCCTCCGCTGCTGGGCATCGGCATTCCTACAATTGTATAACCTCTATAGTTAAATGAATGAGGTGTTCTCCACTTTGCTTTGTAATTTTTTAAATCCTCTGTAGTTACAATGCCACCACCTCTTTTCATTTCTGCAAGGATTAGTTTTGCCGTGGTACCTCCATAAAATCCTTTTGCTCCTTTATCACGAATGCGGCTTAATGTTCTGGCAAGGTCTTTTTGAATTAATGTATCACCAGCTTTCCATTTACTTTTTTTCTGGAATACGGAAGGACTGGTGTTGTATTCGTTCAATTCATCCTGGATGTTATTCAATGAACTGGCTTCGCGTTCTGTTATGGCAAAACCTTTTTCAGCAAGTTCAATGGCAGGTTGAATTAATTTTTTGAATGACAACTTTGCGTATTTAGCAGTTTCAAACAGCCCGGCAACTGTGCCAGGAACTCCGCTGGATAAATGCCCGTTCACACTTTTATTGCTGATTACATTTCCATTTTCATCTAAATACATGTCACGATAGGCTGTTGCAGGAGCAGCTTCCCTGTAATCCAGAGCAAGCATTTGTCCGGTTGCCAGTCTTGCTACCATAAAACCACCGCCACCAATATTACCTGCGCCCGGATACACCACCGCCAAAGCCAATTGGGTTGCAATAGCCCCATCAATGGCATTACCACCCTGCTTCATAATTTCCAATCCAATCTTACTTGCTAAAGAATGAGCAGATACAACTGCTGCTTTCTGGCAAACAATTTTTTTATTAGCGGTATATTGATAAGGATTAACGGTAACGGATGATCGTTGCACTTTGCACGAAAAAACCACAAGCAAGATGAATAGTAAAAACTTAGTCATATCAATTCAGAATTGTTACTATAAAATTAGACATTAGTAATTTCAGCATAATTATTAAATTGAGTTG
>Ga0163163_10004460_pt1 | contig 11936 bp, 12 predicted proteins | sample S65metaG_FD_119766 | JGI IMG/M metagenome (GOLD analysis project Ga0163163, IMG submission 119766) | Switchgrass rhizosphere microbial communities from Kellogg Biological Station, Michigan, USA - S6-5 metaG | ecosystem: Host-associated > Plants > Roots > Rhizosphere > Soil | place: USA... | reverse complement strand
ACTACATAAAGCTCACTCTAATATTACGTGAATACATACAAACCAAATTCGAAATCGATGCTTTGGAAAGCACCTCTCCTGAAATTATCCGTTTCCTGCAAAACAAAATTACTGACCCACAATTACTTCAACGGTTAAGCAATGATTTAGTTTTGGCCGACCTGGTAAAGTTTGCTAACGATTATAAAAGCAATCCGAACACACCTGCAGTATTGATCACTTTCATGGGTGATGGTATGCCTGCTTTCATGACATCGTTGTCGAAAGAGCTGGAACCATTAGGAGTCGAGTTTCAACCCATTATTCTCCCGATTGCTCACGGTAAATCATTTGGTGAAGACCAGGTGATGGGACCTCAAAGCTGGAAGCTGGATCCGAAGAATGCCATTGGAAAAACTGTTACAGGCGTATTGCGCGACGGTGACATCAACATCTTGTTGAAATGGGCCGGTGATAATGGCTTGAAAGTAAATCCTGATGAAACAACCTATGATCGAAATGCAATCAACATCATTGCTGCCAACGACTTCCTTGATGCACCCAGTAAGTATATCACAGGTTATTCCGAAAACCGGAAGATCGTTGTCAATGGCCGCACAACTGGTAAGGATACAACAGTTGGCGTAGATGCCGTTGCTACATGGACACCCGGTGATGTAAACATTGCTACAAAAAAAGGTGGACTGGTAACTATTGCAAGCACCAGGCAATATGCTTCACAAATGCCGAACCAAACTATCGCTATCAAGAAGTGGGCTTATGACCACAGGACTGATATTGAGAACATGATCGTTGCTCTTGCGCAAGCCGGCGACCAGGTTCGTTCCTTCAACGATGCAAAAGCATTTGCTGCCAAAGTAAGTGCCGAAGTATACCAGGAACAAAACGCCGACTATTGGTTGAAATACTATAATGGCATTGAAGAGAAAGACATACAAGGAATGAAGGTGAATCTTGGTGGCTCCATGGTTTTCAACCTGGCAGATATGGCGAACACGTACGGATTAGGTGATGACAAAGTGGACAGGTATAAGGCCGTTTATAACACCTTCGGTAACCTGATGGTGCAGATGTATCCGAACCTCATGCCTACGTTCATGCCCTACGAAAAAGCAGTAGACAAATCATTCCTGTTCTCTGTTCTTTCCAATCATGCGGAACTACTGCAGGGAAAAGCTTTGGAAACAAATTATGCTGCCAATATCACCACTGAAGTTTCATCCAAATCGTACAGCATCGAGTTTGAAACCGGTTCTGCCAACATCCGCCCTTCTTCGTTCAAACTGTTGGATGAAATTTTTCAATCGGCTGTGGTTGCAGAAGGTTTAAAACTGGGCGTGTATGGTCATACTGATAACAACGGTAGCGATGCTATCAACATTCCTCTGTCTGAAAAAAGAGCGAATGCTGTAAAAGTATACCTGTTGAAGAAAGGTTTGAAAGAAGTGCGTGTAGAAGCAAAAGGCCTGGGTTCTTCTCAGCCTGTTGCGGGTAACAGTACTGAAGCAGGTAGAAGCAAGAATCGTCGAGTAGAAATTGTATTAGGTGAGTAAGTCTGAGGATTTGGGGAGATTGAATGGATTATGAAGAAATTCTAACCATTCATCTCCTCCTATCCTTCAGACATTTCGAAATCTGTGAAAAAATTTTTCCCATTAATCTTTTAAATCTACCAAACATGATTCAGAAAATATTTTCACCATTTGCCCGAATCAGTAAGCAAACTTTCATCATCATGATGATTGTCCAGGTGATCATTGCATTAACGATATGGCATGTTGGTTCCAATGGTTTAATTCCATCACCTATAAAAGCGAAGATGGCATTTCTTCATTTGCTTACAACAAGACAATTGTGGGATAATATTTTGGTTAGTCTCGGACTAACGTTGAAAGCTATGTTGTATTCCATTGCTATCACTTTATTTTTTGCTTATTTATCAGTGATACCTTTCTTTAGAAGTATTGCACAATTTATTGTGAAGTGCAGGTACTTAACCTTAACTGGTTTAATCTTCATCTTCACGCTTCTTACAAAAGATGGAAGCCAGTTAAAACTATCACTACTGGTATTTGGTATTGTGCCCTTCTTTGTCACTTCATTTTTGGCCGTCATCATTAACATTGATAAGCAGGAATACGAGTTATGCAAAACGCTTGGCTACAATAACTGGCAAATACTGTACGAGGTTATCATCATTGGTAAGGCCGACCAGGTATTGGAGATCCTGCGTCAGAACTTCGCCATCTCCTGGTTGATGATTACACTGGTAGAAGGGTTAAGCATGAGTGAAGGAGGTATTGGAACGCTTTTGATCAAATACAATAAATACAATGATCTCACCAATGTAATCGCCCTTCAGCTGGTTATCTTTTTAATTGGTATCGGTTTCGACTATTTATTAGGAACAATTCGGCAGTGGCTATTTCCTTATACACGAATTACACGAATGGAAACAAATTGACCTCATTAATCAATTCGTCATAATTCATGTAATAAAAACAATAACATGACAACTTATTCAAAACAAGAAATAATTCTCAAAGCAGAAAACGTAAGTCTTTCTTACGGCGATAAGATTATTCTACATGATATCAACTTTAACATCAAAAACATTGTCCGTCCGAATATGACACAGGGCCAGGTAGTGTCGTTGATTGGTAGAAGTGGTATTGGTAAAACACAATTATTCAAATTGCTCTCCGGTTTGCAAAGACCAACCACGGGTAAGATATCTATTTACGATAGCAGGGAAGTGAAACCAGGTGATATGGGCGTGATCTTCCAGAATTATTATTTGTTCCAGTGGAGAACAGTATACCAATCCCTGTTACTGGCGGCCCGGCAAAACGCGACCTTGAAAGGGAAAGAGAAAGATGCCATTGAAGGATATGCTTCACATTTCGATTTGAAAGAACACCTGCATTTGTACCCGCAGCAATTATCCGGCGGCCAAAGACAACGTGCCAGCATCATTCAGCAATTGTTGAAAGGTTCGGATTTTCTTTTACTCGATGAACCATTTTCCGGACTGGACGTTTGTGTGCTCGATAAAGTGGTGGACCTGTTGATTGATGTTTCGCTAGCTGATGAATTGAAAACACTCATCATCGTGTCACATGACATTGCAACAGCAGTAGCCATATCCGACACCGTGTTTATATTGGGAACGACCAAAGGTAAATGTGGGTCAACTATAAAAAAGGAAATCGACTTAATAGAAAGAGATCTGGCATGGAAGAAAGACATCAAAAAAGAAAAAGCATTCCTGGATACCGTGGAGGAAATAAAGTCGCTGTTATAATTGGTGTTTAAGTCACCCGGTTTTCTTCGTGCGTAGGAAGTGATGCAATTATTAACAAACCGGGAATAATTTTCTATAATAGTTAGACGGTTCTTTAGGGATTGAAACCAATTTATGTTCATCAAGTTCAACCGCAGACAGCAGTGCCTTTCGTTTGTCCGAATGACAACTATATTACCTGTGGTTTGAACATTCCGTTATTTGCGGAATAACATAGAATGTCTGACATGTCGAATTTTATTGCATCGGAATTACCAGGCGGACAGAGTCAATCAATCAAACCTCTCTTCATTGCTTCCTTTACTAGTCCCGCAGTATTTTTTACATCGAGTTTTTGATTGAGATTCAGTCGGTGTGTTTCTACGGTACGAAGGCTGATGAAAAGTTTGTCAGCGATTTCCTGGCTTGATAAACCTTCGGCTATCAGTTTTAAAATTTCTTTTTCTCTTTTTGTTAAAGGCACTTCAAACAGGGAGCGACGTTGGCCCGTGATGCTTTCCTGCAATAAAATTTTCTTGATCGCCTCGTCCATGTATTCTTCGTTCTGCATCACCGTTTCAACAGCTTTTACAATGGTTTGTTTGTCGCTGTTCTTTAATAGGTAACCTTTAGCGCCACTGCGAAAAATTTGTTTGACGTAATTGGAATCGTCAAATGAGGTGAACGCAATCACTTTTACCGAAGGATATTGTCGCGTGATCTGCTTGCACAGGTCAATACCGTTAATATCAGGCATTTGAATATCCATCAACAATACATCAGGAGTATCAGATTGAAAATGGTTTAGCAATGTTTGTCCACTTTGTGTTGTGTACACAACTTCGAGGTTCTCAAAACTGTTCAACATGGTTTTCAAACCGTCTAATACCACCGCATGATCATCAACAATTGCCAACCGGATCTTGCTCATATTTCTACTGTACTTTCTTTTTTCAAATCTGCAATTTCAAATTCAAGATAAGCACTTACACCGCTTTGTTGTGAAGATTCTACTTCCAGTTTACCGTTCATGGCTTTGATCCGGCTTTGTAAACTGCGCAAACCCATTCCATCTTTGCCAGCTTCGTTGTTTGAAAAACCAACACCATTATCCTCGATGGAAATAGAGAGCACATCTTCCTGTTGTGAAAGCTGTACTATTGCCTGACTGGCCCTTGAATGCTTGATGATGTTGTTCACCAGTTCCTGTACAATACGATAAACGGAAAGCTCAAAACTACCGGTAAAGCGATCGATGTTGCCCCAGGAATCATATTGAATTTGTAATACTTTACTATTGTTTACATTGTTGCAATACCTGCGCAGCGCCTCATCCAGACCGTGCTGGAGCAATACTTCGGGCATCAGGTTATGAGAGGTTTTCCGTATCTCCTGGGTAGCTTCATTAAGCAACTGCATGCCCTGCCGATAACCTTCTGAATGTACCAGGTCATCGGAACCCGGCATGCTGCTGAAATGCATTTTTACAGCAGCCAGCATTCCGGCAACACCATCATGCAGGTCCTTGGCAATACGACTTCTTTCTTTTTCCTCTCCCTGCATCAACGCCTGTAGCAATTGCAATTCCTTTTGCTGGTGAATTGATTTCAGTTCCTGTTCGTGCATTCTTTTTTTGTGCCTCGAGCGGATGAATAAAAGAGCAACTATTAATAGGGCTACTATCAATGCTGCCAAAGTGTAATACATATAATTGCGGTTCTTTTGAAGTTGTAAATTTTTTTCGGCCAGTTGCAGTTTGTTTTCAGAAAGCTGTTTTTTCTTCTGTGCAGTTTGATAACTAACCTCCTGTTCGGCAATCATTTCATTGGTTTCTGTTTTGAATGAAGAGTCTTTTAGTGGAAGCAACCGGCTGTAAACATCTGCTGCCTTTTTATAGTTGGCCGTTTTAAGGTAAGCCCCTGCAAGGGTCTCATAAAAATCTTCTTTGACAACATTATGCGCTTCCCTGGAATTGTCCGAAAGGTCATTCAATATCGTAATTGCCTTTTGGTAATCACCTTTCCCTGAATAAGCTTTTGCCAGGGTGATGGTGGCCGACCCAAAATGATTGATATCATTGACTTCTTCGGCGATGGAAATGGCTTTTTCCGCTGCCTCGATAGCCTCATTATATTTACCAATGCCTACACAAGCAAAAGCAAATTGATCATAAGTGCGACAGGCTGCAAACTTGTTGGAGTTCGGCGTTAAATATCGCAAGCCATTACGTACCATATCATAAGCCTGTTGTTTATCTTCCTTGTTTTCATAAGAAAGGCTTAAGGCGCTGTACGTATTTAAAATCATTGGTGTGTCCTTTGCAGGCAGCGCAAGGCCCAGGGCTTTTTTTTGATAACTAATTGCATTATCGTAAGACTTTAAGTTGTTGTACAATGTGCCAAGGTTAAGATTGGCTCTTGTACGTTCCCTGATGTAGGGCTGTGTTTCTAAAACTTTTAATGCAGCCATGCAGTAATAAAATGCACTATCTCTTTGTCCCGTAGCAGTGAAGCAAGCAGAGAGATCGAGTTGCGCATTGCACATCTCTTTTATGTTGGCGAGGTTCTCAAAAATTTTGACTGCCGTTTCATATTGTACAATAGAAGCCTCGTATTTACCAGTGCTCAAATTGATATACCCAAGACCAAGCATGGCACGGGCTACGCCGTTTTCGTCCTTTATTTTTTGAGCAATGGTCAGAGCTTCATTATAAATAGCAGTGGCTTTTTCAGGTTCGGTTCTACTCTTGCTTTTCCCATAAGCGAGGAGGTTGTTAACCTTTACTGTATCGTTATTCATTTTTCGGAGACGCAGCAAAATCGTGTCCTGTGCTTTTAAGCTCAAACTCCCAAATAAAAAAACAAACAGCGTAGAAATAAATTGAAATCTTTTCATGGTATATGAGCAAACTTAAATCAGTTGGTTTGTATTGTTTTTATGCAATTATAAAATTTTAGCTGAAGAGAGCTATGAAACCATGAGAATTATTGTGGTCATACGAGTTAAGCCGGATAATTCGAAATATGAATATGGGTTTCACGGAGAGACGCGGGGAACATAGAGGATTTCTCTTCGCTCAGCGCCACAGCATGAGAAATAATGGATGCTGATTTTGTCTTGATCATACTGTAAGCAACAGGGTAAGGGCAACCAACAAGATTGCCCTTTGCTTATGAGAGTACAAACTGTTAGAATTTCAGGGAAACACCAAGCTTCAATGGAGAGATACCATAACCCACTTCAGCAAAAGCGCCAACATTGTTGTTGAAAAAATAACGACCACCGGCATGCAAGTCAACTGTGACATCACCGTCAGATGCTTTACCGTAATAATCATTCCATTCACCTGTATATTTTATTTTAAAATGCCTGTAAAGTAAACCAACGCCGCCATAGACATCGAGTTTGGGGTCAGCAACATTCAATATTTCACTGAAGTGATAAGAACCTCTTGCACCGATAATGAAATAACTATATTTCCATGCGTCAACATATTTGCGTTGAACAAGACCTGCTTCCAGGCCGGCAGATATGTATTTGGAAAAGCCATGTTCAAAGGAAGCTGTCAAGGGGAGGCCGCCCGTGCCAGAAAGACCATAACTGCCAATGCCAATCCCCGCGTTCAATAAATTAATTCCGGTTACATCGTTAAATTTAGGAGACTCCTGTGCTGACGTCGTTTTGGTTAACAGGGAGAACAAGATGAATGCAGCAAGTACAATTTTCTTTTTCATGTTTTTTGGTTTTTTATGGTTGTTTAAAATCTGACACAAAACTATCAGGCTGTAAAACCAAAAATATTTGTACAAACACTGAATTCTGAATATCAGTAGTACTACGTACAAGTGACAATAACAAAAACAAACTGTTAGAAGCAAAAACAGGCCCTAAGTATTTCTACTGAATTTCATAATGACGTACTACACCCTAGAATAATGCGGGCGTTTAAGAACAATTTTGCATCATCAACAATTTAAAAACGATAACTACACCATATGTTCTGCTTCCTTAACAATACCAAAAAGACTACACTGATCTTTCCAAATTCGCAACAATTATGGGCGTTTTTTTCAATAGCGGAACTTTCAGAATTCCGGATCGATTCTTCGAAACACGCATTTACCGGTAAACTGCAAACGAACGATATCGAAATTGCCAAGCAAAGATTAGGCGCCAATGAACCAGGTGAAGGCAACTCTGTCTCTAATAGCAATAAAAGACAGTCTGCGCTAAATGTCAGTCAGTTGATTACAGCTACCTACAACAGTCTAATCGCTGCATTCGTTTTCGCAATTATCCATAAATAAAAAATTTGCCTGCTTTGAGGTTCACCCCGCAAGCAACGAACTGATGGGAATAGACTGCGGGCGTTTTGTTTTTAGTTTATATTTTGACAAGCTTAATTTTTGCGTCATCTGTTTGATACGCAATTTTGTCGAAAGAAAAATTACAACACACTCATCCACACAGGAATTTATCTGGCAGTTTATTTGTGCCTTTTGATAAAACCCTTTTCATCACAAAAACCATTTCATATGAAACAAATGATTCTAGCAGTTATCATCGCGAGTTCCTTAATGGTTTCCTGCAGTACCAGACGACCTACAACTACAACAACAAGCAGTAACGGAACCACTAGCACAACGACGACCACTGCACATACAGCTTTTTCGGTTCCAAACAACATTCAAACTTCGTTTACCACCCAGTACCCCGGAGCTACTGATGTGGTTTGGGGTCCTTACGATGAAACCATTGTTCCTATCGATTGGGATTTAACCGACTGGACAGTATTGACGCCGAAAGATTATGCAGTAACCTATACCATGAATGGAAACAAGTATTATTCATGGTATGATGTCAACGGTAACTGGATCGGCACCACTTACGGGATGACCGATTACAATAATGGTTTACCGGCGGCTGTTAACCAAACCATTACCAGCACTTACCAGGGATACACAATTGATAAGGTTAACCAGGTAACCTGGAAGGACCACACTGCGTATAACGTAAAGCTCAAAAATGGCGACAATAAGATGAAAGCATTGATTGATGCTAATGGTACTGTTATTAAGCAAAAGGATAAATAAAGGAGAGAGTTTACGTCAAAAGTGAGAAGTGAAAGTGAAACCTGAGCGAACATGATTCCTGTTGAAAAAATTAAAGGCCATTCGTTTTACGTATGGCCTTTTTATGATTCACCCTTGTGAAGAAGCACTTCTCGTAAAACTCGACACTTATGCGTCCGGAATTTGGGGTTCAACAAGCTTAGTTAACTTGTCGATGGATTCCTGCCAGCCCAGGTAACACATTTCAACTGGAATCATTGAAGGAATGCCTTCCTGCACAATTTTAATTTCAGTACCTACGGAAACTTTTTTCAACCATACGGAAGTTATCATTTCTCCGGGCAGGTTGGGATCATCAAATTGGTCGGTGTACTTCAAAAATTCATTTGGTTTGATTTCAAGATATTTTCCGCCGAATGAGTGACCATTACCGGTGGAGAAATTATGAAAGGACATTTTAAAGCTTCCTCCCACTTTTGGATCCATTGCATGAACGGTGCAAAGAAATCCGTACGGAGGTAACCAGGAAGCTATAGCATTGGCTTCAGTAAATGCACGGAACACTTTTTCAGGAGGTGCTTTCAAAACTTTGTGTAAAGAAACGCTGTTGGCTGCCATAAAATTAATTTTGTCTCCTACTCGTTTGGCTTTTCGGTTTCGCCCGTTTTTTGTAGTGGTAGCTGCTCCACAGGTATGAGGGTTTTTGTCTTTCAGCTTTACATTACAAAGGTCATTGTAAAGTTTAAATAATGCTGGGTGGGTATACGCCATTTAAGGGGTTAGTTGCGACAGGAAGCTTTGGATGGAATGCTTGAACCAATTAAAATAGATGAGTGCGACAAAATTCAACCCGGTACATTCTTTAGCTGGTAATAATTCTAATTTAGCTGTTATAGAAGTAACTCAATTCAGGGATCATGTTTTACCTCGCCGGCATCATCATCACTTTTTTCCTGGCAATTATTTTATGGACCAAAAAAGGAAAAACAATTGCGGTTGGTATTATGGATGCCACATTCGTTTGCACAAAACATTAACTGGAAGAACCTTGGTCCCTTGCAAAATTGCCGTTAGTACTGTTGGTTTAGGATAGCCCGTAATGGACGCTATCCTTTCTTCGGTACCAGAGCATATTTAAAATACGGTGTAATTCAATTCAATGTCTATCATTAATTTTATTTGTTTCGTTTTGTATTCAGCCAGCCAACAATAAGTTTAATTTCGGCACCAATTGGCGATTGAATAGAATTAACCGCTGCAAATGCGCCCACACCTAATCCTACATATGGAGTGAATGCCCAATTGAAATCAGCTTTTAGTAGCCCTCCAACAGTTGTCTGCGATTCTCTTTGGGTGGAATAGTTTGACGAATAATGAAGGAAATCATTAATAATTTGTTGTGAAGTGAAAGTCATTTTGTCGCCACTTGCTACAGACAGTCCGGCTTCTGTGATGATCCAGGTTTTTCTTCCGAGCTGGAAAAATTTCCCACCTGTAAAATTCACAAGGTTCATGGTAATTGAAGGCCATTCATCGGGGATTGGAAAGAAAATCGCAATGGTGTATCCCTGTTCATAATCGGAAGGAAGGTTTTTTGGATCGATATTGAAATTATAATAGGACAGGCCGAATGTCCAGTTGCTTTTTAGGACCGCCTTAGCTCCAAGTTGTACCATCGCACCATTGTGGTTTGAGGGCCCCGTTCCGGCTTCGAAATAAATTTTTTTTATAGAGCTGTTCTTTTCCTGTGCCAATAAAACTGTTGATGCCAAGAGGATCATTGCTGAAAGTGTTGTCCGTTTCATAAAAAAATTTAAGCAGTTGTTTTACTATGTGAGTTTCGTTCTCGAGTAAGGTACACTTTAATGAACGGCTTGCTGAAAAACCTTGTACTAACTTGTGTTTTGAAAGACCCTTGCACTTAACGGTTCAAAAAGGGGCGACTAATCTGAGGTGAGTCGATGATAATTCAAGCATCGTTGTTTTTTTGCAATCAATACCAAACTCCTGTTTGCAGTTGGCAATAGCCCACTCGTCAGCTGCTTGCTGTGTATCGTTTGCGCTGGATGTTGATGGGCCTGCGATTGCTTCCACCATTCCATATTTTTTAAAAAGGGAATAACTGTTTAGAGTGGCATCATAAGCGGTATATACGGCACAATTAAATTTTCCATCCAGGCCGAAATCTATGACCGGTGAATGTGCTAAAGAAGCTGTGTTCCAATGTTCGTTAGTTAACAAATGTATGTTTATGGTTGCTTTTTCCTCGTTTTTGCACGCAAATAGCACTACGGTCATAATTGCGAACACCAAAAGAAGGAGCCAGTTTTTCGGTTGCATACTTTCGTTTTAATGGTGAATAATTTGTTTTTTTTATTTCACCATAAAGTAACAGTGGCGCGTCCCTCTTTTAAAATTGATCTGTCATGGTTCCATGAAGTGTTTTGCAGAAAGCAATAATTATGTAGCTGAGTTTTAACCAGGCTGGTAGTTTTTACACAATTGACGAATCAAAGCCGTAGCATCTGCATTTCTTGCAAAAATGAATTTCGACCAGATAACCAACGGCCATCTTGAACTTTGTATGTACATCTGTGGAGTAAGCGAAATTGATTCCTTGCAATGCAATTACTATTTAGAATGTGCTGAATGAAAATCAGAAATGCATTCAGCACACCCAAAAATTTGCCTCACAACATACCATGTTGTGAATTCCTGGTAAAACAGTGTAGATTATCCTAAAGAAGTACAGCTCCCCATACAATTGCTGAAATGATAGCCCCTATCCACGCCCATTTGATCATGGAACGATTGCCTTCTTTGCTCGTAATCAGATAAGCTATCAGTACACCAATTATGTTAAGAAAAAGGCCAAGGGCCAAACCTGCCCAGCTGATTCCTGTTAAAAGACCTTTTTGGCTGGCCTCGAAGTAGTTTTCAAATTTTTTTGAGTTGAATGTTCCATCCTCATTAATTTTCTTCCTCAACTCCCGCTGACCGACTTTAAATTTCACCTTGTCCGCGAACTTCATTTTTTTGCCACTGAGCTTTTCGAAATCCTTTACACTGATTTGGGAAAGATCCATCAATGATATCAGCTGACCGGTGTTACCAACAGGTATATACACCTCCCTGGAATTAATCGGAAAATGGGACTCGGGAACTGAAGTTGGTTTCGAAAAAGAATAGCTTGTTGTACATAAAACGGCCAGCACTAAGTAAAGGATTACCTTTTTCATACGCTAAGATTTTGGTTTAAGGATGAGGTAATTTACCAATTTATTAAAGTTTGATAAAATATAAATCTCCTAAGCAGGCTGAAGATTAAACCGTGAGGAATGATTTAGTATGGTGGTTAACCGTTAGTAATGATTGGGTTAGGAATAATTATGTCTTTCTACTTTTTTATAATTCTGTGCAAACTTAATAGGAAGCAAAATTGTTTTTTATTCAACTGCGGTTTCCTTGTTGTATTTATTGCGGTACTCCAGGGGTGAAATTCCTGTAATTCTTCTAAATAACTCGCGAAAAGCCTTCGCGTCCGAATAACCAACTTCATACATTATTTCGTTCACGGATTT
>Ga0163163_10004459_pt1 | contig 11937 bp, 16 predicted proteins | sample S65metaG_FD_119766 | JGI IMG/M metagenome (GOLD analysis project Ga0163163, IMG submission 119766) | Switchgrass rhizosphere microbial communities from Kellogg Biological Station, Michigan, USA - S6-5 metaG | ecosystem: Host-associated > Plants > Roots > Rhizosphere > Soil | place: USA... | reverse complement strand
CGACGGATGTCGGCGGCTACACGATCTAGGACCCCGCGCCGTGCCCTTCTGGTCGGAATCAATGACTACCCAACCGAAGCCGACCGCCTCGAGGGATGCGTAAATGACGTGTTCCTGATGAGCTCGGTGCTTCAGGAGTGTGGCTTTGAAGCAGACGACATCCGGGTGGTGCTGGATCGTCGCGCTACCGCCAAGGGGATCCTCGATCGACTGGATTGGCTCCTAGAGGACGCTCAGGCTGGAGACGAGCGGGTGTTCTTCTATAGCGGTCATGGCGCCCAGATCCCAGCCTACGATGAGTCGGAGTGCGTTGACCGCAAGGATGAGTGCCTCGTCCCCTACGACTTCGACTGGAGTATCGAGCACGCGGTCACGGACAACCAGTTCTTTGACCTCTATAGCCAGCTCCCCTATGAGACCCGGTTCGTTACCGTCCTTGACTGCTGCTATTCCGGGGGGATGACAAGGGAAGGTGGCCCTCGAATCAGGGGCCTCACCCCACCGGACGATATCCGGCATAGGGACCTACGATGGGATCAGGAACGCCGAATGTGGACCGAACGCAACCTCCCGAAGGTGAATCGGAGCCTTAGCCGACAGGCCAACTCAAGAATGTTTGTCGGGAAGGACGGAGACGAGTATCGGATCGGCCGAGCTGCTTTGCTTCGTCGCCTCCCCAATGCCCAATTCGATCAGGCGAAAAGGGACCTCGGCCATAAAGGCCCCTACATGCCCCTGATCCTCGAGGCGTGTGGAGAGAGCCAGACCGCGTCAGAGTACCGGCACGGCGTCGTCTCGTATGGGGCATTCACCTACTGCCTCGCCAATGTTCTGAGGACCCAGAGGGACCTGGGAACCAATCCCTCTTTCGAGCAGCTAGTCCGGACAGTGACGAGATATCTTCGCGAGCTTAAGTATGAGCAGATTCCTGTCCTCGTCGGGCCAAGGGAATCTCGGAACGCCACCGTTCCTTGGCGGCCGGCTCGCCCATCCAAGTCCCAATCACGCCGCACTCGCTCCGGCAGGGCAGCACGCCGGTAGACACAGGAGGATCCCATGCCAGGAACCGCGTCTGACCGCATTGCTTCAGCTAAGGATTTCATCGAGCAGGTCGACCTCCCAAAGGCCCCAACTCAGGTACGTGACTTCGGCGCAGCCCCATCCGAGTTCGTTCCGGATCCCGATAAGGAGCAGTCTCTCGTAGCTGGGTCCGAAGTCATCGCCTTCACCAAGGGCGTCACGGCCGAGCGGCGTAAGGCAATTACCCACTCCGCGCTCTTTGCTCAGCTGGTGGCGAATCGGAAGGTCACGGACGAGAATGACATGGAGGCCTGGTACAAGGCCTACTTCGGTGCGCTTACCAATGTTGGGTGGGCTGTTCAGAGCACGGATTTCATAACGTACGAGGCGACCAGCGCCCAGGCCGACGTCCACCAGGCGGTACTTCAAATAGCTTCAGGGGTGCTCGGGCAGGCCTCCGCGGGCTACCTCCTCGTAAAGGCCTCCCTCGATGCTCTAAAGAACCTCGACCAGGGAAGTCCATGGATCACGGTCTTCCGCAGGGAGAGCCAGAAGAGTCGCTCCTCCCGGTTTCAGGTTGGATTGGCAACGGAGGATCCCCAAGGCGGGTTCCTGGTCAAGTTACTCGCCTTCCGACTCGACGCTTCCACGGCAAACACGCAGGTCCTCTTCTTTCGTTTTAAGGCCGAGCACGCCGCGCTGTACAAATTCTCCGGTTCCGTGACGATAGACGAGGGCGTCTTGGGCTCGGTCGGACCTACGCTAGAGCAGCGCATTGGCGCCTACGTCCGGTCCTACATCGTGTCGGTACCCATTTGACCAAAGGTCTGCCTGCGAAAGTGTCTGCTGCGCATATCTGCCCCAAATGGAGGTGATGGATTGATCCACGGCACATCCCTCGACCCTGCGGCAGCATGGCTGATTGCCTTTGCCATGATCATCGGGATGAAGACGGTCGTCTTCGTCCTTGGGTACCTGACCATTCGGCTTGGATACAACCTTGTTCGCTCAGGAGTTCAGGGAGATTTCAAGTTCTCGGCCAAGCTCGCCGGTGCACAGGCTGACCTTGCGAGCATCTCTCCCGGCCTTCTATTTGTCCTTCTGGGGGTCAGCCTAATCGCAATCGCGATCTACGTGGATAAGACCGTCACAGTGTCAGGAGGTGGGCAGGTCCCCCACCCCCAAACAACCTCAGTCCCCGATTCTCTGATCTTCCCTTCGGATGGAGGTGATTCTCTTGCGATCAGGTAGAGCATGCGTCCTCGTCACGATCCTACTGTGCATGTGCACCTGCCGGACGGGTCTAGCCCTGGACAGGGCTTGTGCCCAATCGAAGTACCGTGAGGGTCGAGAAGCCATGAGCCAGAGCCATTGGGAAGACGCGAGCCACCTTCTGATAGAGAGCTACAACTGCTATCCCCACTCCCTGACAGCCTACTGCATCAGCTTTTCATGCGTGCAGTTGAAGCGCCCATTCCCTGCGGGACTGTATGCCCAGAAGGCCCTCAATGGGTCCCCTGCTTTAGGGGATCCCTATCATTCTGATGCCGTGGCCATCCACGATTGGGCGGAGGACGCCAGAACCGACCCCTATTTCTCTGCTGTCGGCAAGGCGGATGACCCAAATGCAGCTCCTCCAAGACCACCAAATCCGAGGGATCCAATTCCGACACCTACGGGTCCTTCGGGAGAAGACCCCTTCCCGGATTCTCAACCGGACAAGCAGGGAATACCCGCACCTCAGGCAGTGCCGCAGAAGACTCCGATCGACCTCACTGGCAGTTGGCAATGCACCGATGGGGGACTCTATTTCGTGCGGCAGATTGGAGCCAGGGTCTTCTGGTACGGCAAGCAGAACACCGATAGCCCAGGATGGGCGAACGTCTTCAGCGGAACGATTCGAAGCAACCTTATCATGGGTGAATGGGCCGACGTCCCGCCCTACGGCGCTACGAACTCAGGCAAACTCACCCTTCGCATTGACTCAGCAACAAGGATTTCAAGGGTAGGAGAGGCACCAGGCTTCACTGGTAAAGAGTGGTCGCGTTGAGGCACCCTTCATCCCGACTGCAGGGGCAAAGCAGCCATTTATTTGCATGGAAACATATCCTGCTAGGTTTGACCCTCGCGCTCCTGACGAGCGCAGCCCCTGCCATCGCCGACGAAGGTGTCACGACTGAACGTCATAGCTTTTATTTGCCGGCAGACATCGCTTCCGGGGTGGCCTTTGGAAGAGATGATCCTAAACCGTATTCCTTCAGGGCTCGCTTAACCCCCTCCTGGAGCCCTGATGGGGGTGGCGCGTTCCGGATTGGGCCTGAGATTGCAGCACTCTTCCAGAATCCCCTCTGGTTTGGTGGGCTCGGTCTTTCTGGCACCGCGCACGTCTGGGGCTTGCCGACAAAGGAGGTAGGCCTTCTCGCGATTCTAGATCACATGTACTGGGAGGGAGACCACCCCTCGACCGGGTTCGCGCTGATAGTCGACGCAAACGGGGCATTCAGAATTGGCGGGCGAGTGGACCGGGACTGGATCGAACACAGCACTAGCGCATACCTCACCATTGGAGCCGACATCCCAGCGGTGATCAAGTTGCTGGGCCCCCAGCAGGACGGCCAGCCGAAAGTCAAACCGAGCAAGGCGGACAGCCAGCATGGCTAAACGCGCTCTTGTTGTAAGCGGTGGAGGGGCAAAGGGCGCATTCGCCGTGGGAGCCGTGCAGCACCTGATTCAAGATCTCAACATCAGCTTCGACATCGTTTGCGGGACGAGCACCGGTGCCCTGATGGCCCCGCTCATAGTCGCGGACGCCATTGACGACCTTGTCCACCTCTACACTTCCCTCCACACCAATGACGTTGTGCTCCGGAGGGAGGTCTTATCAATCCTCAAGTCTGACTCGGTATACAACGTACAGCCGCTGATGGACCGCGTCTCCGACGCGATAACGAATGCCCGGGCGGCGAGCGTCCTGAACTCACCTAGGCAGATGTTCCTCGCGACCGTGTGCCTACAGACTGGGCGCCCGACGTACTTTTATTCCGGTCCCCCGGCGGAGCCGCCGACCGGTAGCGACCTAGTACGCCTTGAAGACCGCGATTCGCTCATCCTAGCGATGATGGGCTCCGCAGACATGCCGGCCTTGATGCCCCCGATCCAGGTGTTCCCCGGCTCGAGACCCGTGCGGCAGTACGTCGATGGTGGGGTCCGTGAGCGCGCACCCCTGGAGGTAGCCCTCGCGAATGGGGCTACGGAGATCTACGCCGTGATCCTGGCCCCAAAGGAGCACTCGCCGGTTGAGAAGAAGTTCACGGATGTAGAGGGGATTCTGTTGCGCACGATCGGGGCCTTCACGGAGGACGTCCTACTCCATGACCTCCTCGTGGTCGAATCCGTTGTCCAGGGAAGACGCTACTTCCAAGAGGTCAAAGGCAGGATTCAGAGCCGATTTGAGCTAACGGATGAGGACATCGCCCGACTCTTCTCGGATGACACTCACACGCGCAACGCTCTGATTGGCCCTTCGGTGGACCTGATCGTCATCCGACCCGATGCCGAGCTAGCGATTGATACTTTGACCTTTGACCCTGGACTCATGGCTAGGCTGGTCGAGACTGGGCGCGAGAGGGCAGTTCTGGCGATGGCGAACAGGCGAGAATGGCTTGCGTAGGAAGGTCTGCATGTTCGAACCGCTGGGACCGAAGTGAATTGTTGCTATCCCCGCGTTCGGAACCGGCTAACCACAGCGGAGAGAACCACCCACACGATACTTGCCAGTATGAAGGCCACCATTGACAGTAGTAAGCGAAGCCAAAACGACACATTAAGGTATGACAGGGCGACCTGAATTATCACGATTACTACCAGGGCAACTGGGGTCGGCATGTTTGTCTCCATCCTATGGCAATCCGGAACACTTAACGCTCTTGCCGGACGGCAGCTTGGCCCCACTCCCTTTCGACAAGGAGGATTCCAAGGATCAAGGGTAGGGTCGCGAGAAGAACGTCGCCAACCGTACGTCCCGCCTCGAGGCTGCAAGATCCAAGTACAGTCGCCGGGGCCTCAGTTGCTCCGATACCAACGATTTCGCCTAGGGACGGCCGCAGCGTCTCACCGGCACCCAATGCCCCTAATGTAGCAAGAAAACCCACTATCCATGCCAGCCCTGCTATTGTGCCTACACTTAGCAGGTAATTAACGAAGAGGTTGCGTTCGCGGACGCGGGGTAGATAGTCGCCGGCCCACAGCCCCACAATTACTAGCAGTGGAACCGCCCCTATAGTACCGAGCAGGGGTGCATAGGCCAGCACGACAACCAGAATACCAATAGCGAGCAAGGCCACAATCGGCCGCCATACACGCCCCCTCGTGCGACTCCGCCCGAAGCCTATGATCATTCCAGTCACCACGCCCGCAATGCTCCCCCACGCCACGATAGATCTGTATGCAGAGACAATTCGATCCGCGGGTGCTAGGAGCACTATGAAAAGTGCCGGCCCCCACCACATCAAAGCTCCCCCCATGCCCCCCGCTAGTATGAGCGCGGTTTCAGAGGAACCTAGTCGCGACACAGCGCTTCCCCGCTCCCCCCCCCTTGGCCTGATCAACGGCGCGATGGCAAGACCCACCAGTGCTAGTCCAAACGGGAAGAGAACCACCCTTGCGGCATCCTCAACCCTAATCGAATCAAATTGCAGCTGCCCTACCAACCCGCCTAACAACGCTAACGGAATGGGAATGAACGCGACCCAAATGGTCGCTCCACCCGGGTGCCCGCTTGCTCTCCTCGTTATCAATAACGCGAGTACGATTCCCAGTACCAGCGCTCCACAAGCGAAAGGAGTCAGCAGCGCAAAGGTTACTGTTGTACCGCACAGCCAGGCCGCTGCATCACTCAACAGGCTCAATGCGACATGGTGACCTGCACCTAGGCTTGCAATTACGTCCGCAACAACGCTCTTAAGAGAGATTAGAACGGTACCGGCCACTACTCCTACCATGAGCATGCCCGCGGCTTTGATAATTCTTCGGACCGACCAACCGAGTGCGATGGCTGTGCGGGCGACCTCAAGCGCAAATATGCCGGCAGTCGCCAGCGTGACGATCAACCTCGGTCCATACGTGAAGAACACCTGGCACCACATTTGAAGCACGCGACCGTTATCGCCCGCTTCCACTCCTTTTGATTCGAGGACTCGCATCACATCGTCAAGCTGCGCACCTGTAGCTATGCACCCCCATGCGGACAACAACACGCTCAATACTCCGAGAAGTACTAAGAGCAATGGACTTGGCTCATGTCGCTTTGACGGCCGCGTTGCGACTTCGCTTCGCTCCGCGGCCGTCGGGTGCGGTCGCAGGATGTCCTTCCATCCGGCCCTAGCTCCCTTCTCTGCTACAAGGCCGAGCAATACTCCACGGGTTTCGGGTTCTTGGACCAGTGCCGTGCTGTCGGCGTCCAGCTCTCGATCCCGTAGGAGGCGGCGATATGCAATGAACAGCAAAGTCGCCAGCATAATTGCTAAGAGGTCCTCGCCTAGCACACCAACCACTTCGTACGGGGATGCGGGCGCGACAAATATTCCGACGGAGAAGGGGAAGAGGAACACTAACCATACGACAGCGGCAGCTGACAAGGCCCCTTGAACCCATCCACCATATTCATGGTCCCCGTTTCGGATATGCGCGATCTCGTGGGCAAGCAAAAAACGCTTCTCCGCCGAGTCGATCGGCTTTCCTAAGAGGTAGCTGAGGGACAGCACTAACCACGTCTGGCCCTTTTGACTTGCCACGAATGAGTCGCCTGCAGTCTCGTTTACAACGACACGCACGGGTCCGGCTTTCCCTACCCCTGCGTCCACTCGACCGGTGATCTGGCCCGCTATACTTGGTGCGACTTGGTGGAGGCCGCGCCTGGGTCTCCCTCGCCTGTCGTTAAGGCGGCTTCGCACGTACCTACCGCGAAACGCAAATACGAGCGCTGCATAGCAACAAAGAGCCAGAACGGCAACAGTGATTTGGGCCATCGTCAATGCTCTACTGAAGACGGCATCGGCAGTGTTAGCAGCGCTCCTGACTCTGTATATCCACCTGCTCTCCCAATCGAGCGGATTGAGGTAGAGTTGTGTAAGAGGAATGAGGACGACTGCTACAGCGGAGCTAATTAGAAGCACAAACCACGTTCGCGAGACAGAGGCGCCGTCGCCCGGCGTTGGGCCCCGATCATTCACTTCTGATTGGCACTCCTATCGCGTTCTAGGGCATCTGCGTACAACTTATCCACTGCCAGCAACTTTGCTTTGGCTTCCGGCAGCTGCTTAATACGATCAGGTACTTTGCTAAGTTGGATCTTGTGCTGTTCCAGTAGCTGCTTAGCGTATGGTGCCAAGACGTCACGCAACGTGCCTCGCGATACATCGCGTAGCTTCTCGCCTAGAGCCTCCGCCGAGGGTTTAAGGACCGCGGCTACAGTCGGAAGGATCACGAGAGTCAAAATAAGGCTCTGAACATCTAAGCCGCTTCCAACCTCTTGCTCTGCTTCATCGAGCCAGGCTTTGGCGGGACCCTCGTCAAAGTATGTGTCGGCAAGGCCGTCGAACACCGGGCCCTCATCCGGCGCTGCAAGATTGACAATCGCTCTTGCCACATCACGCACTCCCGGTAACTCTTTCTGCATTTGCTCCTCCTGCGGCTTATCTCGGTTCTGCCAGTCGACATGTCGGGCGCTTGGTCTCGGCAAGCTCAAACTGCTAAGTCAGCCAGACCGCGTGGTGATCGGATGCGTCGTACCTGCTTTCCTTCTCCCAAGGCTGCCACAGTGTCGAGTAGTGGCCTCTCCGCTCGATTCCCGCACCCCTAGCGATCGCGGCTAGGGCAGGAGTCATCATCACGTAGTCGAACTGTTGCAACCCAGTCTCGTAAGTTCCTAGCCGCTTCCCGGTTGGGTCGATCTGGTTGCCGTATTTCTTGACTGCATCCGTTAGGCTTCCCCACCCGATGAGCGGCGCCAGCCCCTGGGATCCAGGGGTGTCGTTGAGATCGCCAGCGACGACTATATGGGTGAACCCTGCTGCATTCGGCCGTCCACAATGTCCTTCACCCTCGAGGCCTGGGGCAACCGACGCTCGATGCCAGTCTTGTCAGTCCCTTTGCTGGTGAAATGGTTGGCCATGACGACGCATGGCTTAGGAAGGCCCGGCACTTGAACTAGGAACTCAGCGCAGTCCCTAGAGAAGATGGGCGGACCACTCATGTGGGCTCCTAAATGTAGTGCTGCTCATTGCCCCGCTTTTACCTATTGCCAAGGGGCTACTTAGGCCTCTTGAGGCACTGCCTGGAAGTACATCTAGACCATGCTGCCGAAGAGTCGGCTTGCTTGATCACTAGACCTTTCGGACTATGGGTGCGGGAAAGGGCGGAGTGAGCAGAGTGCTCCTGGCCCTTGGAGAGATAAACGCAGGCAACGGGCGAAGCCGCACAAAAATTCCTAAGCTCACCACACGAAAGGAGTTCTCCTCATGCCAAAAGCAGGCGCGAGTTCCCTAGCACGCGAGATCAGTGCCGTCAGGCGTTCATTGTCGGCCCTCGACAGGACCCTCTCTAGGTTTGCTGCGCGAGCTGGGAGGAGGGAACGGCACCTGGCGCTGTCCCCAGAGCGCCCACGCCGGAAGCTTAAGCTTTCCCCTGGACGTCTCAAGGCTCTTAAACTTCACGGCCGGTACATGGGCTACATCAGGCAGCTCAAGCCCCGGGCGAAGGCGCAGGTCCGCGCGCTAAGAGCCAGCAAGGGTTTAAGGGCAGCGATCGCGAAGGCTAGGAAGCTCGCGGCAGCGTGAGTGGAGGCATTTGAATATGGCTAGTCCGGGCGTCTGGGTTCGATTCGAAGAAGAGATCGGCGGGTGGCGGATCTATTGGAGCGGAACATTCGATTTGGCGGACGCTCGGATCTTCGATTCGATTGAGGAAGCGGGACCGGTCATGGTCGAGCTGATGACGAAGCGCCCGCCTCAGCTACGTGTTATCCGAGGCGGCAAGGAGGAGGTTTAGGCAACTCCACAAGAGAACAGTGAAAGTAGACGATGAGATTAAGGAGGTCGAACTGCCCATGCGCGAGACGGCACTGAACCGCTCTAGCTCAGGCCGAAGACTTACATCACGCCCATGAGCCGGGCGATGTCAGGGTACTTGCGCCTCCATCGCTCAAGCGCCAAGACCTTCACGTCCACTCTAACAAGTGACGAGTGGCGGATCGCTGCGGGTCGCTGGGTGAACGGTTTCCCAAAGTAGACGAGGGCAACACCGGAATCATCGTCATCGTAGTGGCCGACCTTCCCCCGGTGCTTTCCCCTAATGACCAGCACACTCCCGTAGTCGCCCCTCTTGACCCTCTCTACCGGCCCTTTCACGTTCATCACCTCAGCACATATGCGTGCGGACAAATTGGCCTGGGATCCGACTTTGAAAATGAAGAGAAGAGGGTCGTCGAAGACGACCCTCCTGGATTTAAAGCATGCAGCTATTTGCCTTTGCTCGGCTTCCGAGGCTCGGTCACAGTGGTGCCCGGGTGCTTCTTATCTGTCCCTCGCTCCACGTAGCGGCCGGTTCCTGCATCCCGCTCGTTTCGACCGGAGCCCCCGCCCTTCTTCGATGGCATCTGCACTCACCTCCTCCCTGCCCAAGGCCTTCCTACCACCCCTCGCGGGTGACTGCGTGTGGTCCGTCCATAGGGATGGTATATCCTAGGTCAGTTCATGGCCACTCTTGGCACCTGCGACCGGTTACAACATCCCAATCTGGAGCTCTTGTTGAAGGCCATCCCAGTCGTTTCGGAACAGAATACGAGCTACGAGAATTTTGAGGCCCGCTGCCCATTATGCCAGCACTGGAACATCTTCAATCGGGCAAGCGACCTGAAGACCTACGCACCAATAGGCGGTCTCGAGGTGAGCTGCCATGGCTGTTACAAACAGATTTGGATCACTGGCGACCGGATCAACCCAGCATTCGAGATGCTCTTGTTCGATGCGAGGGCCTTCTGGAATGCTCGGCGTTACATGCAGTGCATCCTGACATCAGTACAGGCATGCGAGGTTTTTATGGCTGCGGTTGTGAATACGCGTCTCCTATATCGCCCATTTCCTAATCAGAGGAGCCTCACCCTTTTCAACGACCTCTCTCTGCTCCTCTATGAGAGGACCCGACGTCATACGTTCGTTGCAATGCGCGATCTTCTGCTTCGAATCGTCTTGGACGGGCTGGCTCCGCAGGATCTCGATGAGGCCCGGTTGATCATCACTTCCCTGCCACAGAGGCCGCCAGAGGTCCCGCGGGCTGAGATACTCGCCAAGGCCTCTGGGAGGCTACAGGAAGACCTGCTGAGATTGGCCAACTCGACATGCAACGAGCAGAGAAATCACGTCATTCACAAGCACGCCTACCGCCCTACGGCAACGCAGGCGGAGAGCGTCATGCTCGAGGCGGAGGATATTGTCTTCTCCCTGAAGCATGACCTCGGCCCGGACCTCGAGTTCGAGGACTATGCCAATGCCCCGCCAGGTCGCAACCAATGAAGGCACCTAGGAAGGCGGGGGGCGCGGCACGCAAACGAGTCACATCCCGCTCGAGCAAGGCAAGCCCACCGAAGGCGCCCAAGACTGGGGGCCGCCCTGGCCGTCTCTCGGGCGATGGGCCACAGGCGGAGAGAAGGGGTAGCCTTCGAGACTCCCTGCTACACGAGGTGGATCGCACTTCAGGCAAGTCCTTGCGTGCACGGTGGGATGAGGCTCGCTGCGTACGCTTTGCAAATTACATGAGGGATCCCAGGGTAGGACTTGAGCATCGCCGCAAGCAGGTCCTAGATGAACTACACAGCGCTGCCAAGGAGTCGCCTCAAGGTTTTACGGATAGGGCCAATGCCGCGCTCCTGGAGGCAAGGAAGGAATTTCCAAACGAGGCCGGAGGGGTGTTCCACTGCTTCCAGCTCCAAGCAATCGCCTCGTTGGATGCCCACCGTGATCTCGCCACCCTCGGTCACTCACCCACCCCCGAGCGGGTATCGGCGTATATCTGTCGTATTGGGATGTGGGCGGACGGCCTTCCGACTTAAGGCGAGCTTGATGCTGCGATGCGGCTCTCAGAGGATAACACCGGAACGAGTAATGCCCTGCCCCGCTCCTCAATCGAGAGCAGTCCCAGTGCTAGCTCGTTGGTCCTTTCGGAAGAGAAATACCTGGGCTGGCGGGCACACGCGAGACTGATCACACGCGTTCGCCTGATTCACGAGGCCGCCCTGGAGCACCGAAGCGAGTACCTGCAATTGAAGGGCGCCGCGAGCCTTCCTTCTGTAGTTCAGTTCCGGCGCCGGCTCGACGTAGCACTCGCCGACCTCGGGATCGCAGAGGCCTCCGAGGAGGAGCGAGGAAAGACGCTCTCCCACCACATCGCCTTGGCCCTTGCGGATCTTGAAAAGATCCTACAGGCATCCACGTTTCTAACCCCAGTCTCGTTGGTCGCTCAGTTTCGGGATCGGCTTGGTTTCATCCTTTCGAGCCTGCCAGGGCCTCGAAGCGAAGGACGAGTGCCCACCTTCTTATGGCGGGCAATGTGGAGTGATTCCTGACGAATCACATGAGCTGACGGCGATCCCCCCTGGGACATCCCAACTCGCGAGGTGCGAAGTGCCAACCACGCCTCTCCGCGTCCTGTGTGTCCATGGTGTGAACACGCCCATCGCCACGCTCGCGGGGAGTCCTATTCCGCGAGAGAGGACGTTTGGCCTTGAGAAGACCTTCGGCGGGGTGGACGCAGGCAGTACGCTGGGCGGCCGGGATGGTGGCCCAGTGGGTCGATAGCGAGCGGCTTCGGGATCAGGCCCGTGCTCGCCTTGGTGACTTGGAAAGCCGCCGGGGCCCTTCGGGG
>Ga0163163_10004458_pt1 | contig 11940 bp, 8 predicted proteins | sample S65metaG_FD_119766 | JGI IMG/M metagenome (GOLD analysis project Ga0163163, IMG submission 119766) | Switchgrass rhizosphere microbial communities from Kellogg Biological Station, Michigan, USA - S6-5 metaG | ecosystem: Host-associated > Plants > Roots > Rhizosphere > Soil | place: USA: Michigan... | reverse complement strand
CCAAACAATGACCACGTGCAATCAAAAGATTAGTGGCCAGGTTCGCCTTTGCCAAAAAACTGTCGACGACTGTCGTTTTCCCAATTCCGGCTTCGCCTGTAACGAATACTATTTGACTTCTGGCTGAAAGCGCTGCTCCTAGCCAGCCGTGCAACTGTGCTAATGCCTGTTCGCGATCTAGCACATTTACTTCGGCTGTCGTAACTGGTGTCGGCTGACGATATGGAGTGAACGACGACACTGCCGCGACCGCATGAATTTGCGTAGCAACAGGTTGTTCCGCTGGTTCCCCAACTGCGGCAATGAACCGGTAGCCGCGACGATGTGCCGTCTCAATGTAAGTGGGTGATTTGGCGTCGTCCTGTAACGCCTCACGAAGTTGCCTGATGCAGTCTTTCAAAACTGCATCACTTACGAATGTGTCAGGCCACACGTCGTCAAGCAACTGCTGTTTTGTCACCAGGACGTTTGGCCGTTCAATTAGATACTTGAGGATTGCATAGGCCTTTGGCCTGAGCTGTATGGACCTATCTCCTTCCCAAACGCACTCGTTTGCCTCATCGAATCGAAAGCTCCCAAACTCGAGCTGTTTTTTTGTCATACCAGGAAATGGCGGCGGTAACACAACTCTATTCAGGTGATGGGGGAAGTCGCCAGTATTCTCTACTGATGATGAACGGATGGCAAGATTGTGTGTCGAGATTGACTTCTACGATGTTCGTTTTGTTCGTTTGGTGAAGGCGCCGCGCTACGACAAGTTTTTCCACACTGTCAACTGAGGGCGACACGCGACCGCTTTGCACAAAAAGTGCGTAATGGTTTGATTTTCGTTGTGAATGTGCTCCAGAGGAGGACGATGTTTATAGCCTGGCGGTTTTTTAAATTCTGCGCTCCAGCGGAGCGCAATGTGCTGTGACGTGTTCAGTTACCTGCCGCTCCTATCGGAGCGGAATCATTAACTCACCGACAGCTATAAACATCTTGCTCCTCCGGAGCAAAGAACGTTGAATCATAAAAACCGACTTTGTGCAAAGCCTCACGCGCACCGCGGCCACAACTGATTCTGTCAACTGCGGGCGACAAGCCGCTGCTCTGGGTTTACTAAAACTTGTTATATAGCTGCGTTTTGTTACTTGCGTTATAGCGGCACGATTCTTGTTATGCGAGTGAACGGCAAGGTCTATGCAAATGGGGCGGCCGCGGAAATCTTACTGACTTCGCCAAACACGTTGGTCCGCCTGACTCTTCTCTACCCGACACTTTAACCAGGCGCCTCGGTCCCCGGATCGCTGCAGGCATCACCAAAGGAGCTAACTAATGTTAAAGCAGTCGTACGTCGCCGTCGTTTATCTCGCGCTAAGCTGCCTGACGCTCTTCGCGCTCTTCAGTACGTCGTCCGCTCAGACGGTAAACACTACATCGAAACCGCAGTTAGTCCCGAATGCGAGGCGATATAAAGAGAGTGGCCTCAAGCCCGCCAGCGGCCGCTCCGGTTCGGCTTCTCTCACCGGTCGCGCGCTACTAGGCAGGGATGGCGCCACTACCATTGAGTTGAGCACGGGCCACTTGGACACCGGCCAGACACAACCGGGAAACATTAACAAGTCGCAAATAAAGCCGCTCGACGACAACGGCGCGGCTCTCTACGCACGCAACTACACAAACTCTGGCGGCGGTTACTTCACGACGACCGTGAACGACTTGTATCGCGGCCAACAGGTCCAACTGCAAGCTACAATCAACGGTATTGATGCTAATCGAACGAACGTCGTCACGGTAGTGGAGACCGTGAAGGTACGACCGGATCTGTCGCCTTCGGATCTTTCGGTTCCGGCCAGAGGCGTACCCGGCAATCCGGTAAACGTCTCCGTCGTGCTTAGAGAACTAAGAGGCGATTCCGGCGCGACAACCAACCTGGTCCTTTATGCCGACGGAACCGCGGTCGATCGCGCGAACGGTGTTTGGGTGGACGCTGGAGGCACCGTTTCCTGTGTTTTTACCCCCACCTTCAGTTCAGCGGGAACGAAGCAGCTCGAAGTAAAAGCGGAGCAAACCGCGCCTGGCGATTACGACATTTCCAATAACGCGGTGACGGGAATAGTTGTCATAGGACCAATCACCAGTACCGAGCTGAACTACAACGTTCAAATCGTCGACGGTGATGACGACTACCGTGCGCATGTTTATGAGAAACGTTACTTCAACGGAGTGCTACAGACTGAGCATGAAGAAGACTTCACCGCGAAAGGCTGGCAACAGCAAGCAAATTTCTTCGGGTGGACCGCACGTATGGTCTCTTTTCCTCTCACCATCTCGCATAAGGAGACAAATGATGGAGCATTGGTCTTCTCCGATTCCTATGCAAACCTGACGCCGACTTCAGTGATAGATGGCTCAGACGGCGTCACGCGCTTCATCGCCTATAACGTCTTCCAGTATGACTCCTCGACGGGGCATTACTTCAACCTGTCAAGCACTGCAACTATCGATTTGGCGACGGGAGCACGAACGGAGTTGACGTCCTTCAGCTCGAGTCGCCAGGCCGGCGACGTCACTTATCACTCAGCCGGCTATGAGCGGTTCTGGGATGGCGACAGTGGCGAGGAATTCTTCTATACGTGGAACACCACGGACGTCGTACGTGCGGGCACGCGCATACCGCTCGGCGCGCACTATGGAATTAACATTTCGCTAACGACTGGCGACGGCAGCGTCTACACTGCTTCGCCTGAAGTAACACTTAACCCATTCGATAATTCCGGGCAACAACCATACATGTGCTTCGATTGGAGTTTCGATGAATTCAGCGGTACAAGTTGCATTCAGAATGAGAGGGTTTGGATTGGTAAGCACGGGTTCGCGTTCAAAGACAATCCTTGGGTTCCGCAGGTTGTTATCCAATGATCATGAATTAATGAGCTCTGGTTACTTCGAGCGAGGCCATCCGTTTTGTTCCGGGATAAGGCTCACCTGGTTTGAGTAAGTTCCAAAGGATGCGGTTGAATGTATCTTCATCGGCTGCATCAACCCGATCGAGATTCAACTCAAGCGAGGCTTGTGAAGTCGGACTCTTTTCCGGATTCAACTGATTGAGTGGATGTTCTGCCTTTAGTGCGGCATACGGCGTTAAGTTCGGCGTGTTTTTGAATATCTCGCGCAGCGGAAGTCTGTAGTAGTCAAACTTTGAGAGCTTGTCGAGTCCGAGGATCTCCTCCTCGTCGCGAGCCTGAAATGTGCGGAGAAGTCAAACTTCAGACCAACGTAGCGCGAGATTGTCACTGAAGTTTCTAATCCGTGAAAGCTCTCACTGTTACCAAAGATGTCTCCCAGGGCTGGATCATCATTGCGTATGCCGGTGTCGATTTGGTTGTGGGAGTAACCGGCAAAGAATTCGAGCGGTTTGTAATCACTAGATTGCGAGGCAGCGATTGAAGTCAACGCCAGGATCATCATACCCATCAGCATCGTCTTAAACATGAGGAACTCCTTTAGTTTCGTCTGTTGGGTCGCAAAGTGGGGAGTAGGATTGAGTTTACTTAACAGAAACAGTCGAAGATATCTGGACGCTTTCGGACGTGACCTGAAAGATCTCTCACAATGCGGTTCACGATTTTTCACGCGGACAGAGCATCGCCATATGAAGGCGAGGGAGTCTGTTCGTTTGGATCGAGTTGCCTTGCCAAAAGTCGGCGGACGCATTGCGGGATTGGCTCTACGCTTTCACGCGGACCAGATCGGTAAGACGAGCTGCTTCTGGTAAATCCCTCTTCTCTTTGGAACAACTAGTAAGGTGTCTAAAACGCCGCCTCGTTTACTTCTCGCGCAACCCGGTTGCCCGATTCGAGGGCTCCTTGCATCCAGCCGTCGATCCAAACTGAAGTGTGTTCCCCTGCAAAATGTATACGACCCTCAGGGCGCGCAACATGTGGTAGCAATGAACTGAAATCGCCTGGTTTGTAGTATGCACTGACACCGCGGGCCCACTGATCTTCGTCCCAGCATTTTGTCATCCCGCCTTCGAAGTGCTGGCGGATGCGTGGATAGATCATTTCCACCTGGGCCAGGGCATACTTGATGCGCTCGCTCTCCGTCATCGTTGTCACGTGACGGGAATGCAAGCTGATCGGAAACGCCTGTAAGATCCCGCGTCTGCCGGGCTGGTTGTGCGTTATATCCCAGACTTCTCGAATGGGGAGATCCGTCGTCGCAAAACCGTTGAAACCATCTTCGAGCCAAAATCTTGTCTTCGTCTGCAGGAAGATCTTCGAACCGGAAAGATACGACAGCCGTTCGATTGCCTGTTGTTTCTCAACTGAGAAAGCAGGAGAGGCTTCAATGTTTCTTTGGACACTAAAAGGTACGGCGCAGATCAGATAATCGGCTATCAGTGTGTGATGCTCTCCCGCACGCTCGAATACTACTCTTATTTGCTGAGTATTCTGTTCGATTCGAACTGCTTTCGCGTTGTACAGGACCTTCTCGGAAAGTCGAGTCGCAAACGCTCTTGGCAGAAGATCGTTGCCGCCTTTAATCTTGTAGTATTCCTTCCGCTCGCGATTGAGCGCCTGGTTCCGCAACATGAACAAGGTCGACCACGACTCAACGCGATCGTCGATTCCGCCTAAGCTCAACAGGGCAATGGCTTCCGAGGACGCACCACGACTGCGCCAAAAGTCAGATCGATTCAGGTGATCGTACCGCTTCAAGAGGTCTGCGGAGGGCCATTTGGGGTCAGTCGCGTCCCCGACTTCCGACAAGATCGATCCGACCATTTTTTGCCGGATTCCATTTAAGCCGAGGCCACGTTCTTCCGCTGTGAGTTCGTAGGGCCATTCGGTTTTCTTTCCTGGTGTTACTTCGATTCGTTTGCCTCGCACGTGGTAAACGCTTCGTAAGTTCGCAGGTTCGAAGGTGTCCAACGCGAGACCAAAAAGTTTCACGTAGTGCAGCGTAAAGTGATGGTGGTTGGGAATTCTAGTGGCGCCAGCTTCCGCGTAGAGTCCTTCGGCGAATGGATCGCGAAGCGTATAGACGCGCCCACCCGGGCGCGTACGAGCTTCAAGAATCGTTACATCGTGACCCGCCTCGGTTAGTTCGTAAGCAGCAGATAGCCCCGCCAGTCCGGCGCCGATGATGAGAGTCTTTTTAGCGGCGCCTCGCCGGCTGAGAGCAACACTACCAAGAGCAAATCTGTTTAGCGGAGATGCGACGAGGCTCGCCGTCGTAAGAGCACTTCGTCGTAGGAAATCTCTTCGGTTCATTTTGGAAAAAGGGTAGCTTATCTTATTCGCAGTGAATTCAAAGTGGCAACAATTTACGTGGGACCGTGAAATCTCCACATCCTCAACTGTGAAGCCACCTGAGATGGGATCGGTCAAGAAAATCCGCTGCGCCGTCTACCTCAAGTATCCCGATACGCCGAGCTGCTTGATCTCTGACAATTGTAATGACGACTCGATGCCATAAGCGCGTCCGCGCGCGAATGACGTTGGGGCGAAGAGACGGACATTGGCGAACTCTGTAGTTTCGAAAGCGTTTTTGTCAGACCGGGAAAAACCACTGAGGCGTACTAACAACCGATCCTGACGAAGTTACTGCAACATACGTTTCTTTCCATTAGGACCACTTATACAAACGTATAATAGATTTCTCTCCTGAAACGCTGTTAGCTGGCGATCCGTGCGGCTTGTTGTCTACATTGGTAAGCCCTATCGCGCTGCCCAACCTCTACTATCTAATCGCGAGACGCGAGCGTACAGTCAAGCTAGAGGAACGAATCAAAGCGACAAACTGATGGAGCTCCTACCAGTAATCTTACTTGCGAATTTCGTAGCGATGGTTATAACGATCATCGCGGCCATCAAGTGTGCTTCGTGGAGTTATCGCCTGATCGCCCTCGTAGCCCTCGTGGCCTTTCTGTTTGCACTTTATCAATTTCAGGCAGGCAGCTATCAGCCCGCGTCCCTGGTTCTTTCGGCCTTATTGAACTTCCTCATCATCATGTGCGTGTTTGCGAATCGGAGAAGTTTCAGACGTCGGTGATCACGGCTGTTCGTTTGCATGACGGCTAAAGGTGTACTTGGCGAATTTGTTGGCTGCATCCTGCTGTTGGCTGTCGCCATACTATGTGCGGCGAAAGAAAGGTCTGGATGGATTTGGTTATAGTTGTGCTTGCGCTGTTCGTATTCTTTAGCGCTGTAATCAAGTTCGCACGAGAAGCGCCAACGCTCTTATCGCAGTGTTGAATGTCTGAATACACTGCTAGGTGAAGGAACTCTGTCATTGGAACAGTTGATCATGCTTCGCATCGCACGTCTCATCGTCGCTGCGGCAATCCTCCTGATCGTAACTCCGCCGGCAAAGTCACAGCTTCCATTCTACACTGATGACGAAGCGCTGGCCGTGGTGTTCTATGTAGAGGCGCCGACCGGCTACACAGAAAAGCAGCTTGGCTCAGGCCTTACCGACTACTGGATCTACGGCGTGATTCAGAAGTCCTTCACGAAAAAGACTGTTGGCCGACTTAATGGTGGAATACTCTTTGCTGGCGATGGCTCGACCGGCTTAATCGGTCTCCACTCAACTCGAGGTCAAATCTTCACCGGAGGCGGTTCATTAACTAAAGACATCACCCCGAAACTACGTCTCGGAGCTGAGGTTTTTGGCGCGGTGACGAATAAGTTCAAACTGAGCAAAGGTCAATTAGAGGCACAAGTCGGTGGTAACTATCAGTTAAACGAGCGGCTTTCACTAGCTTTCGGGGTTTTGGGCGGTCGCTTTGCGGCCAGTCCACGCGCTGGTGTCCTAATCGGTTTTGCTTATGACTTCAAATGAACCGTCAGCTACGAAACGTGACCGTTGCGAAGCTCCTTCCTTATGCTCGCGAACTCTTGCATCATGTTCTCGTAGATGCGGTCAGTCTTCTCATGCAAATGCGCGACTTCTAGTTCCGCTTTGATGTTCACCTCATATTCTATGTCCGACCGAACTCGATCTTTTTCAGACTGGCGATTCTGGCTAATAAGCACGAAGCATGAAAGAAAGATCGCTTCAAGCGAAACAATCATCGTGAGAAGCCCGAAGGGATAAGGATCGAAAGCCGGAATGCCTAAAGGTAAGGTGTTGATGACGATCCAAACTATGAACCACGCGCCATTGATCATGAGGAACGGCATGCTGCCGCTAAACCAGGCGATCCCATCTGCAACCTTTTGAAGCGGTGTGACGTGCTCAGCTATTTCTTCGTTGACATTGCGGGACACACGCGTCCGGAGAAGTTCGTCGGCCTTGCGCGTCATTCCGCCCATAGCCGCCAGCATGTGAAGAGCGGCTTCGGGCCTTCTTTGGAAGAGCAGGATTAAATCGTGGCGATCGAGCACGATCAATTCGCTGTCGGAAAGCGCAGCCGCCGTTGCTGTGCGCGGTCCGCTGTCGAGCATGGCCAACTCCCCAAAAGTGTCGCCCGACTCTGCGACGGTAAGCACAATCTTTTGGCCCGCATTGTCTCTGATGAACAACTCGATCTCTCCAGATTCGACGACGTAGAGCGACTCACCTGGATCACCAGCTTGAAAAAGGGTGTGTCCGGCGTCTAGTTTCAGTTTATCTACCACTTCAGCGAGTGCTTGCCGATCATCTTCATCGAGCGATGCAAACATCTTGATTTCGGTAAGCAGGTTGGGATCACAAGCCATGGGCCAACTCTCCATTGATAAGATTAACTTACAAAACCACGCGGCATTATAGTCCAGAGTCGCAAGTTAAATTTGGAATCAACGTCGCGCTCTCATTTGAATTTGCTTCGAAGACTAATTGAGGGTTTATGGCTAACGAAATGATGGACGGGAATAAGAGCCTTAGCTTGGCAGGAATTCCACTATTTGGAGAACTCTCGAAAACGGCCCTGGAGGAGATTTCAAGGCTAATGGTTAACGTGTCCTTCAAAGCCGGCGAGACTATTTTCCTGGAACGTGAGCCCGGCGATGCGCTTTACATCGTAGACTGCGGCAGCGTGCGCATTTGGGTCCACGATCGAGACGCGAACGAGGTCATTCTCTCGGAACTCAAACCAGGCGATTTCTTTGGTGAGTTGGCCGTGCTCGATGGAGGCAAACGCTCGGCCAGCGCCACCGCCTCAGTCGATACCACGCTTCATTGTTTGCGTCGCGAAGAATTTCAGGGTTTCCTTGCTCAACACCCGCAGGCCGCCCTTGAGGTGATACGCGGAATTGGCGCGCGGCTGCGACAAACCAATCTGCTTGTCTCACAACGCGTGATGCGAAACGCCAACATTGTTCACGAGCGCAATTTGAGCGCTCTCGACAGGCTTGCGATAGCGATTACCGACAAGGTTGGTTCGGTCGGTTTCTTTCTGATCATCGCAGGATGGACCATTTTGTGGACTAGCTACAACCTGCTTGCGACGAAAGTACCGGCGCTGCATTGGAGGCCATTCGATCCATTTCCGGCATTTGTCGCCTACCTCCTCATCAGTAACGTCATACAGATAATGTTAATGCCCTTGATTATGGTAGGGCAGAATCTTCAGGGCCGTCATTCCGAGACTCGCGCGGAACTCGATTTTGAGATCAATCAGAAAGCAGAGAAGGAAGTTACGGCGACTCTGCTGCATCTGGAACGCAACACCGAGTTGCTCTTGAAGCTGATGCAACATCTTGATTGTCGCATCTCGGATGAAGAGTTGCGCGCAATTGCTGCGGAAAAGCAATTGGCCCGACGGTTGAGCACGCCGCTTGAGGAAGCCAACCGCACTCAACCACCTTCATGAAGAGTGCTCAACCTCGCAATTTGGCACGATGGGACGTTTGCTCTCAAATAAACTCAGGAAGAATGTGTGGGAAGTAGCAGATAAATCTCACGTCACCTGTTTGACTTTAGCGTCGGCACTGACAATCTTTTCCGGACGGAACGGACCAAAGTCACCTTGCGCTTCAACGTTTTTAACCTGACAAACAAGGAAGCACTTTATAACTTTCAATCAACATTCAGCGGAACACACTTCGTGTCTCCCCGATCATTTCAAGGACAGATTGGCTTGACGTTCTGAAGGATCGCTAAAGTGGATACCTGTTTACGAAGATCCCTTCATCATCAGAATTTGGGGTGCGATTTCTTCGTGCCCCGCTTCTGCTAACTTAGGAACGTAGGCAGAGTCGTGAGTTCCGATGCACTTCAGTAATCCTACTGCACGGCGAGTACGATCTCTGTAGCCAGCCGTGCGGGTTGAAAAACTCGAGATGGAACTTGCCTTTTTATGTGGTGTCAGCGTTGTCTGTGTAGAACGGGTTTGAGCATTAACTGACGATGACGAGACAAAGGCAGACAAAACAAAGAAGGTCCATCTGAGCCAGCAAGAGATCATGAAGGTCTTCTGTTTTAGTCCAGGAGTCGAAATCCGCAGTTCGAAAACTAAGTTCGTCTCTAATTCCAGGTGGCCAGCATACCTATCGCGGCAGCGAACATTACAACCGCCGCAGCCCAACCAACTAGATTAGTGCCAATGCCATTGACTTTGTCGCCCATCACCCTTCTGTTGTTCGAAACAAGCATAATGATTACAAGCAGGGGTGGCGATACCAGTCCATTGATGACTGCCGTCCAGAACAATGCGGACATCGGGTTGATGCCGACAAAGTTTATGAGCATGCCGACGAGTGTTGAAGCGGCGATGACCGAATAAAAGTGCTTGGCCTCATGCGGCTTGTCGTCAAGCTTGCATTCCCAGCCGAATGTTTCAGCGACAGCATATGCGGCCGAGCCTGTTAGTACAGGCACTGCCAGAAAGCCGACGCCGATCAGTCCAATGGCAAAGAGGTACTTTGCAGCGCTACCTGCTAACGGCTCAAGAGCGATCGCGGCATCCGCTGCCGACTGGATGTTCGTAATACCGGCCCTGTTCATAGTTGCAGCCGCAGCCACAATAACGAAATAGAAAACAATATTGCATATGAACATGCCGACGTCCGTGTCCAGAATTGCATTCTGCAGTTCACCATAGGTGGCGCCCCGGCGCTCCTCTAGACTGTGACGACCCATATTAATTTCTTCCTCTACTTCCTGACTTGCCTGCCAAAAGAAGAGGTACGGCGAGATAGTGGTTCCAAGGATCGCTACTAAAGTCGTCAGGTATGTTTTGTTGAGACTTAAATGCGGGATGAAAGTGGCTTTTAATACCTGGCCCCAGTCAGGCTTGGCCAGGAAAGCCGCAGCGATGTAGGCAAAGAGTGTTAACGTGAGCCATTTGAAAACCCGCACTATCAAGCGATAGGAGCCCCAGAATTGAACGGCTACTATCAGCAATGTGGCGGGCACAATCAAATAACCGACCGGCACAGGCACGATCAGATTAATGCCGGCTGCGATGGCTCCAATATCTGTGCCTGCATTGATCGTATTTGCGATGACGAGACTAAAGACGGCGGGATAGAGCAACCAGCGCGAGTAGTGCTGCCGCAGCACTGATGCCAGGCCCATGCCACTTACCATTCCAATTTTCGCGCAGAGAAACTGCACGACGGACATTAGCGGCAAGGTCACGAGAGCGGTCCAAAGCGTCGTAAAACCGAGTGATGCGCCTGCAATCGAATAGGTGGCAATACCGGACGGGTCGTCGTCCGCGGCGCCGGTTATTAGTCCAGGCCCCAGGACCTTGAGAAAACGCTTGATAGGGTTCGGCTTGTGCAATGCGCACAGGTTATAACATGAAGTCTTGCGCGACGAACGCGCTCAATCACCCCCGCCCGGCAACGTTGTAGACCTGTCGTTTCTTCAGAGAGTGTGTAAAGTTTTATTAGTTGAGCAATCCCAGTCGGATGAGCATCGGAATCAAAAATCGGTCGACCTATGCACTCTGGCCTCTGGCTGCGCAGTGGTTGCTTGGCATTGCTGCTTTGACGGCGCTTACCGTTGTCTGTTTTCGACTCCAGGCAAATTCCACGACCGTCGCGCTCCTTTATTTGATTGTCATTGTACTTATCTCACTCAGAATCAGTTTCGTTCCGGCTGCGTTTATAGCCCTCATTGCTTACGTATGCCTGGACTATTTCTTTACTGCGCCACTCTTTACTCTAGGACTGAACCAAACCCTGGATTTCGTCGCGCCAGTTGCCTATGTGACTACGGCTCTGGTTATCACCTGGCTTATGTCCAGAGTGCGTAAGTCGATTGAAAAGCAACAGCTCGCGGAAGAGGCCCTGCGCAGGTCGCAGGCAGAAATGGCCCATGTTACGCGCGTAATGACGATGGCAGAGTTAGCAGCCTCCATTGCCCACGAAATCAATCAGCCGCTGTCCGCTATAGTGAACAACGGAAGCGCTTGCCTGCGCTGGCTCGCAAGCGATCCGCCCAACGTCTCCGAAGCCAGTGAAGCCGCCAAAGAAATTGTCCGAGATGGAAATCGCGCGAGTGAGATTATCAAACGTATTCGAGCACTGCTGCGGAAAACCGAGACGAGGAAAGTAGCGCTGGACATTAACCAAACCATCCAGGAAGTTGTGCTTCTGATTGCCAATGAAGCAGCGTCAAAAAGGGTTACAGTACATATGGATCTCGGCCCCGGTCTACCACGAGTGTTAGGAGATCGTGTGCAGTTACAACAGGTCGTTCTCAACCTCGTGCTGAATGGAGTGGAAGCAATAACATCAGTCTCAGACCATCCGCGAGATTTATTTATTCGCTCCAGCGAGCAATCGGAAGGTGTTCTGGTGACTGTGCGTGACACAGGCGTCGGGCTGGACCACGAGGATGTAGAAAAGATTTTTGATGCCTTTTACACCACTAAGTCGCAGGGTTTGGGTATGGGTTTAGCGATCAGCCGATCCATCCTCGAAGATCACGGCGGTCAACTCTGGGCCGAGCCAAATGATGGTCCGGGCACAACCTTCCAGTTCACTCTTGTGAAGTATGAGTAAAAAGATTTTG
>Ga0163163_10004455_pt1 | contig 11944 bp, 11 predicted proteins | sample S65metaG_FD_119766 | JGI IMG/M metagenome (GOLD analysis project Ga0163163, IMG submission 119766) | Switchgrass rhizosphere microbial communities from Kellogg Biological Station, Michigan, USA - S6-5 metaG | ecosystem: Host-associated > Plants > Roots > Rhizosphere > Soil | place: USA... | reverse complement strand
GGTCCAAGTGGATCGCGAAAGACCTCGCGACCGGCTGAACCTTCTTCTCTGGCCTCCAGTGGACCTTTGAAACGTTGGATCTGCATCGTAAATAAACGTGTCTCCGAAGGGCTGCCCCGCAAGGGGTTGGGAGCGCGTTGGCGCACGAATAGCGCAGAATCAGCATCCCAATTCGTAGCTTCTCAAACAGGCAACTTTCGCTCCGAAGATGCGCGTTTTGCCTGATTTCTCGTCCGAACAGCCGGGCACCAGAGGCGTCCGTGGTGCAACCGCAGCGTCATCAAGAGGGCCTTCCACGTGCTTGATGTGGAGACATGTATCACCACGTAAAAGAGCTAATGTACACGGTCCGAGTTGACACTCCGGATCCGAAATTTGGAAACATGCTGCTGGAACAATTTGGCGGCGCCAACGGCGAACTTGCTGCCGCGATGCAGTATTCGATCCAAGGCCTGAACTGCGATGATCCCGCGCGCAAAGACATGCTGATGGATATCGGCACCGAAGAATTGAGCCATCTGGAAATCGTCGGCACGCTGGCGCGTATGCACTTGAAGCCGATGAAGACTTCGCGCAAGGCAGCCGAGGCGGACCCGCTGATTGCGATCGCGGGGGGCGGCGGCGTCGGTCTCTGTAACTCGATGGGCGACGCTTGGACGGCTGACTACTTAAAGATCACCGGTGAGTTGGATGTCGATCTGCGGAGCAATATCGCAGCGGAAGCGCGGGCGAAGATCGTCTACGAGCGGCTGATTAACTTCTGCGAAGATCCGGGTACTAAAGACGCCTTGCAGTTTTTGATGACGCGGGAAATCACACATATGATGGCATTCACCGCGGCCCTCGAAAGCATGGGCAAGGATCGCTTCACAATCGGGAAGATCGCGCCGACGGCAGGGTTAGTCGATCAGTATTTCAACGATTCGACGGGCGCTGGTGAGCACGGGGATAGCGATGCTCGCGGACCGTGGAACGAAGGCGGAAATTGGGAATACGTCCACGCGCCGGCGTTTCAGGAATTCAAGTCTGAAAAACAGGGAACACGGACCACGGATTCTCTGGCCACGCTGGCTGACGCTGTTGGCGGCGGAAATTCAGTGGAGGACGCGGAAAAAACCAGACTGGGCCCCGGTCGCGCTACCGAAACGAAGCACACGAAGAATAAAAAGGAAAACAATGGCTGACAAACAATCTGTAAAAGACCTTCTGGAAGACGAGATCAAAGATCTGTATTCGGCCGAGAAGCAGCTGACGAAGGCCATTCCGAAAATGGCTAAAGGCTCGCACAACGCGTCGCTGGCGACGGCGTTCACGAAGCACCTGAAGGAAACCGAAGCGCAGGTGGCCAGGCTCGAACAAATAGGCAAGCTGCTGGAGATGAAGCCTGGCGGCAAAAAGTGTGAAGGCATGGAAGGCGTGATTAAAGAGGGTGCCGAGGCACTGGAGGAAGTGGGCGAGGAGACTATCGTCGATCTCGGCATCATTGGCGCGGGGAGCCGGGTGGAGCATTACGAAATGGCCGGTTATATGACGGCTATCAGTCTGGCTCAGCGTATGGGGGCTCGCGAAGTGGTGAGCTTGCTGCAAGCGTCTCTGGCTGAAGAGCAAGCGGCGGAGCAGACTCTGCGCAAGATCGCCAGTACTCTGATCAAGTCCGCGAACGTCGAAGTCGAAACGGAAGCCTAGGGCTTTCGAATAGCGGTGTATCCTGGGACTTGGATCCGCACCGCAATGAACGCGTCTCCGAAGGGCTCCGCGAGGAGCTCGACGAGTTGATCAATTACGAGTTGACCGACCCTCGGGTCGGTCCTGCGGCCGTGAGTGAAGTTCATGTTTCGCCGGATTTTCGCCGCGCGAACGTGCGACTGCTGCTGCAAGGCACACCCGAACAGCAAGCGGCCACGCTCGCGGCCATCGAGCACGCTAAACAGTTCTTAAGACACCAGTTAGCGGAACGGCTCCAGCTTTACCATACTCCCGACCTGCAGTTCGAACCCGCCCTTCCAGCGGCGTTAAGCGCCAAAGCCCCACAGATTCTAAAGAGAATCCGCCGCGGACGCGCAAAAAACACGCTTTCCTAAGAACGTTTGTGCTACTTTGAGGGTTATGCGTGTGGCCCCCATGAACAGCCGGTTTCTCGACGCTTGCCGCCGCCGGCCGACCGACGTCCGCCCGGTATGGTTTATGCGGCAGGCGGGCCGCTATATGAAGCAATACCGGGACATCCGCGCTAAGCACGGCATCTTGGAGATCTGTAAACGCCCCGATTTGGCCGCTCAAGTCACCCTTCAGCCTGTGGAAATTCTGGACGTCGACGCGGCCATCATTTTCGCGGACTTGCTGCTGCCCGTCGAGCCCATGGGCCTCAAGCTGCGCTTCGCGCCGGGCGAAGGCCCGGTGATCTCGAATCCGGTGCGCACCAGCGATGACGTCGATAGCCTGTCAATCTCGAACACCGATGACTTGGGCTATGTCGGCGAGGCGATTCAACAGGTCGTGCGGGCCTTGGCCGGCCGAGTGCCCGTGATCGGTTTTGTGGGCGCTCCGTTTACCATGGCCAGCTACATGATCGAAGGCGGCCCGTCGCGCAATTTCCTCAAGACCAAGACCATGATGTACCGCGACGAAACTCTGTGGCGGCGACTGATGGGCAAGCTGGTGGACGTGCTCGGCGCATTCGCAGTGCTGCAGGTGACGGCAGGGGCGCGCATCATTCAAGTATTCGATAGCTGGGTGGGAGCATTAGGGCCCGACGATTACGTCCGCTACGTTGCTCCTTATTCGCGCGCGCTCATCGAACGGATTCGCGCCGCGGGCGTTCCGGCCATCCACTTCGGCACCGGCGCGGCAGGTTTCTTCCGCGAGTTGCACGCCGCGGGCGGCGACGTTATGGGCGTCGATTGGCGCATCAACATCGACCAGGCATGGCTGGATATCAGCTATCGCTCAGCTATCCAGGGCAACCTGGATCCCGCAGTGCTGATGGCTCCGCTACCGGAGCTCAAAATGCGGGTGCATGAACTACTCAAGCGCACCGGCTCTCGGCCGGGTCACATCTTCAACCTGGGCCACGGGATTCTGCCGGAAACGCCGGTGGAAAACGTGAAGGCCTGCGTCGAAATCGTGCGCGATTTCCGGCCGTAGGCTGCCGTGGGAACCCGCGTCGTCGTCATTGGCGGGGGCATTTCCGGCCTCTCCGCCGCATATGACTTGACGCGCGCCGGCGCGGATTGCACCATCCTAGAAAAGCAGTTGCGCTTGGGCGGCGTCATCGAAACGCGCGTTGCCGATGGCTGCACGCTCGAATGCGGACCGGATAGTTTCCTATCCGCGAAGCCGGCCGCGCTGGCTCTCATCAAAGATTTGGGTCTCGAAGCCGACGTGATCGGCTCGAACGATCACCAGCGCACTACTTACATCTTGAAACACGGCGCACTGGTCGCACTGCCGGAAGGCGTGATGATGATTGTGCCCACGCGCGTCATGCCCATGGTGAAGTCGCCGCTGCTGAGCTGGGGGACGAAGATCCGCATGGGCCTGGAATATTTTCGCAAGCCGAGTGAGTCGCACGACCGCAGCGTCGCAGAGTTTGTAACCGATCACTTCGGACAGGAAACCTTGGACTATCTGGCGGAGCCGCTGCTTTCTGGCGTATACGGAGGAGATCCGGCGCAACTCAGCGTGGGAAGCGTGCTGCCACGTTTTCTGCAAATGGAGGCGAAGTACGGGAGCCTGGTGCGTGGAGTGCTGGCCGGGCGTTCCGGGGCGGCGCCCAACGGTCCGTTATTTCGAACGTTGAAGGGCGGTTTGGGAACTCTGGTGGACGCTCTTGCCGCGCGCGTGAAAGTCTGCCGCGCGGATGTAGAAACGATTGAGCGCTCGGGCGGCGGGTTCCGCGTCCGCTCCGCCGGTGAATGGATGGACGCGGAGCAAGTAATCGTCGCGTGCCCCGCGTGGTCGGCGGCGGGTCTAGTCTCCGGACTCGATGCGCGACTCGCGGAACTGCTCGGCAGCATCGACTACAGTTCTTCGCTGACGCTCTCGCTGATTTACAAGGCGGCGGATTTCGACGGCAAGCGCGCGGGATTTGGATTCCTGGTGCCCAAGAAAGAACGTCAGCGGCTGGCGGCTTGCACCTTCGTGGGAACGAAATTCTCGTTCCGCGTTCCGGACGACCGCATCGTCCTGCGTTGTTTCTTCGGCGGCATCGGCGACGCCGCGATTCTCAACGAATCCGATGAATCGGTGACCGCCATCGCGCGGGAAGAACTGCGGCGCATCCTGGGCCTGACGGCGGCACCCATCTCGCAGACAATCGCACGCTGGCCGCGTTCGATGGCTCAATATACACTGGGGCACCGGCAGCGAGTGGAGGAAATCCGGTCGCGCGCCGCTACAATTCCCGGGCTTCATCTGGCAGGGAACGCCTACGACGGCATTGGCATTCCCGACTGCATCCACACGGGCCGCGAGGTCGCGAAGGCGGCGCTCACTTCTTTATCGTGACGTGCACGCCGTCCGGCCGAAGCTCAATACGCTCGATATTATTGTGCAATTCAAACGGTTGATTTACCTTGGCGTCGGGAAAGAGGTGGAGGAAGAACTCATTCACCAGAAAATCTAACGCCGCTCCGGTAACCGCGACACCGGAAATCTCCAGGCGCGTCAGACGTGCGGTCGCGCGTCCATGACTGGATTCAAGCTGGATGGACACTTTAAGCGGACGCTCGCCCGCGATCAGCTTCGCGATCAGGGAATTGGTGGCCAGCCCCACGCCCTGCCGCATCTTTAGAAAATCCACGAACGCCGAACCAGTGGCCGTGCCGAGGCCAAGCTGGACGCCGGGATCTCGAATCCCCTGGTACATCTGGGGCACGCGACCGCGCGCCCAAGCGTTCATCTCGGCAGGCGTGAACACAATCACCGAACCGGGGCGAGCGTGGCCGGATTCAATGCGATCCAGCTTTTTCTCAGCCCGCTCGAAAGCGGGATCGGCGGCGCGGAGAGGTAAAATAGCCGCTAACGCAAGCAGCAGAAGCGGCGTCATGCCTTCAGTGTAGCGCGCGGCTATTGCGGCTTCGGCTGACTTGCTTCGGACTGAACCTTTTCCTGCGCTGCCGCTTGGATTTGGTCCAATTGCTTCTGAATGGTGGCCTTGTCCTTCACATCCGGCGCTGCATCCAGGTAGGATCGAATAGCTTCCGCCGAGGCCGTGAAATCGTGGTTCTGCGCCAGCGCCAGGCCCAGCACGTAGCGCGCACGCATATTCTTTTTCCCGGGGTCCATGCGGACCGCTTCCTGCGCGTTTTTCGCCGCGACATCGGAATGCTGCAACTGTAGATTGCCGATGCTGCTCAGATAGTATGCGTTGGGAGAGTTTGCGGGATCCAGGAGCAGCCACTTATCGGTGATATCGACCAGCTCCTGCCACTTGGCCTCGCGCAACGCGAGCCAGGAGAGCTGTTCGTGGGGCAGGATGTACTTAGGCTCGGCCGCGATGGCTTGCTGATATGCTTTGCGAGCCTCATCCAGGCGATTGCCCTGCTCATCAACCCGGCCCAGTTCGAACCAAGCTGCGGCGTACTGCGGATATACGCTAACCGCCTTCTCGAAATTCTTCTGGGCGTCATCCAATTTGTTGTTGGCTTCAGCTTTGCGGCCGTTTTCGTAGGCTTTGCGGGCGTCTTTCGGGGCGAGAGCGGAAACCACGCTGATGGTCAATCCATCCACCTTCGCCAGGCGGTGCAGAACGATGGTGCCGATGTCGGGATTGTCCATGTAATGAATAGTGTCGAGCTGGATCACGTCGGACCGGAAGCCGGTCAGTGCCGCTCGCAGCTCGCAACCCCACAGCCGCCGGTCGCTACTGCCCATGCGTCCGCCCGCCATGCCACCACTATTGCCGGAGTTGCCGAATGGTGAGCCGCCGCGGCCAGTTAAATCGGAGCCGCCGACACTCGCGTCCGGCATTTCCATACTATGTCCGACTTCGAAGCTGAAGCGTCCTTTTTTATCGGTTTCCGCCTCCGGAATCGCGATGCCATTGCACACTCGCTCAATCTTCGCGCGGTCGGGCAAGGGAGTGCCTTCGCTCAGCACCACATTGCCGGAAATATAAATAGGTCGTGCACTAGGGCCGGTGCCGTCCGGAAAGGGTGTTGTCGTTGTCGGCTGCGTGGGCCGGGATGGTGTATTGCCGGTAGGCGGTGGGGCGGGCGTAGTTGCGCCGCCTTTCGTCTGCGCGTTTAGGGCGCCTGTCAAAATGAGTGCCGCGGCGGCGATTAACCAGGGTCGCATGGTCCCTCCCGTATATGCGTCGATTATACCCCTCGGGAGCGGCATCGGGAAGGCGAATGGCCCGGCTACTGTAATACCGGGAGTATCAGGTAATCGGCGGGCACGAACAGACTGCCTTCGGTAATCCCTTGCGGGGCGGCGCGGCGAAGTTGCCCGGAGAGCTCGCGAGTGGTTGCGCGCCCGGCGAGGACGGACTCAAAGGCCTGGAACACCTGGCGTACCTGCTCGCCCGATTCATGGACGAACTCCAGACGGAAATGGCCGATCCTGGCTTGTCGCCAGGCGTCTAGGTGGCCGCTGGCCTCCTGCGCCTCCGCCCCGAAAACAGTGTTGCGGCAACCTACGTCGGCGAGCACCGGGTGCGCTCGGCCTTTGGCGTCCTTAAGCTCGACGCGGTGCTTTTCGCAGGGACGGCCGCAATCGCGATAGCTGGTTCCCTTCGACAAGAAGCGGCAGAAGACGCAGTGCTCGGTGTGAAACACCGGCAGATGCTGATAGGCGACGGCTTCGATATTCGCCGCGCCGATGCCGAGGGCAAGGGTCGCAACCTGTGCGGCGTTTAGATCGTGCGCTGGAGTCAGCCGCTCCAGGCCGAGATCCAGCAACAACTCGGCGCTGACGGAGTTGGAAACGTTGAGACTAAAATCGCCGATCAACTGGGCGTGATCGCGCCCGCGCAATGCGTGTACCAGGCCGGCAGGGCGGACCAGAATCGGGCAGTCCAGGCTGACCAGAAAATTCAGAATGCGCGCCTCCCCGGGCTTGAGCACGCGCGGACTGGCGACGCGCGCCGGAATGCCGCTGGCCTTCACGCGCTCGATCGAGGGACGCAAGCCGTAGAGATCCAGATAATCCAGCGTGATGCTGGCGGGTGTGGGCGTGAGCGAGAGCGCCGCTTCCAGTTGCTCCGGGGTCCGAACCAGAACGTGAAGTTGAGGCGCGGTGTCAGGCTGCTGCGGCGCGGCGACTGCGAACTTCTCGAGCGTGGCAGCGTCGTGAATCTCAACCGGCGGCCGGTGTGTCTCGGCGGCTTGCAGTTTTTCCACTGCCTCCCGACGCATCTGGTTGAGCGTCGATACCGCCGCGAAGAGGGAACCTTCCGCGTCCAGAGTAATTTCGCCCAGTTCGTACGCCGTATTGCCGAGTCGTCCGAACTGTTCGCGCAAGGACTCCACGGCAACGCCGCGGTTCTGCGCAGGACGCAAAAGCTCGGTCGATTCGACCGACACACTCGTCCCCGGCTGCGTTTCAAGCGACCAAACGGCGCGCAACGGCGCTCCCTCGCGGGCTTCCACCGAAACATTCACGCGCTGCCGGGCCATCGGAACGGAGGGTTCGAGGAAAGGCCGCGCGATGCGGTCGATCTCGGGATCATGGGTGCGCCATAGCCAATCTCCCGTTCGAATGCGCGAGAAGCGGACCGCGCCGTTACCGAATTGCAATTCGATCTCGCCGCTCAAATGGCTGCGCACGGCAAACAGGCGGCCGCCTTCTTCCGGTTCCTCGGGACTGCGCCAGTCCGCGGCATCGAAGACCACGCCGTCGCCCGGTTTCAGAGGAGCGATCTCGTTCGCTAGTCCGGGTTCCACGAACACGCGATCCGCATCCACCCGCGTCACCTGCCCCATTTTCACGCCGCGATGCCGGGGAGCGCGCCCTTCGACCACCGTCTGGTGATTGGTCCCCGCGAGGAAGAATGGTCCCAGGCCACGCGAATACACCTGCTCCAATTGGAGTTCTTCCTGAGGCGTGATGCTGAGGGCGCGGCCGGCCCAAGCTTCGTCGACAGCCTTACGATAAGCCCGCGTGGTAAGTGCGACGTAATCGGCGTCCTTGTAGCGGCCTTCAATCTTGAGCGCGGCGATGCCGGCCTGCACGATCTCCGGAATCTGACGCAGCGCGTAGAGATCTCCGGGCGAAAGCAGATAGCGCGCGTCTTCCAGCGGCTCAATCCGCCCGTCCACCAATAATTCATAAGGCAGGCGGCAGGCCTGCGCGCATTGCCCGCGGTTCGCGCTTCTGCCTCCCCAGGCTTCAGACGAAAAGCACTGGCCCGAGTAAGCCACGCACAGCGCCCCGTGGACGAAGATTTCCAGGTCGCAGTCGGTTTCCGAAGCGATCGCGCGGATCTCATCCATCGATAGCTCGCGCGCCAGCGTCACGCGGTTGACGCCCAGGCTCCGCGCCAGTTCGACTCCGCGCGCGTCGGTGATGCTCATCTGCGTGCTGCCGTGAAGCTGCAAGGCGGGAGCGATTTCGCGCGCCAGGCGCACGGCGGTCAAATCCTGGACGATCAAGCCGTCGGCGCCCGCCTCGGCAATGGCGGCGATCGCGCCGGCGGCGGCCTTCAACTCATGTTCAAACAGCAGTGTATTGAAAGTGATATAACCGCGAACGCCACGAGCGTGAAGCGTGCGCATGGCCTCCGGCAATTCTTCGACGCCGAAGCCTGCCTTGGCGCGAGCCGTGAAGTGCTTCAAGCCGAAGTAAACGCCATCGGCGCCGGCTTCGATCGCCGCGTGCAACTGAGGCCAATGGCCCGCCGGACTTTTCACTTCTGGCTTGCGCGTCACTTCCCGCTTGCACGCGATTTTCGGCTGCGCGGTATTGGCTAGAGCTTGCTTCATCGCTGTACTGCTGTGACGCCGACTTCGGTGCCCGTGCCCTGCACCACTTTTGCGGCGACGACGTCGAAGGACCGGCCGCTGCTGTCGGCGTTCGCGTGCAGATCTCCGCCGGTTTCGCCCGAATTTTTTACTTCTACTTTGAAACCCGCGGACTTGAGCTGCTGACTGTAAAACTCGAGTGCCTGCTTGAAGTCGTCCGTGGTTCGGAAGTTAAAACCGTAGGTCAACTCATCGCGGGTCTGTTTGGTGCTGATGTTTTCGACAGTCGCGCCGGGATAACGCGGGATCCAAGCGAAGCGATTGAATCCTTCCGCCGACGGCGCGGTGGATAAAAATGGCTTCACAGGGCCGTTCGCGCCAGACCGGGGATGCTCGGTAGACTTTTGATACTGGACCACGAAGATGGCGAACGCCGCCAACACCGCGCTCATGATCACGCGCAGCAGCGTATTTCTCTTTCTTGGGGGAGTGACTGTCATGCCGTCACTTCAATGATACGGCTTTGCGCTAATCTGTTCGATGACGACCCTTCCAGATGATCTCCTTTACCTGTAATATCTGTGGCACTCCGAACACGGTAGACGACATACCGTGGGAGACATCCACCTGCACGGGTTGCGGCTCCAACGTGCGCATGCGCGACCTGATCTATATGCTGGCGCTGGAGTTATTTGGCGAACCGCTCCCGCTTCCTGAATTTCCGCCATGCCCCGAGGTCAAAGGGTTCGGAATGAGCGATGCGTTGATTTATGCGACGTGCCTGGCCGAAAAAGTAAACTACAACAACACCTTTTACGATCGCCAGCCGTATCTGGATATCACCGAGCCTCATCCCGATGAACACGGCACTTATGACTTCATCCTGTCGAGCGATGTCTTCGAACACGTCGCCCCGCCGATCGATCGCGCTTTTGAAGAAGCTTTCCGGCTGCTGAAACCGAATGGATTTCTGTGCGTCACCGTGCCGTCGTCACACCTTGCCGACCAGACAGTGGAACACTACCCCGATTTGCACCAGTATTCCGTCGTCGAGCTTGCCGGCGAGCATGTGTTGATCAATCGCAAGGCGGACAAGACCCTCGAAATCCATGGCAATCTCGACTTCCACGGGGGTATCGGCGCGACGCTGGTCATGCGGCTATTCTCCATGAAGGATCTGGAGCGCAAACTTCGAGCCGCGGGCTTCACTGAAGTTGAGTGGCAAGTGGAGCCGGTCGAACGCCTCGGCATTGTCTTCGAGGGTCCATGGAGCCGCCCTTTTGTAGCTCGTAAGCAGCCATTCCCCAAGATATCGGCTTCAACTCGATCGCTAAAGAACGAAAGAGTTTCCAAGGCTGCGCGACAGGCAGAACCCGCACCCGGCGCCAACTTGCCGCTCGCTCAACTGCATAAGGAAAAAGCGGCGCTCGAAGAGCGGCTAGAGAAAGTCGAGATGCAGTTACGCATGGCGGCGGACTCGCGCTGGCTAAAACTCGGCCGCAGAATGGGTTTGGGCCCGAACCTGGAGCAAAAGAAATGACCATTCGAAACTTGACCCCAATCACCCTATTTAGGGGAGAAAGATAACGCTCGTGAATCCATCCCCGTCCCCACTGCCGGCGAATGCTCAGGAAATTCTAGATCGTCGCCCCTTATTCTCGAAGCGATTAGTGGAAGCCAAGAAAGAGCCTCTGCCGCTGGACTTGACCTGGTACCCCTACGACAGCATGGCTTCGATCGATCACATTACTCCGTTCTTACAGCGGCATTTTTCCGAATTTGAGCGCGCCTTCCGGTCCGGCCCGGTGATCGACTTCGGTTGCGGAGACGGCGAGATCCCGCTGTTCTTCGCAAGTCTCGGATGTAAGGTTGCGGCCGCCGATAATCGCAGGAGCAATCACAACTGGATGGCCGGCGTACGAGCGCTGCGCGACCGTCTGAATCTCCCGGTCGAGATCCATGAACTGAACGCGGATACAGCCACTCAGTTACCGGGCGGCACATATGGGCTGGCTTTTTCGCTGGGTGTCCTGTATCACCTGAAGAATCCCTACCTGGCGTTGGAGACGCTGGCGAACCAGTGCCGCTATTGCGTGCTGAGCACCCGTATCGCGGACGTGACGAAATCCGGCGTGTCCATCAAGGATCAGCCGCTGGCATATTTGCTGGATCACCGCGAGACCAACAACGATCCTACGAATCAATGGATTTTTTCTCCCACGGCCCTGGAACGGATCGCCAACCGAAGTGGATGGCGGATCATCGATCAGTTGACGCGCGGGTGCATGGAGGCTTCGAATCCAACCGATTTGGATAAAGACGCCCGCAAATTTCTGTTCATGCGCAGTCGGCGGCTCTCAGCTCCGGCCACCGTTCGCTTGCTGGAAGGATTTACAGAAGTAACGGAGCTGCAATGGGCTTGGAGTCTGAAGCGATTCAGTTTCGAAGTTACTCTGCTGGATGCGACCAGGCCGCCAAAGTTTTCGCTCCAGTTTGTGATTCCCGACGTGGTCGCGGCGGCGTCACCGGTGGTGAAAATGTCGTGCGCAGTCAACCGTCAGGCGGTGGGAACGCAAACATATTCCGGGAGGAACGAAAAATACTTTGAGGCCAACCTGCCTTCAGGTATCGATTACACGAAACCGATTCATTTTGAATTTACCGTGGATCACAGCTTTAAACCGGCTGGGGATGTGAGGGACCTAGGGGTCATCATTCCCTTTGATGGTGCGGTCCGCGGAACATCGGAGAAATTCAACTTCTGGCTCGACTGACTAGGTGAAGGTCTTGCCTTCCGATGCAAGCCGTTTCAATAACGGTGCGGGAGTCCACCCGAATACTTCGATCCGTCCGACCACGTCCGCCAGACCAATGGTATCCGCATACAACATGGGTCCGCCGCGCCATGCCGGGAAGCCGTAGCCGGTGAGATAAATGACATCAATATCGGAAGCCCGCAGCGCCATGCCTTCTTCGACGATGCGCGCGCCCTCATTGACGAGGGCGAGAACGCAGCGGTCGACGATCTCCTCTTTCGAAAT
>Ga0163163_10004451_pt1 | contig 11951 bp, 10 predicted proteins | sample S65metaG_FD_119766 | JGI IMG/M metagenome (GOLD analysis project Ga0163163, IMG submission 119766) | Switchgrass rhizosphere microbial communities from Kellogg Biological Station, Michigan, USA - S6-5 metaG | ecosystem: Host-associated > Plants > Roots > Rhizosphere > Soil | place: USA... | reverse complement strand
GCCGCCCCCGGCATCCGCGACCATGACCTCCAAGCCCCATCGGTCGGCGACGGCCATGTACAAGCGCTCCCTGTCCGGCGGCGGCTGGGATTGGTAAGGCGTGGCGCAGTGGGCATCGATCGCGTCCCGGTCGGCGTCGGTGAGGGCCAGCAGCCGAGGGGTGTCGACGTAGCGCAGATGGAGCGGATGGCCGCCCGCCGGGCCGGGGACCTCGGTCGGGGCGATCACCGCGGGCACCACCGTCGCCTGGTTTCCGGATCGGCCACCAGCGAGGACCACGACGGCGATGAGGGCGGCGGCGAGCGCGGCGGCGCCCGCCGGGATGGCGACGGCGAGGCGACGCCGCCGCCGCGCGGCGGGAACCGCGGCCAGTGCCGCAGGCAGCAGCTCGGCGGGCGGGTCGACCCGCACCTGGCCGGCGGCGGCGCGCAGCCAGCCGACGACCGCGGCGTCCTCCTCGCCGCCGGACCTGCCTCGCGGGATGGCATTCACGGCGTCTCCTCTCGCGGAACGCGCCGCCGCGGAACCTGAGCCGGCGGAACCTGACCGGCCGGGGTGGCGGGGCCGGCGAGCGCCGGATGGGCACGCAGCTTGGCGAGGCTCTTCGCGGCCTGGCTTTTCACCGTGCCCGCCGAGCAGCGCAGCAGCGCGGCGACCTCGGCCTCGGGCAGGTCCTCGCAGTAGCGCAGCACCACCACGGCCCGCTGCCGCGGCGGCAGCGCGGCGAGCGCCGCAGCGAGCCCCATCCGGTCCTCGACGGCGGCGAGCTGCGGCGACGTCTGGGCCCGCTCCTGTGGCACGTCGACGAGGACCTGGCGAACCCTGCGACGGCGGAACCGGTGGGTGTTCGCGTTGACCATCACCCGGCGGGCATAGGCGTCGGGGCGGTCGTGGCCGCGGACCCGCCCCCAGACGACGAACACGCGGGCAAGGGTCGTCTGGGTCAGATCCTCCGCCTCGCCGGCGTCGCCGGTCAGCAGGTAGGCGAACCGCAGCAGTGCACCGGCCCGCGGCGCGAAGTACGCCGTGAACCCGTCGTCACCGTCACTGACGTCACCGTCACCGTCACCGTCATCATCATCCATGCGTGCCGCGACCTCCTTCACCCCTACAGAGGCCGGCGGGGCCCGGTCGGGTTGCCTGGCATCCACCCGATCCGAGAACTGTTCTCCGAGCTTCTCGGTGTCCGCGGCTCGGTGTCCGCGGCCTCCTCCCCCGATGATCCCGATGATCGATGGATCTTCCGGCTCGCGGACGAACCGGATGATCCGCCCGAAGCCGAAACGATCGGAAACCAGTTCGGGGGTATTTCCTGGATCTCGGCCAGATGTTCAGGTGTCGGACTCGCGCGCGCAGGCTGCGTGGTGAGACTAGGGAGCGTGCGCGCCCCCACGCCATGGCGAGACCCGCCGCCTGGATTGCCGCCCGAACCTTCCGTGCATCGACGTCAACGGATACAGCTGTACCGAATCATCCCATTGCTGGTCGTCGGTGCGCTCGTGTTGGAGTCCTCCGCCGACATCCTGCCTTCCCAGGGAATCGTCGGTCCGATCACACTCGGCCGCACTTTCCTGATATTTGCGCTCATCGCGCTGGTCGCGGCCGGGGCGCGGGGCGGCGAGTTCCGCACCGGCCTCGACCTGCCCATTGCTGTTCTCGTGCTCGCCACGGGGATTTCGACGTACCAGCACCCCGGCGACGGCGCCGCTCTGCGATTTCTGCTCACCGCGGTGGCTTTCTACTACGTCACCGTCGGTCTTTTTCGTCTCGACGCCGAGGCGAAGGTCGCATTGCCGCTGCTCGCCCTGGTCGCCGTGTCGATACCGACCGCGGTCGGCCTGTCCCAGCTTTCCCAGCATGTACCGACGACGTTCTACCGACGCGGGCTGTTCACGCCCGTCGACAGTGACCGGCTGCTGCCCGGCCTGCAGATCAGGGCCATCGGCACATTCACGAATCCGAACCTGCTGGCGGCGTACCTGCTCCTGCTCACCCCGTTCGCGGCGCTGGCCGCCGGCGCCGCCCGCCGGTACGGCGCGCGGACGGCCGTCGGTGGCCTGGCCGCGCTCGCCTACGTCGGCGTGCTGATCACCTTCTCGCGGGCGGCCGTCGCCGCCGTGTTCGTCTCCCTCGGGCTGGCAGCCCTGGCTCTGCTCGCCCGCCGGCCTCGCCGGCGGAAGCTGTCCCACGCGGCCTGGCCCGCGCTGGCGGTCACCGCGGCCGGGCTGCTGGTGACGGGTCTGAGCGGGGCGCTCGGCCGGGTGTCCGGCCGCGGCCAGGCGTTCTCGCTCGCCACCCGCGCCCTGCACGGCCATCTCGCCACGGGGGTCGGGCCGCGGCGGGCCGGTGCGGTGATGACCGCGCTCGGCCACACCAACCCGCCCTATTCCCACACCCACAACCTCTGGCTGAACTGGCTGGTGGAAACCGGCGTGGCGGGCTTCGCGGCGATCGCGCTCATCACGGTCCTCGGTCTCGTCGCCGCCGCGAGAACCGCGGCCGCCGGCTACCCGCTGGGGGTCGCCGGGCTCGCCGCGCTCAGCGGTTTCTACGTGATGAGCCTCGTCGACAATCCGGCGAACGCCGAGCGGGTGTCGCTGTCGTTCTGGTTCGTCCTCGGCCTCGTCATGGCCGACACCCGCCCCGGCCGGCTCAGCCCGCGGTCCATGGCCACCGCCGTTCCAGACATGGCCGAGGCAGCCGAGGCCGTCGGCGTCAGTGTCGGCGTCGGCGTCGGCGTCGGCGTCGTCCCGGCGGACCTCGTCGTCTCCGGTCACGTCGGCCCGGTCGGGCGCCCGTCGTCGGCCGACAGCCCGTCGTCGGCCAGTCGGCTGTCCGACGACGGGCTGTCGGCGCCGCCGACGATCCCGATCGCCCGCCGGCCCCGCGGCCAGAAGGCTGCTCATCACGACCGGTACGCACGGCCTGACCACCACCAACGGCCTGACCGACAGGAACGACCCGACCGACACGAACGACGTCCGTGACCCGACGATGCCGGCGCCGAGGATCAATCTGGCGAGGCGCTGGCGTTGCGCGCCGGTCTCGCCTCCGGCCGCGCTAATCCATCTGCCACAGGCGCACGGTGCCGTCTTCGCCGGCGGTGGCGAAGGTAGCGCCAACGGAGGAAAACGCGACGGATCGGACAGGTCCGGTGTGGCCGGTCACCGGCGCGGTGAGCGGCGCCGGGTGGCCAGGGTCGGCGACGTTCCAGAGTCTGGTGGTGCCGTCGTCGCTCGCGGTGGCCAGAACCTTGCCATCGGGCGAGAAGGCGATGGCGTTGATCGCCATCGTGTGGGCGGTGAACAGGTTGGAGTGAACGCTGCCCGGTGTGATCGGGGGGATGACCACGGCAGAGTCCAGGCCGGGGTTCTCAGACCGGAACGCCGTCGTGTAGCCCCCGATCGTGGCCGTGAGATCGACAAGTACGACACGGCCGTCGGAACCGGCGACCGCCAGGATCGTTCCATCCGGGCTGAAGACCACCTGGGTCCACGGGCCGTCTGCGAGCGGCACATCCGTGCAGCAGCTGCTCAAGGACCTTGCCTCGACCAACCGGTCACGGATCCCGTCTCCCGTCACCGTGCCGCTGATCTGGGCGACGAGGCCCCCGCTCGAATACGCGACCGCGATCACTGAAGCTCCAGCGAGTCCGCCGGAGCCCTGATCCCCGTTCGCGACCGACCAGTAGTCGAAGCTGCCGTCGCTGTTGCCACTCACGATCTTGCCACCGTCGGGCGAGAACGCCACGCCGTTCATCGCGCCAACTGCCGAGGGCGAGCTGCCAAGCTCCTCGAGAGTCCGAACCGGCGTCGGATTCGACGGGTCGTCGACGATCCACAACTGCACGGTCGCGTCATAGCTGGCGGTGGCGAGAAGCTTGCCATTCGATGAGAACGCGACCCCGTTGATCGCTTTGCTGTGCCGCCGCGCCGGCGGGCCGAGCGCGGCAGCGTGATCCGGTTCGGTGACGTCGAACAGCCGCAGGTCACCGCCGATGTCGCCGGTGGCAAGGCTCGCGCCATCCGGCGAGAACGCCACGGCGAGGACGCCGCCCGTGAACTCGCGCAGCGGCTCGCCGAGCGGGCTGACCACTACCAGGTGCTTCGAGCTGACCGTGACCGGCGGCTTCGAGGGGGAAAGCTGGGCGTCATCGGCGCCCACGCCGTCACCCGCGCTGCCGCCAAGCCCGACCGTCAGCACGGTCGTCGTGACCGCGACGGCGATCGCCGTCCCCGCCGCCGCCGCGAGCGCCCAAGCACGCGAACCGCGACGCAGCGCGCGCCACCGGACCGCCTCCGGGCCGGTCGCGGACGCCCGGCCCGGGGAACCGGGGCGAATTCCCTTCCGCCAGCCCGGCCGACCCGGCGAGCGGGCAGCCCCCTGCGCCGGACTGGGCGGGGACCACGGTGCCGGCCCAAGCTCCGTCGCGGCGGTACGCGGCTCTGCCGGTACTGCAGAATCTGTCGGTACTGCAGACTCTGTCGGTACTGCAGAATCTGTCGGTACTGCAGAATCTGTCGGCCGTACCGACTCTGCCGCGTCCAGCCGTCGCCGAGGCAGCGGCGGGCTCGTCGCCGACCGGTCCACGACCGGCGACGGGGCGGCCGGCGCGGGCATCAGCCGATGGGTGGCATGCATCCGGTGGAGCAATAGAAGCAGCTCATCGGCGGTCGGGCGATCCGCCGGGTCCTTCGCCAGGGTGCGCGCGACCAGCGGATGTAACGTGCCGGGCACGCCGGTGAGGTCGGCCGCCGCCTCGACGACCCGTCGAAGGATCACCGGGGTCGGACCGCCACCGAATGGCTCCCGGCCGGTCGCGGCGAAAACGATGACGGCACCCCACGCATGGATGTCCGCCGGTTCGGCGACCGGTTGGCCGAGGGCCTGCTCCGGGGCCATGAACCCCGGGGTACCGATCGGGCCCTGGGTGTACATCGTGGTGACGTCCAGCGCGCGGGCGATCCCAAAGTCGATCACCCGAGCGCCGGACACCGGGAGGAGGATGTTGCCGGGCTTGAGATCCCGGTGGACCACCCCGGCGGCATGGATCGCCGTCAGCGCGGACGCGACGGCGATGGCCAGCCGCTCGAGCTCCGCGCCTGGGAGAGGGCCGCGAGCGCGGACCGCGGCGGCAAGCGTCGGACCGTCGATGTACTCGGTAACCAGATAGGGCCGCGGCCCAGTGCTGGAGACGTCGAGAACCTCTGCGGTGCAGAACCGGGCGACGCGCCGGGCCGCCTCCGCCTCACGCATGAACCGTTCGCGGAACTGCGGGGTCCGGGCGAGATCGGGCCGAATGACCTTGAGCGCGACCAGGCCCGTCCACGGGCCGGCCGGCTCGTCCGCGCGCCGGGCGAGGTAGACGCTGCCCATGCCGCCATCCCCGAGCCGACCAAGGATCGTGTACGGTCCGAGCACGGTCGGATCGGTCTCGTCGAGCGGTCCCACTCGCGATATGTCGGGCATTCGTTCATCCCCCCGACGCCCGTTATATCGCAAGGCCCCGCAAAACTGGCCAGTCACCCCGCCGCGGCCGGCGACCAGGGCAGATTCCGTGCGCCGTTTCCATTGACCGTGCGCAGCCCGGCTAACGACGGGCCCGGCGGGCGCCCTGGATCCGCAGCCGCTCGGCCGATCCCGGAACCCTCAGTGGAGCAGGACCCGAAGGAGGATCAGGACGCCCCCGAACGCGCCGGAAACCAGCCCATACGCCACGGACGCCCACCTGCCGCGTCCGCTGTGCCGGCCGGCGATCTCCCCCCACAGCACCAGCGCGGCCACACCGGTCCACATCCCGGCGAGCGCCGCGGTCTGCACGGACGCCCCAGCCACGGCGGCCAGCAACACGGCGAGCAGCGGGAAGAAGGACGCCGTCACCAGCGACCAGTTGTGGGTCATCGTCTCGACCAGGCGGTGCAGCGCGGCCCGGCGGCTCACACTCGGCGGCGCCCCGAGGAAATCTGCGTACACATGGGCGAGCCAGTACACGGCCACGGTGACCAGCTCGGCGTACACCAGGTCGCGCAAGGTCACCTGACGTTCCGACTCCACGGCCAGCACCGAGTCGGCAAGAATCGTTCCATAGATCGAACCGGCCGGGTTGCGCGCGAGCGCGAACATCCCGGCCCGCCAGCCGTGGTGAATGGTCACCGAGGGATCGAGAGGCTCGAGGTGGTCGTTCGCTGCCACGCATCGAGGTCTACCCGACGGCCGCCCCCCGCGCTCGGCCTGTGACCCGCCGGTGGATCAGCAGCTCGGCGAGTGCCAGGTTGACGGCCCAGCAGGCGAACATGAGCAGGGCCCTCGTGACTCCGGCCGGGTCGCCGAACGCCAGCGTGATCGGTCCCATGACGACCGCCTGAGTGCCAGCGCCCATGCCAATCGCGAAACCCCGCATCATCCACGCCCGGTGCGCGGCGAAATCACGGCGCCGAGCCGCGACGAAACCGAGCACCAGAAACCCCGCCATCGCCGACGCAAACACCAGCCGGAACAAGAACAGCAAACGGTCGTCGTGGGCTGGCAGGTCATAGGAGAAGTTCATCCACAAGCCGGACAGCGCGACCGTCACCCCGCACGGGAACACCACCCAGCCGGCCCGTCGATGCCACCGGCGCGGCCGGCGGCGCAGGCTGGGGACGAACTGGAAGGCCCCGAGCAGGCAGAAGCCGAAGATGCCGACGATGTGCAGCACGACCGGTACCGGCATGTCGAAGAAACGTTTGTTCTCCGGTGTCACCGCCGCGCCGCCGACGAGCTGCGCCAGCCGCACCACTCCGGCCGCCAGCGGAATCGCGCTCAGCGCGAGCAGGACGGCAGGCACCCGCCACCCGCCGTGCTCCCTTCCCCGGCGGCGATCGTTTCCCCGCCCACGATCGCTCTCCCGGCCACGGTCGCTCTCCCAGCCATGGCCGCGCTCCCGGCCGCCCACACGCCCAGCTCCACCGGGCACGCCAGGCCCGGTCCGCGACCGGACATTCGTCCCCGTTGCCGTCACAAGATTCGACTCGGTCACGGCTACGATCGTCGCGATCATTGCCAGAATGGTCATCGCTACGCGGACCCAGGTGGACTCATCCGATCATCCGGCCGGCGCCTCGTACTTTCGGTCGATTCGACGGGGCGGACCACCGGCACGGCAACCGAGCACGAATGGTCAGACGGGTGTTTCTTCTCTGTCCCGTCGCCAGCAGCGGGGTCGGCTCGGGGCTGTGTGTGGGATGTCCGCAGCCAAGGGGGGCGCCGCCTCCGCCTGCGTGGGCTACTTCGCGGCAGTTAGGGCGGCCTGCCGTCGGAGGATGCCGGGAGTTAGTTCCCCTGCGGCGCGTGCCTTCTCCAAGGCGGCCGACCACCAGGCGAGATCGTCGAGCATGACGTCGGCGGAGGTGTTCGTCATCGGGTCGACCGGCTGCCCCTGCTCGTCGAACGCGCTGGTCACCTTCGGGATGACCACGTTGTTGCGCAGGGGCACGGCCTCGGTCTCGATGAACACCTGGGCGAGGTGCTCGATCGCGCGGATGCCTCCTCCGGGACCTCCGGCGTAGCCAACGCAGGCGACCGGCTTGTTCCGAAAGCCGAAGGAGACGAACACGCTGTCGATCGCGTTCTTCAGGCCGCCGGGGATGCTGTGGTTGTACTCGGGCGTGACGACGATGTAGGCGTCAGCCTCCTTGATCTTGGAGTTCCACGCCTTCACGATCGGGTCGGAATAGGTGGGGTCGTTGTGGTCGCCGATGGTGCCGAAGTGCTCTCCGAAGATCGGCAGCGGCCAGTCCCGCAGGTCGACGATCTCGGCGTCGAACGCCTCGTGGTCCGCCGTCTTCCCGGTAAGCCAGGGGACGACGAGGTCCGCGGCGCGGGTGGGGCGCGTGCTGCCGACGATGACGAGCAGTTTCGACACGGATGCTCCTTCAGCGGTCCTACGCCAATTGGATGTTTAGCACCGATAGTTTGCCATGGGCAAACTATCGGTGTGCAAGGTACGCTCGGCGCTGTGACAGAGCCGGAGGTGCTGGCAGGACAGCAGATCATGCCGCTGATCGATCATCTCGCCCGCCTCGGGCGCCGCGCCCTGGACACCGTCCTTCAGGACTTCCCTCGTCCCCGGCATGTCGTCGCGCTGCGGCTGCTGCACGAGCGGGGGCCCATGCCGCAGCATGGGCTGGGCGCGGCGCTCAGCCTGGATCCGAGCAACGTCGTCGGCCTGCTCAACGAGCTGGAGGAACGCGGCCTGGTCGAGCGGCGCCGCGACCCCGCCGATCGTCGCCGTCACATCGTCTCGCTGTCCGCCGCCGGGACCGCCGAGCTGACGCAGACGTACTCGCGGCTCGGCCTGGCCGAGGACAAGCTGTTTTCCGCGCTGACCGCCGGCGAGCGCGCCACACTGCACCAATTGCTCGTGCGCGCGGTCGGCGCCGCGATCCCGCCGTATGAAGCGTGCCCGTCCGATTTCCCGGCGTGCTAGGCGACCGGAGCCGAGACGAGGGCCTCACCTCCGGCCCTGTCACCGAGCGCGCGGATGCGGCAGCGGCCCTCGGCTACGACCAGCCTGGTGGTGACGAGCCACTTGAACATTCCTGACCTTGGGGACGGCCGATGCAACGTGGTGAAGTCTGGTGGGCCGATTTCGGTGAGCGGCGGCCCGTCGTCCTCCTGTCGCAAGCGGGGGACGCCAAGTTCCGCGGAGTCCAGATCGTCGATCCAGCGGGCAGGGACCTGTCTGGCTTTGGCCTCGAAGTGACCGTCGGTACCGCCGAGGGGCTGCCTGTCGAGGGGGTCGTGCGGGTGGCTTTCCCTCGTCCGGGTATGACCCCTTGTACCTGGCTGGCGACGGTGACCGAGCGGGACGTGATCGAGCGGGTGGGAGTGCTCCCCGAGGCGAAAATCGGCGAGATCGAGGACGCCCTCCGCCTCGGCGGTACCACCGTCGGACTCGACCCTTACGAGTGCTGAGGGCAGGTCCCGGCGAACGTCCGGCTTCCCGGACGGCAATGCGCCCGCTCAGCGTCGAGGAGCGGAGCCGTCGCCGGGGCGGACGCGGCGGGTTTCGTAGGCCCAGATGGCGATCTCGACGCGGTTCCTGGCGACCAGCTTGGCCATCAGGCTCGCGACGTGGGTCTTGACCGTGCTCAGGGTGATGTAGAGCTCGGCGGCGATCTCGTTGTTGGTCCGCCCGCGGGCGACCGCGGCGAGCACCTGCTCCTCGCGTTCGGTGAGCGGCTCGACGGGCTGGCGCGCTGGCGCGGCCGGGCCGGCGTCGGCGAAGGCCTCGATCAGGCGGGCGGTGATCGTGGGTGCGATGAGCGCGTCGCCGGCCGCGGCGGCGCGCACCGCGCCGGCGAGCAGCTCCGGGCCGGCGTCCTTGAGCAGGAAGCCGCGTGCGCCGGCCCGAAGCGCGGCGTAGACGTACTCGTCGAGGTCGAACGTCGTGATGACGACGACCGCGAGCGGGTCGGCGACGCCGGCGCCGGCGAGCAGCCGCGTGGCCTCGATGCCGTCGCGGATAGGCATGCGGATGTCGAACAGGCAGACATCCGGCCGCAGCCGACGGGCGAGCTCCACCGCCTGGCGACCGTCCGCGGCCTCGCCGACGACCGTGATGCCCGGCTGGGCGTCCAGGATCATCCGCAGGCCGGTCCGGACGATCTCCTGGTCATCGGCGACGAGAACACGCAGGTCGCGCTCGGCGGAGACGGACGCTCCGCCGCCGGCGTCAGCGCCGCCGGGGGCTTCAACGGGGGCGCCGTCGTCGCTGCCCGCGCCGGGCGGTCCGCTCACGCCGGCGCTCCCTGGCCGGCCCTGGGCAGCACCGCGGTCACCGTCCAGCCCCGCGTGGGGCGCGGGTCGGGACCGGCCTCGAAGGTGCCCCCCAGCAGGTGGACGCGTTCCCGCATCCCGAGCAGCCCGTATCCGGCGTTCGGGCCCAGATGGGTGCCGTTGGTGTCGCCGTCGTCGCGTACCCGCAGTCGCACCCCGTTCTTGTCCGCCGCGACCTGGACTTCGATACTGGTGGCGTCTCGCGCGTGCCGGCGGGCGTTGGTGACTGACTCCTGCGCGATGCGGTAGATCGCGGCGGCGACGGGGGCGGGATCTCGTCGACGTCGCCGGCGATCCGGACGGTGATGGGCGGCCCAGCACGGTTCTCCTCCGCGAGCCGCCGAATGTCGACGATGCCGGGGTTCGGCGCGAGGTCGTCGGCCTGCGGCAGCGGTGGCCAGTCCTGCGCCGCCGCGGCGAGCGCCCGTTCCTGGTCCGGCGCCCCGGCTGCGTCGGCAGCCGGGCGGCGGCCGAATCGGGTTCGACTGGCGGGCGGGCTGGCGGCCCGGGAGACCCGCTCGGGGACCCGATCTTCGAGGGTTCGGTCTTCGACAACCCGGTCTTCGAGGGCTCGCGTTTCGGGAGCCCGTGCTTCGGGAGCCCGGTCCGTTGGCTTGTCACGGCGCAGGACGCGCACCATCGTCCGCATCTCCGTCAGGGTGCGTTTCGCCTCGGCCTCGATCACCCGGAGGGCCTCCGTCGCCGCTTCGGGAGTCGTGGCCGCGGTCGCGAGGCCGGCCTGCGCGCGGATCGCGATCGCCGAGACATGGTGCGCCACGGTGTCGTGCAGGTCGCGGGCGAGCCGCTCCCGCTCGACCAGCTTCACCCGTTCGAACTCGCGGGCCCGCGCCCGCGCCCGGTAGCGGAACGCGGTCCCGACCGCCGCGGTGGCCACCAGCACGACCAGCCCTCCCGCCGCGTCGGACACGCTGACCGGGTCGACGAAAACCGCAAGGACGTCCGCGGTGACCACGATCGCGAGGCCGGCCGGCACCGCGCGGCCCTCGCCCCATCGGGTCAGTGCGTAGGGCAAGAGCAGCAGATACACGGTTGTGCTCAGTTGGGGTGGATCACCGGGGGTAACGATCGAAGCGATGATTCCGGTGCCGAAGCCGATGACCACCATCAGAAACGGCTTGGTCCGACGCCAAAGCAGCGTCAGCACCAGTCCTACGCCGATGGCCAACGAAAGCGCCCGCCACGGCAGGTCCGGTCGAAGCGTGCCTTCAAGAACAGCCGCCGGCACAAGCACGGCTACGAGCACCCAGTCCCGCCAGACCCGCGCCGGCGGGTCCATCAGACCAGGCCCCTCCCAGCGGGACTCGGCAGCCATGGGTCCTCACGGTACGGGAGCACCCCCCGCCCGGCGATCAGTCCAAAGTATGACCCGGCTCGGCTCGGCCCGCCGCCGACGGAGCCGAAGCGCGGCGCCACGGGACGCAGCTCACGGGATCGGGAACTCGGCAACCGGCACGGCCTTGGTTCGACTGGCGACATACCCCGGCATCAGCGCGAGCGCGGCCTCGGCGTCCACAGCGTCGACCGTCCAGAACATCTGGTGCTCGTCGCCGGGCCCGTCACCGTGCTCATCGCTGCCCAGGCCACAGGAGGCGAGCGCCCGGCCATGCCGCAGGGGACTGTCGAAACCGCGCCAGGATGCGAACACGAACCGGCATTCGGCCGGGCCGTGCCGGTGGCACAGGACGAAGGTCGCCATGCCTGTCAGCGTCGCCTTGCCGAGGCTCGCCTATATATAGGGGAGATCCCCACAGACCTGGTCGTCGATGTCACAGAAGCGACCCGCGTGTCAGCGGGAGCGCACGCTCTACCACAATGCCCGCCAAAGGCGATCGAACCCCACACAGGTCTACATGACCTGGGATGACCTGGGTTTCTGTCGCGCGCGCCACAGCGGAGGACATAGTGACGCATCGAGCCTCCCTGGTCGGGCGGGACCGGGAAATGGCGACGATCCGCGCCGCCGTCGCCCGGCTGGACCTCGGTGGGCAAGCCACCACGGCACCAGGCAGCAGACCTCCCAGATCGCTTACCTCCCACCTCGACCCCCGGACCTCCCAACAGACCTCCCCGACGCGAGCGGCCTGGCTGGAGATCAGCGGCGAGGCGGGGAT
>Ga0163163_10004450_pt1 | contig 11952 bp, 8 predicted proteins | sample S65metaG_FD_119766 | JGI IMG/M metagenome (GOLD analysis project Ga0163163, IMG submission 119766) | Switchgrass rhizosphere microbial communities from Kellogg Biological Station, Michigan, USA - S6-5 metaG | ecosystem: Host-associated > Plants > Roots > Rhizosphere > Soil | place: USA: Michigan... | reverse complement strand
TCTTGGGGTCGCGCCCGAACAGAATTTTACGTACGTGGCGGCGATCAAGCCGAAGGTGGCATTCGTTCTGGATATCCGGCGACAGAACATGATCGAGCTGCTGATGTATAAGGCGCTGTTCGAGATGTCGCCGAACCGGGTGGAATTCGTTTCGCGCCTGTTCTCCCGCCAGAAACCTTCGGGGCTGCCCGCAAATCCATCCGCCGAGCAGCTGTTCAAGGGGTTCGATCAGATGAAAGGCGATCGGGAGCTGTATCAGCAAACCTTCCAGGCCATCAAGGATCGGCTGAAGCAGCATGGCTTCAAACCCGTCGGCGATGACGAAGAGAAAATCGACTATATCTTCAAAGTGTTTCTCAGCGGCGGACCGCGGATGGATTACACCTATTCGAGTGTGTCACCAAACAACCAGCTTACCAGCTACTACAACCTCATGGTCGCAACCGACGGCCGTGGCAAGAACTGGGCGTACCTCGACACGGAGGAACGGTACGACTACGTTCGTCAGATGCAGCAGAAAAATCTGATCATCCCTCTCGTCGCGGATTTCGGCGGCCCGAAAACGATCAAGGAAATTGCAAAGTATTTGAAAGAGCACGGCGCCGTTGTATCGGTGTTCTACATTTCGAATGTCGAGGATTACCTGGAGAGTTCGTGGAACAACTACAGGGACAATCTTGCAGCGCTACCGACGGACGACTCGACTCTGCTGATCCGGTTCCTGCCCCGAGCCAACACCGTGCTCGCCCGGATTCCCGATCTGACTCCGCGATGGCCGGGGATCTATTGGCACTAGGGAACCCGGGGGGCAAATTGAAATTGTGGAAAATGCATAGAGAGTGCCCTCCTGAGTCAGAAGGGCAGCGTGATAAGCAATCACGCGAGGGGTGGTTCCTAAGCCGCACTGCTTCAGGATTTCGCTTCGGAACCACCCCGGCCCTTCGGGCCACCCCTCCTGACTCAGGAGGGGAATTTGCTTTTCATATTTGTAGTCATTCTACTGCTGAGCTTTTACAAGCCGCACGACGATTTCCCACGTAATCGGCCCATCGATTTTCAGCGGTGCCTTCTGCAGGTCGATTGTCCCGTACTGCATCGATTTCAGGGCATATCCCGCGGGCACATTGCGTACGGAGATTTTGTGCTCCCCATCGGGAAGCGTCAAAACTAATGGAGTAGGGGGGCCGGACGCGGGTGACGATGAAACCACCGATCCCGTCGCGCTTGTGGCGGTGAGTGTAATCGGCGGCACGTTCATCGAATCCGCCGCATCGCCTTCGACCAGCACGTGCGCACCGATGGAGAACAGTCGGGGATAGTTGATCACGAGGTTCGTCACATCGTTGTTTCCCACGTTGACCGATCCGGCGACGACGTGACCGCTCAGGCTGAGTCGTGCGGAGTAATTCCCCGGAAGAATGTCTGTAAATGCGAACGAGCCATCCGGCGACACCGGAGATTCCACCCCCGTTCCGAGATTTCCTCCCTGCAGCACAACGCGGACGCCCTGCGTGGTTAATAGTCCGGTCACTTTGCCGCTGACATTGTGAGGCTTCACTGTTGTCGCATCCACGGCGATCGCGATTTCCGCCGTATCGGTCAACGCAACGCGCATGGGATTCTTCAGCAAGTCCGTGGTGCCGTACGTAAACGAATCCACGGAATACCCTGATGGAAGCGAGCTGGGCAGGATCGAGATCGCCCGTTCTCCCTCGGGCAGGGTCACCTTAAAGACTCCATCCGTTCCGACATTGGTCGGTACAGACACGTTTCCCGCTGCATTGGAGACGACGCCCTGATTGATATTGATGGGGGCAGCCCCGTTGGCCAGGGTGAAGATCACGCGAGGAACCGGCACATTTCCTCGAACGGTGATTTTCCCGCTGATCTCCCTCGTCGGGGGGATACGAATTTCAACATTTGCCACATTGGTCGCACCCACCGTGATCGGTGTCGTCGGCGAGAGCACCACGGCGGGAACTGAGCGAGCGGTATAGGTGCCCGGCAATACCATAGGAAATTCGAACTGCCCATCCCGCCCCACAGGAGCAGTCAGCGTTTCCGCCAGTGTTGTTCCGGTCAGGCTCACATTCGTAGCGTTGCCGCCGGTCACGTGTCCGCTGACTTTCACCCAGGGCGGAGGTGACGAAACACCGAGCGTAATCGCGAGCGCCGTCGGCGATCCGGGAGCGATTTTGAATGCTTGATTCACGGCATCGACGGTGCCAATGCTCGCAGACTTGAGCGTATAGCCTGCGGGAAGCCCAGTTGCGGTCAGCCTGTATTCGCCAGCCGCCAGCGTTACTGTGAAATTCGGTGTGCCCGCGGTATTGACGGGATTTGCTCCCGTTGCATCCACTCGCGAGAATGCAAGCCGGAACTGCGGACGAGGACCGTTCTGTTCGACCGTCACGCTCCCGGCCACGTCGAGCGACAGCGGTATCACGACATGCACATCGCTGACATCCTTGTCACTGACGACGATCGTCATCGGGGTCATCGTGACTCTCGGCCCGACGACAAGCTGATAGCTTCCGGGACGGACGTTTGGGAATGTAAACATTCCTCCGGCGCCGATGGTGACGATCATGGTCGATGGACCGCTGATGCGGACCTGATTGGTCTGCGTCGCGGTCGCTGGATCCTGCTTGTCCTCGCGGACGACCGTTCCGCTCACCTTGAAGGAGGCTGCCTGCGGTGATCCCGCAAGCAACAGTGCCATCAACAGCCCATGGATCATGTTGCCTCCACTTTAGGTTACGAAGATTCTAGCTATGGACGCCCGAAATACAAGCGGGGTTGACAGGCGAGTTGCGGGACTTGTAGGCGCGGTCTGTGACCGCGCACGCTCTATCCTCACAGGCGAATCGACTGAAGGATTTTGCGCGGTCACAGACCACGCCTACAACGCGGATATAGACCCGTCGGGGACAGTGCTGTATGTTGTGCAGAACTGATTGCGCTATGGAATATCCATCAGGGGGCAGGTACAAACGGCGATGAAGAAGGCGAATTCCATCATCGTCCGGCTTGCTTTCGTTGTCTGCTTCGTTACGGTCTGCGGATGCGGAGGCCGTTCTTCATCCCAGGTGCCATCGGTTCTGCCCCCAACGCTGATCGTGCCACCTCAACAGGTGCGTGCGCCGGCGACGCCTGCTGCGGCGGACTGCGGATTGTTTCCCGGTCAAACCGAATCCCCCGAGGCGATCTCCAGTGTCGGGCTTAACGAGCGGGTCGATCCGGTCCATGCACCCCATCCGACGAACGAGAGCGAACGACTGCTCTTCCGTCAGCTGTACGAAACACTCGTGCGCGTCGACTGCGAAGGACATGCCGTGCCGGATTTGGCGGAATCGTGGGGGCTCAACGCCAATGGGGATGCATGGCTCGTTAGATTGCGTCCGAACGCCCGATTCTCCGACAACACTCCGGTCAAGGCGACAGACGTGGTGTCGAGCTGGATGATGGACAATGGAACCGAGTTGCGTCCAGAAGCCAGCCGCCTTGTCCGGTCGATTTCTGCAGTGGACGATCGAACACTCGAAATCGCGTTGCAAAGCCGCCGCGTTGACGCCGTACTGGCGCTCGCTCACACGGATCTGGCGATCGCCAAACCCATATCCGGATCGCAGTGGCCAATTGGAACGCGACCCGCCAGGATGGACACGACCGGTTCATCCGTGATCACGCTGGTTCGCCTCTCGGGGAACTCGACCGTTCGATTTCTTGTTGCTCCGGGCCGAGACAGCCGGGATCTCCTGGATCGGGGAGTGGATCTGCTTCTGACTCGCGATCCCCGGACGCTGGATTACGCCGCCACGCTCCCGCAATTCCAAACGGCGGCGCTTCCGTGGCAGCGCACGCGTGTGCTTCTCACGCCGAGCCGAGTCCGCGCGGCACCTTCGTTGTCGGCAGACGAGCGCCGCAATCTTGCTCAGGATGCCGTCCGAGGCGAGGCGCGCGGAGCCGAAGGTCCTTACTGGTGGGAATCGTTGTCGGATTGCGAGATCGCTGCGTCACCAGCTCCAGCGCCATCGGCGACCGTCCGCATTGTCTACGACTCGGACGATACTGCCGCGCGCGACCTTGCCGAACGTTTCGTCGGCATCGGGAAATATCCACGCGCGAGCGGTCTCACAAATGATGCGCTCGTTCAGGCACTGCGCCGCGGGAACGAGTCCGCCTACATCGTGTCTCTCGACCGCCGACCTCTTGATTCGTGCCGCGAAATGCAGGTGCTGATGAATTACGCGGGATGGATCGATCCGCAGACAATCGTGCCACTGGTGGACACGCGTCTTCAGGCGATTGTTCGGCGAGGGCGTTCCGGTCTGAATACCGAGTGGGACGGAACGCTGCTGCTGGAAATGAGAAACTGAGTCATGAGGCTGCGCACGCGTATGATCCTGGCGTTTGGTGTCGTGGTTCTCATCCCACTTGCGCTCCTGGCATTCGGACTCCGCCACGAAATGACTCGACGTGTCACTGAGGAATACCGAGTCCGCGTCGATTCCGTAGTCGCGGTCATCAAGGAAGACCTCCAGCACCAGAGCGCGGATCTCAGCGCGCGGCTCGCATCTCTGAAAACGGCGCTTCTGGATGACAACCACTTTCGTGCAGCCGCAGTGGGTGGCGTCGAGTCGGAACGGATCTATCTGCTCGACTATGCGGAAAAGGCGATGCGTCTCACCGGTCTGGCGATGCTGCAGATCGAGGATGAAGACGGCAAGATCATCAGCTCCGGTCATTTCAGGAACGAACATGGACAGGTGGAGTCGGGTCTGCCCGAAGCGCTCGCCGTAGCGTTGAAGCGTGGGCCCAACGGCATTGCCCTCATGGGGACGCGATCGCCCGCGGGAGAAGAATTCCTGTCACTGGTGCGCAGCGAAACGCTGCAGCTCGGGGGCCACACATTCACGCTTATCGGAGGCGACGCCGTCGATAAGCCGTTTCTCGCGAGTCTTGCCCGCGATCCCGCGATCGTCGTAACGCTGAATTATCCGAGAGGTGGACTTTCCTCCGCGACGCAGCTGGCGACTACGGACGATTCTGAAATCGGCCTGCTTGAAATTCCCTTGATACGCATGGGATCCGAGCCGCCCTTCGAAGTTGTAAGCGCGAAGCTGCAGGTGACTCAGTCTCTCGCGCGGCTGCACGATCTCCAGCGCAGCGTGGATTCGTGGTTTCTGTGGACGGCCGTGAGCGCAGCGATCGCAGCGCTTCTGCTGGGCGTGTGGCTGTCGTCCCGGATCAGCAAACCGCTCGCCGACCTTGCCGCGAAGACGGCCATTCTCGATCTCGATCGGCTGGACGTGCGGTTCGGCGGAGGTACGGACGAAGTCGGCTCTCTGTCCCGTCTTCTGGGCGACCTTGCGTCCCGTCTGCGGAAAAGTACGGCCCGCGTGCGCGATGCCGAAAGGCGCGCCACCATCGGCGACCTCTCGCGCCAGATCAACCACGACATCAAGAACGGTCTCATCCCGCTTCGCAATGTGATCCGTCATCTGGAGCAGATCGAGCGGGACGAGCCCACGGCCCTGTCCTCTGTATTCGCCGATCGGCGTCCGACTGTCGATGCCAGCATCGCGTATCTGGAAACTCTTGCCACCAGCTACCAGCGGTTATCGCCGAGTCTTGTCCGGCGCGAGTGCGATGTGAATGCGCTGATCACCGAAGTGGTTCGCGCCGAACAAGGGCGCGATCGCGCCGAGTTCGCGATGCAGCTGCAGTCGAACCTTCCCGCGGTGTCCGGAGATCCCATTTCGCTGCGGCGTATCCTTGAAAATCTCACGGTGAACGCGGTGGAGAGCCTGGAGTCCAAGCCAGGCCAAGTCCGTGTTTCGAGCGAGACTATTGAAAGGGACGGCGAGCGGCGAGTCCGTATCACGGTCGCTGATACCGGCCGCGGTATGTCTAAAGAAGAGACCTGCAGGATATTCACGGATTTCTATACGACAAAGGAAGGCGGCACTGGTCTCGGGCTTTCCATCGTGCGGCGACTGGTGATGGATCTGGGTGGCGCCGTCACCGTCGAGAGCGAGCACGGCAAAGGAACACAAATTCTGGTCGAGATACCTTCCGTTAATGTGGAGCGCAAATGACAACGGTTCTGGTGGTGGATGATGTGACGGCCATGGCCGAGCAATACGCTTACGATCTGAAGCGCGTAGGGAAGTTCGTCGCGCTTGTCGCCGGCGGCGGCGAGGAAGCTCTGGACCTGCTGGCCCGTGAGCCGATCGACTGCGTTGTGCTGGATCTCGAAATGCCCGGTACCGATGGCTTCGCCGTATTGCGCAGTCTGCAGCAGCGGGGCATCGAAACGCCGGTCATCGTCTATACCGGCGCCGGTAGTTACGAGCGCTGCATCCAGGCCGTGCGTCTTGGCGCATACGGGTTCGTCGACAAAGCCGAACCCATCGAGCGCATCGTTCAGGAAATCGAGAATGCCGTCGCGCGCGGACGCATGGCGAAAGAGCTGCGGACTCTGCGGTCGCGCTTCGATGGCGAGACGTCATTGATTGGCGACAGCCTGCCCATGCGCGCGCTGCGCTCGGCGATTGAGCGTGTGGGGCCGATTCCGAGCGGTGTGCTGATTGTCGGTGAAAGCGGTTCAGGTAAGGAATTGGTGGCGCGCGAGCTGCACCGCCTGGGACCAGGCGCGAAGACACCACTTGTCGCGGTGAACAGCGCGGCTCTGCCCGAGCATCTCGTCGAGAGCGAACTCTTCGGCCATGAGCGCGGCGCGTTCACCGGGGCAGACCGTTTGCGCCGAGGTGCGTTCGAGACGGCAGCAAATGGAACACTGTTTCTTGATGAAGTCGGAGAACTGCCATTGCCGGCACAGGCCAAGCTGCTTCGCGTTCTCGAAGACCGTCAGGTGACGCGGCTGGGCGGCAGTCGCGCCTTCGAGGCCACGGCGCGCGTTGTGGCCGCTACACACCGCGACCTAGAGAAGGAAGTCGAAGCGGGCCGGTTCCGGCAGGATCTCTATTATCGGCTTAACGTCCACACTCTTCGTGTTCCGCCGCTTCGCGAGCGATTGATCGATATTCCGATGCTGGTCGATCAGCTGCTTCGCTCGCTCGCCGAACGTCTGCGCGTGCGGCCGAAAGCCGTCACGTCGGAAGCCCTGGCTTTGCTTGCGGCTTACGATTGGCGGAAGAATAACGTCCGCGAGCTGCGTAATTGCCTGGAACGGATGATGATTGCGACCGACACGGATGTCATCGACGCCTCCAATGTCCCTCCGGAAATTCAGGGAGAGGATCGAGAGAACGGCTCCGATCCAGCGGGGGTGCCTGACTCCTTGAAGGCCTTGAAGGCTCAGGCCGAACGACAGATTGTTCTCCTCGCTCTGGAAAAGCACGGTTGGCAGGTGACGCGGACCGCAGAGTCGCTCGGCCTTGCCGACCATTCCAGCCTGTTGAAGATCATGCGCCGCCACGGACTCAGCAAAACATCGAATCCAAGTTAGGAAAGTGTTTCGAGGGAATCCCTCTCCCTTCGGGAGAGGGATTCGCCAGAAACCTTTTCGTTCGTGTGCCACCGGACACGTCGGATGAAATCACGTGTCCGGCCGAACACGTCCTGACCCGTCTTCTGTTGCATCGTCGAATTCGCGTTGAATTCGCAACTCATTGCGTCTCATTCCCTTAATGCCAACTCGTGCCGCCTGCTGCCCTTTGGCGAGATGCTTGCGTTTATGGCTATCAAATGATCGACCGTGATGAAGCGGCCGACCACAACGAGGAGGCCACATGACACGCAATGGAAAGATCACAACAACCCTGATCGTCGCGGCAATCGCCGCCGTCGGTTGCACCAAAGATAAATCATCGCAGACAGAGAACAAGGACTCGCAACGCACCGCGAAAGTGGTGACCGTATCCATGCCCAAGCCGGCTGGGGACAAAACGCTCGATGTTACTACACCAAAAGTCACCGGCCCTGTTTCGTATGCCGATGGCGAGGCGCTGTTCCAGACGGGAAAATACGTCGAAGCAACGAATGTATTTGAACAGTACACAGTCGAAAAACCCAACAACCCATGGGGGCACTTCATGCTGGGTCTTTCCGCGTCCAAAGTTGGCGATACGGAGAAGGCCGAGAAGGCATTCGACGAGGCGCTTCGAATCGATCCGGATCATCTGAAGAGTCTTCTGAACCTGAGCCGGATGCTGATTGATAAAGGGCGCTACGATGATGCCATCGTCAAGCTTGCGCACGCCGGAGAAATCAATCCGACTTCGGCGGAAGTGCATCGTCTGCTGGGCCGCAGCTATAGCGGTCAGCACAAGACGGACGATGCCATCGATTCTTATCGCCGGGCGATCGCGCTGGATGGGACGGATGCATGGTCGATGAACAACCTCGGGTTGATTCTGATCCAGAAGGGCCGATCCTTCGAAGCGACTCCGCTTCTTTCCAGGGCGGTGGAACTGCAGAAGAACGTCCCGACGTTCCACAACAACCTGGGCATGGCTCTGGAGAAAACATCGCGATTCAAGGCTGCCGCTTCAGAGTACAAAGAAGCGCTCACTGCCGACCCCAACAATGCGAAGGCGAAGAGCAACCTGGAGCGGATTGAAGCCGTCAAGGTGGGTTCTGAAGAATCCTTCGACAGAGCAGCAGAAGCAAAACGCGCCGTGGAAGTGAAGCAACCCGCAGCCGATTCCGCAACTGTCACTCAGTAGCAAAAAGGGCCAGACCCGTCAGACCAAAAGGGGGACCAAAAAGGGGTCTGACGGGTCTGGCCCCTTTTTCTGTTTAGGGAAGCGTTCCATGCTCTTGAATCTCGACCACGGTCTTTCGAATCGCATTGACGACCAGATCCGGTTCTTCGAAATTGATTCCGGCGTGGCTGCTGATGTCCGTGTTGATCAGCCGGCCTTCGGGTATGCTTTCAATCCATTCCTTGTGAAACTTCAGGCGGAGCGGCAGGCGAGACTTCACGCGATCCGCGGCAGTATCAATGTCCCTCGACTGGAAAGGACCGTGTGGCCACGGATACATCACATGGATCAAGTAGACCGGGATGCCGGGAGGAACAGTGCTTTCGCGGACCTGTGTAAGCGTCGTTGCAATGAACTCCGACCTGTCGGAGGCGTGGCTGAAACCGTTTTCATCATTCCACTCCATCATTTCTTCCTGGGTCGGATCCACGAGTACCATGCCGGCAACTTCCTTTGGGTAGATGTCGGCGAATATTCGCGAGTACGGACCGCCGAGGGAGTGACCCACCAGAATATACGGAGGAGGAATGTGTGCATTCTGCAAAGCCACGTGGAGCTCTGACGCAATGTTTCGTCCGTTCCGTTCCGAGAGCCCTTTGTCCGACAGCCCATCTCCAGCACGATCGTACGCGACGACCCTCGCGAATTGGCTCACGCGCGCGGGAACCTGTCCCCACAGCTCCAGCGATCCGCCGCCTCCGTTTTCAAAAACGACAGTCGGGCGTGCGTTTCCCATCACCAGCATCCGAAGTCTTGGGCCGTTGGCATCGATGTGGACGAACCCCTGCGTGTCGTTTGCGATCAGAGCGGCGACCAGACTTAAGACTGCAGCAATTGCGGCAAGAGGTTTGTTGATCATGCCCGGTGTCGATTTCTTGCAAGCGATCCCGGCGCCAGGCCGAGCCGCGCGAAGGGAACAGCCAGGAGCGCGCAGAGAATCATGAGGCTCCGGAGTTGGTGACTGTCCGACGGAACGACTTGCAGGATTCCATCCCACAACAGCAGCCCGAATGCGACCCACGCCGCCGTGCAGCACAACCACAACGCCAGATATCGTTGAACGTGCATGCGCTGGGCATCGCGCCACGACCATGCGGCTATCCAGAATTTGGCCGCCACTATGACAGCAGCAATTCTCACCAGTGTTGGAAGTACCACGCCGAAGTCCTTGAACATCCAGCCCAGGATGGATTCCTCGTTCTGAGGAAGGATGACCCCGAATGCCAGCGCGAACACGAGCGCGAAACCATAGGGAAGGGCCGTCGTCGTAAATAGCTTTTTGCTGCCGGAGAGGCCAAGCCATAGGCTTAATACGAGGAAACGCCAAGTCAGCAGGCCGCCGGTGACGAGAATCAAAATTGCCAGGGCATATTGCGGGTATAACGAGTGTCCATGGAAAACCCACAACAGTACGCGGAGATAGTTGAATGTGTCCAGGTTTGCCCACAATCCCAGCCAAACGGAAATGAACACGCCGACCATCAACCACGAAATTGCGGCGCTCAAAGCAGCAACTTTCATTTTGGTAATCACAAAGTCTGCGTTCGTCAGCGGCCTGACGGCGACGAATGAAGGCAAGAACATTTCGTTCGACCACCATTCCGGTTTGGAAAGGGCTTTCCCGACAGGTAATGCCAGAGCTATCGGCATGGCCAGGGTGGCAGCAAGGATCCGCATTGTATTTCCGCCGTCACTTCGCATGTACCAGGAAAGGGGACAGATGACCGCGATCAAGGTTGCTCCCACCAGCAACGGCAGCAGGAATCCGGAACTCCGCCACTCGAACCAGAAGTGTGCTGCAGCCGCTGAAGAAAAAGGAGCGGTGCGACGGGGCAACGCATCGAAAATCCGATCCACTATGGTTGTTGCCCAGTGGCGTCCTGATCCGCCCCCAGACCTTTGTCGCGAGACGTAAGTCCACGAGGTCATAAAGCCGCCGAATGCGATTGCCGTCAGCCAGACTGTCAGAAAGTTCTCACGGAGCCACCACGGCAAAGCTTCCTGAGGAAACGTCGGCAAACCAAACACCACGATAAACACGATGCCGACGATCCCGAGAACAAGCACTCGGAGAGATCCCATGGCAGGCAGCGTCCAGAGAATGGTTTGATGCGCGATGATATATGCCGCGATCACCATCAGTCCCCCCGCTTGGACACGTTCGCGAAGAATGAGCGACTGCCAAAAGACGACAAGGACCTCAAACGCTGCCATGCCGAGAAACATGGGAAGGGCAACAAGGTGGAACGAGGTCAGGGGTAGCGTAAATAAACGATGGGGAAATCCTCTCATGCCTGTTTGCGGGTTCAATTCGGTTTGGCTGCATAGGGCAAGGAACAGGAGAAGCGCTGTCAGCAGGAGGAGAAAATTCACGACCCTGACGGCGTCATGCACATCGAAGGTATTGGGGTTGTTCTTGAACATCCGAAAGCTTTCCGGCAACGCCGCATTTAGAAGGAAGGCAAATACGGACACTGCAATCAGCAGACGCACGAGAGTCCGATGCCGCAGCCAGATATCCCACACCAGCGCGCCGCTGGGTGATTGCGAGACATAGTCACGCATGCGAATGCGCTCCGCCCGCAATGCCGACGAAAATATCCCCGAGTGATGCGGGCTGATCATCGATGACGTGGTTGAGGAAGTTTGCCTGGACCGGCTGGTTGCAAAGGATGCTCCACTCCCGGCCCGATCCATTGACAGTCAGCGCGCCGGGAACGGTGGGTGCATTAATCTGTGGTGCATCGAAGTGAAGGAGGATGCGGCGATACTGCATCTTGATTTCATCCAGGGGAGCCGAGAGCACAAGCTTCCCCTGATGAAGCATGGCGACGTGGTCCGCCACGCGTTCAATTTCTTCCAGCAGATGTGACGAAAAAAACACAGTGCGTCCCTCATCGGCGACGGTGCGGATCACTGCGGCAAGAATGTCATTGCGGACAATGGGGTCCAGCCCCGAGCTGGGTTCATCCAGCAGCAGAAGATCCGGACGATGCGCCTGCGCGGCGAGCAATCCGAGCTTTGCGCGCTGGCCTTTCGAAAGGACGCGGATGCGCTTGTCGAGGTCCAGGCCGAATTGATGTCGCAGCTGTTCGGAATACTTCGGGTCCCACCTGGGATAAAAGGCCTGCGTGTAGCGGATGAACTCTCCGACATTCATCCATTCCGGCAGGTCCGGCTGTTCGGAGAGGTAGCCGATGCGGCCGAGGACCGAGACGGG
>Ga0163163_10004448_pt1 | contig 11954 bp, 11 predicted proteins | sample S65metaG_FD_119766 | JGI IMG/M metagenome (GOLD analysis project Ga0163163, IMG submission 119766) | Switchgrass rhizosphere microbial communities from Kellogg Biological Station, Michigan, USA - S6-5 metaG | ecosystem: Host-associated > Plants > Roots > Rhizosphere > Soil | place: USA... | reverse complement strand
GTGACGTCCTGGATCGCGCCGACCCGCCAGGCCTGGCACGCGGTGGCCGAGCTCGTGCTGGCCGGGCCGCAACTGCGCCGCAGCGAGACCATCCGGCTCCGCGTCGTGCCCGGTGGGTTCGCCACCGTCGCCGACCCCACGCTTCGGGTCGTGGGCGGCTCGCTCTCGTTCGCTTCGCCGGACAGCGGCGATGTTAACGTTCCCATCGACGGGCGCACCTGCCACGACCTGGCCGAGGCGGCCGGCGTCGAGGCCGGCGCGCCCGGCATCTACCACGACGGGACCGGGGCCGACCCGGCCGACCCGCTGCGACTCGATCCGCGCGCGCTCGACGCGCTCGTCGAGGCGTTCACCCGCGGGGATGCGGCGCTGCGCGCCTTCGCCCCCTCGTCGACGCCGGTGCTGTGGCCCGAGCACTTCGACGTGAGCGTTACCATCGACGAGGTCAACTACGGCGTGTCGCCGGGCGACAGCTACCTCGACGAGCCGTACGCGTACGTGGGCCCGTTCCAGGCGCGTACCGGTCCGTTCTGGAACGCCCCGTTCGGGTCCACCCGCCCGCTTTCGGAATTGTCCGATGTGGACAGTGTGGTGGCGTACTTCGCGGAGGGCTCCCGGTCATGACGACCGTCTTCATCACCGGGGCGACCGACGGGCTGGGCAAGGCGCTAGCGCTCCGGCTCGCCGCCGAGGGGCACTCGCTGATCCTGCACGGGCGGGACCCGACCCGGATCGGGCAGACCGGGATCGAGGTGGGTGCGGTCGCCACCGGCCCGCGGGTACGCACGGTGCTGGCCGACCTGTCCGATCTGGGGCAGGTGCGCCGGCTCGCCGCCGACGTGCTCGACCTGACCGACCGGATCGACGTGTTCGTGAGCAACGCCGGCATCGGCTCGGGCCTGCCGGCCGGGCGCTCCCGGCAGGTGAGCGTGGACGGGTACGAGCTCCGGTTTGCGGTGAACTACCTGGCCGGCTTCCGGCTCACCATGGACCTGCTCGACGTCATCCGGGCGTCCGCCCCGGCCCGCATCGTGAACGTGGCCTCCATCGGGCAGCACCCGATCGACTTCGACGACCTGATGATCGAGCACGGGTACAGCGGTGGCCGGGCGTACGGGCAGAGCAAGCTCGCCCAGATCATGTCCGGCTTCTCGCTCGCCTCGATCCTGCCGGCCTCGGAAGTTACCGTGAACAGCCTGCACCCGGCGACCTACATGCCGACCAAGATGGTGCTGCAGGAGGTCGGCCACCCCATCGACTCGTTGGAGGACGGGGTCGAAGCCACCTACAGGCTGGTCACGGACCGTTCGCTGGCGGAGACGACCGGGCGGTTCTTCGACCGGACCCGGCTGGCGACCGCGAACGACCAGGCCTACGACGAGGCGGCCCGGTCGCAGCTGTGGGCGCGCAGCCACACGCTGGTCGGCCTCTGACCCTCCACAGTAGACGCTGTTGCACCAAGATCAACACAAATTCGCACCCGTAGTCCCCCGGGAGCGCTCCCGCCACCACTACCTGCGCGAAGTTGTGTTGATCTTGAGGCCCGGGCCAGCCGTCGGGTCAGTCTGCGGGTCGGTCAGTGGGTCAGTCACCGGCGAGGTCGGAGAGACGGATCGCGGCGGCGAACGGCCGGTGGGCGAAGGCGGCGTGGTCCTCCCGGGTCGAGCGCCGCCCGCACAGGTGCGCGGCCAGCTCAGCCGTCGGGTAGCCGCAGACCCTCCCCTGGCACCAGCCCATGCCGGGCCGGGCCAGCAGCTTCACCGTTCGGGCATCGGTGGCGCCCAGCTCCTGCACGGCCCGCTCGACGTCCCGCAGCGGTACCTCCTCGCACCGGCACACCAGCGTGGACTGGTCCAGCCACGACATCCAGCCAGCGGGGACGGGATGGGCGGCGTGCATCGCGTCGGCGAACGCGCGCAGCCGGTCGCGCCGCCGCCGCAACTGCCGTAGCTCCCTTGTGGACAGTACGCCGCCCGCCGCGGCCGAGCCGGCGATCTCGCCCTCCACGACGGCCAGCGTCGAGCCGCCAACGCCGGTGACCTCCCCCGCCGCGAACACGCCCGGAACCGTGGTCTGCCCGTCGTCGTCGGCCAGCACGGCCAAGCCGCCGTCGACCGCCCGCCGGGAGCCGCAGCCCAGCAGCAGAGCCAGCTCCAGGTTGGCGGTGAAGCCGTACCCGACCGCGACCGCGTCGCACCGCACCGTCCGGACCGACCCGTCGGACAGCCGGGCGATGTCCACTTCGGACACGCCGTCCGGGCCGCCGCGGGCCGCGACCACCGCGTGCCCGACGTGGTACGGGATCCGCCGGCGGGCCAACGCCGCCGCGTACCGGCCGGCCTCGCCGAGCTTCCCGACGGCACCAAGAAGGTGTCCGGGCTGGCGCAGGTACGCCGTCGGCTGGCCGGCCTCGACCACCTCCACCACGCGCGCCCCGGCCTCGGCCAGCCCGACCGCCACCGGCAACAGGAACGGCCCGGCACCGGCCACGACGACCTCGCGCCCGATCACTACGCCGGACCCCTTGAGCAGCGCCTGGGCCGCGCCCGGCGTGACCACTCCCGGCAGGTCCCAACCCGGGAACGGCAACGCCCGGTCGTAGGCGCCGGTGGCGAGCACGATCCGGTCGGCCGACACCGTCCCAGCCGTGGTGTGCAACACGAACCCGGGCTCGCCGAACCACACCGTCGCGTCCGCGATGTGCTCGACCCGTTCCTCCACAATGGACTTCAAACCCTCGAAGACGGCGCGGTCCTGAGCCGGCCCGTCCGAGCGGTGGCGCCAGTACTGGCCGCCGACGCGCGGTGAGGCGTCGACCAGTGCGACCCGTCCCCCGCCCAGCGCCGCGGTCGCCGCGGCGGCGAGGCCGGCCGGGCCCGCGCCGACGACGGCGACGTCGAACCGGCCGCGAGCCGCCCACTGGCCTCTTGCCGGTGGGTCCACTGTGGACGGCGCGGTGGCGGACACCACGGATCCTGGCCGTGCCGGCGTCACGCAGGCCCGCTCGCCGGCCGATCCGTCCACCGTGACCAGGCAGTCGTGGCAGGCGCCGATGCCGCAGAACAGTCCGCGCGGCGCCTCGGCCCGGCGCGTCGTCCGCCAGGACCGCACCCCGGCCCGCCACAGGGCGGCGGCGACCGTCTGGTCCGGCTCCACCGGCACCGGCCGCCCGTCGAAGAACAGCTCAGACATGCTCCCCCCGTACGTCGACGAACCGGTCGGGCCGGAACGGCGCCGGATCCAACGGCGGCTCCGCGCCGGTGAGCGCCGCGGCGACGAGGTCCGCGGTCGCCGGTGCCAGGCCGATGCCGGCTCCCTCGTGCCCGCACGCGTGCAGCAGACCCGGCGCCCGCGGATCCGGGCCGATGACCGGCAGGTGGTCCGGCGAGTACGGGCGGAAACCGCGATACGACCGGATGACCCGCACCGCCGACAGGAAAGGGAACAACGCGACCGCTTCCGCGGCCAGCCGGCGCAGCACCGGCAGCGAGAAGGTCCGGTCGTACCCGACCCGCTCGCGGCTCGATCCGATGAGGACAGTGCCCGACCGGGTTCCCTCGACCACCGGCGAGGTCTGCAGGTCGCTCTCACCGCTGGCCACGTTGGCCACGTAGCTCGCCGCGTACACCTTGTGCCTGATCATTGGCGGCAGCGGCTCGGTGACGAGGATGAAGCCGCGCCGCGGCTGGATCGCCAGTTCCACGCCGGCCAGCCGGGCCACGTCGCCCGCCCAGGTGCCGGCCGCGTTGACCACGGCCGGGGTCGCGATGCGGCCCCGGGAGGTCTGGACCACCCCGTGCGGGAGACCGGACACCGACACTCCGGTGTGGACGGTCGCGCCGAGCCTGCGGGCCGCGCGCAACAGGTACGCGGTGGCCACCATCGGCTGCACCTGCGCGTCCTGCGGGTAGGACACGCCGCCAGCCAGGCCCCCGGCCAGGTGCGGCTCGTGGTCCCGCAGGGACTCAGCGGGCAGGTCGACCGCCTCGACACCGGCTCCCCGCTGGTCACGGGAGAACGCCCGCAACGCTGCGAGGTCGCCCGGCGTGGCCGCGACCACCAGCCCGCCCTTGGTCTCCAGCTCGACGTCACCGTCGAGTGTGGACTCGGCCAGGGCGATCCAGCGGGCACGCGAGTGCAGCGCGAGGTCGAGCTCCGGCCCGGGACCCTTGTCCGAGACGAGCAGATTGCCCTCGCCGGCCCCGGTCGTGCCGCCGGCGATCGGGCCCCGGTCCACCACCGCGACCCGCAGCCCGGCCTGGGCCGCGGCGAGCGCGCAGGCGGCGCCGACCACGCCGGCCCCGATGACCACGACGTCGGCCATCGCGGGCAACCGGTCAGTCATGGGGTCCATCTAACTCCGTTGGTCCGTGGAGATCCGCCCCAAAACGCCGGACAGAACCGAGTCGATCGTGAGGTCGGACGCCCATGATCGTTGCGATCATGACGATAGCCCCATGATCGCGCCGGTTGCGGCCTACAGCAGGAAGCCGGCGGGGAAGGGATCCTCGGGGTCGAGCATGTACTGGGCGGTGCCGGTGATCCAGGCCCGTCCGGTGATGGTCGGCACTACCGCCGGGATGTCCCCGACCGTCGTCTGCTCCACCAACCGGCCCACGAAGTGCCGGCCGATGAACGACTCGTTGATGAAGTCCTCGTTGAGGCCGAGCTGGCCGCGGGCCCACAGCTGGGCCATCCGGGCCGACGTGCCGGTCCCGCACGGAGACCGGTCGAACCAGCCCGGGTGGATGGCCATGGCGTGCCGGGAGTGATGGGCGTCCGACCCCGGCGCCTCCAGGTACACGTGATGACAGCCGTTGATGCTCGCGTCGAGCGGGTGCACCGGCCGGTCGGCCGCGTTGATGGCGTCCATGATGGACAGTCCGGCCTCGAGCAGGCGCGGACCGGCCGACCGCTCGAACGGCAGCCCCAGCTTCTCCAACGACACGATCGCGTAGAAGTTGCCGCCGAAGGCCAGGTCGTAGCCGACCTCGCCGAGACCCGCGACCTCGACCGAGGCGTCCAGCCGGACCGGGAACGAGGGCACGTTGCGGATGGTGACGCCGGTGGCCGCCCCGTCGTCGCGCACGGCCACGTCGACCACGACCAGGCCGGCCGGCACGTCGAGGCGGACCGTGGTCACCGGGGTCGTCACCGGGACCATGCCGGTCTCGACCAGCACGGTGGCCACGCCGATCGTGCCGTGCCCGCACATCGGCAGGCAGCCGGAGACCTCGATGAACAGCACGCCGTAGTCGGCGTCCGGCCGGGTCGGCGGCTGCAGGATGGCCCCGGACATCGCGGAGTGCCCGCGTGGCTCGTACATGAGCAGGGTGCGCAGGTGGTCGAGGTGCTCCAGGAAGTACGTACGGCGCTCCGCCATGGTGGCGCCCGGGATGACCCCGACGCCGCCGGTGATGACCCTGGTCGGCATGCCCTCCGTGTGCGAGTCGACGGCGTGGAAGACGTGCCGGCTACGCATGGACCAGACCTGCGCCCGCGACGGCGTCACGGACGGTGGCGGAGTCCACGCCGCGCAGTGGCAGCCGCGGCGGCCGCCAGGGCCCGACGTAGCGCCCGGCCAGATCCATCGCCAGCTTGATCGCCTGCACGAACGGTGTCTTGGAGTCCCAGCGCAGCAACGGATGCAGCCGCCGGTACAGCGGCAACGCCACGGCCAGATCGCCCGCAACGGAGGCGGTCCAGAGCGCGGCGCACTCGGCCGGCAGCGCGTTGGGGATGCCCGCGATCCAGCCCGGCGAACCGGCCAGGGCCAGCTCCAGCACCACGTCGTCGGAGCCGCAGATCACGTCGAGGCCGGGCGCGAGCTCGGCGATCTCGTACGCGCGCCGCACGTCCCCGGTGAACTCCTTCACCCCCACGATGAGGCCCTCGCCGTGCAGCCGGGCCAGCAGCGCCGGCGTCAGGTCCACCTTGGTGTCGATCGGGTTGTTGTACGCGACGATCGGCAGCCCGGCCCGGGCCACCTCGCGGTAGTGCGCCATGACCGTCTCCGGGTCGGCCCGGTAGGCGTTGGGGGGCAGCAGCATCACCGCCGGGCAGCCGGCCTCCGCCGCCTGCTCGGCCCACGCCCGCGCCTCGCCGGACCCGTACGCGGCCACGCCGGGCACCACCGAGAACCCCGCCGGGGCGGCCGCCACCGCCGCCCGCACCACGTCGGCCCGCTCCGCGGCGGTCAGCGTCTGGTACTCGCCGAGGGAGCCGTTGGGCACCACACCGTGGCACCCGTTTCCGGCCAGAAACCGGACATGCTCGGCGTACGCGTCAAAGTCGATGCTGAGGTCGTCGCGCAGCGGCAGCGCCGTCGCGACCAGAATCCCGTGCCAGGGTGCCTTCGCTTCCACGAGCCGACCCTACGCCCGGCCCCACTCGTGATCCAGCATGCCCAGGCGTACCGGATGTGCGAGGCTGGCGACATGGACGAGAAGACCATCCTCGGACGAATCGGAGAGCTCGTCGACGAGGAGCACCGGTTGCGCACCGCCGTCCAGCACGGCGACCTCGCCTCGGACGACGAGCGCGGCCGGCTGCGCGCGGTCGAGGACGAGCTGGACCAGTGCTGGGATCTGCTGCGCCGCCGGCGCGCCGCCCGGGCCGGCGGGGTCGACCCGGACACGCTCGCCGCGCGGTCGGTGCCCGAGGTGGAGAACTACCTGCAGTAGCGGGCCACGAGTAGGGTTCCGGCATGACGACTGCGGCGACGACGCCCCGGCCTGGTCTGGTCGGCGGCCGCGCGCACCGTCTCTACACGGTCGTCGTGTTCATCGTGCTCGCCTCGTTGGACAACGTGGCGATCGGCCTCGCGCCGCCCTTGTTCAGCCCGATCGCGGACACCTTCGGGGTCGCGTTCGGCTCGGTCACCTTCGCCATCGGCGCCACCTACCTCGTCAGCGCGGCCTCCGCGGTGGGCTGGGCGTACGTCGGCGACCGCGGCAACCGCAAGCCGCTGCTCATGATCGGTACGCTCATCTGGGCCGCCGGCGCGTTCGTCACCGCGATCTCCCCGAACTACGGGGTCTTCCTCGGCGCCCAGCTGGTCGGAGCCGTCGGCCTCGGCGCGGTCGCGTCGGTCGGCTTCTCGGTGGTAAGCGACCTCATCACGCCCCGCCGGCGCGGCCTGGTGATGAGCTTCTGGGGCCTGTCCCAAGGCGTCGGCATGCTCGTCGGCACGCTGCTGGGCGGGCTGCTCGGCGCGGGCGACTGGCGGCGGCCGTTCGGCGTGCTGACCGTGGTCGCCCTGGCCGCCACCGTGGCGTACCTGTTCACATACAACATCCGGCGCGGCCAGAGCGAGCCGCAGCTGGCCGGCGTGTTCGCCTCCGGCGACGAGTACGAATACCGCATCACCCGGGCCGACCTGCCGGTGATCCTCGGCCGGCGGACCAACCTGTGGCTGATCCTGCAGGGGTTCACCGCCCAGCTCGTGTTCGGGTCGCTGGTGCTGCTGCCGCGGCTGTTCCAGGCCAAGGCGGAGGCGCTCGGGTTCCCGCAGAAGACCGCGATCCAGATCGGCAGCGTCTGCACCGCCGTGTTCGTGCTCGGCGGCATACTGTCCATTGTGGGCGGTCTGATCGGCGACCGGCTGCAGCGGCGGACCCTGCGCGGTCGGGGCCTGGTCGCCGCCGTCGGCATCCTGGCCGCGATCCCGTTCTACGTGGTGCTGTTCTTCGTGCCGCTGCGGCTGGACATGCCGCTGAACGTGGACCCGGGCGGCGTCGTCACCGGTGTCCTGCGCAGCCTGGTCACCGAGCCGGCCATGGCGGTGAGCTTCCTGTTCGCGCTGCTCGCGCTCGCGCTCACGTCGGCCAACTCTCCCAACTGGTACGCGCTGATCGCCGAGGCGAACCCGCCGGAGCACCGCGGCACGGTGTTCAGTCTCGGCAACCTGGTCAACGGGGCCGGCCGGGCGGCTGGCACCGGCCTGGTCGGGGCGGCCTTCGGCGCGCTCGAGCGGGCCATCGCGCCGCCGCTGAACTTCGCGGTCGGGCTGGCCGGGTTCCAGGTCTTCTTCATCCCGACCGGCATCATGTTCCTGCTCGCGGCCCGCAGCTCACCGCGCGACATCACCGAAGTCCAGGAGCTGCTGGCCGACCGGGCCGCCCACCCGCATCCCCAGGTGCAGGACGGGGCGAGGGCCCACACCCGCTGATCGGACCGCTATCGGGCGCGGGCCAGCGCGTCGACCGCCCCGAGCGCGGTCGGGATCCGGGTGGCGCCGTGCATCCCCGCGACGAGCGCGGCGGCGGTCTCCAGCGGCAGCCCGGCCGCCGTCACGTACAGCGCCCGCTGCGACGTTCCCCGCCGTACCGGCACCGCGTGGGTGGCCGTACGGAAGTAGGTCTTCGCCACCCCGACGACCGGCCTGCGCAGCTCGTCGTACACGTGCGCGCCCAGCCCGGGCCGCCCCTGCGGGTCGAGGTCGACGTACCCGTCCACCACCAGCAGGTCGACCGCGTCGGTCCGGGCCAGCACCGCCCGGATCGCCGGCAGCTCCCGTTCGTAGAAGTTCCCCGGTCGGTACGCGGCGACCTCCGCCAGCTCGGCGACATAGCGACCCACGAGGTCGGCGAAGGCCCGGTCGCGGTAGACGACCAGCGCCGCCCGGGCGCCACCGTTGTCGCGGTAGTGCACATCGACCGCGCCGAAGCGCTCCATTGTGGACTGAGTGGACTCAGTGGACACCGACCGCGCCCGCCATGTGGTCCGGCTCGTCGAAGCCCCGTCCGACCACGGTGTGCGGCGTCTCCAGGCCGGCGCCGACCCGCTTCGCGTGCCGGTCGTAGAGCACGGTGTAGACCGCCGCCGAGAGGTTGGTGCAGTGCCGGGTCGGGATCACCACGAACCGGTGGCACAGGCCGAGCGTGGCCCGGTCCAGCGAGCCGTCCTCCGGGCCGAACACGTAGACCGCGCGCTCCGGATGGTCGAACGTGATCAGCGACTCGGCGCCCTTGCGGAGCTCGACCGCCACCGGAACCGTCCCCCGCGCGAACGCCTCGAACGGTTCGTCACTGTGGCGCAGCTCGACCTCCTGGTACCCGCGCATCCGCTCCTCGCGGGGCAGCCGGTAGCGCCGCTCGCCGATCAGCTGCACCCGGTCGCCGGTGAACCACACCTGACCCACGCCGTAGCACGACGCGGCCCGCACGGCCGCGCCGACGTTGTGCGGGAACTTGGGGTCGACCAGTACGACCGCGGGGGCCCGCCCGTCCCCACGGCGAACTGGCCCAACGGTGATCGCCATTCGACCATTGTGGGGACGGTCCGAGGGCGGCTCAACCGGATACCATCCTCGCCGTGACGACCTTGGCGCTGAAGCTCACCTTGGCGCCGATCATCGTCCTGGTCGCCTCGCTGGCCCAGCGCCGCCTCGGGCCGCTGCTCGGCGGCCGCATCGTCGGCTTCCCGCTCACCACCGGGCCGTTCCTGGCCGTGATCTGCCTGCAGTACGGGACGGTGGCCGCCGCCCGGGCCGCGGCCGGCGTCATCTCCGGCCAGATGGTCGTGGTCGGCTTCTGCCTCGGGTACGGGCACCTGGCCGCCCGCGTCCGTCCACTGTGGGCACTCACCGGCTCGCTGGTGCTCGGCGCGCTGGCCGGCGCCGCGGTGTCCTTGGTGCATCCGCCGTGGCTCGCCACCACCGTGGTGCTCGCCGCGGTCGCGCTCGGGCTCTACACCTGGCCGTCCGCCGCCGCGTCCACCCGGCCGGCCCGGCGGGACACCGCCGGCGCGGTGGCGGCACGGATGGCCGTCGCCGGCGGGCTCGTCGCCGGGCTGGCCGCGGCCGCGCGCGTGGTGGGGCCGTACCTGGCCGGGACCCTGTCGTCGATGCCGGTCATCCTGTCCGTGGTGGTACCGGCGACGCACCGCAGCGACGGACCGGCCGCCGCCACGGAGATCGTCCGCGGTGCGCTGGTCTCCATCGGCAGCGCGGTCATCTTCATCACCGTGGTGGCGTACACAGTGGACAGCATGGATGCGGTGGCGGCGTTCGCCGTGGCCGGCGCCGCGCTGTTCGTGACCAGCCTGCTGCCCTGGGCCCGGCTCACCCCCGCCCGCCCCTGAGTCTCAGTGGTGGCGGTGCGCGATGAGGTCGTCGTCGCGCCCGGCGCTGATCCGTGACCACTGGGCGGTCGGGCGGCCGTTCTGGCTGAACTGACCACCGCGGGTGTCGAACTGCTGCGGCCAACCCTCAGGTGAGTCCTCCCAGAACTCCTGCCGGCCGTGCACGGTCAGATCCAGCAGCCCGTACGACGGTGCCATCACCTCGTTGCCGCGGCCGGTGGTCCAGTACGTCTCGTAGATCTTCTCGCCGTCGCGCAGATAGGCGACCAGGATGCCGAAGTGCCGGTCCGCGACCAGCCGGTCGACCGCCTCCGGCGGCACCGAGTACCACGGAATCGTCCAACCCATGAAGTCGCGGTAGCGCGAGCTCTCCTCGTACGGACCCTCGCAGAAGGTCGCGTAGCTGACGTCCCGCGAGTGCAGGTACGACAACTCGTTGATGTGGGAGGTGGAGAAGGTGCAGCCCACGCACTGCTCCGCCGCCGGCTTACCGGTGTGCCACATCTGGTAGTACGCGACCAGTTGGGACCGCCCGTCGAAGATGTCGACCAGCGGCACCGGGCCGTCGGCTCCGATCAGCGGTGTCCGCGGGTCGACCTCGACCATCGGCAGCCGGCGGCGGTGCGCGGCCAGCGCGTCGCCCGCCCGGGTGTGGGCCTTCTCCTTGACCCGCAGGTCGTCGATCTCCGCCTGCCAGGCCTGCCGATCGACGATCCGCGGAAGCGCGTGCTCAGCTGTCATACGCCCTGTCTAGCCCACGGTCAAGATCCGCACAACTGCGTCGACGTCGTGCGATGGGAGCGCTCCCGGACCACAGAACATGCACACAGTTGTGCGGATCTTGGCTTAGCGCAAGATCAGCGGCGGCGGGTGTGCAGGGTCATGATGTGGTCGACCACCAGCGCGGTCCAGCCGGTCTGGTGCGCGGCGCCCAGCCCCTGCCCGGTGTCGCCGTGGAAGTACTCGTAGAACGGCACCAGGTCGCGCCAACGCTCCCCATGGAACAGGTCGTTGTCCCCGTGCACGGGGCGGCGGCCGTCCTTGTCCAGCAGGAAGAGGTTGACCAGGCGCCGGGTCAGGTCGTCGGCGATCTCGCCCAGACTGAGCTTCTCGCCCGACCCGGTCGGGTACTCCACCATCAGGTCGTCGCCGAAGAACTCGCCGTACCGGCGCAGGCCCTCGATGATCAGGTGGTTGACCGGGAACCAGACCGGCCCGCGCCAGTTGGAGTTGCCGCCGAACAGGCCGGTGCACGACTCGGCCGGCTCGTACCCCACGGTGAAGTCGTTGTCGGCCAACGTGACCGTGAACGGATGCTCCAGGTGGGCCCGGGACAGCGTACGGATGCCGTTGGGCGACAGGAACTCCTCGGTGTCGAGCATCCGGGACAGGATCCGGATCAGTGCCTCCGGCCCGACCACCGAGAGCAGCCGCTGCTGCTGGCCCGCCCGGATCCGCCGCGAGCCCAGCGCGTCGGCGTACTCGGGCTTCTTGGTGAGGAACCAGCGCAGCCGCTCGGCCACCTCGGGCAGGCGGGACAGGGTGGCCGAGGAGAGGATCGAGGTCGCCGCCAGCGGCAGCAGGCCGACCACCGAGCGCACCTTCAGCGGTACCCTCACCCCGTCGGCCTGGCGGATCACGTCGTAGAAGAACGCGTCCTCGGCGTTCCACAGCTCGTACGCGGCCGAGGCGATGTAGGCGAAGTGCTCGAGGAACTTGGTCGCGAGGTCCACATAGGAGCGTTGCCGGGTGGCGAGGATCAGGCTCATCTCGAGCATGTTCAGCGCGTACAACGCCATCCACGCGGTGCCGTCGCTCTGCTCCAGTACGCCGGCCACCGGCAGCGCCGCGCCGCGGTCGAACGGGCCGAC
>Ga0163163_10004446_pt1 | contig 11956 bp, 16 predicted proteins | sample S65metaG_FD_119766 | JGI IMG/M metagenome (GOLD analysis project Ga0163163, IMG submission 119766) | Switchgrass rhizosphere microbial communities from Kellogg Biological Station, Michigan, USA - S6-5 metaG | ecosystem: Host-associated > Plants > Roots > Rhizosphere > Soil | place: USA... | reverse complement strand
GATTTTTGAAAGGCTGTGCGGCGCCACCCAGACTAGCGATTTTCCATACCGACGTTTGTCTCGCGATCTGGTCGAAGAGGTCAGTTATTTCTGGAATTAACTAGGCTCACAGTGAAAACACCATCGGACTCCTCAGAATCCAGAGACAACTTGCCGTGGGCCTTCGACCAAATCCAAATCGTATGGGTGTTTTCGTCGTCACCGTCATAGTCGGATTGAAGACCGGCACGCGACACGCTCCTGGAACGATTGCAGTCGTGAGCGCCGAACGGCTGAAGGGTTTTCAAGGCAACGGCTTTCGTCGTGCCCCATCGCAGGTCTGACCAGCCTACAATATCCGCCGATTGACTGGAGGCGCTGGCCGAGAAGACAACAATGAGCGTGAGGAAGCGATATATCATGCTTATCACGGGCAGCATAGCATGCTGGATCCAACCTAGCAGACTGGCGTTGATTGCTCGTTCTTGTTCAAGCACGTGCTACACGCCGCGCTTGAACGAAAACAATAGCCGATACTGGCGGTTCTTCAGTATATTGTGAAGACGCAACGTAGAAGGTCTTGGCACGATGATGGAAACGCAGAAGAAGCGTTTCGTTGAATATAGGCGAACTCTAATACCGCGGGGTCTCGCTTTCGTTGCCCGTTAATCGCCGCTAGGGTCGATTAAGCCCGGCGATCACTTCGTCCCTCGCTCGCGTTAACTTTAAATCTGGAACAGCTATGTCGCTCACTCTGCCTTCAGGATAAAAGGTCTTTCTCGAAGACTGCCAGGAACACCAGATCCGGGAGTGGTCAGCACTCTGAGAGGGAAGATGAGGAGCAACCTATCGAAAGTTCATGCGGGCCAGGAGACGGACATAGCGCGCGTCATGGCGAATCGGATCGTACGAAGGTTCATCGAGAAGGGGCGGGCTATCCCCTTCATCCAGCGATTTGCTCAGCCATTCCAGTGCGGCATTTTTATCGCCTAACCCGAGGTATACGTCGGCAACTAACACGGACTTGAAATGGCCCTGTTGCACCCGGTGAAGAAATTGGTTTAGGATGGCGTGCGCCGCTGCCGAGTCGCCGTTCAAGCCATATGCATACGCGAGCTTCGAATTCGAGCGATCATCTTGTAGAAGCTGGTGTGCCATGAGGACTTCCTTGAGACCCTCTGCGCGCTTCCCTTGCTGCAAGTATGTCAACCCCAGCGCGAGTCGCGCGAATCCAAAGTTCGTATCCATCCCGAGGGTCTTGCGGTATTGTTCAGCAGCCTCACCGTATCGCTTTAAGTGATAGAGCGCTTCACCAACACAACTGGAGGACGGCAGCGATACCGGGTCCAAATCGAGCGCCTGACGCGCCTCGTCGAGCGACTCATCGTACCGGCCAATGTGCCACAAAAAAATGCTATACCAGCGGTGAGCGACCGCGTTGTTGGGGCTCAGTTCCAGGCCCCGCTTGAATTCTGCCTCTGCAGCGCGCCAATTAAGCTCCGCCGCGAGGGCACGGCCAAGATCGAAGTGCGCCTCCCCAAGGCCCGGATCCAGTTTCAGGGCCTTGTTCGCGGCAGCGCGAATCTTCGGTGCGAGTTCACGCTCCGTGATGGCAGTATGAAGTGGCATCCCGAGGTAAGTGGCAGCCAGACCGACGTAGGCAGGGGCATAGTTCGGTTCACGATCGATAGAACGCTGGAACAAAGCGCTTGCAGTTTTCAGGTCCGCAAAGGTGCTGCGGTTCCAGAAGTAGCGGCCTCTTAAGTAATCCTGATACGCGTCGGAATTCAGCGCGACAGGAGAACTGAAAACCGTGGGGTGTGGGGTTAAGCCGGTGAGGCCGCTTCCCAACGTATTCGTGATCGCCATGGAGATTTCTTTCTGCATTTCAATGACGTCACTTAAGTCCCGGTCGTAGCTCTGGGACCAGAGACGGTACCCGGTTGAGGTTTCATCCAACTCGGCAGTGATACGCACGCGGCTCCCAGACTGGCGTACACTGCCTTCCAAAACCGTCCGCGCGTTCAGTTGCCGACCAATCTCGCGCAAGTCGAGATTCTTGCCTTTAAGCTGAAAGGATGAGGTTCGTCCGACGACACGCAATCCGGACACACGTCCTAGCGAATCGATCAACTCGTCCGCCAAGCCATCACTTAAAAACTCGCTGTTTACCCCACCGAGATTGGCAAAAGGCAAAACGGCGATGGACGGAGCCACGTTCGCAGACGCGCTCGGCCAGCTCAGCCGGTAGATTGTCACTACTCCGATCGCAGCAAGAAAGGCGATTCCAGCCCACCTAGAGCGCCTGAGAAATCCCGTCGCTGTACGGACGGGAGGAGCACCCTCCGCGGACCCCGGCAGGCTTTGAGGAGGTTCGTGGTCCCAAACGTGGAAGACCGGCGCATAGCTTCCCTTGACAAGTTCGATCCGAATTGGGTCCCTTCTGCCCTCATCTTCATAATATTTTCCGATACGCGAACGAAGCTTCCGTGCCTCCACCCGTACGATGGTGTCAATCCGGGGATCGAAGGACTCCCCTTTGCTGAACACTTCAACGGCGATGCAGTATTCCTTAAGAGTATGCGCGCGCCCCTCGAGTGTCTCGTTGACGACGAAGCTTAAGAAGCTTCGGTGGCGCTCGGAACCCTGAAACACCCTACTGGCTAAGATTTGAGCTAGTTCTGCACGAACTGCCGCAGGATCGACAGTGGGCTCAGCCTGTCTACGTGTTGCTGCGGGTAATTCTGCTCTAGCCCCCAAGGAGTGAACTGCCCCCAATCTCTAGGTATGGGCATCTCCGCCATACGCTGTTGGCTTGCAGTCCTTACCCACCTATCCGATTCCATTTTCTTCGGTGGCTCCGAGTCTTCCCAGTATCCAGCCGGGTTACGACTATCATACGAGCTCCACTCCCTATATGATCCAGTACAATTTGACGGTCCAGCGCGAAATCGCGTCGGGTACGGTCGCGTCGGTGGGTTATGTGGGCTCGCGCGGCGTGCATCTCTTCACTGGCCTGGATCAGAACCCTCCGACGGCCACCATTGACGCCAACGGGGTATATCATTTCGCATCTTTGGTAAACGGGAAGATCGTCACAAATCCCCGCGTGAATCCGGCTCTCAGTATTTTCCCCGATGTCGTGCCAAATACGCTATCGCGCTACAATTCCCTGCAAGCAAGCCTGAACCGCCGCCTCACTCGCAACGTGCAAGCTCAGGCGTCGTATACCTGGTCTAAGTGCATGGACAATGGGTCTACGTTTGGCTCGCTGAACAATAACAGCCCCGGAAGCTACTCGAATCCTTACAATCAGTCGACCGACCAAGGATTATGTAGTTTTGATATCCGTCACGTATTGAGGATCAACAGTCTGGTCGCGCTTCCTTTCCGGGGCAACGCGCTAGTCGAGGGTTGGCAGATAAGTGGAATCTTTGCGGCAAGTTCGGGCCTTCCGCTCACCGTCACTTCCGGTTTCGACGCTGCTGGACTACAGAATGGAGTGACCAATCGTCCAAATCTGGTAGCGGGTCGCAGTCCTAACCCGATTGTTGGCAGCGTCAATCAATGGTTTGATCCGAGCGCATTTACACTGCAGCCAATTGGCACTCTCGGCAATTTAGGCCGCGATACGGTCATCGGTCCTGGTCTAACGAATCTGGATCTGGCACTGCTCAAGGACACGAGGGTGCGGAAGATCGCAGCCGCGCCGACCAGTGGCAGTCCGCGAGTCAAGGTTTGCCAGAGCGCCAGTGTATTCTGTACACCAATTTTTATCTTGTCCAGGGACCGTCGAACATCTTTTTCTCTGCACTCCGCGATCCGTACACGGGAAGAGTGAAAGCCTGGGTTCTCAATGCTACCGTCGATCGTGCGGCTCAGGAGATCTGGATGGATGGACGATCGCACCCCAGTCCCACCGCCTTGCATACCGACACTGGCTTCGCGACAGGGAAATGGGAAGACGACATCCTTACTGTTAAGATCACCCACATGAAAGTGGGGGTTCCGCGCCGCAATGGCGTCCCTTCCAGTGATCAGGCTACGTTGACGGAGCATTTCATCCGGCATGGCGATCTGTTGACGCTGGTGGCGATTCTGGAGGACCCGATTTATCTAACGGAGCCCTATATTAAGTCCACGACATTCAGGCTGGATCCAACCGTTTTGGGGGGATTCGGCGGCGCATGGAATGATCCCTGCGAACCCCAAACCGAAATTCCCCGACCGAGGGGCAGTGTCCCTCATTATTTGCCCGGCCAGAATCCAGCCATCAATAAGGCAGAATTTGCGACTGCTTATCATCTTCCCGCAGAAACCGCGAGAGGCGGAGCGGAAACCATGTATCCCGAATATCAAAAGAAACTAGTGGGTTATGTCCCACCGGAAAAGTGTGAGAGATATTGTGACGGGGGCCTTGGTAATCGAGCAGTTGCCCCACCTCAGAATCCGCAACGTTAGCTATCAATTGGCTCACAAGCGAGCCCAGTTATTAGGAGAACAATTGTGAAGGTAAAAGCAGGAATCATTATCGGCATTGGTGCGTTCACGATGATAACCGTCATCGGTCTGGGGAAACCCCCGCTTTCGGGCCCTGGCGTTCAGGCGGCGCAGGACGCTAGAGAGCCAGAAGTGTTGAAAACCTGTAAAACACCTCCTTCTCCCGCCAGAGGGTTTGGCGGTCCGGGTCGAGGTGCTTTTCCACCGCCCTCCCCAGTTCGAGATTACACAATTACGGCTGGCCTCCGTCGCCTATTCCGATACCAACACCGGTGGGGCGCTTTCGATGAGCAAAAAGGGAGTTCTCTTTCTCGCAAGCCGTGGCCTTAATGCCAAGATCCTAGAGCTCTCTCCCAAGCGCCGTGTATTCGCCGACAAGTATGCGGGCGATTCATTCGACTGCATTGGCGGCGTTCTGAACGACGTCATGGCCGACGCAAAAGGGGGCGTCTACTTCACCATGGGCGGCGTTTTCTACGCGAACGCGAACGGTGTGGTCACACAGTATGGTACTGGCTTGCGAACTAACGGACTCATTCTCAGCCGGGACGAGAAGACGCTGTACGTGACGAATGGTTCTTCTTTAGCGGCCTTTGATGTTGAGCCAGACGGCTCCCTGGTCAATCAACGGGAGTTCGTGAAATGGGAGGGCGGCGGCGGAGACGGTAGCGCTATTGATGCAACCGGCCGAATCTACGTAACGACAAATGAAGGTATCCGCGTAATTGGGCCGGAAGGACACTATCTAGGCATGATCCCGACTCCGCATGGGCTCGTAACGCTCTCCTTTGGGGGGCCGGGCAAGAAGACATTGTATGCGGCCGAATTTTTTCGCGAGGAAGAGGGAGGCTCCATCCATGCCCCGCTCATCGCGCTTCGTATGACGGCGCAAGGATACATGGGCCGTACAGAGTAGTTCACGCTGGTTGAGTCTATGAAATGGGTCGGCTTCCTGAATAGCTCTCACCGATCCGAATCAGCTCGCATCGCCTCATGACTATCGGATTTCGTCCGCGTACCCGCCGGCCGATTTGGTCCCTTGCGGACGAGCCTCCAAGCGAGGGCTCTGAGCATCCGACGCCAATCTCCTGCGGAACCACGGGATCGGAAGGAGTTTTGCGGGAACGTGCGCCCGGGCTCCGAAGGAGTTCCACCTATATATTGGTCAGCTGCATCCCAGTAGGGTCGCCGCATCGAGCGAAGGGGTGCGGACTACGCACTCGTTCGAGCGAATTCCACTCCTAAACGTCTCAAGAACGAGAGATGGTCCGGGCGACTTGCCTGCGCTCAAAGCAGAGGCGCGGCAGCGGCTCACCGTGCGCGGCGTGCTTAGTTCCTCGCCCACCACGCAGGCGCTCGTGGATTTCGTGCGTGTGTTGTCGCCACTTCAGATCGCATCGCCGCAGACTGAAGCCAGCGCGAAGGCCGAAAACGCGGTGACGTTTGAGGCGCGAAGCGAAAAAATTCAAACGATTGCCACCTGGATTCCGGCCAGCCGTCAGATCATGGACGACTTCGCAGAACTTGCAAGTTTCCTTCAGTCTGGTCTCCTCTATTACACGAACCTCGCCGAAGAACTTCAGCTTTTGAGCGGCTCCGGCACCGGCACCGATCTCGATGGTCTCATCACGCAGTCGGACGCCTTCAACACTGCGCTGCTCGGCAGCGGCTGGACGCGGATCGACATTATCGGGGACGTGATCCAGCAGATCACCGTCGCGAAGGAGATCCCGCCGACCTTCGTCATCCTGCACCCGTTCGATTGGTGGCGCATGCGCTTGCTGAAGGACTCGCTGGGGCGCTACATTCTCGGTGATCCACAGACCGTGGTTTCGCCGTCGCTGTTCGGTCTCAGTGTCGTGCCGACGGTTAGCATCGCGAGCGGCACTTTCCTGGTTGGTTCCGGCGATCCCGAAGCCTGCGAAATTCGGGACCGGCAGGAAGCCATCGTCGAGATCAGCACGGAGTATTCGGACTACTTCGTGAAGAACCTTGTCGCTGTGCGCTGTGAAAAGCGGCTCGCCTTCGCTAGGCGCATTCTTCTTTTGTTCGGCGTTGGTTTCGTGTTCGTTCCCCTCGTTGGACTGGGATGCGTATTGGTTTATCGTGACAGGACTTGGTTCGGTTTGGTTGTGCTCTGGTCGCACCTGTTTTTCTTGGGCGGCGCTATCTTTTTGCTTACCCTGAGTCTGTTTCGCTGGATTTGGAGATGGTGGTTGCGACTGGGCAAGAATTACAGACGCAAAAAACACTAACACGTAACGCATCAGGCTGTCATTTTATCGCCTTCCGTCCCCGCCCTGTCAGTTTTATATTCGGACCCGCGCATCCGAATTGTGATATCGTCGGTCAGATGTGGTTACGGCGAAGTTTCCCACCCCGTCTCGCGTCGCCCACGAGTTCAAGCGCCCACATCGCAGTTTCTGCCGCGCCCTACGTTGACCGGGACGAAGCTCCCGTCGAACGCCGCCACGCCTCGCGCCGCACGCTCGAATCACCCACGAAGTATGATGCAATCCCGAAGGGGACCTGCGAACGCTGCGGCCTTGTGGTGCCCTACCGGGAACGAATTTGGGAGGACGTGAGTGACGCGGACGAAACCAAGCTGCTAGTCTCGCGGGATTTCAAGGAAGGCACCGTGGGCTGGCGCATGGCTCACTTCACGCTCTCGGAGTTGGCCACGCCGATCCGCAGCAAGGTCCGGCGCTGAGTCGCCGCGAAGCGGCGCGCCGTCCCAGGGGGACAGGGCCATCACCTGATACAGTGACTTCATGGTCGGGCCGGAGTTTGCGAGTTGCTGGCTAAAAATAGGTAGGGCCGAAGAACATCTCGGCGCACTCAAAGGCGAAATTAAGGCGTGGCTTCAGGCAGATCCTTATTCCGTTGTTAAGCTCCACGATCTCAATACTGGCCGCCACAGCCTTGCGGTCAGAATTCGAGGCACCGCGCCGTTTGACCGATTGGCTTTAGTTGCTGGCGACTGCGCTCACAATCTGAGGTGCGCCCTGGATCACCTTGTCTTCGCGCTGGCCATCGCTGAATCCGGGCAGAATCCTCCCCCTGACGCAAAGAAAATCCAGTTCCCAATCGTCGATTCGGCAGCTGCATTCGAGAAGCAAAGATACAGGATCGGTTGCCTCACTAAAAAGTCTCAAGATTTCATCGAGAGCGTTCAGCCGTACAACAGACACGATCCCGAACTCCCTCCTATCTTGGGGGTGCTCAACATTTTTGAAAATGCCGATAAGCACCAACTGATACATCTCACGTATGACACCAACGTCGGCGGGGTGATTAGCTTCCTCCGGCCCAGGACGTGGATCGCGCCCGACATCACGTGGCTCCACGAGCCGCTAGAAGACGGCAAGGAATTTGTGTACTTCACTACCTCTCCAAACGTAGCCGAACTGGACTACAAATTTGAGGTGTCATTCAGCATAGGCGTGCGCCATATCCCTGGGCCGACTGGTAGGGCGACCAGCCCGCTTGAATCTGTAATGGTTGGGATGATGGCCGAGGTGAGCCGAAACCGGACTGGTTTGTGTTCCCGTGGGGCAAGCCTCGCCCCAGCGATCCGACGAAGCCCGTCTCTAATATCAACACCGTCTGGAAAACTGTCAAAACGAAAGCTGGCATCGAAGGCCGCGCCCGCTTCCACGATAACCGGCACACCTGGAAGACGGACCTCGGCAGGAACCCGGCCAACGCTGACCAGACCCTGATGAATATGGGCGGCTGGGGCGACACTCGGATGCTCAAGCGGTACGGTCACACGGCGTTGGCGGAAATGCGGAAGGCGGTCGCGGGGCTGGAGCGCAAGAAACCTGGGGTGGAAAAGGCCGCGCCGCAGAAGGTAGTCACAGAACCGGTCACAGCCGAGGTCATTCACTGAAGGGCCTGTTGCTGGAAGGCCCGTGTTTATTGGCTCCTCAGGTAGGATTCGAACCTACAACCCTTCGGTTAACAGCATGCCTCTTTATGTCTAAAAAAAAGGAGTTATCTTTCTTTTCAAGGGCTTGTCCCCAAAGTGAATTACCCCTAAATACGCCGATTTACCCCACTTTTCTATTTGCCCTCCCCAAGGAGTCCCCACGATGAATCCGGTAGAGTAATCTCTATGCTCAAACGCTTCGTGGTTCGCTTATTTCTCGCTGCCGCCTTCGCGTCTGCGGTTGCTGCGATATCGATCGTGTTCCGTTACCCCGACGCCTACAGGCCCGAGATATGGGCCGTTGCAGCAGCCGCACTTGCCGTTATTCCGGCCGCTCTCGCCACCTGGTCAACGCAACGGATGCTGGAACTTGAAGAGGACGCCAGTGCTCCGTTCCCATATCCAAGTTTTGACTCTCGCTCGCGCTCGCAGCTCCTGCAGCTTCGTATCGAGAACCACGGGAAGGGAATTGCTAGGAACGTCTATCTGGAGTGGAAAGACGCCCCGAGCGTGCGCGATGGCGGCCCCCCTCCATTTCTCACAGCGGAGACTCCTGTTCCGATATTATTGCCCGGCAGAGATGCTAGTTACTTTGTCGACGGCGCACGCGACTTCGTGAAAAAACACGATTACGCCGATTTCAGCGGGAAGGTGCATTTTCAAGACATCGCGGGCAGGGCGCATTCCCATCCATTCGTTCTTCCCACGAGTCACCTGAAGGACGGGCTTTCCTATGACGACGAAATTTCACTGACGCACCGGGAGTTGCAAAAGCTTCCCGACGCGCTGGAGAAAATTAGCAAAACGATCGAGAAAGTCGGCGGGCGATAATCCGATCCTTCCTTTCGCAAAACATTTCCTGTATTCTGCGTGTAGACGCCTAGCCCGGCCAGGCGAAAGGCAGGTTTCCCTCTGCTGGCGTCTTTCCTCAACCCCCAAGGAACATGGGACGCTGAAGGGAGAGCGATGCGAGCGGCAAGAATTGAAATTGAGGAAGTTTGGCAGCGGGTTTCCATCGAGCTCGCAAAGTACGCACACGAAATCTCGTCAGTCCCTCCGCCGGCACTCGACTGCCGCACCTTCGCACTGATCCCAAAAATAACCTTTGGTGGCATCTCGCAGGAAGCATCGATACTCAGCGAGGCCGAAGCACGCGATTTATGGCACAGCCAGTTTGAGCCGCCACTTCCCGTAGTGAGTTTTAGCGGTTTCCCCGCCGGATCGTCTGCGCGTCCACGACTTGAGGACTTTTTGCCTGTTTGTGGAAGCCTATCGCCATTGTTCCATTTAGACCTCGAGTCGGAAGACGAAATCGACGCAACGGGAAGTCTTGATACAGAAATAGACAGTGAACCGTTCCCGCACTTCTACCTAGATGTCGCCTGTCGGTTCGATGAGATCGGGAAAAATGCCCGGACGCGGTACGGTAGTGATTTCGGGAGATCGCGCCAGAATGTCCGCGAATATATTGTGGCGGCCATGCTCGACTTGCGAACCGCCCTCGATTGCTTCTGGCCGGACCTGCCGAACGACGCGGTTGCATGCTTTTGGAGATCATGGCAGGCCCATACCTATCTTGCTCGCTTTTGTGGCCAGCTAGCCTCTTTCCTTAGCGCGCACGAGTCAGCGGTCCCCGAAGCTAAAGTCTCCGAGCGAGTAGTGATTCATCAACAGCACTCAGCCTCCTTAGTGGGCGAGCTCCCGTTTGAAACACAACCCGCACCGATTCAAAAAGAGTCCTCGCAGATACCTAAGGGTGCAAGCCGTCGCAAGTACGTCGACGCGGCACACGAGCGCCACGCTGAGTTGTACACCAGGTTGAAGGCCTCCGACGGATTCAGCCTGGATTCGATGTGCCGCGACGCTTCACCGCGGTTTAGTAAGGATACTTTCTATCTCTACATGAGGGGCGACCATCACAAAAAGGTTGCTCCAGAGAAGCGGAAGTCTATTGAAACTGCCATCTCTTTTGAATACGACCGGAGATTTGCGCTCGAACTCTCTTCGTCCATCGCCATCACGCCCGGCAAATAAACACTTCAACTTCACTTCCACTCACTTCCACTGGTAGAAGTACCAACGCCAGAAATATTCTTGAGGCGTGGCACAGAGTACACCATCCGAAACCAAAGCCCCTACGCGCTTTTTAACGCAGGAGCAAGTATCAGAGATTACCGGTATCAGCATTCGAACGCTCGAAAAATGGAGACTTTTCGGGCAAGGTCCCAGGTACAGAAAGCTGGGTGCGAAGGCAGTTCGCTATGAAAGTGGCGAACTACAGGATTGGCTGGCCTCCTGTCCGACGGGGGGAGGCCGCGCCTCGTGATTGACTCAACACCGGCGGCGCCGGCGCGTACAGAGACTCCGCTGCGCACCGCAGGGGGTCAGAGTAAGAACCCGAACTATGCCCGCATCGTCAACTCCCACGCCAACGAATGCTGTGCTAGCCAGCGCCGTGATGCCATTCGCCGGGACGAAGCCGATCTGGCTGAAGGGATCGCTGCTTGAAGCCCTCGCCTATCGAGGTGCTTTGTGAGCACTAGCACTGCGACCTGGCCGATCACTCAGGCCTCGGTGGCGCCGAAGGCTCGCCCTGCGCCGAATACTCAGCCGTGCGTGGCATCGGATCGCGTGGCGTGCTGGTGTGCGGTATGTCGGCGGCCAGTCGAAGGCCGGGTGCACATCGCAACCGACGATCTCAAATTGACTTGCGCTGGATGCTGCGCCGCCTGCAATACGTCGGGGCGGGCGCGATTATGATACCTAATCATCGCCACGCCCAGCAGCGGAACGCCACCCGCAGCGCCGATATCCGAGCGGTGTCGGCCTTTTGGGCTCGGGCCGAACGCTATCGGGGCGAACAACTCGAGGCAGCGAAGGCCATCCTCGAAACACCGGCCAGCATTGCTCGAAATGGTGGTGAAGCCAGCGCAACTGTAGTCTGGGCTCGAATGGCGGTTCGTCGCGCAAATGAGGCTGCGCAATGAACGCGTGCCCGCTCCCGGCGCACCGCGCACAACGCTATCAGCTTGAGCATTGCGGTGAGCGCTTCGAGACGCCTTCGGCTGAAGTCAAGGGCATCGGCTTTGCGGTCTGTCCATCTTAGAACAGCAGAGGTTGCGGGATTGTTGCGGATCTCAAGCCGTACAGTTCGCCTGTGGGCGGAATGTAGGGAGGTTCCCGCCCTCAAAGTCGGTAGGCAATGGCGTTTTCGATACGGCGACATAGCACTTTTAATCGACCGGCCTAGGAACGGAGTTATTGCCCGGGACCCCAAACACGCTTGAATCAACAACTTTCCAGGCCTGGCTTACCCTAGATTTGCGCTAGCGCTCCAATTGCGCCGTCGTTCTCCTGACCTGATGGTATGGACCCGGCCCGGTGAAACGTAGTCTGATTCACTGGGTGAGGAGGGATACCTGATGGCATTGAAGACGATCGGACTGGATACGGCAAAGCATGTCTTCCAGGTGCATGGCTTGGATGAACAAGGGCGTGCGGTTCTGCGCAAGCGCCTAAGACGAGATCAGATTTCTGATTTCTTTG
>Ga0163163_10004445_pt1 | contig 11957 bp, 13 predicted proteins | sample S65metaG_FD_119766 | JGI IMG/M metagenome (GOLD analysis project Ga0163163, IMG submission 119766) | Switchgrass rhizosphere microbial communities from Kellogg Biological Station, Michigan, USA - S6-5 metaG | ecosystem: Host-associated > Plants > Roots > Rhizosphere > Soil | place: USA... | reverse complement strand
GATGCTTCCCACTCCGAGATATGCCGCCGCTCCGATGGAGCGATAGTCGGAGCCCTTCACTCGGTGTGCGACCTCGCGGGCCAGCAGGCCGCTGAAGATCAGGCTGAAGCTCCACGAAATCAGAGACGTCAACATGGAGAACAGGCCGACGAACGCTGCGGCGCCGCGTCCCGTTTTTGGAATACCCGCCATCCTTCGAATCATGGCGAAAACCGGAGGCGCCGTTGCGACGGCATAGCCCGTGATAATGATCAAGGTCATCTGCATTGTGAATGTGACCAGATCCCAGAATCCCGAACCAAACCACTGTGCGGTTTGAACGACGGAGCTTCCAACCATCATGCATGCCGCAAACACGATGGCGACAGCGACCAGCGCGAGCGCAAACGCATCTGGAAACCAACGCTCGAACCAATCGGAAAGCCGAAGCCCAATGCCGGCGAGTCCTGTACTGAGATGTCTTTCGTGTGGGTGCATGCGGGCGAAATTATACACAGGGCTCTATGGATCGCCTTATACTTTGGCCCATGCATTTGGGTCTTGAGGGGCGCACGGCTGTTGTGACAGGCGGCAGCAAAGGTATTGGCAAATCGATCGCAGCCGGACTGGCTGCCGAAGGCGTCCACGTGGCGCTGCTGGCTCGCGGAGTCGAGGCACTGAATCAGGCGGCCGAAGATATTCAAAGCCGGAGCAAGGCCGCAGTTCTTGCGATTCCCACCGACATGAAAAGCAGCGACGCAGTGAAGTCGGCCATGAACGCGGTTGCAGCGAAGTTGGGGAAAATTCACATTCTTGTGAACAATGCCGGCAGCGCCATTCGCAGAATGGATCGTCAGATCACGTGGACTGACGTCGAATGGATGGACGATATCAACGGTAAAATGATGGGCGCGTTGCGGGCCGTTCAATGCTGCCTGCCGCACTTCCCTCGAGATGGGAGTGGACGGATCATCAACATCAGCGGTATCGCTGGAATCAGCGTACTCGGTCCTGCAATGACGCATGGATTCAACAATTCCGCGATGAATCATGTGACGAAGTACCTTGCGCGGGATCTTTCCGCCGATCGCATCACCGTCAACTCCGTCATACCGGGATTGATTGCAACGGAATGGAGACAATCCTGGGCCGAGAGTATGGGCGCGCAGCAGGGAAAGACGAAAGAACAGTTTCTTGAGGAAACGTGCAGTCAGTGGGGGATTCTTTCCGGTCGATGGGGCTGTATGGAAGAAGTTGCCGATACCGTTGTGTTTCTTGCTTCGGATCGCGCGCGCTATGTCAATGGCGCTCAGATCGCCGTCGACGGAGGATACAGTGTCAATGCGAGGTGAGTGGAATTGATTACGATCCGAAGAAGTGAAGATCGCGGACACGCGAACCGCGGATGGCTGGATGCGCACCATTCGTTTTCATTTGCCAGCTATTACGATCCGGCGCACATGAATTTCCGCGCGCTTCGCGTCTTGAACGATGATTTCATCTCTCCTGGAAAAGGGTTTGGTCCCCACGCGCATCGCGACATGGAAATCGTGACGTACGTTCTCGAAGGCGGGCTGCTGCATCGCGACAGCATGGGCGAGGAACACGTACTGAAACCCAACGAAGTCCAGGCCATGTCTACAGGCAGCGGAATCGTTCACAGTGAGGTCAATGCATCTGAAATTGAACGTGTCCATTCCATTCAAATATGGATTGAGCCGTCCGCTGAAGATCTGGAGCCGTCCTACCAGCAGATTTCGTTTGATCCGTCCGAGAAGCGGGGCCGTTTTCGGCTCATTGCCGGTCCGGAAAAAGGATCGGAGCCATCGACAGTGATTCATCAGGATGTCCGGATTTACGCGTCTGAGCTGAAATCCGGAGAAGGATTGAAACAGTCGATTTCCGCCGGAAGACACGCCTGGGTTCAGGTACTCCGCGGAAACATTTCCATGAATGGCCAGCTGTTGAAGGAAGGGGACGGCGCATCGGCCTCCGCCGGAGACGTCGAATTGGAACTGTCCTTTACCGGAAACGGATCCGATGGTTGCGAAATTCTGCTTTTCGATCTGGCATAACCGATAATGCCGCAAACGGAAGTTCTCATCACCTTTTATTCGCGTTGCGGTTCGACAGAAAAACTCGCATTGGCCGCTGCGGTCGGCGCGGTTCAGGCACGAGCCCAGATTCGTTTTCGTCGGCTGCCGGATATTGGCGAGGCAAATTTGTCGGCAGACTCGCCGGAATGCCGGAAGGTGCACGAGCGCTTGTGTAAGGAGTACGTCGCTCCAAGTGAAGCAGATCTGTTGCGCGCCGATGCCGTCGTTTTCGTAGCGCCCGCCGATTTTCGAGCGGTTTCTCCGGAGTGGACGGAGCATCTGGATCTGATCGAGGAATTGCGTTCTGCGGGCAAGCTCAATGGAAAGGTTGCTGCCGCGATTCAAAATGATGCCGCTCAGGATGCATTGGCGAGGATGATTTTGCGTCTTGGCTTCATCGTTGTGCCTCCCGGCTTGAACGGGGTCGGCACAGCTCGTGCCCTCGCGCATGGACGCCGTACAGCGGAGATCGCGACGTTGCTGAAAAAAGGGGTCTGACGGGTCTGGCCCCTTTTATGTTCTAAACGATTGTTACAGAAAAAGGGCCAGACCCGTCAGACCCCTTTTTTCAGGAGGCGGATATGAGTGGCGACGTTGTTTTGAGCGTCCGGCCGATGGGTTTTCCATGGGAGACGGCCGATCCCTTTCTTTTTTGCGTTTATCACAACGACAAATACCCCGCAGGCAACGACCAGTTGGGACCGGCGGCTTCGCTTTCGGGGCGACAGATCGGACAGGATTTTGAGGGCAAGGATGGCTGGCGGATGTATCACGGAAGTGTGGTGCCCGGATTTCCGCAGCACCCGCATCGCGGCTTTGAAACCGTGACCATCATGCGTCACGGATACATTGACCATTCCGATTCTCTCGGCGCCACCGCGAGGTTTGGTCCGGGCGATGTGCAGTGGCTCACCGCAGGAAAGGGAATTGTCCATTCGGAAATGTTCCCGCTGCTGAATTCGAAGGAACCGAATCCACTCGAACTTTTCCAGATCTGGCTCAACCTGCCGGGCGAAGACAAGTTCGTCGAGCCGCATTTCGCAATGCTCTGGGATAAAGACGTTCCGAAGCAGATTGTGAAGGACGCTTCCGGTCGGACGACGGAGGTCACCGTTGTTGCGGGCAGCTTTGGAGGAGTGAAGGCTCCGCCACCCCCACCGAAATCCTGGGCGTCGCGCGCCGATACCGATGTTGCGATCTGGACCATCAAAATGTCCTCTGAAGCCAGTTGGACCATGGCGCCAGCGCAGCGCGGCACAAACCGGATGCTTTATTATTTTGCGGGCAGTTCTCTCCAAATTGGAGGGCGCGCAATTCCACCTGGTTCGGCAATTAAGCTTCAGCCTGACGTGGAGGCTGTGATTCAGAATGGAAAAGGCGACGCGGAGTTACTTCTTCTCCAGGGAAGACCAATTGGCGAGCCCGTCGTCCAATATGGTCCGTTTGTGATGAACACGCGGGCTGAAATTCAGCAGGCGATGTCGGATTATCAGCGCACACGGTTTGGAGGATGGCCCTGGCCGGATGATGATCCGGTTCAGGATCGAACTGCCGGCCGCAACGCGCGTCACGCCAACGGGCGTGTCGAAACGATCGGCTAGGCATGGTAGAATTCCGGTGGTTCAACCCTACTCTTTTGGAGGATTTGGAGAAATGACGAGAGCAAGATTAGTGACTGTAGTTAGTCTTCTGGCGTGTCTGGCGATAACGGTTCCAATGTTTGCACGCCAGGGAGCGGCTCCCGCCGCGGATCCTTTGAGCGGTACGTGGACAGGGGACTGGGGTCCAAGTGCAGGCGACCGAAATATGGTCAGTGTCGAATTGAAATTGAGCGGCACCGCGGTTACTGGAACAGTGAAATCCACATCTCCAGCCCGGCCTGATGTGGCGCTGACGAAATCGACCTATTCGGCAACCACTCGCGCGGTGCACCTGGAAGCAGAAGCCAAAAATCCACAAAGCGGCGCAGCCGTTCACTACATCATCGACGGAACATTGGCGAATGGTTCGATGAGCGGCTCCTGGAATCACGACACCCGCAAAGGCGATTTCAAACTAACAAAGAAATAAACCTGGGTCAGGCCCCGGGATCGCTCGATTCCGGGGCTCCTTCCGAGACTCCCTTACTTGACACAGTACTTCCCCATATGACACATTGCGCCGCGTTTGAAAATTTGTTTTCGTTCCGGATCTAAGGAGGCGTTTTTGAGCTTCACTTTGATTATGAAGGCGGTCGAAGAGAGTGGATTGAGTGTCTGGATCCGCGACTCCCCGTCGATATTCGCATACTGGTTTATTCTTTCTTTCCATGCCCTCGGTATGGGGATGGCTGTGGGTGCGAGTGTCGTGATCGATTTTCGAATTCTTGGTATCGCGAGAGATCTGCCTTTGTCGCCTCTCAAGGGCCTGTACCGCATCATCTGGGCCGGCTTCTGGGTTCAGGTTGTTTCCGGCATTCTGCTTCTGATCGCGTACCCCACAAAAGCCCTGACGAACCCCGATTTTTATATCAAGCTGACGCTCATTGGTATCGCCATCGCAGTAATGAAAATGATCCAGAACCGTGTCTTCAGCGATTCGAGTCTGACTGAGCCAGCCATGATGTTGAAGGGCAGATCACTCGCGGTCTGGTCGCTGGTTTTATGGCTTGGAGTTGTTACCGCAGGCCGTCTGCTGGCCTATACCTTCACGTACATCAACTACAGCGGGTGAGGACTCGACCGCAATGTATTCGGCACACTATCACCTCCTACTGAATCACTGGCCGATCATCGGCACATTCATTGGGTTGGCCTTATTCCTTGTTTCCCTCAGTGCCAATAAAGACGACTTAAAGCAAGCCAGCCTTGGGCTTTTCTCGTTCATTGCTCTTCTTGCGATCCCGGCGTACATGAGCGGCAATGCCGCGCAGGAGTTCTTTAGAGAAACGCCGAAAGTGTCCATGGATTTGATTCAAACGCACCAGGGTGCGGCCCTGCTGGCGTTGGTGTTCCTGGAAATCACCGGCGCTATCGCCCTAATCGGGCTGTGGGAATTCAGCCGAGCTGGGAAAAAATCCGAGGCCGGCCGGCCGGCCGGATGGATCGTAGCGTCCGTTCTGCTGTTTTCAATCGTGACCTCCGTACTCATGGCGATCACCGGTAACACCGGAGGTGAGATCCGCCATCCGGAGATAATCGTCAGCAATGAAGCGCCATCGAGCGTAGGCGCCGCAGGAGCCAAGGTCGTTCCGTTCGTTCAGTATTACGTGGTCGAGTATTCCAACTGGATCTGGCCAATACTGGAGGATCTTCATTTCATCGGCTTGATCCTTATTCTGGGTGCGATCGGAGTACTTAACCTGCGCATACTGGGATTTTTGAAGCAACTGCCGGTCGCTCCACTGCATCGGTTCATTCCCTGGGGAATTGCGGGAGTTTTCATTAACGTCATCACCGGCATTTTGTTCTTTATTGGCATGCCCCCTTTCTACGCCGACAACCCCGATTTCCAGTTGAAAATGGTGGCCATCGTCATCGCTGGAACAAATCTACTGCTGTTCTACTGTACCAGCGCATTCCGGCCGCTGGCGCGTCTGGGACCCGGAGACGATGCCCCCCTGTCCGCCAAATTTGTTGCAGCGAGTTCCCTGTTGCTCTGGATCGCGATCGTTTTTCTTGGCCGCTATATCCCGTCATTCGAGGTTTATCATCACTAACGGCTGTGAATATGTCGGTGACATCGAGTTCCTCCAATAAATCTTGACTTGAGCAGTCAACGATTAAATAATCTGCATCCGGAACTCACGGAATAATCAGGAGGTACTGATGACACGAAAATTATTTGTCGTTATTCTTGGAATTGGCGTCTTGGTGTCAGGCGTGCCGTTATTTGGACACCACTCGATTTCGTCGGAGTTTGACACGACCAAGAAGATTTCCTTTGAAGGTACGATAAAACAGGTCGATTTCGGGAATCCGCATATTTACACGCACGTCGAAACGAAGGACGAAGCTACCGGGAAGATGGTCGTGTACATGGTGGAAGGTGGATCACCGAATGATCTGGTCCGTCAAGGAGTCACCAAGGAATCGATCAAGATCGGCGAGAAGGTGAAGGTGACTGGAAACCGCGCGAAGAATCCAACCTCGATGCGTATCGGCCAGGCGCAGATTACGAAGCTGGACGGCACCAAAATATACTAAGTGCGAGCAAACCGCGTCGCGGCGACCGGATTGCAGCCGCGGGCGTAAGCCCGGGGAACACGAGTCCAAGAACAACGACAAAGCCCCGGAGGGGCGACAGACCTGTCGCCCCTCCGGGGCTTTGTTTGGTTGCGTGAGTGCCCCAGACTTGCGCCCGGAGCTACAATCCGGTGTCGCCGCACTGGGGCATCCTGCAGGCTTGCGATGAATCTTTAGTTGTTCAACTCCTCGTCAGTCGGCTTCTTCCAGGGTGTGATCGATCCGTCGAATGCGCCAAAATTGTTTTCCTCGCACGCGTACTCGAGGATCATATTGGTTGCAGGCTGGAGTGTCCACCTTCGGACGTTCGTCCAGTCCTGCGTGTAAGCTTTGGGATCGTGAATGGTCACCGTATGCTGGATTGTGTTGGAATCCGTTCGAAGGAGAGTCGTGATGATCTTCAAATCCTTGCTATGCGGATGGCCTGAGGTATCCAGCCGGGTGTAGCCGTTGAATTTATCTGTTTCGATGACGAGTGTGTCTCCGTCCCAATGACCGGTCGATTGTCCATTCCAGGTCTCCGGATAGCCCGCGGGCCACTTCACGCCATTCGTCGGCACCCAGATGTGCCAGGTGTTCTGTTCGAACAGGAAAGCGAGGGCATCGTTATTTTGCATGATTTGTAATCCGCGAGGGGCATTGATGCTTCTCGAGAACCCGAATGGCAGGCAAACGCCGGTATAATCCCCATTTTTAACCGGGTCGTATTCCAGCCAGTGCTTCAGGCCCCAGTCGGTATACGGGAGATCAAATTTCTTTGGCGCGTTACCGTTCGCCATCGGCGGGGAGTTGGGAAAGGTCTCTCCTTGCCGCGCATAAGTCATAGGCATAAGCGTTTTCGCATCGACCGCACCTCTACCCATATCCGCCGTGTAAGGGTTATTCCAGTGACCGCTCAGGTCCGGCTTGCCATTGGGAAGGCGTGGAACCGGTCCGGCAGGAACCGCAGGGGCCGCCGCACCTCGTCCGCCACCGCGTCCGCCGCCGCCTCTCGCTGCACCCGCAGCCGGTGCACCTGCGGGTGCCTGTGCACCACCCGCAGCCGGCGTTGCGGCTGCGCCACCGCCCGCAGGCGCCTGAACCGCCAGCAAGGTTGCGGTGACAACGGCGAATACGGCCAACACAGCGATAATGGAATTCATACGAATTCTCATTTTAGTTTCTCCTTTCCACACGATTCCAAATGAGCAATGAAGACTTTTCTGGACGATAGGCTATTCGCGACCGGCGTGAGAGTCAAGCCTAACGGTTGTGGTAGCTGAATGTGCCGGGATCGGAAAGATCAGGTACTTTCCACCCGTCCAGATCGTACTCGGCCATGCACTGTTCCGCGAATCCCTTGAATCGATCCGCATTGCCGGAAGCCATTGCTCCGAAGAGGCAGTAGCGGCGAATTTCTTCGGTCGAACCGCCATAATTGATTTCATACAACTCGTGTCGTCCGGCGAATTCCGTGCCCAGCGTATCCCAGAGCAGCTTCATCAGCTTGACCCGCTCTTCAGCCTTGTAGCCGTTCGAGCCGCGAAGGTAGCGATCAATATACGGACGTATTTCTTCATTTTGAAAATCGCGTGCATGGGAGTTCAGATAGATCAATCCGGAAGCGACGGTTTGCTCGATGATGTACTTCACCCGCGTGTAAGCCATCGTCGAAACGATGTGATACGCGCTGCCGGGATCCATATTCGGAAGCAGATATCCGTTCACCCAGGGCTTCGGGTCTCGAACCATCGCATCCGACAGTCCCCAGAAAAGATTGCGCCATGCGATCACCTCACCGACATTGGCCTGCACTCCACGATAGTCCTTCGTGCCCGATGCTTCGACGGCTTTCAGCAACAGGCCCGCGATGAAATCCAGTTTTACGGCCAGGCGTGTACAACCATGGACAACAAAACGAGGCAAAAATCCGGTCCGCGGGAAGAAGTTGTTGGCTTTTTCAATGTCGCCATATACAAAGACGTTTTCCCAGGGAACCAGAACCTTGTCCATGATGAAGATGGCGTCGTTTTCGTCCAATCGGCTGGAGAGTGGGTAATCGAACGGGCTCCCCATCACCGTGGATGTCATCTCGTAAGACGTCCGGCAAAGATATTTCACGCCTGGCGCATTGGACGGAATGATGAAGACCATGGCGTAATTCTTGTCCTGGACGGGTATCAGGCCATGGTGAGCGACAAACGTATAGTTAGTGAGCACCGAACCCGTCGCCACCACCTTGGCGCCGGAGACGACAATTCCGGCGTCCGTCTCTTTCTCCACATGACAGCAGACGTCGGCCACCTCATTGGGCGGCTTGTCGCGATCGACAGGCGGATGAATGATGGCGTGATTGACGAACGGAACGCGTTCCTGACTGAATTTGTACCAGCGGCGGGCATTGTCCTGGTAAGGGGCATAGAAGTCCGTATTGGCGCCCAGCGTGGCCAGAAACGATGCCTTGTAATCCGGTGACCGCCCAAGCCATCCGTAGGTAATCCGTGCCCATTCCGCGATGGCGTTGCGACCGGCCAGAAGATCCTCCGGAGTTTTCGGTGCTTTGAAATATGCGTGAGTGAAACTGCCATTTCCGGTGTCGGTCGGCAGCGTCAGATTTTTCTGGTGGGCAGGGTCGTGTAGCGCGTCATACAGGCGAGCCGTCATTCGTGCGGTATTTCGAAATGCCGGATGAGTGGTGACGTCGTCCACGCGCTCGCCATAAATAAAGACTTCACGGCCATCGCGCAGAGATTCCAGGTAGTCTGCGCCATTCATGGGCCGTGCAACAGCCAGACTGCCGGTTGTTTCCGGATGAGCGGCGAAGGCCCTCGGGTCGGTGCGCAGGAACTTGTCCATGCGTGCTCTTTTTTAGTCTCGAGTTATTTTGAAGTCGCCTTTAGTCGTCCCGTAGGTATAAGTGCCCGTGACCGTACGGTTGTAGGATCCGATGTTGTCGAGCTTGCCGTTTGCGACGAAATGTTGCACGGCGCAGTTGGGATCCTTGGCATCGGTTTCCAGATGGAACATCCACTTGGCGGTATCGAGAGTAGCGGTTTTAATCAGAACCTTGTCTGGTCCGGGGTTGATCATTCCGGAAATCGTCTTGCCGTCCCAGTTCATGATGATCGTGACCTGGTTACGATGCGTTTTATCGGGGCCCCATTCGCCCGCCCATGTTCCGGTCATCGGGTGGCCTTGCTGGGCGGAAGCCACCATGGCAAACATGGATCCAACTAGAATCAAAAACAGGCAGGCGGCCTTCAGTCGCATCTCTCCTCCACTAACATTACGATGTAAAAGATTTGGCAATTACGGAACGATCTGGCTGCTGCGATCCACCTTATCCACTTCGGAGCCGACCAGAAGTTCGGGAGCAAAATTATTGTCCTGGCAGACGTACTCAAACAATTCAGTGCCGGCGCGGAAAGTCATGGCAGAACTCCGAGACCATGTTGCTGTGTACGCACCCGGATCTTCCACCGTGAGTTCATACGTCATGTTATTCATGTCCGTGCGCGTGAATTTTTCAATCAAATGCAGCTTTTCGGTATGTGGAGCCTGGCCTCGATCGATCCAGAATTTTTCATTGAAACCAATGGTGTCGACAACCAGCGTGTCCTTATCCCAGGTACCGATGGAGTGCCCGTAGAAACTGGGTTGAAGATCCTTGGGATGCGGTCGGCCATCCATATATATCGTTCGGAACGTATGAGGTCCGCCGATGTCCATGATCATGACCCGTTTCAGTTCAGGCAGGTCCACGATCTCAACGCCGTACGGCGTCAGGAACTGGCGTGGTCCGCCGGAGGGTTTGCACCGGGTGTGGGGTTCGAACTCATTCACACGCCGATAATTCGAAATGGCTCTGGCCCACGGTAGATAGGGAACGTCTGCGTTACCTCCCCCGCCGCCGTTCCAGGTTCCCGTCAGTCCTGGAAGTGCGCCTAATCGGAGAGTTCCGTCCGGGAAACGAGGGGCGGGAGCCGCAGGTGCCGCAGGTGCTGCAGCTGCTCCACCACCACGTCCACCTCGCCCACCGCCTCCTGCTGGCGCGGCACCGCGGGCTGCGGGCAGAGGAGGTACTCCGGGCGCTGCCGCAGGGCCTGCAGGCGTGCCCTGGCCCAGAATCAACATCGAGAGCCCTGGAACCAATACTGCCGTCATGGCGAAGGCAGACAAAGTCCAAGATTGCCGGATGCGCACGTCGAACCTCCTCGTGAACCCGAATGTAATTATTGCTGTCCCGCCTGGCCCTGGCTGGAACCCGCCTGCAGGCTGATTCCCGTAGCGGCAAACTTGACAGTCCGTGCGTTCATCTTGCTGGAGCCATTCTTGGCGCGGCTTCCTTCCACAATCAATTCATCGCCAAGATTCAACTTCTCACGATTCCAGCCGCTTCCCTGAAGAAGATGCGGAGGTCCCATTTCAAAGCCCCAGTTGGTCTTCTTGCCGGTGTCATCCTTCACGTCCATATAGATCCAGACATGGGGATTCGTCCACTCGATCTTTGTAACATAGCCACGAAGAGTAATCGGTTTAGCGGAATCGAATTCCGCTGCAAAAGAGTGGTGGGCGGCGATTGGCGCCACTGCGGCAATCAGGGAACCCAACACCAGTAAAGAAAGTGTAATTGTCCGAAGTTTCATTTGCGGTTTCCTCCTGCTGGAAAGCGTAGATTGACTATAGTCTTTATTGTCTTCTCGTACGGATGTCAATAGTTCTTTAGGGTCTGTTGTCCTGACAGAAATTTATAGGTAATTCTTCGTTCGGAATCCATTTCAGGTTCCATGAGCTTGCCCATGTTTTGGTATACGCTCCGAGGTCGTCGACGGTTACTTCATATTTCAGGGTGTTGGCGTCGAGCCTCGTATACCTTTCAACCAGATGCAGTTGATTGGTATGCGGAAGTCCCCCGTTGGAGAACCAGAATCGTTCCAGAAATCCCTTGGTATCCACAACCAGCGAATCGCCCTCCCACTTGCCGACGGCTCGGCCGTAATACAACGGGTTATCCGCATCGCCTCGGGGCTGGCCCTTCTGTTCTCGTCCATCTGTATAAATGATGCGATAGTTCCGGTTGACGCTGCCGATCAGCACGAATATCCGCTTGTGGTCCCGGTCCTCGGCGAACTGGACGCCATAGCGCATCTGAAACTGTCGCGGACCGCCCGGTGGGATGCAGTAGAGATAGGCAGGATCATCCTTCAGGAAATTTTTCTGTCGGTAAACGTAAAGATCGCGCGCCCAGGGTTGAAATGGCGCTACTTTATCGGCATCGTTAATATTGTCCAGAAGGCCCCATTCGTCGGTTTTCACGTTCACGCCCGTTTGCATCAGCGAAGTCTGGCTGGGTGCTGCCCAATACCCCGTTTCGTTGGCATTGGCAGGTCCCAGTTTGGGCTGATTGTCCGGCCAGCGTGGAGTTGGACCCGCCGGCGCCGAGTACTTCGGCTGCTGGATCCCCGTTGGCACATCGAACATTTTCTTATTGCCGGAGGCAAGTGTGAACGACGTCGACCAAATCTGTCGGGATCCGTCTCGCGCAGGGTTACCCGTTACGCTGACGGCATCGCCCGGCTTCAGGGAATCCTTGCTGTAGCCGCCCTTCTGCAGCTCAACAATGCTTTCGAGTTCGACCGCCCAGTTGGACACTTTGGTGGACGAATTATCCGGAACATTG
>Ga0163163_10004441_pt1 | contig 11964 bp, 15 predicted proteins | sample S65metaG_FD_119766 | JGI IMG/M metagenome (GOLD analysis project Ga0163163, IMG submission 119766) | Switchgrass rhizosphere microbial communities from Kellogg Biological Station, Michigan, USA - S6-5 metaG | ecosystem: Host-associated > Plants > Roots > Rhizosphere > Soil | place: USA... | reverse complement strand
CGCAGGCGGCGTGGCGCCGGAGCGGGCGCTCGCGGCGCTCGCTGATTTTCGCAGCGCCAAGCGGCGCCTGGAGCTGGTCGGCGAGCGCACTGGCATTCGCGTCTACGACGATTTCGCCCATCACCCGACCGCCATCGCAACGACGCTCGCGGGCCTGCGCGCGCGCGTCGGCGCCGCGCGCATCCTGGTCGGCATGGAGCCGCGTTCGAACTCGATGCGCCTGGGCGCGCACGCGGACGAACTCGCGCCGAGCCTGCGCGATGCCGACGCCGTGGTGTTCCTGCACAAACCGGAATTGTCGTGGGATGCCGCGCGCGTGACCGGCGCGCTCGACGGGCGGGGTCACACCGCGCCGACCGTCGACGCGCTCATCGGCCTGTTGCGTGAAGCCGCACGCGCTGGCGACCACGTCGTATTCATGTCCAACGGTGGGTTCGAGAACGCGCCACGGCGGTTCCTCGCGGCCCTGAATTGAGGCTTCCCGAGGCGGCGCCTTCGGCCTACACTTTCCGCGTGGAGTCCGCCGACATCCCTCTGTTTCCGCTCAATACCGTCCTGTTTCCCGGCGGCCCCTTGAGCCTGCGCATCTTCGAACGGCGTTATCTGGATCTGGTTCGCGACTGCACCCGCAACGGCACCGGCTTCGGCGTGTGTCTGATCCTGCAGGGCCGCGAAGCCGGCGAGCCGGCGGTGCCGGCGGCGGTCGGCACATTCGCACGCATTGTGGATTTCTATACCTTGTCCGACGGTCTGCTCGGCATCCGCGCCAGTGGCGGCGAGCGCTTTCACGTCGACCGGTCGCGTGTGCGCGACAACGGCCTGGCGCATGGCCAAGTGCAGTTTTGGCCCGACGAGCCGAGCGTGCTGATTCCGCCCGAATACGCGTTGTTGGCGACGATCCTCGAACGCCTGCTCGATAAGCTGGAAAGCCCATTCGAGCGCAGCAGTCTGGATGATGCGAGCTGGGTCGGTTTCCGCCTGGCCGAGGCACTGCCGCTGGAAAACCGCGAACGCCAGCATCTGTTGCAGATGATCGATCCGCTCGAGCGCCTGGGCCAGATCACCCATTACCTTCCGAGATTCCAATCGCAATGAGTTCACTGCAAGGCAAGACGCTGTTCATCACCGGTGCGTCGCGCGGCATCGGCCTCGCGATCGCGCTGCGCGCCGCCCGCGACGGCGCGAATATCGTGATCGCGGCGAAATCCGATGTACCGAATCCGAAATTGCCGGGCACGATTCACAGCGCGGCCGCAGCCGTGGAAGCTGCCGGCGGCAGGGCGCTGGCAATCAAATGTGATATTCGCGAAGAAGACCAGGTGCGCGCGGCGGTCGACCTGACCGTGGCGCATTTCGGCGGGCTGGATACCCTCGTCAACAACGCCAGTGCGATCTGGCTGCGCGGCGCGCTGGACACGCCGATGAAGCGCTTTGACCTGATGCAGCAGGTGAATGCGCGCGGCTCGTTCCTGTGCGCGCAGATGTGCCTACCGCATCTGCTCCGGTCCGCGAACCCACATATCCTCACGCTAGCGCCGCCGCCGTCGCTCGACCCGAAATGGTGGGCGCCACATACTGGTTACACACTGGCCAAGATGGGCATGAGCTTGGTGACACTCGGCCTCGCCGGTGAATTCGGACCGCAAGGCGTTGCAGTCAATGCACTGTGGCCGCGAACGTTGATCGCCACCGACGCACTCAACATGATTCCGGGCGTCAGTGGCGCAAATGGCCGCAAGCCCGAGATCATGGCCGACGCGGCGCATGCAATCCTGGTCAAACCGGCGCGCGGTTTCAGCGGCAATTTTCTGATCGACGACGAGGTGCTGCGTGAGGCGGGCGTTGCGGATTTCGCACGCTATGCCGTCGATTCAACGGCTCGCCTGCTGCCGGACCTGTTCCTCGATTGAACGTATGGAAGTGGAGAGAGAAATGCGTTATCTGCACACCATGGTACGCGTGCGCGATCTCGACGCGAGCCTGCGCTTTTACTGCGACGGCCTCGGTCTGCGTGAGACACGGCGTCAGGAAAACCCGCAAGGCAAGTACACGCTCGTGTTCGTGGCCGCGCCCGACAGCCCGCAAGCGGAGGTCGAGCTCACCTACAACTGGCCTGCCGCGGACGGTTCGACGGAGGATTACGGCGGCGCGCGCAATTTCGGGCACCTCGCGTTTCGCGTCGACAATATCTATGCGACCTGCGAGCGCCTGCAGAAGATGGGTTATACGATCAACCGCCCGCCGCGCGATGGACATATGGCCTTCGTGCGCTCGCCCGACCTGATCTCGGTCGAGTTGTTGCAGGAAGGCCATCTGCCGCCGCAGGAACCGTGGGCGTCCATGCCCAACACCGGCAGTTGGTGATCACCCCAGAGCTTGCGCTAGATCGGCGATCAAGTCCTCTGAATGCTCGAGTCCGACCGATAGGCGCAGCAGATTTTCCGGCGACACTGGCGTTGCGCCTTCGACGGACGCGCGATGTTCGATCAGCGATTCGCAGCCGCCGAGCGAGGTGGCGTTCGTAAACAGTTTCACTTTTTCCGCGACTGCCAGAGCCGCGGCACGACCGCCGCGAATCCTCACGCTGAGCATGCCGCCGAAATCACGCATCTGGCGCGCAGCGATGGCATGATTCGGATGCGCTGACAGACCGGGCCAGTGCACGGCTTCCACGCCCGGATGCCGCGCAAGAAACTCCGCCACGGCGCGCGCATTGCGGCAATGCCAGGCCATGCGCGCTGGCAACGAGCGCAACCCACGCAAAGTCAGCCACAGATTGAACGGCGATGGCACGCCACCGGTAATGTGCCGGCGATGCGCTACGGCTTCGAATAGCGCATCGCGTTTCGCGAACGCGAGCGCGCCTCCGAGCACGTCGCTATGCCCGCCGAAATACTTCGTGGTCGAATGCATGACGACATCCGCACCGAGCAACAGCGGTTGCTGCAGCAGCGGCGTCGCGAACGTGTTGTCACAGGCGACGAGAACTTCGTGCTCACGGGCCAGCTTGCTCAGAGCAGCGATATCGCACACGCGCAGCTGCGGATTCGACGGCGTTTCCAGCCACAGGCAGCGCGTATTCGGCGTGATCGCCGCATGCACCGCTTCGATATCGCCGGTGTCGACGGTCGCTGCGGTCACGCCGCGCTGCGGCAGGAATTCCGCGGCGAGTATGCGTAACCCGGTATAGCAATCCTGCGGGAACAATACGTGCGATCCGCTCGGCAGGCTGTCGAGCAACGCCGTCATCGCGGCCATCCCTGAGGCGAAGGCGAGCGCGCCGGCACCGCCTTCCAGAGCTGTCAGCGCGGATTCGAAGCGCTCCTGGGTCGGATTGCCTTCGCGTACATACTCAAAGCCGGCAATGCGTTCCCCGGCCGGGCCATGCTGGTATGTGGTCGCCAGGTGGATCGGCGGTGCCATTGCCCCGGTCGCGGCATCGGGTTCGGCTCCGGCATGCACGAACAAGGTTTCAGGACGCATCGCGCGCCTCCTTGAATGCGCCACGCGCGGCCTCGAGCGTGGCGGCGATGTCCGGCTCGCTGTGCGCGGTGGACATGAACCCGGCCTCGAAAGCGGACGGGGCGAGATAAACGCCGCGCTTGAGCATGGCATGGAAGAAACGGTTGAACATTGCTACGTCGCAGCGCGTGGCTTGTGTGTAGGTTTCCACTTTCTCGGATGTGAAGAACACGCCGAACATGCCGCAGACGCGATTGACGCTGAACGGCACACTGGCTTCTAGCGCAAGCGCGAGCAAACCGTCGGCCAGCAGGTGAGTCTTGCGTTCGAGTTCGGCGTAAAAGCCGGGCGCCTGGATCAGTTGCAGCATCGCCAGCCCTGCCGCCATCGCGACCGGATTGCCCGACAGCGTGCCGGCCTGGTAGATCGGCCCGCTTGGGGCAACTTTTTCCATGATCTCGCGCCGGCCGCCGTAAGCGCCGACCGGCATGCCGCCGCCGATCACTTTGCCGAACGTGCTCAAATCCGGCTTGATTCCATAAAGCTGCTGCGCGCCGCCGAGCGCGACGCGAAAGCCTGTCATTACCTCATCGAAAATCAGCAGTGCGCCGTATTGCGTGCACAATTCGCGCAGACCCTGAAGATAACCCGCGCGCGGTGGAATGCAATTCATGTTGCCGGCGACGGGCTCGATGATCACGCACGCGATCTCGCCGCCGGCGCGCGCGAACAGTTCCTGTGCCGCCTCGAGATCGTTGTAGGGCAGGGTCAGCGTTAGGTCGGCGAGTGCCTTGGGTACGCCTGGCGAGGTCGGCACGCCAAAGGTCAGCGCGCCCGAGCCGGCTTTGACCAGGAACGCGTCGCCGTGCCCGTGATAGCAGCCTTCGAACTTGACGACGTTATCGCGACCGGTGAAGCCGCGCGCGACGCGAATAGCCGACATTGTCGCCTCGGTGCCGGAGTTGACCATGCGCAGCATTTGCATTGACGGCACGAGACGCGCGATCGTCTCCGCCATCGTCACTTCTGCAGGGCAGGGCGTGCCGAACGACAGTCCCGCACGCGCCGCCTCGGTGACCGCATCGCGCACGCGCGGATGGTTGTGGCCGGCGATCATCGGCCCCCACGAGCCGACGTAGTCGATATAGCGCCGGCCTTCAGCATCCCAAAGATAGGCGCCGTCAGCGCGTTCGGTGAAGAACGGCTCGCCGCCAACCGATTTGAAGGCGCGCACGGGCGAATTGACGCCGCCGGGCATCAGCTCGAGTGCGCGCCGGAACAGTTCGTGATTCGTGGACATGTATACTTTTTTTAGTCGTGGAAAAGATTAGCGTAGCGGCGCGCGGCGGCTTCCGGATTGGCGTCGCCGAATACGCCGGAAATCGCCGCGACGAAATCCGCGCCGGCCTCGATCAACGGCCGCGCATTGTCGGGGGTTATGCCGCCGATCGCCACCAGCGGTTTCCCTAGCGCGGCCGCGGCATCGAGCAGACCGGACGCGGCGCGCCGAGCTTGCGGTTTGGTCGGTGATACAAAAAACGCGCCGAACGCCAGGTAGTCCGCGCCGGCGGCGGCAAGTTCACGCGCGCGCTCGAGCGAGTCGTAGCAGGAAACGCCGATGATCGCGCCGTTGCCCAGGCGCGCGCGCGCGCGGGCGAGATCGCCGTCGTGTTCGCCCAAGTGCACCCCTGCAGCGCCGATGACGGCAGCAAGCTCGACATCGTCATTGATGATCAGCGGCGCGCCGTAGCGCGCACACAATGCGGCGAGCGCGGCCGCTTCGGAGCGTCGACGCTCCATGTCTGCGCTCTTGTCGCGATATTGAAGAACCGCCGCACCGCCGCGCAAGGCGGCCTCGCAGGCCGTGAGCAGGTCGACACGTGGTCCGTCCGTGATAGCGTAGAGTCCGCGCGCTGGGAACGAAGGATGCATGCACGATAGTGTAAAGGTAGAATGCGCGGCTTCCGATTCAGCCCCGATTGCAATGAGCGACTCTGCTTCCGCCGCCGTCGAAGTCCCGTACCGCACGTTCATGTGCGTCGTGTGCGGCTTTGTCTACAACGAGGCCGAAGGCTGGCCCGCGGACGGCATCGCGCCGGGGACGCGCTGGGAAGACGTACCGGAAACCTGGACCTGCCCCGATTGTGGAGTTACGAAGTCCGACTTCGAGATGATGCAGGTCAGTTGAGTCGCGGTAATTCGCCGCTGATCTCCGCCAGCTGCAGGCTGATCGTGTCGGCGTCTTCGGCTTGTGGCATGAGCGCCAGATAACGGCGCAGGTCTTCGCGCGCCGCGCGCACGTGCCCCAGTTCGAAATAACAACGGCCGCGATCGCGGTATTCCGTCGGCTGATGCGTGTCCAGTGTCAGCAAACGTTCGCAGCACCGCAGTGCCTTGTCCCACTGTTCGCGTTCCACGTAAACGCCCTTCAGGTTGCGCAGCATGCGCGTGAGGATGGCGCGATGGCTGGCCGGTTCGAGCATGCGCGCCAGGCGCGTGTCGTCGATGTCGTGGGTGTCGGTATGCGCGCGTGCGCGCTGGCGCAATTCCGCGGCGTCGAGCGAACGGCCTTTCTGGTACGGATCGAGCACGACGATGCCTTCCTCGAGCGGCAGGCGCACGAGGAAGTGCCCGGGAAACGAGATGCCTTGCAATGGCACGCCCAGGCGCTGGGCCAGTTCGATCTGCACGACCGCGAGCGAGATCGGATTGCCGAGGCGGCGGTCGAGCACGTCGTTGAGATAGCTGTTGCGCGGGTCGTAGTAGTTCTTGTCGTCGCCGCTGAAACCGAGTTCGTCGAACAGAAAGCTGTTGATGCTGCGCAGTTGCGCGGCTTCGGAATCGGCGGTGCGCAGGAGTTTGCCCAGGCTCTGCGTGTAGGTTTGCAGACGGGATTCGTAGGCGGCGGAGTCGAGTTCTGGGTACTCATCTTTGGCGATGAGCAGGGCGGTGGCGAACAGGGGGATGTCGGCGTCGTTAGCGTTGCGCAAAACGGCCCAAGGATTCTGCATCACCGTCCTCCGGCAGCGGTTACCCGCGTTGCCACGATATTACGCGAAGCTCGGATTTGCGCAAGACCCGGCGCGATGCCCGCAAATGGCCCTGTTGCTGTCATCTGGATTGCATAAGGGTTTGCTGGAATGAACCTCCCAGAAACCGTTTCCAAACTGCAATGAAGCAATTCGTTCCGCTGACCGATGAGATGCTGTATGGCCTTTTCGGGCCACCCGCGCCGCTCGTGCCGTATCGTTGCGGTCTGCCTTGCCAACGTGAGCTGAGCGAGGAACCCAAGCCGCCGGTTCGCGCACGTGAGGAATCAGCACCTAGCGTGTTACTTTCAGCGCATCTCCCGGCTTGACGCCAAGCTTATCCACGGTGCCGGCATTGAGTTCGAGCACGTACTGCGCCGGGCCTTCGGAAGGATAGACGACGCACGGCTCACTGCGACATGGCGGTACGCGCTGCTGCACGCTGACCAATTTGTAATTCTGGTCGAAGAACAGGATATCGAGCGGCATGCGGCAGTTCTTCATCCAGAAGGTGCGCACGCTCGAATCATCGAACAGGAACAGCATGCCGTGATCCGCCGGCATGCTGTCGCGGAACATCAGGCCGCGTTCGCGCGTGGCGTCGTTGTCGGCAATCTCGATCTCGAACCGTTGGCCTTTCAATTCCGCACTCGGGCCGGTTGCGCGTGCCGTGCAGGCCGCAAGGACCGCACAGACTAACGCGGCGCCGATCAGCGGCGAAATACGATTGCCCATGAATGCTCCGAAATCAGCGGTTGGCGCGATCGAGCGCTTCGATCAGCGCGGTCAGCGCGGCAAAATTCTGCGGATCCATATCGTAGAACTCGATGCCGAGGCGGCTTGGATCCACCCAGACGAGCAGAGTGTCGCCGTGGAACGGCGGCTGACCGTCGAACTCCAGTGTGAGGTCATGGCGTGAACCCGCTTGCAACTGGACGCCGCCGCTGTGTTCCAGCAGCACTCCATTGAGCGACAGATCCAGAATGCGGCCTTGGACGTCACTACCGCTCGCGGTCTGCAGCCGATACCTTCCGGCCGTGTTGAAACGAGGTTCCTGTCTGCGATCTTCGTATAGTTCGCCCATGACCCTGCGACGCGTGCAAATGCCCGATTTCACGATGCTATCACAGGGGTTCAGTCGCATTGCCGCGATCGTGGCAATGCGACGATACCGAGAGTAGGAATTTTTGTTTGTTGGACGGAAGTATGTACTTAGCGAAAACCCCTTGATCTGAAGCGGTTTCCGATGCGTCGGAAAGCGAACTTACGGGAAGGCGCTGAAAACTGCGCGAAAACCTTAACAAATGGCGTCAGGGCGCCAGTCTCGCGCCCGGTGAGACGACCTAGGTTAACGGGCGGATGAATTTCATTACCGAGAGGTATTGCTTAACGGGATTAAACCCATATACTTGACACAGAGACGCTTTAGCAGTAGTGGCGCTCGCAACGGCAACGGAGTGGGACAACAAAAATCGTATAAGCTGTGCGGCCGCCTTGAGCGGCTTTTCTCGTCTCTAATAGAAAGCAGATAGTTAGGAGTATTAATATGGCCACCACAAACATGAAGCAAGCCCAAGAGCTTCTCTTCGGGAATGATGGCCTTGCCGTGCGCAATTTTAAGCTGTTCCCCGGCTCTGCGCGCGATGTGACGCCAGAAGAAATAGCCGAAGAGATTAATGCTTCGATTCACAGAATCGAAAGCGGTCAGGCCCAGCAGCAAGAGTTCTGAGGGACTCGTGCGTCCGAGAGGGGACAAGGATGTCATATGCAAAGCTGTACGAGCATTGCCAAGCTCAAAGAATCCCAGTCGGGCGAAAAGTAGTAGCAGATTTTCTCTTTGATGTCCTTCAGTTGCCCAGAGCCCGCTTGTGGGCAGATGGGCTCAATACCCAGCGGGTGCGTGGGTATTACCTTTCAGGAAAGAACACAAACCACCGTTTTATACAACAAAACGGTGGTTTGCCTGTTGTTGTGTTTGCGCGCGACTTAGATGATAGCTGGGCCAGATTCGTCATCGTCAAAGAGCTAATGCATCTATTCGATGACCCGCTGCATTCCCTCGGCTCACCGCCGGAATTCGATGCTCTGTTGACTGAATTTACAAGCGGATTGCCTCATCGCTCAGCGGCGATGGAGTCCGAGATCAATTCATTTTGGATGGCATTAGGCTGTCTGTGCCCAGAGGGTATGCGGCAGGAAATGCAGCAGGCACGAGGGGTTACGCTGTCGGATGCGGATATTGCTGCACAGCTATTAATTCCGACTCAATATGTGCCGAATCTCTTCACTCCGAACTTCAAAAACATCATCTCTGAACTAATCGCTTGAACGCCGTGGTCGGCGTATAATCAAAAATGCCTGCGGCGGGACTCGAACCCGCAATCCTGCCCGGAGCCGGCTTCCAAAGCCGGTGCGTTTACCAGTTTCGCCACGCAGGCCAGCAACAAGTAGCGGCGTATCACCACGGCCCGGAAGCTCTGAACAGCTTGCCGGGCCTTTTCATTTGCCCCCGCGCTCGGTGACGCGGCCGCCATTCGCTTGGCGAAGTCCGGGGGCCTAGACTCTTCTCATAACGGCAACTCCATCGAAGATGCCTCAAGTCTGCGCGCCGATTTTTGTCTTGTCAAGGATTATCAGAACTGAAGAGAACTAATAATCCTTGCACAGTCTCCAAGTGGGTGGTATGTTCTGCCATGCCAAATTCTTGGAGATCGTCATGGCAGAGAAAACCGAATCGGCAAAAGGCGAAGCATCTTCTGGTCGTGGGCAGTCTTATCCGTTCATTGATCTTCAAGAAGCCGTGCAGCGCGCGCGCAAATTTTACGAGGAAGAGGGTAAGGCTCCTGCCGCAGTAGCAGCGGCGGTTAGGCATTGGGGTTATTCTGACAAGAGCAGCGGCGGTCGTCAGACCGTAGCAACGTTGCTGCAGTTTGGCCTTTTCAAGTCAGACGGCTATGCAGAGCAGCGCCGCGTATCACTTAGCAAATTGGCTTTGGATATTTTACTGCTTGAGTCCGGTTCCAAAGAGCAAACGGACGCCCTGAAAACCGCCGCGCAAACGCCCAAGATATATGCGCAGATTCTTAGCCATTATGCGACCACCGGCCTTCCCTCTGACGGCAGCCTAAAGCACTATTTACTGACCGAACTTGACGTGTCTACCGCTGGGGTTGACCTAGTAATTAGGAATTTTCGGGCTACATATCGATATGCAAATCTATGCAGTTCTGATAAGATTCAGGCTGGAACTGCCTCCGCTGTCCAAAATGTGCGGAACGCCGGGAAGGAACCCGAGGTCGGCGACCTTGTGCAGTGGGAATCTGGCGGCGTGCTTCAGTTTTCGGAGCCGCGTCGGGTTCGTGCCGTGCAAGAACACGAAGGGTCAAAATGGGTCTTCGTTGATGGCAGCGAAACGGGCGTGCCAATTGCGGAGGTCAAAGTGGAGCAGGTAGCGGCAACACCAGTAGGTCAAATGGCGAAATCGCCGCCGACTCTTACGGAAACCAAAGTCGCCAGCGAGCGCGAATGGTTGCGCGGTCCGCTTTCCAAGGAATCCAGCTATCGCCTGATCGTAACCGGCGATCTTGGTGCAAAAGAAATAGGGAAGCTCATCAAGCTTCTGGAGGCGCAGAAGGAAGTATTGGACGATTCCGACTAATTTTGTACTTGACGAAACATTTTTCGTCAAGTAAAATGTTCTCCAAGGTCGGAGAACGTCATGTCCAAGGTTCAGAACCGCAGCACCAAGAACGATCCAGTCCTGATGGCTATTCCAGCCGCTTGCAGCGACGAACGTGCAGCGGTCGAGTTCATGGAAAAGCAGCGTTGGGGCGATCATCCGGGCTGCCCACGCTGCGGCGACATGGACGTGTATCAGATGAAGGACAGCACGACCGGCGAGCGTCAGGCGAATTTCCGCTGGCGCTGCAAGGGCTGCAAACAGCAGTTCACTGTCCGCATTGGCACCGTGTTCGAGGACTCGCGCATTGAACTGCGCCACTGGTGCTATGCATTCTGGCGCGCCGCCACGTCGAAGAAAGGCGTTGCGGCGTTGGAACTGCACCGCCAGACCGGACTCAGCTACAAGTCTTGCCTATTCATGCTTCAGCGCATCCGCTTTGCCATGGACGGTTCAATGCCCGGCCCACTAAGTGGCAAGATTGAGGCGGACGAAACCTACGTCGGCGGCAAGCCGCGTTACAAGCTCTCAAGCAAGGCCGAGCGGGAAGAGTTCATGGCAAAGAAGCCAGCGGTTCTGGCGATTCTTGAGCGCGGCGGTCGCGTGCGCACTGGCATAGTGGCCGACGTGACGGCTAAGACCTTGCGCGATGCGATCCGCGAGAACGTGAACCCACCAGCGTCCACGCTGTACACCGATGAGCTTTGGTCGTATCGCAAGGTTGGAAAGGAATTCGCGGGCGGCCATCACACGACAAAGCACAGCGCGCGCGAGTACGCTCGCGGCGACGCGCACAGTAATACGGTCGAAGGCTTCTTTTCCATCGTGAAGCGCGGTCTGAATGGCATCTACCACGCGGTCAGCAAAGAACACTTGCACCGCTACCTGTGCGAGTTCGAGTTCCGGTATAACCATCGCCATATGGATGATGGCGACCGCACGCGTGCGGCCATCCTCGCATCCGAAGGCAAGCGGCTAACCTATGAAGAAAGCAAAGCCAGCGAAGAAGCGTACGGGACCGAAGCCTGAGCGCGTCAAGATTGACGTGCCTTGGGAACAAGCGGTCAAGGATGCCTTAGTAAAGGCGCGCCCGAGCACGGGCTGGCCTTCTGAGCATAAGAAGAAAAGATAGCCACTTGCGTTGCAACGCGCGGAGTAGCAATCTGTAAGTCCACCAAGCCGCTACGCGGCGTTATGGGCCAGCCAGGGTTGGGCACGTCGGCTACGAACTGATGTGGGAGGGTTCGACTCCCTCTTGGTATTCTCGACACGAAGCCCGCTGATCGCGGGCTTCGTCGTCTCTAGGGCTTCTTCAGCCTGTTGTACGGCGCTTGATTCGTTGGCTTGAGCGATATTTTTTCGGCGCTGGCCTTGCTCGCTACTGCCGCAGGAGTTCTGCCTGTCTTGAGTCCAATAACGCGGGTCGGAGTGTTGCCCTTGGCTAAAGTCTTGAGCTGCTGAACATCCGCTGGCGTCCACGGCTTACCAGATTTCGGAGGAACCTTTGCCATGATCGCGTCTCCGTAACGAGCGCCGGCATTTGGCGCGACCCAGAAGATACGCTATCGGTCGCCTTTGTCACCTGTCAAAAATGACGTGCGCCCGTGCCATATCGGCCGCTCAGCCGTCAAGCGAAAAATGTTTCGCTAAGTACATACTTCCGTTGTTGGAGGTGTTGACGGACTTAGGAGTGAATGTATAATGTGCGGCTCCCTCGGGCGAAAGGCTCTTGGGGTGCCGAGCGTTGATTCGGTGAGCAAATGATCTTTGACAGTGTGCGCAGGTGACTTGTGT
>Ga0163163_10004440_pt1 | contig 11964 bp, 6 predicted proteins | sample S65metaG_FD_119766 | JGI IMG/M metagenome (GOLD analysis project Ga0163163, IMG submission 119766) | Switchgrass rhizosphere microbial communities from Kellogg Biological Station, Michigan, USA - S6-5 metaG | ecosystem: Host-associated > Plants > Roots > Rhizosphere > Soil | place: USA: Michigan... | reverse complement strand
CTCGCCTGTTGCCAGGCGCTGCTGCTCACGAACGGCGCCGGGCTCATCACCATGAACGGGCTCGTCGGCTACACGCTCGCCGACACCAAAGCGCTGGCGACGCTCGGCGTCACGATGTATGTGCTGGGATCGGCGGTGACGACGATGCCCGCGTCGCTGCTGATGGCGCGGATCGGAAGACGCAGGGGGTTCATGGCGGGTGCCATCATCAACGTCGGCGGATGCGCGCTGGCGGCGCTCGCGATCAGTCGTCACAGCTTCGTGTTGTACTGCGCGGCTACGGCCGTGATCGGCGTTTACAACGCGATCGGCCTTCAGTATCGCTTCGCCGCCGCGGAGGTCGCGGCACCCGCCGACAAGCCGAAAGCGATCTCGCTCGTGCTCGCCGGGGGAGTCGTCGGTGGATTCGTCGGTCCCGAATCGGTACGTCGGGCGGTCGGCCTCTTCGATACTCCGTTTCTCGGCGGTTTCGTGGCGCTCGCCTGCTACGCGCTGGTGGCACTGGTCGTGCAGTCGCTCGTTCACGTTCCTCCCCCGACGCTGGAGGAGCGCTCGGGGCAGGGCCGGCCGCTTTCGATGATCATTCGTCAGCCGGTGTTCATCGTCGCCGTGCTCGCCGGCGCCGTGGGATATGGACTCATGAATCTGCTGATGACGGCGACCCCCATTGCGATGGACATTTGCCAGCATCCATTCGGGGCCGTGGCGATCGTCATCGAGTGGCACGTGGTCGGCATGTACGCGCCCGGCTTTTTCACCGGGTCGCTGATACGCCGCTTCGGGGTGCTCAACGTGATACTGGCCGGCGTCGGCCTCGTCGCGGTGTGCGCGACAGTGGCGCTGCAGGGGACCACGGTCACCCACTTCCTCGTGGCGCTCGCGCTCCTCGGCGTCGGCTGGAACTTCATGTACACGGGCGGCACGACGCTGCTGACGGAGGCCTATTCCCCTGCGGAAAAGGCGCGGGTGCAGGGCACGAACGACTTCATCGTGTTTGCGACAATGGGCGTTTCGTCGCTCGCTTCCGGCGCAATGGTTTCCGCTGCAGGATGGGAGGCGATGAACCGCGCGGTGCTGCCCGTGCTGGGCGTGATCGCGGCGGCGGTTCTGTGGTTCGCATGGCGTCGGCGAACGTTGCGCCCCGCGCCGGCAGGCTGACGCCGACGCTCGAACGGGACGTCGAATCGCCGCGTGATCGCCGCGGGCCTGTTAGCCGCGCAGTTGGCCCGTGCCGAGCACGACCCACTTGCGGCTGGTCAGGCCTTCCAGCCCGACCGGGCCGCGCGCATGCAGCTTGTTGGTCGAGATGCCGATTTCGGCCCCGAGCCCGTATTCGAATCCGTCCGCGAGCCGCGTCGAGGCGTTGATCATCACCGAGCTCGAGTCCACCTCGCGCAGGAAGCGCATCGCGTTGGCGTGATTTCCCGTGACGATCGCATCGGTGTGCTGCGAGCCATAGCGGGCGATGTGCGCGATGGCGTCGTCGAGCGTATCGACGATGCGAACCGCAAGCACCGGCGCAAGGTACTCCGCGTACCAGTCGTCCTCGGTGGCTCTCAGCATCGCTGGAACGATGGCCCGCGAGCGGTCGCAGCCGCGCAGCTCGACGCCCTTGTCGCGATACACATCGGCGAGTGGCGGCAACGTGCGGGAAGCGATGGCGGCGTGGACGAGCAGCGTCTCCATCGTGTTGCAGGTCGAATACCGCTGGGTCTTTGCGTTGTCGGCGATCGCGATCGCCATCGCGGGATCGGCATCGGCGTCGATGTACACGTGGCACACGCCGTCCAGGTGCTTGATGACGGGCACCTTCGCTTCTCGCGCGATGCGCTCGATCAGCCCCTTGCCGCCGCGCGGCACGATCACGTCGACGTGGCTGTCGTCGGTGATGAGATGCCCTACTGCGGCCCGGTCGGTCGTCGCCACGATCTGCACTGCGTTCTGCGGCAGGCCGGCGGCGCGCAGACCGCGATGCACGCACGCGGCGATGGCCTGATTGCTGCGAATCGCCTCGGAACCGCCGCGCAGGATCGTCGCATTGCCAGCCTTGAGGCAAAGGCCGGCGGCATCCGCCGTAACGTTCGGCCGCGACTCGTAGATGATGCCGACGACACCGAGCGGCACGCGCATCCACCCCACCTGGATGCCCGAGGGACGGTACTTGAGGTCGGTCATCTCGCCGACGGGATCCGGCAGCGCGGCGATCGCTTCAAGACCCGCCGCGATCGACTCGATCGCGCGCGGGTCGAGCGCAAGGCGGTCGACGAATGCGCTGTCGTGTCCGTCGTTTCGCGCCGCGGCGACGTCTTCGGCATTTGCGGCCATCAAGGCGGCGGCGTCGTCGCGAACGGCCTTTGCCATCGCCCGCAGCGCGGAGTTCTTGGCGCCGGTGCTCGCGCGCGCCACGTCGCGCGCCGCGGCGCGCGCCGCCTCGCCGACACCCTGCATGTAGGCGCCGACGTCCGCGAAAGTGCCAAGACCGGGGACGGCCAGATTGCTCATCGCTCGATTGTAGCGCGATCGTTATCGCGCGGCCGCCCGCCTGCTCGCAGCGGAAAGCGAGGCGGAAACGCGGGCCGAGCGACGGAACTAACCGAGCGGCTTGATCGTTCGCACGCCGGCGTCGCTGCCGAGCAGGATGACATCAGCGCCCCGCGCCGCGAAAAGTCCGACGGTTACGACACCGACGATCGCGCGGATCTTCGCTTCCGTTTCAACGGGATTCAGGATCGAGAGTCCGTGCACGTCGAGGATCACGTTGCCGTTGTCGGTGCTGAATCCCATCCTCAGCGCGGGCTGGCCGCCGAGCAGCACGAGCTGCCGCGCCACGTAGCTTCGCGCCATCGGTATCACTTCGACGGGCAAGGGAAACTTGCCGAGGACGCCGACGAGCTTCGACTGGTCGGCGATGCAGACGAACTTTCGCGCGACAGCCGCCACGATCTTTTCGCGCGTCAGCGCGCCGCCGCCACCCTTGATCATGGCGCCCCGCTCGGTCACTTCGTCGGCGCCGTCCACGTAGACGGGAATGTCGTCCACACTGTTGAGATCCTCGACGTAGATGCCGTGCCCATGCAACCGCTCGGCCGTCTTGACCGAGCTCGCCACGGCACCCTTGATCCGATGCTTGATCTTCGCGAGCTCGTCGATGAAGAAGTTGGCGGTCGACCCGGTGCCGACGCCCACCACCGCATCGTCGGTGACGTACCTGAGCGCCTCGCGGGCGACCGCCTGCTTCTGTACGTCCTGCGTCATCTCGATCCCCGTAGGTTCGTCAATTCCTGGTCGGCGACCCGGTGGCCGTGTCGCCTGCCCCCGGGCGGGGCATCATGGCGCATGCCCGTCGGAAAACCTGACAACCGATAGGTGGCATTGTGGAGCGTCCCGCCGGCGAGCGGTCCCTCGTCGAGGTACGGTCCGAGGGCGTGATCACCACGATCGATTGGACGCTTGCAGGGCGTCTTCTGCGCCTGAAGGATGCCCATCGCGGAGGGGGCCCCCTGGCTCGGGCGCGCCTGGCTCCGCGAACCGCTGGGCGCATTGTCGAAAAACCTTACAGCCGGAAAGGGCCATATTTGGACAATTCTCTTCAAGTGATTGTAATTGCTAACAAATGTTCACGTGGCCCGCATATTGCTCAATGGCACCGTGTCAGTCGCACCAACAACAAAATTCGGGGATACCCATGAACTCTCGAGGCATGATAACCAAGTTGGCCCTCGCGGCGGCGATCTCCGCTGCTGCGAGCAGCGCTTCGGCGGCGACGCTCCTGTCGTTCGGCGTCAGCGGTCTTGGCAGCTACACCGTCAATACGGGCAATATCACGGCTGGGACCACGACCAAGACCCTGGCGCCCATACAGCTGATCAGCGGCACCACGACGCCCGCGTCGTTTGCGCTTGCCGGACTCGTTACCGGTAACGCGGCGACGTTCAGCACGCTCACGTTCAATACGACGGTGGGGCCTGACGTATTCACGCTGATCGCCGGCCTCCTGACGTTCACGTTCACGAATGTCACCAACGTGAGCATCGTCCCGACCGGCGCGAATTCGAACGGCAGCATCTCGCAACAGTTCAACGGCTCGGTGACCGGGGATTTGAGCCCGGGCACATCTTTCCTCGGCCAGACCGCCTCTATCTCCGAGACGTGCACACAGACGGGCCTCGGCGCGGCGATTACCTGTTCCGACTCCGTGCTTACCCCCGGCCTGCCGTTCCAGGTTCCGGAACCGACATCGCTGGCACTCCTCGGCGCTGGCCTCGCTGGATTGGGCGCGCTTCGCCGCCGTCGTCAGAACTCGAACTGAACACCGCGCCGTTCCACGGCGCAAAAAAGGGGGAGATGGGCGCTTGTCGCAACGAAACTCGGCGTACCGGGTTTTGTTGCGACAGCGTTTGCAGGCATCGGCGGTTGCGTAGCACGATTGGATGGACAAGCGTCGACGCGGCATGCAACTCGCCCGTCGGCGCTTTTCGTTTTTCATGCCCGGTTGGTCGAAGCCTTGCTCAAAGTCCTTGCCTCAGTTTCGCCACCGCCTCCTGATCCGCATATTTGTCGCCAAGCTTCTCGAGAACGAGGAGCTGTTTTTTGGCGGACTCCTTCTGCCCATCCTTGATCAGCGCGCGTGCATAATTGAGACGAAGGGTGGTGTTGTCCGGCGCAAGCGCGACCGCCCGCTGCTGCAACTCGACGGCTCGCTTCAGCTCTCCCTTTTCGAGCAGCAGATCGCCCAACGTGTCGAGAATCGCGGCGGTGTCCGGTGCGAGCTCGTTCGCTTTTTCGGCATACTCGAGCGCCTTGGGATCCTTCAGCTGGCGCAAAGCCGATGCCAGGTTGTTGAGCGCCACGACGTCGTTCGGATATTTCTGCAGCATTTCCTTGTAAAGGCTCGCGGCGCCCCGGTAGTCCTTCCTTTCCAGCGCTGATTCCGCCCGGTATCCGCTGAACACTCGGTCCTCCGGATGCTCCTTGAGCCAGGAGGCGGCGAACTGATCCGCTTCGGCATAGCTGCCGCCTGCGCGGAGTACCGCCGTGAGCCTGACCGCAAGATCGGACGAGCCGATCAGTTTCAATCCGTTGCGATAGCTCGCTGCGGCATCGCCCCAGGCCTTTTTCCGGGTGTAGATGTCACCCTCCAGGATGTACCCGGCCGATTCCTTCGGTTGCCGCTTCTGCACGTTGCGCGCGATGGCGATGGCGGCCGGCGCGGCGTCGGAATCCAGCTCCAGCGCGACCAGCCTGCGCTGCGCTTCGTACAGATCCGGTGAAAGGCTCAGGGCCTTTTGCAAGCTTTCCCGGGCGCCGTTGTTGTCCTTCGCCAGCACCTGCAGGTCCGCGATGCGGATGAACGGCATCGGCGATTCGGGCAACAGTTGCGACAGCCGTAGATACGTCGCGATTGCGCCATGGGGATTGCCCGCTACTTGCTGCACCCGCGCCAGCGTGTCCATGAACTCCGGGCGGCCGGGGAAAGCCGCAACTGCATCCTGGGCCGCAGTCACGGCCTTCGTCGGCTCGCCTGCCGTCAAGTAATGCGCAATCATGGCGAGCCGCGGCTCCGGATCGGTCGGCGCGGCTGCGACGGCTTTCGCTATCAAGGAGGCGACCTCCTCGGGCGTCCCCCCCGTCTTCGCGCGCAACGCGGCAAGCGCGAGCATCGCGTTCACATTGCTCGGGTCCCTTGCCAGAAGTGCGTCGAAGCGATTTTTCGCCTGGTCCTGATTTCCAGCGGCAAGGTCGAGTCGCGCAAGGTGGACGCTTGCCGGGAAATTGGTTGGGTCGATGGACAACGCGCGCTCGAAACTCGCGCGCGCCCCGGCAAAATCGCTTTTGCCGACCAGAACCTCCCCGCGGAGCGTGTGCGTGAATGCACTGTTGGGCTGCTTCTTTTCGAGCGCGGCGATCGCGCTCAACGCCGCGTCGAATTTCTTCTTCTGTGCCAGCGTCGTGATGAGAGCGAGATTCGCGCGAATGCCGGTATCGGCCGCGGCGACGGCCTCCAATTCGCCGATTCCGCGTTCTTCGTCGCCCATCGCCAGATGGGACAGGGCTACCGCCGTGCGCTTGCCGACGCTGTTGGGATCGAGCGCCGCCGCTTTTTCGAAATTGCGCGCAGCCTTGGCGCTTTCGCCGTTTCGGGCATACAACTCCCCCGCTAACGCCAGCACGTCGGAACCGGCGTCGTCGTCCTCCAGCAAGGGCCGTATGGCCGCGACCGCCTTGGTGAACTGACCCATGCGGACATAGGTGTCGGCCAGTGTCATGCGCGCAGCGGGCTGCTTCGGGAACCGTTGCAGCACCTTGAGAAGCGCGGTTTCGGCCTGCGCGTACGAGCCCAGCTGATTGTTGATGCGGGCCGCGAGGATCGAGCCGGCAACGTCGTCCGGTACGCGTGCGAGTTCCTTCTGGATCGCGTCCCGTGCGGCGACGAGATCCTTTTGCTGGAACGCGAGAAGCGCTTGCAAATACAGGGTTTGCGGGTGTTTTGGCGCAATCTTCTGCAGCCCCTCCAGTTCGCTGGCGGCGGCCGCAAACTTGCCCTGCTGCATGAAGAGCAGCACGAGCGCGGAGTGCGCCGGCAGGTAATCCGGCTTGATCTGCAGCACCTTTCGATAGCTGACATTGGCAAACTCGGTCTGCCCCTGCGCGGACAGGACATCGCCTTTGAGCTGCCATGCGTCGGGCAGGGCGGGCGCCTTCTCCAGGGCAGTCTCGACCATCGCCAGGGCATTTGGCAGATTCCCCTCGATGGCCGTCACGCGGGCCAAGCCTACGAGTGCCGGCGGGTAATCGGGCTTCTGCGCCAAAGCGTAAGCGAAGCGCTCGTGCGCCGCGCTGATGTCGCGCAAGCCGAGGTAAGCCTGACCGAGGACCGACTGCAACTCGGCCCTTGCCTCCGGTCTCAGGAGTCCGGCCGTCGCGAACTCTTCGATCGCCTTTTTGTTGTCACCCCGCGACACCAGCAGGCGCGCCAGCAACGGCGCGATCGGGTCGTATGAATATCCAAGCTCGAGCGCTTTGCGCAACTCCTTTTCGGCCGCGACAGGGTCCCCGCTGTCGATAAGCGCTGTGCCCAGCAGGAACCGCGGTTCGGCCAGGTTCGGATTCTTCTGCAACGCACTTCTGAGCTCGATGATCGCCGTGGGGCGGTCGTTCTTGGCGAGATATTCCTTTGCCGAAGCGACGAGCGCATCCGGCTGCTTGCTGCATCCCGCGATGAACACCGCGGCGATCGCGGCCACTGCAACCGTCGCACCGATCGTCCGCGTCGTTTTTGGGTACATCACGGAATTGGAATACCAATCGGTACCGAGCGCAAGTAGATGCGGCCGCCGGCCCGATCGGGAGCGTCACCGACCAGGTTGCCGGAAAACATTTGCGCCAAATTGTTGTGGTGCGCGGATTGTCCTGCACACAGTGCTGGGTCGTACTACGGCGCGCAACCCGGCGCCACCGGCCAGATGCGGCACACGCGCCCGTGAGGCGTCGATGCAACAGCTTCGAGCTTCGTGTTTCCTTCCCGTGGGGCCGGTGGATTCCGACGGTCGGTTATTTGGCGATCCGGTTCCCCGAAGGACCGGCGAGCAGTCACTTTTTTCGCGGCGGCGGAAGGTCGGTGCAGACGCCCTCGAACGCTTCGGCCGCGAGCCCGACCGACTCGGATAGCGTCGGGTGCGGATGGATCGTGCGCCCGATGTCGACGGCGTCAGCGCCCATCTCGATCGCGAGGGCGATCTCGCTGATCAGATCGCCGGCATGCGTGCCGACAATGCCGCCCCCCACGATGCGATGCGTCGCGTCGTCGAACAGGAGCTTCGTGAATCCCTCGTCGCGTCCGTTGGCGATAGCGCGTCCCGAAGCGGCCCAGGGGAAAAGTCCCTTGCTTACCTTGACGCCCTTGGCCTTTGCCTCCTCCTCGGTGATGCCGACCCACGCAATCTCCGGATCCGTGTAGGCAACCGACGGAATGACGCGCGCATCGAAATACGATTTTTGGCCGGCAGCGGCTTCGGCGGCGACGTGTCCCTCATGCACCGCCTTGTGCGCGAGCATGGGTTGTCCGACGAGGTCGCCGATCGCGTAGATATGCGCGACGTTGGTGCGCATCTGGTTGTCGACGGAGATGAAGCCGCGGTCGGAAACGGCGACGCCGGCTTTCTCGGCCGCAATCTTCTTGCCGTTGGGAGTGCGGCCGACGGAGAGCAGCAACGCGTCGTAGGGCTGCGGCTCTTTCGGCGCGTTCGCGCCCTCGAACGTGACGTACAGGGCGTCCGCCTTGGCCTCGACGCCGGTGGTCTTCGTGCCGAGCATGACGCGGTCGAAGCGCGGCTTGTTCACCTTCTCCCACACTTTGACGAGATCGCGATCCGCGCCGGCCATGAGCCCGTCGAGCATTTCGACGACGTCGAGGCGTGAGCCGAGGGACGAGTACACCGTTCCCATCTCGAGCCCGATGATGCCCCCCCCGACCACGAGCAGCCGCTTCGGAACTTTCGCGAGATCCAAAGCGCCGGTCGAGTCGAAGACGCGTGGATCGTCGGGAATGAACGGCAGCCATACCGATTGCGAGCCGGCGGCGATGATCGCCTGCTCGAAGCGCACAACCGTTTTCTTGCCCGTCTTCGCCTGCCCCGGGCCCTCGGTCAACTCGACCTCGACGTGATGCGGATCGAGGAAGGTGCCGATGCCGCGAACGACCTCGACCTTGCGCGCCTTGGCCATGCCGGCAAGTCCGCCGGTCAGCTTGGCCACGACCTTGTTCTTCCAGCCGCGCAGCGCGTCGAGATCGATCTTCGGCGCGCCGAACGCGATCCCGTGCTCGGCGAGGGTCTTCGTCTCGTCCATGACGGCGGCGATGTGCAGCAGCGCCTTCGACGGAATGCAGCCGACATTGAGGCACACGCCGCCGAGCGTGCTGTAGCGCTCGACCAGAACCGTTTTCATCCCGAGGTCGGCAGCGCGGAATGCCGCGCTGTAGCCACCGGGACCGGCGCCCAGTACGAGCATGCGGCATTCGACGTCGGCTTTGCCGCTGTAAGTCGCAGCGCCCGGGATCGGTCCAGCCCCGACCGCCGCCGGTGCGGCAGCCTTTGCGCCCGATGGTGCGGAGGCAGGCGCGGACGTCGCGGCCTTTGCGGCAGGCTCCGATGCGGCGGGCGCGCTCTTCGCGGCGCCCGCGGCGCCTTCCGCTTCGAGCACCACGATCGCCGAGCCTTCGCTCACCCTGTCGCCCAGCTTCACCCGGACCTCCTTCACAACGCCGGCGGCAGGCGAGGGAACGTCCATCGTCGCCTTGTCCGACTCGAGCGTGACGAGCGAGTCCTCGGCCGCGACCTTGTCGCCGGGCTTGACGAACACTTCGATGATCGGGATGTCCTTGAAGTCGCCGATATCGGGCACTTTGATTTCGAGCACGCTCATGGTTTTACCCCCGCGCTTGCGGCGTTATTGGTTAACAAGCTACCCCGAAGGGCACCGAATGAGCGCCTCGGGACGGCCCTGCGGCGCCAGTTGGTCTGCCCCCTAAGGGGGCGGTATGAGCGCCTTGGGACGGCCCTGCGGCGCTCACAGCATCACCCTGCGCAAATCGGACAAAAGTGTTGCGAGATGCGCGGTGAACCGCGCGGCGACGGCGCCATCGATCACGCGATGATCGTACGAGAGCGAGAGCGGCAGCATGAGCCTCGGCACGAACGCCTTGCCGTCCCACACGGGCTTCATCGCGCTTTTCGACACGCCGAGGATCGCGACTTCCGGGGCATTGATGATCGGCGTGAACGCGGTGCCGCCAATGCCGCCCAGGCTCGAGATGGAGAAGCAGCCGCCCTGCATGTCGGCCGGACCGAGCTTGCCTTCCCTCGCCTTCGCGGAGAGCGCCGACATTTCCGTGGCGATGGCGAGAACCCCCTTCTGATCGACGTTGCGGATCACGGGCACGACGAGGCCGTTCGGCGTGTCCGCCGCGAAGCCGATGTTGAAGTACTGCTTCAGCACGAGATTGTCGCCGTCCGGTGTTGAAACGAGCGAGGCGTTGACGTCGGGAAATTTTTTGAGGACGGCGACGCACGCCTTGATCAGGAACGCGAGCATCGTCACCTTGACGCCGGCTTTCTCGTTCTCCTTGTTGAGTCCGACCCGGAACGCCTCGAGGTCCGTAATGTCGGCCTCGTCGAACTGCGTGACGTGGGGAATCATCACCCAGTTGCGCGCGAGATTCGCGCCGGAGATCTTCTTGATGCGCGACAGCGGCCGCGACTCGACCGGGCCGAACTTCGCGAAGTCGACCGTCGGCCACGGTAGCAGGTTGAGGGAACCGCCGCCGGTAACGGCGCCGGCGGAGGCGTCCGAGGCCCTCCCCGCCATCACGCGCTTCACGAATTGCTGCACGTCCTCCTGCAGGATGCGGTCCTTGGGGCCCGTGCCCTTCACGCGGGAGAGGTCGACACCGAGCTCGCGCGCGAACTTGCGTACCGACGGGGATGCGTGCGCAAGCTTGAACGCCGTATCGTCGACCGGAGGGGCAGCGGCTGCTGCGGCGGCGTTCGGGGTTGGCGGTGGTGCCGGAGCCGCGGGCGACGCGCCGGGTGCCGGCGGGGCCTTTGCCGAAGGTGTGGTGGCGGGCGGAGTCGATGCCGACGTCGAAGCCGATCCTGCCGCGCCCGAGTCCGGGGCGTCACCGCTCGTCTCGACGATCACAATCGGCGAGCCTTCGCTCACCTTGTCGCCGACCTTCACTCTTACTTCTTTCACCGTCCCCGCCGCCGGCGACGGCACGTCCATCGTCGCCTTGTCGGACTCGAGCGTGATGAGCGAGTCCTCGGCCTTCACCGGGTCGCCGGGCTTGACGAAGATCTCGATGATCGGGATGTCCGTGAAATCACCGATATCGGGAACCTTCACTTCAATGGTGCTCAATCGATTACTCCCCGCGCTGCCGCGTGCCGTTCGCCGCTACACCGTCCACGGCGCGCGCTTGGCCGGGTCCAGCCCGTATTTTTTCATCGCCTCGGCCGCTTTCGCCGCGGGCAGCGCGCCCTCGTCGGCGAGCGCCTTCAACGCGGCAACGGTGACATAGTACCGATCGACCTCGAAGAAGTGCCGGAGCTTCCGGCGCGTATCGGAGCGGCCGAATCCGTCGGTGCCGAGCACGACGTAGCGCCGCGGCACGTAGGGGCGAATCTGCTCGGCGAACGAGCGCATGTAGTCGGTCGCCGCGATCACCGGCCCCGTCGTCTCGGCGAGGCAGCGCTCGACGTGCGATGTCTTCGGCTTCGCAACGGGGTTCATGAGGTTCTCGCGGCCGACGGCCATCCCATCCCGCGCAAGCTCGGTGAAGCTCGGACAGGCCCACAGGTCCGCGCCGACGCCCCAATCGGCTTCGAGCAGTGCCGCGGCTTCGATCACTTCGCGGAAGATAGTGCCCGATCCGAGGAGCTGCACGCGCGGTCCCTTCGCCTTCTTCGCCGCCGCCTCGTACAAGTACATCCCCTTGATGATGGAGGGTGCCGCGCCTTCTGGCATCGCCTTCTGGCGATAGTTCTCGTTCATCACCGTGAGGTAGTAGTACACGTCCTGCTGCTCCGCGCACATCCTGCGCAAGCCGTCCTGAATGATCACCGCGAGCTCGTACCCGAATGTCGGATCGTACGAGATGCAGTTGGGAATCGTGGCCGAAATGAGGTGCGAGTGACCATCCTCGTGCTGCAGCCCTTCGCCGTTGAGCGTCGTGCGTCCGGCCGTGCCGCCGAGCAGAAAGCCGCGGCAGCGCATGTCGCCTGCCGCCCAGGCGAGATCGCCGACGCGCTGGAAGCCGAACATCGAATAGAAGATGTAGAACGGGATCATCGGCACGCCGTGCGTCGAGTACGACGTGGCGGCCGCGATCCAGTCGCACATTCCGCCCGCTTCGTTGATGCCTTCCTGCAGGATCTGCCCGTTCTTCGACTCTTTGTAGAACATGAG
>Ga0163163_10004439_pt1 | contig 11966 bp, 7 predicted proteins | sample S65metaG_FD_119766 | JGI IMG/M metagenome (GOLD analysis project Ga0163163, IMG submission 119766) | Switchgrass rhizosphere microbial communities from Kellogg Biological Station, Michigan, USA - S6-5 metaG | ecosystem: Host-associated > Plants > Roots > Rhizosphere > Soil | place: USA: Michigan... | reverse complement strand
CGGCACTTTCGTTTCCGCACCCGCAGCCGAAGTGCGGGTCACCCTCGGCAATCTGACCAGCGCTTCCGGAGCGCAGACGGTGCAGTTCGCCGTGACCATCAATTGATCGCGATTACTTGAGGAGAAGGGACGATGAACGGGAAGACAACGATTGCAGCGCTGGTAATGACGCTGATGACCGCGGGCGCTTATGCCGCCGACAAGGCGTGCGTCGAGCTCAAGACCAGCGGCGAGACCGAGAGCGAAGTCGTCGAGAACGGCCAGAAGGTCAAGCGTCTGGTGCCGGTCGGCAAGGCCGTGCCGGGCGATCAGATCGTCTGGACTATCACCGCGACCAACGTCTGCAAGACGCCGACGGACAACGTCGTGATCGCCAATCCCGTGCCGGAGCACATGACCTACGTCGCCAACTCGGCGATGGGCACGGGCACCGACATCGCCTACTCGCTCGACGGCAAGGAATTCAAGAGCGCAGCCGAGCTGCAGGTGCGCGCTGCCGATGGCACGACGCGCGCCGCGCGAGCTGACGAGTACCGCGTGATCCGCTGGACGTACAAGGCCGCGTTTGCACCGGGCGCAACCGCGTTCGTGCGCTATCGCGCCACCGTCCAGTAACGGTTGAGGAATGGCTGGCGTGCGTCTGGCAAGAGCGCACGACGGCCTCGAAGTTTCCCTTGCCACTGTGTGTATCACTTCTTGGAGATCTGCAAATGACAATCGCAAGGCACGTAAAGCACGTTGGCCTCGCGCTGTTGGCTCTGACTTCGCTTGGCGTGGTGCAGGGGGCGTACGCAAACGGTACGGGTTCCGGCACGACGATCAGTAACCAGGCGACGGTGGACTACAGCGTGGGCGGCGTGAGCCAGGCCCAGATCACGAGCGCGGCAGCGTCGTTCGTGGTCGACACCAAAATCGACTTCACGGTCACCGAAGTCTCGGGAGGCGCTACTCCCACGCATCCGGGCCAGACCAACGTCGTCGCTACGTTCAGCGTCACCAACACCGGTAACTCCACGCAGGGGTGGGTGTTGACGGTCGCGAACGAGACCGGCACGACGCTGTTCACCCACGTCGACGACCTGGACGTCACCAACCTCCGTACTTTCGTCGACAGCAACGGCAACGGCACGTACGACGCGGGCACGGACACGGCGACCAACATCAACTCGCTGACCGCGAGCACGACCACGACCGGCGTCAGCGTGACGGTGTTCGTGCTGGCCGACGTCCCCGCCGGCGCGACCAACAACCAGTACGCCAACGTGCGCCTGACCGCGCGCGCTACGCCGGTCGGCAGCACGACGCCGATCGCACAGACCGCTGGCGCCGACACCGCCGGTGTCGACGTGGTGTGGGCAGATGCGGGTCGCGACAACTCCGAGTCGGCCGCCGATCAGTACGCGGTCAGCGTGGCGCTGACGCTCACCAAGACCGCCGCGTTGATCAGCGATCCGTTCAACCTCACGACCAACCCGAAAGCGATTCCGGGCGCGGTGATGGAGTACACGATCGTCGTGACCAACTCCAGCACGGTGCAGGACGCGACCGCCGTGAGCGTGACCGACAACATTCCGGCCAACACGACCTTCCAGCCCGGCAGCATCCAGCTGAACGGCGGTGGCTTGCCTGACAGCAACTTCCTCGCCGGTCCGCCGGCGCGAGTGGTCGTCAATGCCGGCACGGTCGTGAAGAACAACGGCACGGTCAACGGAACGGCGACGGTCAAGTTCCGAGTGACGATCGACTGATCGATGCTCAGAGTCTCCTCGCAGACTGTGATACACAACGCAGGCGGGACGGTGCATAACCGTCCCGCCTTCGGTGTATCTATGGGCGTGTGTTTTGCACGCCTCGCGGGCGTGCTGCTCGCCGGTCTGCTGTGCGTTGTGCGACCGGCTCTTGCGCAAACTGTGACGCCGGCCGGTACTGCGATCGACAACGCTGCAACCGTCACGTTCGTGGGTGCAGGCGGGACGCCGACCACGATCACCACCAATCGCGTTTCAGCCATCGTGACTCCGCCGCCAACCTTGTCGGCGGTCGCGATCCTGCGCGCGGCAGGTGGCAACGGCACGCCGAGCATGGCGGGCCCGACTCAGTGCAGTGGCTCGAGCGGCATGATGACGTTGCCGGCGCCGGTCCAGGCGAACGGCACAGCGCTCGATCCTTCGCAGCCGATTCCTCTGGCCTCGACAGCGACACTGCATGGCGGCGAGGCTGCGTTCGTGCGCGTGATGGATGCGGATCAGAACCGCGATCAGGCCGCCATCGACTATCTCAACGTGCGACTCAGCACTCCGGGCGGCGATGCGGAGACGTTGCGCATCGCGGAGACTGGCGTGAACACCGGCATCTTCGTCGGCTACATCCAGACGCGTGCGGCTGCAGTCACGGCTGGCAATTGCGTGCTCGAAGTCGAGCGCAATGCCGAGATCGACATTCGTTACGTCGACGCCGTCGACGCGAACGACACCAGCACCGCCAGCGCGCTGGTCGACCCGTACGGTCTGGTCTTCGATTCGCGCACCGGCACACCGATCAACGGCGCGCGCGTGCGACTGATCGATGCCGCTACCGGCATGCCTGCCGCGGTCGTCGGCGACGACGGCGTCAGCAACTACCCGTCGGAAATGCTGACCGGCTCGCCGGTCACGGATGCGGGCGGCACGGTCTACAGCTTGCCGCGCGGCGTGTTTCGCTTCCCCCTGGTCGCGCCGGGCAACTATCGACTGGAAGTCGATCCGCCGGGCGGCCACGCATTCCCGTCGACGTTGAGCATCGCCGACCTGGCGCAAACGCCCGGCGGTCCGTATCGCCTGAGCGCCGGCTCGTTCGGCGCCCCGTTCGCGGCCGACACGCCGCCGGCCGTCGCGATCGACGTGCCGCTCGATGCGGCCGCGACGCAGTTGTTCATCCAGAAGACGACCACGACGACCGTGGCCGCAGTCGGCGATTTCGTTCAGTACGAGCTGCACGTCGAGAACACTTCCAGCAACGGCGGGGTTGCCAGCGTGCAGACGGTCGACCAGCTCCCGCTCGGTGCGCGTTATCGCCCGGGCTCGACGCGTTTCGGCTCGACAGTGGCGCCGGATCCGGCGATCAGCGCGGACGGTCGCACGCTGACGTTCACCAGCGGCGCGCTAAGCGCCGGCCAGCGTCTCGACATCCGCTACGTCGTAGAGATCACGGCCGGTGCGCGCGGCAAACAGCTCGTCAACGCGGCGCACGCGATCGGTCCGGACGGTCTCGCATCGAACTCGGCGCAGGCGACGATTCAGCTGCGCGAAGAGTTGTTCCGCAATCGCGCGATCCTGATGGGTCGCGTCGTCGAAGGCGATTGCGCGACGCCGACGCAGCAGCTCGCGGGCGTCGCTGGCGTGCGCGTATATCTCGAAGACGGCCGCTACTCAGTGACCGACGAAGAGGGCAAATACCACTTCGAAGACGTCGAGCCGGGCACGCACGTCGTGCAGATGGACACCGTAACGGTTCCGCAAACGCATCAACTCGCTGGCTGCAGCGATCACGTGCGCAATGCCGGCCGCGCGTACTCGCAGTTCGCAGACGTTCGCGGTGGCGCTCTCTGGCGCAGTGACTTCGTGCTTGCACGCCGACTCGCGCCGAAGGGTCGCCTCGCGCTGCATCTTGAAACTACTGTCGCCGGCCCGACGCAGCTGCTCCACACCGCGAAGGTGAATGCCGCGCAGCTGCCCGTCACTGCCGCTCGCTTGATGATGATGCTGCCCGAAGGCCTGGAATATCAGCCTGGCAGCGCGCAGCTCGATGGCCAGCCGGTTGCCGATCCGACGATCAACAGCAACGTGCTGACCTTCGCGCTCGGCGACCTGAGCAGCGATCGTGAAGAGAAACTGACGCTGCGGACGCAGTCGACGGCGGGTGCCAGCGGCGCGATTTCCGTCAAGGCGCTCACGATGTTCGATACGCCGTCGGCCGCTGCTCAGCGCACGGCGCCCGTCGAGAACGTGATCCTGCGCGGCGAGATGCTGTTCGAGAGCGCGTCCTATCGCTTCACGCCGCGCTTCGACGTGCTCGACACCGCCATTCAGGCGGCCGATCGCGCGCAGCTCGACAAGATCGCGAATGACTGGCGCGGCGTCAGCCATCTGCGCCTGACCGCGGTCGGTCACTCGGATCAGATGCTGATCGCTGCGCGCAACCGCACGACGTATGCCGACAACTACGCACTGTCGCGGGCGCGCGCCGAAGTCGTTGCGAAGTACCTGGTCGAGCGCCTGAACATCGATCCCTCGCGCGTGACCATCGAAGGTCATGGCTCCGACGAATCGCTGGCGACCGGCCACGATCGCGCGAGTCTCGCGATCAACCGTCGCGTCGAAATCGCGATCGAAGGTCTCCGCGTCGTCGCCGCCGGCGGCCTCACTGTCAAGACCGCGGCCGCGGACGCGCAGGTCGATACCGTCGGAACGCTCGGTGCGCCGGCCGCCGCGACTGCCGCTGCTCCGAAGGTCCACGCCCCTGTGAAACACGAATTCGATGTCGAGCAGCTGCAGCCGGCCACCGCGTGGCTCGCGCCGGCCGAGGACGAGATTCCTGCGATCCCGAGCTTGCGCGTCGTTATCCAGCATCTGCCGACCGAGGCGGTCGAGCTGCAGATCAACGGCGCGGTGGCCAGCCCGCTCAACTTCGACGGCGTCGAGAGCAACCAAGCCAACACCGTCAGCGTGAGTCGCTGGCGCGGCGTCGACTTGCGCGATGGCGCCAACGAGCTGATCGCGATCGTTCGCGATGCCGAAGGCAACGAGCTGCAGCGTTTGACTCGCACCGTGCACTACGCCGGCGGCGCGGTGCGCGCCGAGATCGTGCGCGAGTCTTCGACCCTCGTGGCCGATGGCCGCACGCATCCGGTCATCGCGGTCCGCATGATCGACGCGGCGGGTAAGCCGGCGCGTCCGGGCACGCAGGGCTCGTACCGCGTGCAGGCGCCGTATCGCTCGTGGTTCGAAATCGAATCGATGAACGAGAACAAGCTGGTCGCCGTCGGCGATCGCGAGCCGACGTTCAGCGTCGATGCCGATGGCCTCGCGCGCCTGGAGCTGGAGCCGACGACGCAGGCGGGCACCGCCATCCTGCGCCTGCGCTTCAGCGAGCGCCGCGAGCAGGAAATCCGCGTATGGCTGGAGCCGCAGTCGCGCGACTGGATCCTGGTCGGCATCACCGAAAACACTTCGGCGTATCGCACGATCAGCAACAACATGCAGTCGGCCGCCGATGCCGGCCTGCAAGAGGGTTACTCGAGCGAGGGTCGCGTGGCGTTCTTCGCCAAGGGCGCGATCAAAGGCGAGTACCTGCTGACTGCCGCGTACGACTCCGCGCGCGATCACGAAGAGTCGAAGGACAAGCTGCTGGGCACGATCGAGCCGGATCGCTTCTACACGCTCTATGGCGATGCGACCGAGCAGCGCTTCGAAGCGGCAACTTCGCGCAAGCTGTTCGTGAAGATCGAGCGCCGGCAGTTCGCTGCGCTGTTCGGCGATTTCGAGACGGGCCTGACGTTGACCGAGCTCACGCGCTACAGCCGTACGTTCACGGGTCTCAAGTCCGACTACGCGGGCGAGCACTTCGGCTACAGCGCGTTCGCTGCCGAATCCGAACAGGGCTACGTGAAGGACGAGCTGCAGGGCGACGGCACCTCCGGCCTGTATCGGCTGTCGCGCCGCCCGATCATTCTGAACAGCGACAAGGTCCGCCTCGAGGTGCGCGATCGCTTCCGCAGCGAAGTCGTGCTCGAGTCGCGCCAGCTCTCGCCGTTCATCGACTACAGCATCGACAATCTCAACGGCACGCTGTTCTTCAAGCAACCGGTGCCGAGCCGCAACGAGGATTTCAATCCGGTCTACATCATCGCGGAGTACGAAGTGCTCAATGGCGGCGCGGCGCAGATGACCGCCGGCGGTCGCGCGTCGGTGAAGCTCGCGAACGACAGCGTCGAGATCGGTGCGAGCTATTTGCAGGAAGGTGCTGCAGCGGGCGACAGCCGGATCGCGGGCACGGATCTGCGTTGGCAGGTCGCGCCGGCGACTGAAGTGCGAGCGGAAGTTGCGCGCAGCGAATCGGATGATCCGGCGCGTACGGCGAGTGCCAGTGCGTATCTGACCGAAGTCACGCACGTCAGCGAGCGCCTCGACACGCGTGCCTACGTCCGCGAGCAGGAAGTGGGCTTCGGCGTCGGCCAGCAGGCGGGGAGCGAAGCGGGTACGCGCAAGGTCGGCGTCGATGGCCGCTATCGCTTGACGGAGCGCTTCACGGTCGAGGGCGAGACGTATCGACAGGAAGTGCTCGAGAGCGGCGCGCAACGCGAGTTGCTCAGCGCTCAGCTCCGTCGCGACGCAGATGATTATTCAATCGGCGCCGGCGCGCGGCACGTTGCGGACACAGGCCTGCCCGGCGGCGACACTGAATCCGAGCACGCGTTCGTTAACGGCAGCCTCGATCTGTTCAAGGATCTGATCACGCTGCGTGCGTCGCAGGACTTCGCGCTCGGCGGCAAGAACTCTAGCGTCGACTTCCCGACGCGCTCGGTCGTCGGTCTCGACTATCACTGGCGCCCGAGCACGACTTTCTTTGGCGAGTGGGAGCACGCGGACGGCGATCGCTTCGACGCCGAGACTACGCGTCTCGGCGTGCGCACCGTGCCGTGGGAACGCGCGCAGCTGCAGACGAGCATCAATCAGCGCGCGACCGAGTTCGGTCCGCGCCTGTTCGCGAATACCGGCCTGACGCAGGGCTGGCAGTTGAGCGAGCGTTGGGCGTTCGACTTCGGCGTCGATCAGAGCAAGACGATCGCAGAAGCAGGCCCACAACCTATCCAGCCGTTCAATCCGGCCGTGCCGCTGGCCTCGGGCACGGTCGATGGCGGCGACTTCCTCGCGACGTTCGTCGGTGCGCTCTACCGCAGCGAGCTGTGGACGTTCACGTCGCGCCTGGAAAACCGCCACTCGGACGAAGAGGACCGCCGCATCGTGTCCGGCGGCTTCTATCGCGAACCGGTTGCCGGCCATGCGTTCTCGATGAGCGCGCACTGGTTCGATTCGACGTTCACTAACGGCAGCGACGCGACGGCGGGCGAGATGCAGCTGGGCTGGAGTTATCGGCCGGCGACGAGCGCGTGGATCATCCTCGATCGCCTCGATCTCAAGCACGATGCGCGCAGCGATGCGTCGAGCGACATCGAGTCGGCGCGCGTGATCAACAACCTCAATGCGAACTGGCAGCTCGACCTGCAAACGCAGCTCGGCCTGCAGTTCGGCGGCCGCTATGTGCGCAGCACTTTCGACGGTGAGCGTTACAGCGGCTTGTCGACGCTCTACGGCATCGACGTGCGGCGCGAGCTGACGATGCGCTTCGACGTCGGCCTGCACGGTACGATGCTGAGCTCGCTGGCGTCGGGCGTGAGCGACCAGTCGGTCGGCGTCGACGTCGGCGTGACCGTGGCGCGCAACGTGTGGATCTCGATCGGCTACAACTTCGCGGGCTTCCGCGACGACGACTTCGAGGCGAGCCGCTACACGGCGCAAGGTCCGTTCATCAAGTTCCGCATGAAGGCCGACCAGGACACCTTCCGCGACATGGTGCACATGTACTCAGGCGGGCGCTAACCCGTGCACAACGACACGGCGCCTGTCTGCTCGCGGGCGCCGAAACTCCACAGCGTCGTCACTTCCAGCTGCAGCGTTCCCGTCGTCGTATCGAGCGTGTGGCGCCACGCGATCACATCGACGCGGTCGCAGGTGCTGGAAATTCCAGCGCGCGCGAGCACGCCCATGTGCAATGTGTGAGACAGCGTGGTCGAGGTCGACGAGCCGCTGCTTTCGAGCACTGCATTGCCGAAGTTGTTGTACTTGGTGAACTGCCACAAGTACTCGCTCAGACTGCGCAGCTCCGCGGCTGTCAGAGGCCGAAGATTCAACTTGCCTGCCGGACCCGCCGCCGCACGCAGGTTCGCCGCCGCACGATCGAGATACGCGCACTTGAACACGCGCGCGCGAATGAAGAACGTCGGATCGCCTTGACGCACGCGGCCGAATTCGAAGAAGCGCGGGTCGTCGTTGGTCTCGACCAGGTCCGAATACTGCGGCGAATGTTCCGCGCCGAGCTCCGACCAGCTGAGCGCTTGATTCCAGTCGTCGGTGCACAATTCGTAGAGCGGTTGCGGAGCGACGGCAGCTGCGTCGACGTCTGCATTCTTCAAATGCATCGTCGAGACGTAGTCATGGCCGCTCGGCGCCGGGTCGCTGTAGAAGCCAACGGGCGTACGCGGACCGGTGCCGTAAACGCTCTGCGCGATCTCCAGATCCGATTGCGTGACGGGCCGCGGCGGCGCGCTCGCATTCGGCGTCGGCGCCGTGCTGTCGCCGCCACCGCCGCCGCACGCACTGAGGACCAGGGCTGTCAATGCCGCCAGTCGCCAGCGCAGTTGTGAGTGAGCGTCCACGAGACCCTGAATCCTTCAAGTTGCCTACCTGCTCTATCGTCCTGGCTGAGCAGTGCTTGAGGGATTTGCCGTCAGGGCGTTTAACGTAAGTGCGTCAGGCGTCCGGCGCGAGGAATTCCGGCGAAAGAACGGGCTCCAGAATGCGCCGGCGGCTGTCGAGCGAGAGCGTTTCCCACTGCACTTTGCGCAGAGCTACTGCGCGCAGCTCGGCGTCCGTGGCCATCCGTGGCGCGGTTTCCGACGCAGGTGGCGCGGTCGTGCGCAGGCGGCGCGTACCGCCGGTCTTTAATATGTCTGCGACGGCAGCGAGGACGACATCGTTCTGCGTCAGTGCGCCGTGATTCTCGTTCGCGAACCACGTTGCGGCGTCATCCCACTGAGCTCGCGACAGCGGCACTGTGCCGTCGCCGTCGGCTCGATACTCGTAGCGGAATCCGCCGTCGCACAATCCGACCGAGACGATCGTCTCCTGGCCGACACCCGCGATCACATTGCAACGATCGTTGGCAGGCGGCAGCTTCGCGCGAAATTTGCGTGCACGTGCGAGCAGCTTGGCGTCAGGCGCGAGTTCGTCCGTCGGCCAGTTGTCCGGCTCGAGCAGATCGATCGGCAGCATCTGATAGATGCCGGGCAAAGTGTGATAGACCGCGCGCGCGAGTTGCTCCGCGGTGTGCATGCGATCGAGCGCTGCGATCTTGCGCACCGTCGGGTACACCGCCCGCAATGCCTGCAGTGGCGCGAACGCTCCATCGTTCGGCGCACCGAGCTGAATCAACCGTGCGATGCGTCGCCTGTCGTAAGCGAGAGCGGCGCGCGCCACCAAGCCGCCCATGCTGTGCCCGACGACGAGTGCCCTGCGCTCACCGCTGCGTTCGAGCAAACGTGCGAACGCGCGTGCCAGCTCATCGACATCGCGCCGCCAGTCGAACGGACAGAACAGCGGACGGAAGCCGGCGATTTCCAGCCGCAGTCGCAGCTTCAGATAGCCAGGCAACATCACGCCGACTGCTCGCAGCGAGCGCGATCCCGGCATCGCGAGTTGACTCAGCGAGCCGTTCGCGACGGCAGTCGGATGCAGCCATAGCAGCGAATAGCTTTTCCGCGCGACGAGGCCGAGACGCGACCCCATGATTCCCGGCAGTACGAACACGCGACGACCTCGTGGATTGCGTCGCGTCGCTGCAAGCTTGGCGAGCTGCGCCAGCTCTCGATACTCCAGGTCGCCGAAGTACGCGGCGAGCAGCGCCGCGTGTGCACCGGAGCGCAGCAGCGCAACGATCTGGTCGTCGTGAAGATCACCGATGCTGGGAACGCTCGCTTCGGCCATTACGTGCTCAAGTGGCCATCGACGAATGGATCGTGTCGCACACCGCGCTGATGGCGTCGGTGCGCGCCGTGCTCTTGCGCCACACCGCGCCGACGCTGCGCGACGGGATGGGCCGCACGAATTCTTTGACCGTCAATCCATGACCGGAGCCGAACGGGCCGCGCGTCGCGAGCTCGGGCAGCAGCGTGATGCCGAGACCGGCCGCCACCATCTGGCGCAGCGTTTCCAGGCTCGTGGCGCGATAGTCCTCGCTCTCCTTCACATCGATGCGGCTGCAGACATCCAGCGCTTGATCGCGCAAGCAGTGGCCGTCTTCGAGCAGCAGCAGCGTCTCGCCGGTGAGGTCGTCGATCTTCACGTTGGCGCGCTTGGCGAGCGGACTGTGCGTCGGCACCGCGAGCGTGAAGTTCTCTTCGTACAGCGCTCGCGCTTCCAATCCTTCGAGCGGCACCGGCAACGCGAGAATTCCCAGATCGATATCGCCCGCGCGCAGCTTCTCCAGCAGCGGCTGCGTTTGATACTCGTAAAGCATCAGCTTCAAGCGTGGTAGGTGCTTGCGCAGCCTGCGAGTGATCAGCGGCAGCAGATACGGACCGATCGTAGGGATCAATCCCACTTTGAGTTTTCCCGACAGCGGATCGTGCTCGTTGCGTGCCAGCGAAACGATCTCGTCGCTTTCCTGCACGATGCGGCGCGCCAGCGGCAGAATTTTCGCGCCGGTCTCCGTCAAAGCGACCTTGCGGGGCTGGCGTTCGATCAGCTGCACCCCCAGATAGGTCTCGAGCTTCTTGATCTGCGCCGACAGCGTCGGCTGGCTGACGAACGAGCGCTCGGCCGCCTTGCCGAAGTGACGCGTGTCGGCCAGAGCGACGAAGTAGCGCAGGTCGCGGAGGTTCATGGTTGCGGTGCCAGTCGGGTCGATACGTGCGGCTCAATAGCCAATTCCTATCGATTAGTTTAGGTCAATCGATTGGAAAAATGGAGACCCCGTCCGCACCATACGGGTCATCTGCGACGAAGGAGAGATTTGATGCTGACTGTTGGACAGAAATTCCCCCATTTTTCCCTGACCGGCGTGGTCTCGAACGACCTCGCGCACGCCTTCCAGCCGTTCGACCAGGCGTCGAACCCCGGCAAGTGGAAGATCGTGTTCTTCTGGCCGAAGGATTTCACGTTCGTCTGCCCGACGGAAATTGCGGCTTTCGGCAAGCTCAACCGTGAGTTCGCGGACCGCGACGCGGTGATCTACGGCGTGAGCACCGACTCCGAGTTCGTGCACCTGGCCTGGCGCAAGGACAAGGAAGAGCTGCGCAACCTGCCGTTCGCGATGCTCTCGGACATCAAGCGCGAGCTGACCACGGCGCTCGGCGTGCTCGACCCCGAGGCGGGCGTGGCGCAGCGTGCGACGTTCATCGTCGACCCGCAGGGCGTGATCCGCTTCGCCTACGTCACCGACCTCAATGTCGGGCGTAGCCCGGAAGAAGTGTTGCGCGTGCTGGACGCACTGCAGACCGACGAGCTGTGCCCTTGCAACTGGAAGAAGGGCGAAGAGACGCTGAAGGCAGCGTAGCTGAAGTGTCGGGCTGAAGTCCGACCTACACCGCAGGCCCTGTTGCTTCGCTGTAGGTCTGGCTTTAGCCCGACTCTGTTTCCTTCCTTTTTGGAGACCTCATGACCGTCGAAACCATCCGCGACCAGCTCCCTGACTACGCCCGCGACCTCAAGCTCAACCTCGGCAGCGTGCTTACGCCCCAAGGCGCCCCTGGCCTGAGCGAGAGCCTGATCGCGTCGATCGCGTTGGCGACGGCAATCGCGGCCCGCAATCCGCAGCTCGTCCGCGCGATCGAGACCTGGGCCGAGCCTCATCTCGACGCTGCGCACCTGCAGGCCGCGCGTTCGGCCGCGGCGATCATGGGCATGAACAACATCTACTATCGCTTCCTGCATCTGGTCGAGGACCCCGAGTACCAGACGATGCCGGCGCGCCTGCGCATGAACGTCATCGGCAACCCCGGCATCGACAAGCTCGAGTTCGAGCTGCTATCGCTGGCGGTGTCCGCCGTCAACGGCTGCGGCATGTGCGTGACTGCGCACGAGCGCAAATTGCGCGAAGGCGGCATCAGCCGCGAGGCGATTCAGAGCGCAGTAAGGATTGCATCGGTGATG
>Ga0163163_10004436_pt1 | contig 11967 bp, 8 predicted proteins | sample S65metaG_FD_119766 | JGI IMG/M metagenome (GOLD analysis project Ga0163163, IMG submission 119766) | Switchgrass rhizosphere microbial communities from Kellogg Biological Station, Michigan, USA - S6-5 metaG | ecosystem: Host-associated > Plants > Roots > Rhizosphere > Soil | place: USA: Michigan... | reverse complement strand
TATAAAATCTCTGTCCAATCTCGCGAGAAAGGGGGACCTCAACGAGCGTATGAGCTAAAAATTGAAACGCTCACGTCTATCACTCCGCTGGGGCGACAGGAGAGTGAAGCTCAACTGATGTTGGCAAGAGCAGCGTCCTTGCGTGCCGAATGGACTGAGCAGTCACTCCGCCAGGCGATTGCAAAATACGATAGAGCGGCATTGATATTCAGCGGCATCGGGAATTTGTCGAGCGCCTCAAACGCAACACTCAGATCTGGCGACATTAACTTTCTTTTGGGTGAATACTCTGAGTCCCTGAAGCGTTATCAACTCGCTGCTACTCAAGCAGTCAAGGCTGCTGATAGTTTAACTAAGGCCAAAGCGTTGATTCGAATGGGACGCGTCTATTCCTATATCGGCAATAACGACCTGGCCCAAAAAGTACTTAGTGAAGGGTTAAATCTGCTGAACCCGTGTGAGAGTAATAGTAATCCGCTTATTAGAAATGCTTGCGGGTTGGCCCTCAGTAACCTGGCGGAGGTCCATTATGCAAAGGGAGATTTATTAAAGGCCTCAGAACTATTCGAAAGCGCTCGGGTAATATTGTTTGACGATCGAGATAGCGAGGCGAAGGTTCACCTGTTCAAAGCGTACCTGCATGGAAGCATGGGCGAGCCTCTAAAAGCGAAACCCGAAATCATACAAGCCTTAGATCTATATCGCTCGATAAACAATAAGGGCGGCGAAGGACTCGCCCTTACCGCCCTCGGCCTATACCAGTCTTTAAAAACAGATGACGATGGTGCCATTGATTTACATAAACAAGCCATTGCAATCTTTCAGGCTATCGGAGCTCGACACAGCGAGGGAATCGCGCTAAATGCGTTGGGCCAGGTTCACGAGAAGTTGAAGGAGTACGCGATAGCTTTCGATTATTATGAGAAAGCTCTCAAACTCTTTCAAAATATTGGTGCCCTGGACTTAGTGCCGGTCTCCACCTTCAAGCTAGCCAAAATGCAGCGTTCGATGGGCAACCTCGAAGTATCTCTCACTTACTATAACCAATCTTTGAAGCAGAGCCGCGCGGCCAAGAAGGTGCGGACCGAGATCAATGCTCTTAACGAGATGGCGAGCATCTACGCCTCGATGGGTCGAACTGATGAAGCTTTGAAGCAGTATCAGAGAGTCCAGGAATTTTATTCGAGCATGGGAGACCGTCGCGGAGAGGCTCTTGTTTTGAATACCCAGGGAGATTTTTTTCTGAGTCTCGGTCAGAAAGAATTGGCTTTGAAGACTTTCGCAAGAGCGCTGCAGTTCAGCGAGAAAGCCGGTGACAACGACATCTTGATTGCGACGCTCTATAGCCTGTCGCGAGCGCAGCGAGATCGGGGAAAGCTTAATGACGCTCTTGCTTATATCGAGCGTTCCCTACAGCTGATAGAAGACCTTCGGACGAATGTTGGGAGCCCGGAGTTTCGCGCCACCTATTTTTCGGCTTTTCGGAAACATTTCGATTTGTGCATCGACATCCTGATGCAGCTTGAGAAGGAGCAACGTGGCAAAGGCTACTCTGCCAGAGCTTTGATCGTCAGCGAGAAGAGCCGTGCGCGCTCTCTGGTCGACCTTCTTTCCGAATCTCATCCCGCCTCGGGAACTGGACCGACAGAACTGATCGAACGTGAAAGCGCTTTGCGGGGAATGATTCGGGCTATGGCGCAGTACGAATATGAGCTGTCATTGACCAAAACGGATTCGACTCAAGTCGAAGCGGTTGCCAAAGAGTTGACCAGACTGAGATCCGAATATCAGGAGGTTCAGAGACTATTAAGGCAACAAAGACCGCAGGTCGCTTCACTCGCTGATTCAGTTCCCCAGACCGTTGAGCAGATTCAGAGTGTGTTGCGTGATGGTCAAACGATGCTACTCGAGTATTCATTAGGCGAGGAGCGAAGTTATTTGTGGGCAGTGACCCTGGACTCCTTTCAAAGTTACGAGCTACCGCCCCGCAAGGTCATCGAGGATGGCGCCATCGAAATTTATAGTCTGATGACGGCTCGACAGTTGGTTAATACAGAAATCGCCGGCGATTATCGGTCCACGATAGCGGAGTCGGACCGGCTTTTTATCGAGAAGGCTACTAACCTGAGTCAGGTACTACTTGGGCCAGTTGCCACACAACTCGGTCAACAGAGACTCCTCTTAGTGACTGAAGGGGCGCTGCAGTATTTGCCATTTGAAGCCTTACCCGTTCCTCTTGCGCAAAACGAAAATCGCAGTCCCTCAGGCGTTCTGCCATTATTAAAGACTAACGAAATTGTGGAATCGCCATCCATAGCAACGTTAATTGCGATTCGAGCGGAGCAGAATTCTAAACGTTCGCCAGACAGGGTTGTTGCCGTTATTGCCGATCCCGTTTTCAGTCGCAGCGATGAGAGGCTCGGGTCTCGAGCCGCTTCGCCAGCAATGGTCCAGGTGGCGTCGGACCAAACCTCTCCGGGGCCTTCGCTACGGGGTTCGGACGGGAAAGGTCGACCCGCTCGGCTAACTCACGCCTCAGAAGAGGCCAATGCAATTTCAGCAGCAGCGCCTCGTGGATCCGCCTTCGTTGCCAGGGACTTTGAGGCGAGTCGGGAAACTGCTATGAGTTCCCGCATTGGTGAATATCAGATAGTGCACTTTGCAACCCACGGTTTTCTCGACAGTCAGCATCCTGAATTGTCCAGTATTGTGCTCACGATGGTGGACCAAAATGGCGATGAGAAAAATGGCTTAATGCCTCTCTACGATATTTCCAGTTTACGTCTGTCGGCGGAGTTGACAGTTTTGAGCGCTTGTCAGACAGCTCTCGGAAAAGATGTGAAAGGCGAAGGACTCATCGGGCTGACTAACAGTTTCATCTCGGCCGGCTCAAAGAGTGTAATAGCCAGTCTTTGGAAGGTGGATGACCGAGCGACTGCTGCGCTCATGGGTCAACTCTATGCGTCCATGTTGCAGGAAGGTAAGCCCCCGGCGACGGCGCTAAGGCTCGCCAAACTGAAAGTGATGCAGGAGAAACAATGGAGCGCACCTTATTTCTGGGCGGGGTTTGTGTTGCAGGGCGAATACACCAATAGAATTACAGTAGCGCGTAACTCGTGGGTGCGACCGGCCTTGGTGCTCATCTCGTTGGCGACGCTGCTTTTGGTTGGTCTGATCCTGGTTCACAGACGAAGACGGTTGTCGTTGCCTTCAGCACCCCATAGGAGCAACGCCCGTTGAAAGATTTGTACGAAAAGATGCCTCGACATTCGGCAGTTCAACCGGATAGTTTTGACGAAATTTTGGCCTGGCTCAACCCAGATCGTGAGCTGGCCGCGAAGCTGTATGTCCAGCTTCGCCATGACCTCACCAAGATATTCACCTGGAATCGCTGTCTTGATCCAGAAGGACTAACTGACGAAGTCTTTGATCGGGTCGCCAAAAAAGTCCATCAATTAATGCACACCTACGAAGGAGACCCGCGACTCTTTTTTTACGGAGTAGCGCGAAACCTGATCAAGGAAATTCCGAAACGCATGAAGACCCAGGTTTCGTTAGAGGGGTCTGACTTTGCGGCAACGCCTACTCACAAAGCAGAAGACGAAAAAGCAATCCTGAGAGAAGATTGCCTTCAGCTTTGTTTACAAGAGCTTAGTGAGGAAAAACGCGAATTGATTCTCGCGTATTACGCGAAAGAAAAGCAGGCTAAGATCGATCATCGAACCGAAATGGCACAGCGACTTGGCACATCTGTTGAGACATTGAGGGTCAGGGCGCACCGGATTCGCGGCGGTCTTGAGCAATGCATCGAACGTTGCATTAAGAGTAGGTCATCAGCGGAATGAAACGAATCACCTCAAATTTCATTTGTTATGAAGGGTGGGCAGCCTGGAGGCTTTCCCATGAGTGAAAACCCGATAACGGAGGTGAAAATGCGCCAATTCTTATTGGGAACGCTTGACGATATCGAGCGCCAGCAGATTGAGACTCTTTTCATAACGGACCCTTCATCCCGAGAAAGGCTCCTCGCTGCTGAGCAAGACCTGATAGAAGATTATCTGGAAGGCTCCCTCACAACAGCGGATCGAGAAAGTTTCCTGTTGCATTACGCTGACACTCCTGAGCAACTACAAAAGTTAAGAATCACACAAACGGTAAGGGAATGGGCCATCAAGAAAGGAACGGCAGCTGACCGACCAATCGCTACGACGACTATCTGGAATCGTTTGCGAGATATTCTCCAGGGCAGACCCGTTTTTGTTGTTCCGCTTGCAGTTACGGCGATCATTCTGATTGTAATCGCGGCCGTTTGGGTAAATCGCCGTACGGATCGTAATCACCTTCAGGGGGGTAGTGAGGAAATCGCACGACTCAACGACCCGGCATCTCTGCGACAAACGCCTCCGCTAATGTCTATTGTCGTGCTGTCGCCTTTGTCAGTGAGGAGTGCTGAGAAAGAGGCCGAAGTAGCAAAGCCAGCGACTGGTTCTTTAGTTGAGTTGCGTCTTCTTTGGCTGCAAAAGGAAGATTATCCAAAGTACCAGGCAGTGGTAAGGCGAGTAGGTAGCGACGAGTCTCAAACGGTTCCCGGCCTTTACTCAGACGCAGATCGCAGCGCGATTCGGATGAGACTTCCAGCTCACTTCCTTCGGAGAGGAACTTACCTGGTCGAGTTGAGCGGTATTGACGCCCGCGGCACCGTTGGCCCAACGGAAGAATATAAGTTCATCGTCAGCGGTTGAGTGTAGACTGATTTGTGAATTCCGCTCGCGCTTTCTCCCTGCGTCACTCTGCGGTCCTCAGCGTCTCTCTGCTATTCCATGAATTCAAATCCAGTTGGTCCAATACAAATACTCTGAGGCATTTTAGTAATCCAGCGAAGTTTCAGAAGGTTTTAGGAGGTTTTCTCTGTGAAACAAACCAACAACTTCTTGTTTTTTGACGATGTTTTTATGCGAGGACATTTAGTAGGCAGATCGGCAATGCGAGACCGGTCAGTACCGAAACGCGGTAGCATCGGGTGAGTCTCAAAATGCTGACAACTGCTTGCTCCTCGAGACTCACCCGACGCTACCGCGAATCGGTACTGACCGGTCTCGCAACTTGATCGTTTGGTTGCGGCCTAAGCCGCGCTGTGCGAACTCGGTGCTTTCGGTGTCTTCGTGGTTTGGGCCCGCATTCTAACCAGAGTTGCTCTTCTGACTTTGTGCGCGACGGCTAATATTTTGCATCGCTTCAGCCGCCATGTTGAAAGCCAGGTTGATCGAGCCGCCCTTTTTGCCTGCACTCAAATCTCCGATCAGGTACAGTCCATCAATACTGGTTTCGTATCCTTCCTTGATTACTGGAGCCGTACCTTCAAAAGCAATTCCGATGGCCTTCAGGAAATTGGTTGGTGTTGTGCCGCCCAGCGCGTAAATGATGTGGTCCACACTCAGTGGTTTAAGTTCGCTCTCTTCAAACACAGCCAGCGCTCGTCCTTCCGGCGCATCCTGTAGCTCTTTAATGTTACTCGCTCGCAAAATCGTCACTTCTTTTCTTTCTTCAAGCGCCATAAGACTCTCGTAATTCACCCGATTCAACCGGGTGAATTCAGACTGGCGATAGGAAAGAGAGACGCGGTTGCCTTGTTGCACCAGGTATTGACAGTATTCCGCAGCAGTGTCTCCACCACCGACAACAAGACACTCCTCATTCTCGAGCGTGACTGAGGTGATGTCGTAGTGAACTCTTTTATTCAGGCTAACTGGGATTCGGTATGAAGGTTTGTTTGGTTTGTCGAGAATTCCAATTGCAATGACGCACTTACGAGCCTGATAAATACCTTTCGAGGTTGCAACTTCAAATCCTTCGGCTGGCAAGGGACGAATACTCGTTACGGCTTCGTTATATTGGACCGTTAATTCGAATTGAGCGATTGTCGCCTCGATATAAGTGAGCGTCTCGTTTTTCGACATGTCCGAGATGCACATGACGCCCCGACAAACAGCTTCAATCCCTTTGTAGTTGGCGAGCACAACTTTTGCAGCCGGGTAAAACTTTCGGATGGCCCACGAATGAGTCTCGCCCTTTTCAAGAATGAGGATATCCTCGGAGGCGATTCCAGTGGTACGAGCTTCGGCCGCCATACTGATCCCGGCTGGACCGGCTCCTACAATGATCATTTCGTACATGTCGAGCAAGTCACCTCGTAGACATGACTCGACTGACAATGGTGTGATCTCGAGCTGCCAATGCGCATGGTTGGCACTTGATACCACCGTCGCTGGTTATTACTTCACGACCATCATTTATTTCCTCTTCGCAGTCAGAACAGTTGACTCGAGCTTTTGGGTGACCTGGAGCATCCAGCTCATTCAAGGTCATCTGCACGGTCCTGACTCCGAATAATTCTTCATCAGTGGCTTCACGATAAGTCGTCAGCTGGCGAAGATGCTTGTCCTCTATTTCAGGATGACGCTGCCTGGCGAGCTCTCTGGAGGAGCCAAGCGCGACAACCCGAACAGCATCACCGTTCTCAAGGTTCAAAAACGTCGCGGCCAGCTTACCGTAATCACGAAACTTTAGATTTCGGTTACCGAGTCGCGCACCCGTTACGACTTCGACTGCATCCGCGAGCCACCGGTCAATCTCGACCCAGACAACCAGCTTCTTGCGATCGAGCCCTCTTGGATCTTCGATTCCGATCAACTTACAGCCCAACACCGCCATGCGAACCCCGAGTATCTGACCAGGGCAAACATCACCGTGAAGCTCTTCGAAACGTTGCAGTGACTCTTCAATCGAAAGCATTGACCTTAACCTCCGAGGCTTATCATCTCGAGCTTTTTAGCGTTGAGCGTTTTAGAGAGAATGTTCAACTTACGATCTTCTATTCGGTTCTCAGAATATTGGTCGGTCCGGCGACGCCATATGCTCCGGATTCTCCCGAGCAGTTCTGAGTCAGTGGCGCCATCTCGCATGAATCCTTTCAGGTCGTGACCGCGGGCCGAAAAGAGACATGTGACCAACTTGCCGCCGGCAGTAATCCTAGCGCGTGTGCAGTTTGAACAAAAGGGCTCAGTGATCGAGGCTATTACTCCAACTGTTCCCTGACCATCCAAATACTTGTAATTAACTGATGGCCCATCGACCGTTCTGGTGGTCTTCTCCAGGGGAAAGCGCTCGTTGATGAGGCTGAGGATCTCCTTTTTCGTTACGGTCTTCGATTTGGTCCATTCGTTTACATTGCCAACGTCCATGTACTCGATAAATCGCATTTCAAAGCCGTACTTTCGACTGAAGTCAGCGAGGCGGACTACGTCGTTTTCATTTTCGCCACGCATCACAACTGCATTTATCTTAATCGGGTGCAAACCTTGCGCGTTTGCTTCGAAGATGCCGGCCAGCACCTGACTCAGATTGCCGCGATTGGTTATCCTCTTAAACTTCGCTCGGTCCAGAGTGTCCAGGCTAACATTCGTGACTCCCAGCGAAACAAACAATCTGGCCAATCGGGCGATCTCTTCGAATGAAAGTATTTCGCTCTTTTCAGCCCAGGTATATTCCTCCAACGGCATGCAATAACTACAACGAAAGTTACAACGATCAGTTACGGAGATTCGGAGATCGGTGAGAGGGCGACTGAGAGTGTCTGTTAACATGAAATCTGAGTTGGATTGTCAAAAACATATTCCAAACTAAAAAAATCCCTTGCGAGTCATGGAGCCCTTCAACCTGGCCCGCAAGGGTTTTATCTGAGACGCCACGCCCCGTTGAAATGGGTCTCATCTTGATTGTCTTTTTAACTCAACTGACCTGATATGCTCTTTCGTAAATTTGCCTCCAGTGTTCAGATCTTGCGACTTCACTCAAAAGGTTCTTCTGAACGGTCAGATTCCCTTTCTGAAGGACCGCGGTGTGATGCCGGCGAAGCGTCGAAATGAAGTTGTGAAATGACTTTGACTGGAGAAACCAGAGCGCAAAGCAATTTCTGAAATCGGCAAGGCCGTGTCCTGCATCAATCTCTTGGCGCGCTCAATCCGGCGTTCAGCAATGTAATTCGTCAACGTCATGCCCATCGATTGCTTAAAGGCGCGTGAGAAATGGAAGTAGCTCATACCAACCTCTCTTGCGACTACTCGAAGAGCGATGCGACCTTCTTGTTCTGTACTAAGGTGTTCGTCGATCAGGTTGACGGCTTTTCTTAAACGATGAGGAGCCATGCCCCCATTTCCGGTCTGGACGTGTGCTAGACCGCTATAACATCGGATCATCTGCATCGCCAGCGCTGTTGCTAGCGAGTCAGCATACAGCCGGCCAGTGATGTTAGGTTCTTTCAACTCGCTCAATAACGACAATCCGATGTGGAGAAGGTGTTTGCTGTGGAGACCAATCTGCGGATTCAGTTGAAGAACGTTCTGCGTGATTCCCAGTTCACGCGCGGTCGATTGCACGAAAAGTGGACGCAAGAAAAGTAAGAGTTCATTTCGTGGTCGGGAACTATCACAACGAGAGGTCCAAACGGTGCCTGCGGGGATTATTGCTACCTCACCTGCGCGTACATCACCTTCGAAATTGCTCTTACCAATTCGCGCAGACAAACGAAGTGGTGAACTCATATTCAAAATAATGCAGTGGTTCTCGGAGGCCGGCATGGTCATCTCGTTAGATTGATGACGTAGAACGATTACCCGAATATTTTGCCATGCGAGCAGGTCGCTGGAGGCAGAAACAGCATCAGGATATATGTTGCAGACGTCGTCGAATGATGAACCTCGACGGTCCAGAGGGCGGACGCTATGAATGGTCCGTTGCGACGTTCCAGGTTGATTGAGAACTCGGCCCGGTGTTGTAGGAACCCAACCCAGATGCTCGGAAGTATTGATTGTTTGTAACACGGCGCTTTCTCTCCCTTCGTAAAACGAACACCTTGACATCCGCGATACGCATCCGAATGTTTCTAATGTCGCGTGAAAAACCAGCCTGCGTTTCGACCGCTCTGGTTGTTTTGACTTCTCTTTTTCAAGATGTGCGAAAGATAGAGAAAAGACGGCGCGCTGAATACCCTCTTAACCACAGAATTCAGCCTAGATTTTTCTGCAGGTTCTGAGTAACTACGTGGCACACCCCAAGGTTAACGCCATGTTGAAGATGGACTTATCATGCTCTCCGCAAAAATACTGATGTGCGGTACCGCGAGCCACTCACTTACAGTACCGCGAGCGATGCGACCGGATGCCGCACTCAACAAAGCGATCGTTAGAATCACAATTGAGAGTGCCATCCGGTCGCTTCGCTCGCGGTACTGTAATCGCGCCCAACACTCGCGTGTCGTTTCCACGAGTACAATAAATATGCAAACTGGGAAACGAGGTTATTGAGGCATTCGGTTGATGTTTAGCGTTTCAAGTCGAGGGATGGAGTTGCGACAAAGGTTGGTTACATCTGCAGCAGACCCCGGCGGAGGGCGATTGTGACAGCATGTGTTCGATCGTTTGCCTGGAGTTTTTCAACCAGATTCTTGATATGAAAGTTGACAGTGGTCTCCGCAATTGCGAGTCGATCTGCAATCTGTTTGTTACGAAATCCGTCTCGGATGAGGCGCAACACTTCAAGTTCTCGTTGTGTAAGGTCCTCTTCGCCCAGATGTTCAGCGAGTCTAGCTGCTACTTGTGGTGGGACATAACGGCGTCCCGAGTGGACTGATCGAATTACGTCGAGCAGTTCGTTCTTCGGCATGCTCTTAAGAACGTAGCCTGAGGCGCCGGCTCGCAAGGCGCGTTGAATCTCACCATCACTGTCAGCAGTTGTCAAAATGATCACTCGGGCGTCCGGGTACTCGCCGCGAATAGAGATGAGAGTATCGATACCGTTGGTCCCTGGTAAGCGGAGGTCCATGAGGGTGATGTGGGGGCGGTGGCGACGGAATTCCGCGACTGCCTCTATCGCATTGCTTGCTTGCGCAACCAGAAGCATGTCGGGCTGGGAGCCGATGATTGTGCTGAGTCCTTCTCGGAAGACAGGATGGTCTTCCACACTTAGGATGCGAATCGGATCTGACCGCACTTTCTGCCGCTGCCTCCTGATGTTCAGTTGTTGTTGCTGACTATTCTAATCTGCATTCATGGTAGCAGGCTAGTAAGTTCGGACCCGGCGGCGTCGATACATCCGAACAAATCACCAAAAATACAATTTTGTAGGTAAGAAGGAACCAGTTCGTTCCGGGCACCATCCGGTCGCTTCCTTCGCGGAACTGTGGTGGATGAGCTTAATGACTGATAAGCCGTCACTAAAGCAAGATCAAATAATAATTCCCCATCCTCAATTCACAATTATCCAATGGTCCGTGCGCCGAGATGTGCTCGTTTGGTTGCGGGTAAGTGGTGGTCCTGTGTCGCAAAAACCGACCATGACTTAGCAAAACAGAGAAAGAATGAAACTGGCCTGCGGTTTAGCATCTCTATTCGCCGGGCTTAGCGTTAGAGATGAACTTTTCAAAGGTGAACAAATATGGATGAAAGACCTCAGGCGTTCTCTCCACGAATGGAAACGCCGTTACCCATTGATCTCCAACGCCGCGGATTTCTGCAGAGAGGTGCGCTCGATGGCACCAGTCTATTTCTGAGCCAGCGATTGCTCACTGCTGGAAATCCTGAGGGGTCCAACGTTGCACTCGCAACCGTTCCGCAAGTAGCCATCGAAAAGGTCGCAGTGCGTTTACGTATCAATGGATCAAACTACGGATTGCGCCTTGACCCGCGCGTCTCGTTACTTGATTTGCTTCGTGAACAGTTGAACCTCACTGGAACAAAGAAGGGGTGCAATCACGGGCAGTGTGGAGCTTGCACGGTAATTATAGATGGACGGCGCGTCAATTCATGCCTGGCACTTGCTGTGATTCACGACGGAAGTGAGATCACAACCGTCGAAGGCTTGGCGAGTGGCGACCAACTGCATCCCTTACAAACGGCATTTATTAAGCACGAGGGTTTTCAGTGCGGCTACTGTACCTCGGGCCAGCTATGCTCGGCCGTTGCGATGTTGCATGAAGTTGAGCAAGGAACAGTGAGTCACGTTACGGAGGATGTTCGAAAACCCGGCAGAGTGCCACTCACGGATGATGAAATTCGTGAACGAATGTCCGGCAATATTTGCCGTTGTGGTGCATACCCCGGAATTGTCTCAGCTATACGTGAAGCGAGCGTGAGTATGAAAGGAGTGTCAAATTCAAGATGAAGCCTTTTGCTTACACACGCGCCACAAATAGTCAGAGCGCGGTCGACGCTATTTTGCGCGATCAGACCTCAAAATTTATAGCGGGCGGCACCAATCTCATTGACTTGATGAAGGAAGATATAGAACAGCCTCGACACCTGGTCGATATTAACCGGCTCGAACTCACGCGTATCGAACAATTCCAGGGAGGCGTGAGGTTAGGAGCGTTGGCACATAACAGTGACACAGCCAATCATCAACTCGTAAGAGAACATTATCCGCTTGTAACGCAGGCGATACTTGCCGGAGCCAGTGCTCAATTGAGAAATGCCGCTACCAATGGCGGTAACTTGATGCAGCGAACACGTTGCTACTACTTCTATGATCTGGCCATGCCGTGCAACAAGCGTGAACCAGGATCCGGCTGTGGAGCGTTAGAAGGTTTTAACAGAATCCATGCGATCTTTGGTGCAAGTGATCAATGCATTGCTACCCACCCGTCCGATCTGTGTGTTGCATTAGTTGCGCTGGACGCAGTTGTTAATGTTGAAGGACCAAACGGACAGCGGTCCATACCTTATAGAGATTTTCATCGCTTGCCGGGTACCACACCTGAGATCGATACCAATTTGAAGCGTGCGGAATTGATCACTTCAATTGATTTGCCGGCCACTTCTTCCGCATTTGCAAGGCATTCTTATTATCTAAAGGTTCGCGACAGAGCTTCGTATGCGTTCGCGTTAGTTTCTGTCGCGGTAGCTTTAGAGCTGC
>Ga0163163_10004434_pt1 | contig 11967 bp, 9 predicted proteins | sample S65metaG_FD_119766 | JGI IMG/M metagenome (GOLD analysis project Ga0163163, IMG submission 119766) | Switchgrass rhizosphere microbial communities from Kellogg Biological Station, Michigan, USA - S6-5 metaG | ecosystem: Host-associated > Plants > Roots > Rhizosphere > Soil | place: USA: Michigan... | reverse complement strand
TCGTTCTGTTCGCGATCAGCGCGGTGCGTTTCCGAAAGGTCTAGGTTTCTTTAGGGGCGGTCTATGACCGCCCGCGATGTCACACCTGCAGGATTGTGGGCGGTCATAGACCGCCCCTACAAGGGAATAGAGGAGCGGGCATGAAAAAGAAGAAGGAAGAATCCGAAAGCAAAGACGGGCAGAAATTGAAAGGCAAAGAATACGAAAAGGAGCTGCGTCAACTTCAGGCGGAACTCTGCACGCTTCAGGACTGGGTCAAGCATAAGGGACTGCGGGTCATCGTTATATTTGAGGGCCGTGACGGAGCCGGCAAGGGAGGAACCATCCGGGCGCTCACTGAGCGCGTCAGCCCACGGATATTCCGCGTGGTTGCCCTCCCTGCGCCATCGGATCGCGAGAAATCTCAAATTTATCTGCAACGCTACATGGCGCACTTTCCTGCAGCGGGCGAGATCGTGATCTTCGATCGAAGCTGGTACAACCGGGCCGGCGTTGAATATGTGATGGAGTTCTGCACGAAGGAACAGCACGAGCATTTCCTGAAAAGATGTCCCGTGTTTGAAGCATTTCTCGTATCCAATGGAATCATCCTGATCAAATACTGGCTTGAGGTCGGAAACGACGAACAGGAGAGGCGTTTCAAAGCCCGTCTTGAAGATCCGGTGCGTCAATGGAAACTCAGCCCCATGGACCTGCCTGCCCGCACCCGCTGGTACGAATACTCCCGTGCCCGCGACATGATGCTGGATGCCACCGACACGAAGATTGCGCCATGGTACGTCGTGCGATCCGATGACAAGAAGCGGGCGCGTTTGAACTGCATTTCACATCTGTTGAGTGTCATCCGTTACGAAAAGGCGCCAAGGGAAAAAATAAAACTACCCAAGCGTTCTCAGAAGCATGCCTATGACGATCAGGCGCCCATGAAGAACCGGACATTCGTGCCTGAGAAATACTGAGAAGAGAAATCCCGCGATGACTAGCAGGACGAGCGCTGTCCCGAGTTCCCAGACGGGTGCGGGATTGCTGGTGAAGAGTCTGGAAGCACAGGGCGTGCAGTATGTGTTCGGTATACCGGGCGCAAAGATCGACAAAGTGTTCGACACGCTTCTGGATTCCAAAATCCAAACCGTCGTCTGCCGTCACGAACAGAACGCCGCTTTCATTGCCGCAGGAATCGGACGCATGACATCGAAGGCGGGAGTCGTGCTGGTCACTTCCGGACCCGGTTGCTCAAATCTGGTAACAGGCATGGCGACGGCGAACTCGGAAGGAGATCCCATTGTGGCGATTGGCGGCACGGTGGCAAGTTCCATGCGCCGAAAGCAAGTGCATCAGAGCATGGATACGGTGAACCTGTTCCGCCCAATTACAAAATTCAGCGTGGAGATTGACGCGCCTTCCTCCGTCGCGGAGGTCGTTGCGAACGCTTTCCGGAGTGCCGAATCGGGGCGTCCCGGTGCCGCATTTATCAGCGCGCCGATGGATATCATGTCTGCGGAAGTCGAAGAGGAGATCCTCACGCCAGCCGCCCCGGAACCTCTCGGACCTGCAGAACCGGCAGGCATCGCAGCGGCCTCGACCCTGATGAACAAGGCAAAGTGTCCCGTGCTTCTGCTGGGCCTCCAGGCCAGCGAAAGCAGAACGGCGGATGCGGTGCGAGCGCTTCTGGCAAAGATGCAGATCCCGGTGGTGTGTACGTACCAGGGTGCGGGAATCGTTTCACGGGAATTGTTTCATTGCTTCGGAGGCCGCGTCGGGCTGTTCCGCAACCAGCTCGCAGACGAATTGCTGAACGATGCGGATGTGGTGATCACCATCGGCTACTACCCGATGGAGTACGAGCCCGGCTTGTGGAACCGCGGGCGGAAGCGAAATATCGTGCACATCGATTGTTCGCCTGCGGAAATCGATCGTGATTACCGGCCGCAGGTCGAGCTGCGAGGCAATATCCCTGCAACGCTGCAGGCGCTTGCGGCGCGGATTCATCCGCGAACCATCAGCGCCGAGTCGGGGCGGATGAAGCAGATCGCCAGTGAGCGCCGGAAGTTCGCCGCGGCGGCTGCCGCGGCCAATGGCACACCCATTCATCCCACACGTCTGGTGTACGAGCTTCAAAAGCAGTTGCGGAGTGACATGACGGTTTGCCTGGACATGGGCTCGTTCCACATCTGGGTGGCTCGCTATCTCGTCAGCTTCCGCCCGAGGCAATTGCTGTTTACCAATGGTCAGCAGACGCTTGGTGTCGGCCTGCCGTGGGCTATCGCCGCAAGCCTCGTCCGTCCGCGGGAAAAGGTGCTTTCGATTTCAGGCGATGGCGGATTTCTTTTTTCAGCGACGGAACTGGAAACGGCAGTCCGGCTGAAATGCAACCTGGTGCATCTGGTGTGGATCGACGGCGCCTACGATATGGTCCGATTCCAGCAGATCGCAAAATACGGCCGCGATGCCGCTGTTGAATTCGGCCCGGTCGATATCGTGAAGTTCGCGGAGGCGTTTGGCGCGCATGGCCTGATGATCCACACGCCCGATCAAATTGAACCAACATTGAAGAAGGCTTTCGAGATGCAGGGTCCGGTGTTAATCGGAGTGCACGTCGATTACCGGGATAATCACAAACTGATGGAGATGGTTCATCCCAACGCGTTGGATTAGCGAACAGCATCAAACGAACATCCTGTAGGCGCGGTCTATGACCGCGCACACATTATCATCCACATCAAAGCGAACTGAAGGATTGTGCGCGGTCACAGACCGCGCCTACAGGACACCGATAACCGGGAGCGTGATCGAAAACTTCGCGCCACCGTGGGGATTGTTCGCCGCCGAAATCTTACCGCCGTGGCGTTCGATAATGGAGCGGCAGATCGAAAGACCCATTCCCAGCCCCTCCGGCTTGCTTGTGACGAAGGGACTGAATATCGCTTCAAGCTTCTCGTGGGCGATTCCCGTACCGTTATCCTCAACTTCGATCTGTACAGTCGATATTTCCATCGGCCGCGTCCTCACAACCATGCGCCGCGAACCAAATTCCGTTTCGTTCATGGCGTTGATGGCGTTGAGCATCAGGTTCAGGATGACCTGCTGGAGCTGAACGATGTCACCCTTGACCGGGCCGATGTCCGACGACAAGTCCAGATCGACCGTGACATTGTGCAGATTGGCGTCGCCGTAAACGATGCGCTCAACGAAGCGGATCACCTGATTGATATCCACATTGGTCAGGCCCGGCTCGGTGCTGTCGTGTCTGAACATCGCGCGCAACCCGCCAATGACTTCGCCGGCACGCTCGGTGACCTCGCGGATGCCAGTGAGCGTGATGCGCAGCTTCTGGAGATCCGGCCTGCGTGCGTCGAGCAAACGCACGCCGGCGTGAGAGTTGATGAGAATCGCGGCGAGTGGCTGCCTTAGTTCGTGCGTCAGGCTTGCGGTGAGTTCGCCAAGTGTGGCAATGCGTGCGACGTGCTCCAGTTCTGCCCGCTTTTGCGCGGCGGACGCCTCTGCCTGTTTGCGGGCCGTGATATCCATCGAAACACCGAACAGCTTTGGGCCGGCGCCGTTGCCCGACCCCACACAACGACCGCTCCCATGAATCCAGCGGACCAGGCCATTCGGTTGCAGCACGCGGTACTCGATATCGTACTGGCTTCGCGTCTGGATCGCGTGCCTGATCGCGCCTTCGCGCACGGCGCGATCCTCAGGATGCACGCGATCGAAGATTGCCGCGAAATCGAGACGCTCATCGGGCTTGAAGCCAAACAGCGAGCGCCCTCGCTCGGTCATCCATACATCGTTGCCCGAGACATCCCATACCCACATGGCCAGATTTCCTGCTTCTGCTGCAAGACCCATCAGGTTCGCACTCTCTCGCAACGCTTCTTTCGAACGTCTTTCCTGTTCGATTACGACCGCGAGCAGCATCAGCGGAGTGGCGGTCACCAGGAGAAATAGCTGTAGTGCCAGCGCATTCTCGATGGGGGTTTGAGCCAGGAACGGGCCATGCCCGCGCATGGTTCCCCAAATCGCCTGAACCGTCATGATCAACATCGAAACGCTGATTCCACCAAGGCCGAAGCGGAGCGCCGCCCAGATGAGCAGCGGAATCGGCGCATAAAAAAGAGTTGGCGAAGTGTGGGGACCCGCGGGCGTTTGATCGAAAACGAATATTCCCAGCGCTACAGTACCCGCACCAACGAGGGTGGCTTCCAGCAAGCGCCGGTGGGACAGGGTTCTCGGACGTCTGACGAACAGGAGGTGCGCACCCAACAGAATCGCTGGCACCAGGACGACGGCTGTTACCGCATTCGAGATTCCCAGGTTGCGCCATTCGATCCAATATCGAGTGCCGAAACCGTAGGAGACGGTAAAGGCGGCACCCCAGAAGGCAGTCCCAAAAGGAACGACTACCACTGCAATGAGGACGAAGAGGATCGCGTCACGAAGTGTGATCGCCTTGATGGGACTCTTGATCAGAATGCGAATCCCCGCCGCCGCCGAGACGCATTTCAAAGCATCGAAAGCCTCGCAGGTTAATGCATACATCGGCGGCCAGCCCGCCTGCTGGGTCGCCAGAAAATGAACACTGACCGCGGCGAGGACATAGGCCCACCAGTGACGAGTGGGGACGAACAGCAGGATGCAAAGCAAAACCGCCTGAGGGGGAAAAAAGAGTGAAACCTTGCTGTCGGGGAAACGGAGCAACCAGGCGATCTGCGTGGCGACGTAGTAGCTGGCGGCGCACGCCAGGACGTAGCATCCCGTGCGGAGCACTGTTCCGATGGAGCGTCTCTCGGATCCGGTGTTTATCGGAACCGCGAGTTCGCGATCTGGCAATTGTTCACGCGGACTATCGATGAGTTCCGTGCTGTCTCCCCCTGTGCCACATTACATTGCGGGTCGCCGAGACTATAACGCAAAATCCGGGAATTCGGGGAACGGGGGAATTCATTCCCCCATTCCCCGAATTCGCTGCGCATCTCCGTGAAACTGAAGAATCCAGCTCATCCGAAATGATTCGTTCGCAGGTCTAAATCGATTCCGTCGCGGTTCAACACCTGCCACCTATTACAGTTCAATTGAACGCGAACTCCGCGAAGAATTAAACCTCCGGCAATCACGTCAAGGAACAAGGAGAACTTTATGATGAAACCGTTCGTTTCCGCGGTGGCCCTGATCGCACTTTGCGCCGGTCTGACGCTGGGAGCTGAGAAGAAAGTGATACTCCCGAAGGGCGCCGAACCAAATGCCGGTTGGAGTTACGGAATCCTGATTGACGGCACGCTGTACGTCTCCGGCATGGGCAGCGAGGACGCTGCCGGAAAGATCCCCGCCACTTTCGAGGCCGAAGTGAAGCAGTCCCTCGACAATATCAATGAGGTTCTCAAAGAAGCCGGAATGACGCCGGCGGATATCGTGAGCATGCAGGTGTACATCACCGATGCCGCGTTGTTCGATCGGATGAACACGACGTACAAAGCCTACTTCAAGGATCCCAAACCTGCCCGGACCACCGTCGTCGTTTCCAAGCTGGTCGGAGCAGGACATGTGGAAATTACAGCAACAGCAAGGAAGTAGACAGCCGGCCCGACCAGGTCGATCGTTCTAAGCAGGTGTCCAAGATGAGCATGCGTCTGGACGGGAAAATTGCGGTTGTCACCGGAGGGCTTTCCGGAATCGGCGCAGCGATTGCGAAGCGCATGGCTGGCGAGGGCGCCACCGTGATCGCAGCCGACCGTTCGACAGAAATACTCACACTGGGCTCCGGCTCGCTTCTGCCGCTGCACGTGGATGTGCAGGATCCCTCGAGTGTGGATTCGATGATGCGCACTGTTATCGCGCGTTATGGCCGTCTGGACTGCATGGTCAACTCCGCAGGAATCGGTAGCGACATCCCGTTCCTTCAGACTTCATTGGAATCCTTCGATCGCATTCTGTCGGTAAACCTGCGTGGAACATTTATCGTGGGTCAGTCCGCTGCAAGGGCGATGAAGGAATCCGGAGGAGGATCGATCGTCAACATCGCCAGCGTCTCGGGAATAACCGGCAATGCCGGCCGTTCCGCATACGGCGCTTCCAAGTGGGGCGTTGTCGGATTGAGCCGGGTGATGGCGATCGACCTGGCCAGCATCAATATACGGGTGAATGTGATTGCTCCTGGAGCCGTGGAAACACCGCTGGTGGATCAGATGCTCCCGGATCTGGAAGCCCGGCAGTGGACAGAACACACACCGCTGCACCGATACGCGCGCCCGGAGGAAGTGGCGGGTTCTGCGGTATTCCTCTGTTCCGGCGATGCCAGCTTTATTACAGGTCACGTCCTTGTTGTCGATGGCGGATTCTCCGCCACTGGCCTCGCCGCAATCTCCAGCAACGATGGAGTGACAACGCCGTGAGGTATCCGTTGAGCCGCTTCAACACTTCGATGCAAACATGCAGCCGGTAAATCTTTCGAGGGTTCGGCGTGGCGGACACTGAGACAGGACGCATCCATCGCCCTCGCGAAGATAGCAGCGAATCCCCGTGGATGCGCTGGCTCCCGGGTCTGCGATTTCTGCTGCGATACGAGCGAAGCTGGCTGCGGCACGATATTCTGGCCGGGCTGGTGCTCACCACGATGCTCGTCCCCGTCGGCGTCGCGTATGCGGAGGCTTCCGGCGTTCCCGGCATCTACGGACTTTACGCCACGATCTTTCCACTGCTCGCCTATGCGCTCTTTGGCCCAAGCCGAATACTGATCCTCGGACCCGATTCATCGCTCGCGGCCGTCATCCTGGCGGTTGTATTGCCGCTCTCGGCTGGAGATCCGAATCGTGCGGTAGCTCTGGCGGGAATGATGGCGCTGGTTTCCGGCGTCGTGTGTATCGTCGCCGGTCTGGCACGGCTTGGCTTCGTGATCGAGTTGTTGTCCAAACCGATTCGTTATGGATACATGAACGGCATCGCCCTCACCGTGCTGCTGAGTCAGCTGCCCAAAATGTTTGGCTTCTCCATCGCTGCCGAAGGACCGTTGCGGCGCTTCTGGGCCACGGCCCGGGCGGTTCTTGCCGGCGAATCCAATGGCATGACGCTGGCCATTGGGGCGAGCACGCTGCTGGTGATACTGCTTCTCAAGCGGCGTCCGCGCGTGCCTGGAGTTCTCGTCGCCGTTGTGGGTGCGACGCTTGTTGTCGCTGCGTTCGATCTCGGAGCGCGCGCCGGCGTCTCAGTGCTTGGACCATTGCCTCAGGGCCTGCCGAAGCTGACCATTCCCCTGATTCACGCAGCCGATTTCACACAGGTGTTGATCGGGGGCCTCGCCGTGGCGCTGATATCGATCGCCGACACCAGTGTGTTGTCCCGCATTTATGCAGCGCGGACAGGCGTTCATGTCAACCCGAACCAGGAGATGGTGGGACTCGGTGCGGCAAATTTAGCCGCGGGACTATTCCAGGGATTTCCGATCAGCAGCAGTTCATCCCGAACGCCTGTGGCGGAGGCAGCCGGCGCTCGTTCCCAGTTGACCGGCATCGTGGGTGCTGTGTCCATCGCCTTGCTGTTGCTGCTGGCTCCATTGTTGCTGCAGTACCTGCCCAACACCGCGCTGGCGGCTGTTGTGATCGCTTCGGCGATCGGTCTGGTGGAAGTGTCCGACCTTCGACGCATCTATCGAATCCAGCGCTGGGAGTTCTGGCTGTCGATGGTTTGCTTCGCCGGCGTCTCGATTCTTGGCGCCATCCCGGGCATTGCTTTGGCAATCGTCATTGCGGTGATCGAGTTTCTATGGGACGGCTGGCGTCCACATTCGACCGTGCTCGGGCGTGTCGACAACGTCAATGGCTACCACGATGTCACACGCTATCCCCAGGCACGGCGAGTTCCCGGACTCGTGCTGTTCCGGTGGGATGCTCCGCTGTTTTTCGCAAACGCCGAGTTGTTCCGCGACCGGGCATTGGACGCCGTCGCCGACTCGCCGACTCCCGTTCGGTGGCTGGTGGTGGCTGCCGAACCGGTGACGAGCGTCGACATCACAGCCGCAGATGTCATTGTCGAACTCGATGAGACACTGCATGCCGCAGGCATCGAACTGTGCTTCGCCGAAATGAAGGACCCCGTGAAGGACAAGCTGAAGCGCTTCGGACTCTTTGCGCGATTTGGCGAGGATACGTTCTTCGCAACCCTGGGCGAATCCGTCAGCCGCTACCTCGAGCGGTTCGGCATGGATTGGCCGGACTGGAAAGATCGCACGCCGTAGCAGGGAAAAGGGGGGAAAAGGGGTCTGACGGGTCTGGCCCCTTTTTTGTCCTAAACGGTTGCTACTGAAAAAGGGGCCAGACCCGTCAGACCCCTTTTCCCAGTTTGCTTACCGCTGACGGCGGAGGAAAGCGGGGATATCGAGGTCCGGCAATGTATTGATTGAAGAAGCGGTCTGCTTGGAAGCCATCGTCGAAATTGTACCGGCGGCTGCAGCTGCCGCCATGGTCTGCACCGGTTCGCCACGGCTTCCGAATCCCGTCGCGATCACCGTGATCTTCACTTCTTCCGACATCCTCTCGTCGAGCACAGCTCCAAAAATAATATTGGCTTCCGGATCCGCAGCTTCCTGAATGATGCTCGAAGCCTCACTGACCTCATGCAGCAGCAGATCATGCCCGCCGGTTATATTAATAAGGACGCCCCGTGCTCCCTGTATGGTTCCATCTTCGAGCAGACGGCTCGATATCGCCCGCTTGGCCGCTTCGACCGCACGATTTTCGCCAGTCGCGGATCCCGTGCCCATTAGAGCCATTCCCATTCCAGACATGATGGTCTTGACGTCGGCAAAGTCCAGGTTGATCAATCCCGGTACAATGATGAGATCCGAAATGCCCTGCACAGCCTGGCGCAGGATATCGTCGGCGATGTGAAATGCATCGAACAGGCTTGTGCCGCGTTCGAGGGTTGCAAGCAGCCGCTCATTGGGAATCGTGATCACGGTGTCGACGCAGTCCTTCAACTCCGCCAATCCCCGGTCTGCCTGCTGCAAGCGTTTTTTGCCTTCGAAAGCGAAAGGTTTCGTGACGACGGCAACTGTCAACGCGTTCAACTCCGCCGCGAGACTGGCGACAATCGGCGCGGCTCCGGTTCCGGTTCCACCGCCAAGGCCTGTTGTAACAAAAACCATGTCTGCCCCCTGAAGGGCTTCAATGATTTTGTCGGTATCCTCCAGCGCGGCCTGACGACCGACTTCCGGATTCGCTCCCGCTCCGAGTCCCTTCGTCAGCTTCGCGCCAATCTGAATTTTAACTGGCGCCATGGATTGCGTCAGCGCCTGGGCGTCGGTATTTGCCACCAGGAATTCGACGCCGCCCAGACCCGCGGAAATCATGCGATTGACGGCATTGGAACCGCCGCCTCCAACGCCTACAACCTTGATGCAGGCTCCTGTACGTGAGCCTTCGTCGAACAGAAACCGGATAGATGATTCCGGCGTCTTTGCCGATGTTGTCGTTCCTCTTTTTTCAGCCATGCTTGCCTCGATTGAAATGGGGGTCTTAATTAAAAATCTTCAACCTTGCCAGAAGCCTTTTTGACCACGACCCGGAACCCTCATGAAAGTCGTGCGTCTTGCGGCGACGGTCTCCGTACAACACTAAACCGGTAACAGTGGCGAATTCAGGTCCCTGCAGTGCAGAAACATGAGAATTTTTTCCTTCCGCAAATCCGGTCGAAATCCCGATTCGCACCGGAAGATCGAGGATGGATTCCGCAAGATCCGTAAATCCCTTCAACATCGCGCCTCCGCCGACGAATACCACGCCGGCCCCAGCCTGCCTTTCGTATCCCGCACTCCGAATTTCAGTGCGGACGAAATGGATGATCTCTTCCGCGCGCGGCTGCAGTATGTCGCTGAGCACGGTGTGGGCGATGGCGCGCGGCTGGCGCGCGCCCATACCCATGATTTCGAAAACATGATCCTGGTCGGAAACCGACGCGGTGGCACTGCCTTGTTCGCGCTTCAAACGCTCCGCTTCCGGAATCGAAGTTCGCAAACCGACGGCAATATCGTTGGTGAAATGCTCCCCTCCCACCGGCACGACCACCGTGTGCCGTACCGCGCCATGGTGATAGATCGCGACGTTGGATTTTCCTCCGCCAATATCCACGAGCACGACGCCAAGCTCCTTTTCATCTTCACTTAGAACAGATTCTCCGGCAGCCATCTGTTCGAGAACGGTATCGCCGACCAGCAGGCCGCTCCGGTTTACAGCCGTCACGATATTCTGCGCGGCAGTGGTTGAACTCGTCACGATATGGACGTTCACTTCAAGACGTGTACCGACCATCCCCAGCGGGTCTGCGATTCCAGTTTGTTCGTCCACTGTAAATTCCTGTGGAAGGATGTGAATGATTTCACGGTCCGGAGTGAGCGGAATGGCGCGGGCATTTTCGATGACGCGGCGAACATCATCACTGGTGATCTCACGCGATCGCGCGGCTACGGGAACGGCGCCCTGACTGTTGCAGCTTCGAATATGCGAGCCGGACAATCCGACGTAAACCTGTTCGGCATCACATTTCGCCATGGTCTCGGCCTCGGCAACCGATTTCCGGATCGATTCGACGGCGGCCTCGATGTTGACAACGACGCCTTTTTTGAGACCTTTGGATTCCGCAACGCCGATGCCAATGGGATCGAGTCCGTCTGCTCGCGGAACCGCGATCAGCGTCGTCACCTTGGAAGATCCAATGTCGAGGCCTACAATGATTTTTTCTTTCCGTCCCATATCACCTTTCCAGCGTCGTCTTCGTTCTGCATGGTCACGATGACCTTGTTGCGAAATCGCAGATCCACATGCACCGCATTCTTGTAGTCGGTACTGATCATTTCCTTCAGCTTCAGATAGCGGTCCCATCGATCCTTGAAATCGGCCACACCCAGACTCACGATCAATGGATCTCCGTCCCTCACAATGGATACTTCGTCGTTTGAATTTACAATGACCTGACAGATCTCCTCCCCTCCCAGCTCCGAAACGACCTTCTGATACATGGCAATCTTCCGGCGATTGGCCTCCACGTTGTTCTCATTCAATTCAATCAGCACCGGAAAGCCCGGAAGCGTGGCGTTGTCCGGTTCAAGAATTGTCGCCTCGTCATCGAATTCCACCATGCGACCATGAATCCGAGCCACCCCCTTCGGATCCCGTTCGACAACCCGGACGACGATCTCGTCTGGGACTACGCGCTGCACGGTCACGTGATGCACCCACTCGATCTGCTCCACACGGGTGCGAACATCATCCATATCGACGGCGAAAATATTTGTATTGATACCGGTGTTCAGCTGGATGCGGCTGAGAATTTCGTTATCGTCCACATGCTTCAGTCCGCTGACCGTGACTTTTTTCAAGTTAAATCGCGGATCGGTGTGCAGGTAGTGATACCCGGCCCACACGAGCGAAGCCACGCACCCAAGCCCGGTAACCACGAATACGATTCTCAGGAATCTGAAGAGTTTTGATTTCATGCAAGTTTGTCCGATATGACTTTGGGTATCTTCTGTGAAAGAACGTCCGACAGCTTCGTGACGCTGCCGGCGCCCATGACAATGACGGCATCGCCCTCCCGGATATTGGCGATGATGTAGGACTCAATCATTTCGTAATCGGGCGCATACAGGACATTTCGATGACCGAAGCTCCGAATCTTTTCAATCAGAGCTGGGGTCGAAATGCCTTCGATCGGAGTCTCACCTGCCGGATAGATGTCGAGAATCAACGCAACGTCAGCAAGATTGAAAGCCCGCGCAAAATCGTCGAACAGGTGCATGGTGCGGGTATAGCGATGCGGCTGGAATACCGCAAAGATTCGATGAAAGTCTCCACCGGACTTTGCAGCAGAGAGCGTCGCACGGATTTCCGTGGGATGGTGCGCATAGTCATCAATAACGGTGACTCCGTCGCGGCGCTTGATTTGAAATCGTCTGGCGACTCCCTGAAAGTCCGCCAG
>Ga0163163_10004433_pt1 | contig 11971 bp, 11 predicted proteins | sample S65metaG_FD_119766 | JGI IMG/M metagenome (GOLD analysis project Ga0163163, IMG submission 119766) | Switchgrass rhizosphere microbial communities from Kellogg Biological Station, Michigan, USA - S6-5 metaG | ecosystem: Host-associated > Plants > Roots > Rhizosphere > Soil | place: USA... | reverse complement strand
ATTGTTCTGCGGCATCAAAGTGGCGAGGATTGGGACTACGCAGTAATCGAACATCTGGGGGCGAAAGCCGCCATTAGTGCCGCGGGCAATCCACCCCCTGCTGCTGCTCGTGACCTGAGCGCATGGCATGCCGACACCTTTGTAAATGGGCCGACGTGGCCGGAGTTCGCCAAAGCAATGGGACTCGACGATCCGGGAAAAACTGGAGGATCGGTCTATGTGGTCTCGGTTTATCGTGCTGCTCCCGGGCATCGTGACGAACTGGAAAATTCAATTGCGCAACCCGGAAGCGGTACTGCCGGCTATGTAATTCTCCAACATCTTGAGGGCGGCCCATGGCAGTTTCTAACCGTCGCCCGATACAGTTCGTGGGAAGACTTCGCCAAAGCCGAGAGCGCCGACGTCGGGCAAACATTAAAACCCGATAGCGGCTGGCTTGGAGTTCGCAATCACTCCAGCTACCACAACGACACCGTCACCGATCGCATCGCACCGTAGTTTTTCCGGTTGCAAGAACAATCTTGAAGAGCCCGGCTCCATATGTTGGGCTCTTTCGTTTGTGAAATGCTATCGATCAATTAGTTGAGGTGATTGGGCGGATACACTAACAACCATTGGAAGAATGTTTGGCGCGTCCGCAATTAGTGAAATGGCGATTCTCGCCAAATCCAGCCACTTTGGCGGTTGCCCGCGTAACGTGCTGGACGTAAACCTAACGCCGTGGGAGTGAGGCCAACGGCTCATCTTGGTCACGACGCAGCCAGGTCATTGCGCAGCTTGTCAATCCGCCCTTTGAGGCCACGCCTTTCCGTAGCGGTCCTCAAACGCTACCTCGGTCACAGAGCGCCGACTGACTGGCCCGAATTTATCGCGCGGATATCCAACCGGCATCAAGGCATACGTGAGCAGCTCCGGCGGAAGGCAGAGTACCGCCGCCACTTCCTCCTCCAGCAAGGTGTGATTCGTTGTGATCAATGTCGCCAGTCCCAGGGCACGACAAGCAAGGATGATGTTTTGAACCGCGGGATAGATGCTCGCGCCGCTCAGCCGGTTAAGGCGTAGGTCCTGGTATTTCGCCTGCACCTCAAGAGACTCTGAGGCGGCGGGCAGAGGCGACAACGCCATCAACTTCAGGCAGGGAACAAGCAAAACAGGTGCGTCGCCTATATGACTCCAGAGATACGATCCGGACGCCATCAAACGCCGGTATTGCTCGTCGCTGAGGTGTGCCGGCCGTCCACGAGCCGCGTAGAATTGCGCCACAATCTCCGATGCCCGTCGATAAATATCGCCAAGTCTCTGTCGCTGCTCTCGATCTCGCACGACAATAAATATCCAGTTTTGGGCATTGCCCGCCGACGGCGCACGAGTAGCCGCATCCACGATTTTGGTCAGAAGTTCCTCCGGAACCGGGTCAGCCTTGAATCGCCGCAGAGCACGTGCAGAGTACATTGCCTCGAACAGCCCGATTTCGTTCATTCGGCTGGCCCTCACTTTCCGTCGGTCACAAAGTGCCAATGGTAGACAGAACCCGCGCTCGCAGGCCCACCCACCTGTGAAGCAAAGCCAACTATCTGTTCGTCTTGGCGCAGATTTTATCGTGTTTGCGTCAATTGGAAGTTGGGTAACCAGGAGTTGGCCGCGAACCTAGATGCACTGGAAAATGCGTTATTCACAGACGCACATCTTCACCAGCTAGGCATATACTTCGCCACGCATCACAATCCCTCCGGAGGGTCCCCCATGAATAAGACACTCGAGATTTTGCTCACGACATTGGCATTAGTTGGAATGTACTGCGCCATACCAAAGATCACCGCCCAGGGAGATCTTGGAGTTCAGGTGGACCAGAATGTGGTCCTTGCCGATGGGAGCGATCCGATGCCCTTGTGCCGCGGACGAGGTTGCCGTGCTAAATAAGGTGAACCCATAAGCAGATTGAAAGACGCCGCCAGTTAGATATTGCGTGGCTTCCAAGGGAGAGGTATGCTCTTCTGCCTTGGTGTGCACCGAGCGATGAACTGGCTAATGTATCTGAGTTGGCTTGTGGGGCCGGCTCTTCAACTCATACTGCTCGCCTACATGGTGCGTCGCAGGTTGCACAACGTTTTTCCTCGCTTTTTCTCCTACATCGTATTTCAGATCCTGAAATCCGGGGTTCTGCTCCTCGTATTCCACTACTACGAGACTGTCTACTTCGATGCCTACTGGACCGGCAATGCCGTCAGTGTGATCCTGGCGGTTGCCGTGATGGATGAAATCCTGCGTTCGCTGTTCAAGGAGTATGGAGGCTCGCAGACCCTGGGATCGATGATATTCCGGTGGACCTCGGGACTGCTGCTTCTGCTGGCGATCGTGAACGCCCTTACCAGCCAAGAAACAAGCGTAGACCGAGTCGTTGCGACGGTACTCAACTTCGATCGCAGCGTGCGGATCATGCAATGCGGACTTTTCTGTCTCTTGATGATTCTTTGTCGCTACTTGCGACATTGCTGGCGTCAGCGGGTATTCGGGATTGCACTGGGATTTGGGGTGTTTGCCAGCATCGAATTGATTCTAGTCAGTATCGCGATCCGATACGGGAACGCCTCGGCGCCGATTATCAGCATAGTAAAGAGCTTGGCTTATAACGGGGTTACGCTTCTTTGGATCGGTTATCTGAAACAACAGAGCCAATCAATCCCGGAGATGGAAGTCGTTCCTCAGCTCAACGCACGGACTATAGCCTTGGTTCCGTTAATTTCTGCACGAAGCGCTAACGACACCTTTGTTTCAATGGTGGAGCAACTGGTGGAGGACGTGCTATCTCGCAACCCGTGGCCTCGACCGGTGGTAAAGCGCTCCCAAATTGTCGGCCGTGGTCCTAGCCCTGGAGAAAAAAATTAGAGGAAGTTTCCCGCCTGCCCGTGATGAAGACCTCTGCGCAGACCGTGGGCAATGGAGCAACCTGGCCTCCTGCAACAGGTGAAGTCGTCACGTTCGAATCTGCCGATGGCTTGAAAGGGGGGATTCTCAAGGAGGTACGATGGGGACTCGTTTGGCGAGATTTTATCCTTGAGGATGGTCGGGTTATCGCAGAGCACAGGGTCGTTGGATGTCCTCAGCCGCCAGTCTGGCGAGATGCTGACGAAATCTCACAGGCTGAACGCGAAGCGTGGGAAGAGCGGCTCGTTTCCATGGCGGAAAGCGGGGTCGATCCCCACGACCGGGAGCAATCTTTTTGGGCTGAGCTAAACCAGTATCTCGCATACATCTATCTCAAATTCAAGCCAAACGAACCTAAGGTTTGAGCTTAAAGCATCCGCCCTGCCGAGACGGGAGTGCAGAAAATGGACAGATCGAATGATCAGACCCGGACTTACCGAGTTTGGAAAGCGCTCTCGGAAGCCGGTCTGGTAGAGATCAAGCTCGATGAATTTCCCGACAAGCTCAAGAAAGTCAAGCAGGTAGCGATAGTGTGTTTAGGCGAGTTGCTGGAGCGACAGACTGCCGTTCGAGAGCAGGAAATCGTTGCCCATTCGCTCGGTACTCTGAAGAGACTGGAGGCGTCCGTGCGAACAGACGCTCCCCAGACCGGCGCCAAGAGAGTCAGGTCCTAACGAAACCAGAGACTGTAGCGTAGGGGGCGCGCCAATAATAAAGGGCCGAATTAGAAACCCAGTGCTCTCGTGCAATGTGAGACACACGCCTATTCATTTGATGCTTGGTGAGTGCCTACTCAGGAGAACCCCACGTACCGAGTCAATATTGGGGACTGCGAATCTAGTTGCATGCGAAATAATTGAGGTTCGTTGTTGTTTTCGGTTCGCCAGTTTCTAATCGGAACCTTGCGCGCGCATCTCCGAGGTCGCCAGGTTGACCCAGCGCAATGACACACCGCTTCCGTTCTGTCACCTCGATTCTATGGGCCGTAAGCGCGCCGCACTCGTTAGGAGCTTTTACTGCGGAGGCAGGCTCAATGTATTTCTGAAAAGTTTTCTTTTATGAACAAGGGAACATTCGTATAACATGACGCGCGTCCGCCCGATGGTAAAGCAGCTGAACGTGTGATTCCTGAAGCTTGAGTTATCTCTCTTCAGAGGGTTGACATGAAATTTCTCGCGCCTCACCAGTTTGTTCGTCTAGCCATCCTTAGCTTGTGCCTCACCGGTGGGATGCAGGCAACTCCACTGTTTAAGCCCGCTTCTCTTTATTCCTCAGGTGGCTTAACAGCTGGTTCGGTTGCCGTAGGGGATCTGAACCGAGACGGCAAACCGGATCTTGTCGTTTCCGATCAAGGCGGTCAGGTCGGGCTCCTCTTGGGCAACGGGGACGGTACCTTCCAGACAGTGAAGATTATTGCCTCAGGACTTGTATTCCCTTGGTCGGTGATAGTCGCGGACCTAAATGGCGACGGCAAACTGGACGTCGTAGTTGCCGACGGAGGAAGCTGTCCACCTCAGGGATGCATCAACCATGTTCACGTTCTTTTGGGCCGTGGAGATGGCACCTTCAGGACTCCGCACGTTTACGCGACTGGTTACCAGACGCATCAAGTCGTGGCAGCTGACGTGAATGGGGACGGCAAGCTCGATCTGCTAGTGGCTAATCAGTGTCAAGAGCCCACGTGTTCAAGTCACGGAGATCTGGGAGTACTGGTGGGAAACGGCGATGGGACTTTCGCGGGTGTGCAAACCTTCGACTCGGGAGGTTCGATCACGGTTGCGTTAGCGGTCAGCGATCTGAATCACGATGGTGCACTCGACGTCGCATTAGTTCATGAACTGGGAGGCGTGGGAGTTCTCCTGGGCCATGGGAACGGTACATTTCAGAATGCTGTGATTTTCAATTCGGGCAATGTTCTATCGGATTCCATTGCAATTGCTGATATGAACGGCGACGGTACGCCCGACCTCATTACAACGATCAGCTGTGTAAGCACGTCAGACTGCAATGTGGGTGGGGCTGGGGTGTTATTGGGCAATGGGAACGGCACATTTCAGCCCGCTGTCTTCTACACTACGAACGCAGCCAGTCCAAGTTCGGTGGCGGTGGCTGACGTAAATGGCGACGGTAAACCAGACTTGATGGTGGCGCATGTCTGCCGTGCCTTTTGTGACACAAGCCCTGTAGTGCTATTGGCGGGTAACGGTGATGGCACACTCCGCAAACCCATACGCTTTTACTCCGGAGGTAGAAATGCTAATGCGATCGTGATAGCGGATGTCAACGGTGACGCAAAACCCGATGCCATCGTTGCCAACAAATGCATCAGCTATTCCGATTGCACAAGCGGCACAGTTGGCGTTTTGCTAGGAACATCTGGCGTCGAGACCACGACTAGCATAAGTTCAAGTCTCAATCCCTCCGTTTACGGCCAGAGTGTGAGTCTAACGGCAAGCGTTGTTTCTACAGGGCCTAGTGTGCCGACGGGAATGGTCAAATTCCAGAACGGCTCTACAGTTTTGGGCTCCGCAACGATCAGCGGGGGTATCTCAGTCCTGGTCAAGACGAACTTGCCCGCTGGCAGTTTACCAATCACTGCTGCTTACAATGGCGATTCGGAATCTGCGAAAAGTATTTCGGCCCCTTTCATTCAAGTCATCAAACCTGCGTCCACGGTCACTACCATTACGTCATCGCTTAATCCTTCCTCAGTAGGGCAGTTGGTAACCTTCACGGCAAGCGTGAGCAGTCCAACCCTGCGCGTCACCGGAACGGTCGTGTTCACGATGGGTGCGACGACCCTCGGCACAGTGTCTGTAACCGCGGGAAAGGCGATCTTCAGAACCGCAGCCCTGTCCAAAGGAAAGCACCAAATTACGGCGAGTTACGGAGGCACTCCGAATATGAAGGGCAGCACCGCATCTCTGACTCAGACCGTCAACTGACCGACCTTCAAAAAACCAGGTTTAGGCGACCGCTAACCGACTCTTTTGAGCTTCCTTCGAGCGACGGAACATGAACTCGTAGGTTCGATCGACTGCGTGGGTAGTTGGTGAATGGGGATTTTGCAACAGCGATCTTGAGGAATGCCCTGTCCGCCCTTCACCTTCAAAGAGATTCGGCTGCTCAACTGGCAGCTTGCGGATAGTAGAAAGAACGGATCGCTTTCAGTTGGCCGCCTGAAACATGGAGCCAATCGACAACCTTATCCGTGCCATTGACAGTTTCCATGTCAAACATCGTGGCTACGAATTCTCCATCTACAAGGTGCTGTTGTATCTGTATACGCTTAACCACTGGCAATATGCTTGTCAAAAACCCTACAACGCTCTGACGTCCAATCAGCCTTGGCACACGCGGACCCTCAAACGTAACATCCGCTGCGAACGGTACGTTCGAGAGATCCTTTTTTGCTAAGCCGTTCAAATACGCCTCTACCACAGCGATAGCTTCATCTCGGGACATTCACCCCTCCATGTTTTGCAAACAGCCTTCGAGGGATAGTGGTGGAAGCGGGTCAGTCTTTAAATGAGTGATATGGCGACGTTACGCCAACTGCCCAAGCCGCGATTTTGGAAGAGCACATCGATCTGATTTCAACCCCTACAACACTCCCAGGTTATCGGGATACTTTGCTTGCAGCGTGCTCACGAGCAACTCAAATTCCGACATGCCGCGCAGATTCTGCAAACACGGATCCTTCATAAAGAACGGCCAGCACGCGAAGCCTGTCCCCACGCTGCGCTCAAGCCACTCGAACGCCAGTTGCCTACGCTCGGTCAGCGCGAGGATGCACGCGATCTGATAGTACGTATGATGCGCGTGCCCAAATGTCTTCGGATTCTAACACGCTCGGGTCACGCAATCGATCGCCTCGGCCTTTAGGCCCATCAGCTCACAAAGCACGCCCTCTAAACTCACTATCATCGGCTCGTCTGGTAGCAGGTCGAGGGCCTGCTCAATCAGCCGTCTTGCCTGATCCCAATTTCCCGTCATCATCGCCGGCTGGGGTGCAAAGTAAATCGGATACTTATTCGACGGACTTTCCATCCGCCACGCATCAATCTGCTCCCGCGCCAATTCGTACTCCTGGTTCCACATGTATACCTGTACAATGCTCGGACTCACCGCCTTGTTTTGATGAAACGATCGGCCTCGCTCGTACATCTCACGCGCGCGGTCCAGCAGGCCGATGTGCGCCAAGATCGTCCCCAGGCGGTTATATGCATGGGGCAGATTATTTTGCAGGCGGATTGCCCGCTTCAAGTCTGCGATCGCCTCCAGATGCTGAAAATTCTTCGACGGCCCCCACAACAGAAATGCCCGTGCCACGTACCCCTCGGGCAAGTCCGGATCGATCTCCAGCCCCCGTTGGCAATGGAACTCCGCCTTCTCCAGCCATACGTTTGCCGAATCCGACTCGAAATGCCGTGTCGTGCACGCGAAGGATAGCCTCGCATGAGCTAGCGCGAAATTTGGATCGCGCATGACCGCATTCGTTAGATGCTGGCTCGCCTGCTCCATCTTTGTCGGGTCCCCGGATGCGCTCAGCCGGTACCCACGCATGAACTCCGCATATGCCAGCGGATCACGGCTGTATCGTGGACGCTGCCCAATCGTGTCGGATGCACCGAAGGGCCGCTTTAACGCTCCGGCAATCTGCTGCGCGATCTCCCTTTCCAGGCTAGCCATTCGCTCCAAATCGAGATCGCATTTCCTGCTGAAGCAAATCGTTTGCGAATACGTGTCCACCAACTCGAGGGACAATCGCATCTGGCCCTTCGTCGTCTGAATGGCGCCATGCAGCACGAATCGGATCCCGAGTCGCGCCGCGACTTCAGAAGCATCCGCGCCACGCGGCAGGTTCAGCACTGCCGAGGTCGGAAGCACATCCACGCTCCGAAGATTGCCGAGCCGTGATGCCATCGCTTCCGCAAATCCCAGGCATAACCCGTGATCATCGCTGTCCTTTCCGAGCATGACGAGGGGAAGCACGGCTAGCGATGTACGCAGCCAGCGTGCACTCCCGTCCTCGCGGCTCTCGAACGCATCGAGGTCCGCTCGCGGATATTGCGCTCCAATCACACGAACTGGCCCGATGAACCGGTATCCCTTCCCGATCACCGTCTCCACAAATCGGGGCTCATCGGCGTCATCACCCAGTGCCGTGCGTATCTTCCTCACGATGTTGTTCAGATTTCGTTCCGAATCGATGAACAGATTCGATCGCCACAGCTTCTTAACGATCTCATCGCGCGGCACTAGCTGCTCTCGCCGACTTACTAGAAAGATCAGCAGCTCCATCGGCTTGCGCTCGAGCTTTACTCGTCGTCCGAACCGTCGTAGCTCATAGCGCCCCAGATCGAGTTCTACATCCGTAGCCGTCTTGTTTTGACCTGCCATCTTGTCCAAAAGGATTATCCCACCAAGAGTCAGTAAGTTGCACCGATATATGAAAGACATCAAAATGCGATCTCGCACTCATTGCAACGTCGGGCTTGTCAGGTGAGCATGCCACTACTAAAGCAAACGGAGGCAATCCATGAAGCGTTCTCTCTACCTTACCCTGTCAATCCTCGCCGTTCTGGCATGCGCTGGGCAACTCCTCACAAGAACCGCCCAAGCAAATGCGCACGAGCAGCGCCACGCGTTCACTCCCGACACCATTCCATGGGGTCCCGCACCGCCGTTCCTGGCTCCCGGTGCCCAACTTGCAGTGCTGGAAGGCGATCCCACCGCGTCGACCGGGGACTTCACGGTACGCCTGAAAATGCCCGACGGGTATCGCATCGCACCGCACTTCCACCCCTTTCGTGAAAACGTCACGGTCCTGGAAGGCTCCTTCAAGGTGGGCATGGGCGACCACTTCGACACCCGAAAGATGTCAGCTTTTACTACCGGCAGCTTCGCCTTTCTCGACCCCGACATGCACCACTACGCGATGGCTTGCGGCCAAGTCATCGTGCAGGTACACGGCAAGGCGCCATTTCAATTCAACTTCATCAATCCCGACGACGATGCCAGCCGGAGTAAGTAGCGTCTCGTCCTATCGGACGGTGCGAGTTTCGCGTCAAGGCACACCGACCACCCGCGTAGCATGCTGAACATTGCGCGGGTGGCTTAAGTCCAGAACTTCTCCAAGGATTAATCCGTTCTACGGTGATTTGTCGCGCTCATGTACTCCGGCCCTCGCAGAGCCACTCTGGCGCACCAATCGCGAGAGATAAAAACAAAACTCACACACGCAATCAACCCGGATCCGGAGGCGACCTGAGATGGGAGGAAGCACAAAGTCTGGCAGCGCTTTTCCAAGCATCATCGCCTTCAAATCCGCAAGAAAATCTTCCGCCGGTACATCCACCAGAGAATCAGCCAAAGACAAAGCATGATCCCCACCCCATACGCGATTGGCTGAAACACCGGGCTGACTGCCGGATCAATGGCCCACCCCAAATGTCGCTCAAGCGCCGCCCGAACAAAGCGTGGCATCGTCCAACTCATCACGTAAATAGCAATCGAGTTCATCCCGATCACGATGAGCGGGAACGCCCACGCCTTCCATCCCTTCCATTCGATCGTCGCGTAGAGCCCCGCCACCATCAGGATGACCAGCCCGCCGCTGTACAGCGTGAACGATGATGTCCAGATTCGCTTGACGATCGGACAAATCCCCGCCCACTGGCACAGCAGTCCGATCACCACCAATCCCACTCCCGCGATCACAAGCCCCCGCAGCTTTTCCGTTTTCAACCGATCGCTCTTGAGCCACTCGCCGGTTAACAGGCCCAGGATCATCGTCGCCAGCGTCGGAATGAAGCTGAGTGTGGACCAGCCGCCTTCATTGAAGACAAACGGATGCTCCCGCGGAAAGAGATTCAGGAACCACACATCGAACGCCCACGACAGGTTCGAGTTCTTGTTGAAGTGGGCAAGAAATCCGGTGTAGTTGTGCTCCCAGTTCTGCGGCACCCCCACGCTGGGATAATCAAAGTTCGCTCCAGGCGTGGGATACAGCACAAACGCCCCCCAGAAGCAGATCAGGATCAGCACAAACACGATGACCTGCGTCCGAACCCGCGTAAATCCCAGCAAGAACAAAAACACATATCCCAACCCGATCTGCGTCAGCGTGTCCTCGAATGTCCAGTAGGTGTGGCTGAACTTCAGTGAGCGCAGAAAAATCCCGAGAAAGATCAACAACAGCGCTCGCCACACGGAATGAAACAACATCTGCCGGAAGCTCCGGCCCTTCACCTTGCGGCTTGCAATCGAGAAGGGAAGAGCAGCGCCAACCAGAAACGAAAATGCCGGCTGGATCAGGTCATGCAACGAGCAGCCCTGCCACGGCACATGCTCAGTATTAAAAGCAACGGCAGTCCAAAACCAGCTATGGGGAAAGTTCTCCGCGACCTTCGGCAGCTGCGTGGCCTCATTCAGCATCAGCAGCATCACGGTTCCGCGAAGCACGTCAAGTGAAACCACCCGTGCCGGAGATGCCTTCCCCGCCGGCTCAGCTTTAACTTCCTCTCGCGTCCGCTCGAGTTGCGCCGTCTGGACCATCGACCTTTCTCTCCACTGAAACTTCTCGTTTCCCCGAACTGCTACCCTGCGAACCGCGATGAGGCCGCCCGGCTTTGCCACTTGCCCCGCGTGAAGTCAGGAAAGCTTTGCGAGGTTCCTTTCTCCGCTACCGACTTCTCGCTCAAAGGAGTCGGCGCACTCCAGGCGGCAGCATCATAAACATCAATGTCGGGAGCCAATCCCCGCTTGATGCAGTCCATCAGCCGGAAGTTCATAACGTAATCCATTCCGCCATGCCCGCCTGTCTTGCGTGCCATCTCTCCATTCGCCCGCCACAATGCATGTTCATATTTCACCCGGAATTCGTCGACCTTCTGCCAGTCCTCATCCTTCTGTCCGTCCACGAAAATGCGCGCCGGATAATCCGCGAACATCCCTTTCGTCCCCGAAATGTGATTGAGCCGGCTATAAGGCCGCGGATTCACCACATCGTGCTGCAGCAGGATCGAGCGCCCCTTCGCCGTTTTGATAATGCTCGTATTCATATCTCCGCATCTGTATTTTTCCGACCGCTTGGGATCGCCCTCCGGAAACTTCGCCTGCACGTACGAACTCAGCGACGCTTCTGCCGAGCTCACCGAAACCATGTAGTCGAACCGGTCCCCCCTATGAATATCCATGTAGTGCGCCACCGGACCCAAACCGTGTGTCGGATAAAGATTTCCGTCGCGCTCGATATGAGAGGTCCGGCGCCACAACCCCTCGCCCTGGTTCGCCGTTACGATTCCACGCAGGTCATGGAGGTACGCCGCCTCCCCGTGAGTAATTTCTCCAAAGAATCCGTCCCGCACCATCTGCAGAACCATCATCTCGTTCTGCCCGTAACAGCAGTTCTCGAGAATCACGCAGTGCTTGCGCGTGGCCTCCGACGTATTCACCAAAGCCCAGCACTCCTCAAGCGTTGTCGCTGCCGGAACTTCGCTCGCTGCGTGCTTACCGTTCTTCATCGCATCCACCGCCATCGGCACGTGCCAGTTCCACGGAGTCGCGACGTAAACGATGTCCAGGTCACGCTGGTTCAGATTTTTGAAATCCCAGTCTCCGTTGCTGAAACCCGCTGGCTTGGGATGGCCCGCGTCGGTCACCATCTTCTGCGCAGCCTCCACTTTTGCGGGAACCACGTCGCAAATCGCCAGCACGTCCACATTTTCGACCGCCAGCAGATCTCGCAATAAACTTGTACCCCTTCCGCCGACGCCAATGATTCCCAGCCTTACTCGCTCCTTCGCTTCAAAAGGAACGTCCATCATGCTTGCGCCTGCAGCAGTCTGTGCGGCGCTGCTGGCCTGTGGATCAAAAATCTCGGTCGCGAGTACGAGTCCGGCACTGCCCATGGCGCTGCGCACCATAAAGTTGCGCCGCGAAATATTTTCTGGTTCTTTGTCCTTCTGCATTGTGTTCTCCCGCTGTCCTGGTTTTACGAATGAATAATTCCTGCGAAGTATAGCCTTAGCGCGATCCAATT
>Ga0163163_10004432_pt1 | contig 11972 bp, 10 predicted proteins | sample S65metaG_FD_119766 | JGI IMG/M metagenome (GOLD analysis project Ga0163163, IMG submission 119766) | Switchgrass rhizosphere microbial communities from Kellogg Biological Station, Michigan, USA - S6-5 metaG | ecosystem: Host-associated > Plants > Roots > Rhizosphere > Soil | place: USA... | reverse complement strand
GCCATGGCCGCGCTCCAGCGGCGGCCGCGGAACGTCGTCCGGTCCATCGCGCCGAGGCCTTCCTGCCGATAGCCGTTGATGTCCTCGGTCGCCGCGTAGCCCGCCTCAACCCCGGCCTCGATGAAGGCTCGATACAGGGGGTTCTTCATCTCGCCCGTCGTCACGTACAGCGGACCGCCGCCCCCGTGGTACGCGTCGGCGCCCTTTAGGCGGGTCTCCGCACGCTTGAAGTAGGGGAGGCAGTGCGCGTACGACCACGCTTCGAGGCCGTGGACGGACGCCCACCCGTCGTAATCCTTCGGATGCCCGCGGATGTAGACCATGCCGTTGATCGAGGACGAGCCTCCGATCACGCGGCCGCGCGGGCACGACACGCGCCGTCCGTCCATGTGCGGCTCCGGCTCCGTTTCGTATCCCCAGTTGTACGTCGTGCTCTGCAGCGGGTACGCGAAGGCCGACGGCATGTGGATGAGGATGCTGCTGTCGGGCGGGCCCGCTTCGACCAGCAGCACGCTGGTATCGGCGTCCTCGGTCAGGCGGTTGGCGAGAACGCATCCGGCGGATCCCGCGCCGACGACGATGAAGTCGAATTCGGAGTAGTCATGCATGGTACGGAGCGCCCAAAGCTTCCCAGAGGGCAGCGGGCAGGGACGTCTCGAACATCGCCACGTTGTCCCGTAACTCCTCCGCGGATCGGGCGCCCGTCAGCACGGCGGCCACGGCAGGATGCGTGAGCGGGAACTGGATCGCCGCCGCCTTGAGCGCGACGCCGTGCGCGACGCAAATGCGGTCGAGCCGCTGCGCCTCCGCGACCAACGCTGGGGCAGCAGGTTCGTAGTCGAACTTCGCCCCTGGACGCGGATCCGCCAGGATGCCGCTGTTGTAGACGCCGCCCGCGATGATCGAGATGGACTTCCTTTCGCACATCGGAAGGAGGCTCTCTCCCGCCGAGCGGTCGAGCAGCGTGTAACGGCCGGCCAGCAGGAAGCAGTCGAAATTGCACTGCACGGCAAAGCCTTGCAGCATCTCCCACTGGTTCATCCCGGCGCCGACCGCGCCGACCGTGCCCTCCTGGCGCAGTCGAGCGAGCGCCCGATACGCGCCGCCAACCGCCGCGTCGTAATGATCGTCCGGGTCGTGGATGTGCAGCACGTCGATGCGATCGAGCTTCAGGCGGGCGAGACTGTCGTCGACCGAGCGCAACACGCCGTCGTAAGAGAAATCGAATACGGGCTGGACCGGCGGCGTGCCCTTGTAGTGCCGGTCTTCCGTGGCTTTGCCCGTTACCGGCTGCAGCAGCCGGCCCACTTTGGTCGCGACGACGTACTCATCGCGCGGGCGGTTCGCGAGCGCCTCGCCCAACCGCATCTCGGCAAGCCCGTGACCGTACAGCGGCGCAGTGTCGAAAAACCGGATGCCGGCGTGCCAGGCTGCGTCGATCGTTCGCAGCGCGTCGCCGTGCGCAACGGACGCGTACAGGCCGCCGAGCGGCGCGGTACCGAGCCCAAGGCGCGTCACGGAGACGTCGGTGCGTCCCAGGCGTTTGGTCTCGCGGAGATTCACATCCCGCCTTCAAAGCAAGAGGCCGCCCGCGTCCGCAGCCAATCGAGCTCGCGACTCAATACGGGCATGCGACGTCGCCCATCTCGACGTACACACTTTTCAGCTGCGTGTAGTGATCGATCGCGGCGAGACCATTCTCCCGTCCGATACCCGACTGCTTCATGCCGCCGAAGGGAATCTCGACCGGCGTGATGTTGTAGTTGTTGATCCAGCAGACGCCCGCCTGCAGCGCGGCGACGACGCGATGCGCTCGCGTGAGGTCGCGGGTGAAGACGCCGGCTGCGAGTCCGAACGGGGTGGCATTGGCGCGGCGGATCACCTCGTCCTCCGAAGAGAATTTGAGCACCGACATCACCGGTCCGAAGATCTCGTCGGTAACGAGCGGGATGTGGTCCGCGCAGTCGGCGAAGATCGTCGGCTCCACGAAGTAGCCCCGGCTGAGCGCGCCTCGCGTGACGCGGTTGCCGCCGCAGACGAGCCGCGCCGCCCGCCTGCCCGCATCGATCGCCGCCAGCACGCGGTTCATGTGCTCTTCCGAGATGAGCGAGCCAACGTGCGTGGCGGGATCCATCGGATCGCCGATCGTCATCGTTGCCGTCCGTGCGGCGAGCTGCTGCAGAAACGTGTCGTAGATCGACTCGTGGACGAACACGCGCGTGCCGTTCGTGCACACCTCGCCCTGTGTGTAGAAGTTGCCCATCATGGCGGCGGCGACGGCGTTCCGAAGATCCGCGTCGTCGAAGACGATCAGCGGCGACTTGCCGCCCAGTTCCATCGTCACATGCTTGAGCGTGCCCGCCGCATCCGCCATCACGCGCTTGCCCGTGCCGACTTCGCCCGTCAGCGACACCTTGGCCACGGCGGGATGCCGCACCAGCAACTGGCCCGTGCGGGCATCGCCCTGCACGACGTTGAACACGCCCGGCGGGACGCCGGCGTCGGCGTACACCTCGGCGAGCAGCGCCGCGGTGCGCGGGGTCAGCTCGGCCGGCTTGAAGATCATCGCGTTGCCGCACGCGAGCGCGGGCGCCGACTTCCAGCACGCGATCTGGATCGGGTAATTCCACGCGCCGATGCCGACGCATACGCCGAGCGGCTCCCTCCGCGTGTAGGCGAACGCGTTCTTCAGCACGTGATGCTCGCCGGCAAGCGATGCCGCGAGCCCGGCGTAGTACTCGATGCAGTCGGCGCCGGACAGCACCTCGACGACTTCCGCCTCCTGGATCGGCTTGCCGGTGTCCTCCACCTCGACGGCGGCGAATGCGCGGTTGCGCTCGCGCAGATTGCGCTGGGCGCGATGAAGGATGCGCCCGCGCTCGGCGCCGGTCATCGCCGACCAGATGGCGAACCCGGCCTGCGCCGACGCAATCGCCTGCTCCACCTCGGCTTCGCCGGCCTGCTCGACGCGGCAGATCACTTCGCCGGTCGCGGGATTGACGTTGTCGAACGTTGCGCCCGACGCGGACGCCACGTAGCGGCCGCCGATGTAGCTGTGCTGGATGGGCATGGAGGACATGGGGCGGAAGAAGGCGGATGCACGGGGCGCGAACGTCGCACTTTACCCGCGTGGCGGTCGTCGGACTTCGGTGCCCGCACCCGCGTCGCGGATGGAACGGTCGATGTCTCGTCCGAAACGGGCGGTGTGGACAGTGAGGTCGCAGTTTGACAAACTTGTCGCCGATGCGCACGACTTCCAAAGCCTCCGCCCGGCCGGTAGAGCGCGCCCGCCCTGCCAAGGCCGGCCGGCGCGCATCGCCGCCGCAACCTCCGCGGCCCACGGCGCTGCCGCGGCTCGCCTTGGGCACCAAAGCCGCCAAGCGGCGACGCTACGGGTTTCTCACGCTGCCCAACTATTCGATGATCGCGCTCACGAGCGCCGTCGAGCCGTTGCGCATGGCGAATCGCCTGTGCCGCGACGAGATCTACACGTGGTCGATCGTGAGCCTCGATGGGGCTCCGGTCCCGGCGAGCAACGGGCTTTCGTTTTCGCCGACCGTATCGCTGTCCGCGCTGGGGCCGGTCGACGTGCTGTTCGTCTGCGGCGGCGTCGACGTTCAGCACGCCGTCACCAAGGATCTGCTGATTGCGCTGCGCAAGCTGTCGCAGCGTGAAGTGCCGCTCGGCGGCCTCTGTACCGGCGGATACGCGCTCGCGAAGGCGGGCCTCCTGGATCAGTACCGCGCCGCCATCCACTGGGAGAACATGTCGTCGCTGCGCGAGGAATTCCCCCGGATCCTGTTCACCGCGCAGCTCTTCGCGATCGACCGCGATCGCTACACGTGCTCGGGCGGCATCGCGCCGCTCGACCTGATGCTCAACATGATCAAGGACGATCTGGGCGAGGACATCGCGCCCCTCATCTCCGAGCAGTTCATCCTCGATCGCATTCGCAACGACCGTGATCGCCAGCACATTCCGCTGCAGGCGCAGGTCGGCGTGTTCCACGACCGCCTCATCAAGGCGGCCGCGCTGATGGAGGCGAACATCGAGGAGCCGATGTCGCTCGACGATCTCGCGGCGTCGATCGGCGTCTCGCGGCGCCAGATCGAGCGGCTGTTCAAGCGGCACCTGGACCAGGTGCCGACGAAGTACTACCTCGAGATCCGCCTGCGCCGGGCGCGCGAGCTGCTGCTGCAGACCTCCATGTCGATCATGGACATCACCACCGCCTGCGGCTTCCAGTCGCCGCCGCACTTTTCCAAGTGCTATCGCAACGCGTTCGGCTATCCGCCCAGTGCCGAGCGCCAGATGAGCCGCGCCGCATGAGCAGCGAAGGGCCGCTTCGGCGGAAGTCAATGAAGTATTCGCTCGCGAGCCTCGTCCGCAACGCGTTCACCTACCACGAGAACTGGCGGGCCGCGTGGCGCAGCCCCGAGCCCAAGCCGCAGTACGACGTGGTGATCGTCGGCGGAGGAGGGCACGGGCTCGCGACTGCCTATTACCTCGCGAAGGAGCACGGGGTCACGAATGTCGCCGTACTCGAAAAAGGCTGGATCGGCGGCGGCAACACCGGCCGCAACACCACGATCGTGCGGTCCAACTACCTGTGGGACGAGGCGACGCACCTGTACGAAAAATCGATGAAGCTGTGGGAGGGGCTTTCGCAGGATCTCAACTACAACGTGATGTTCAGCCAGCGCGGCGTATTGAATCTCGGCCACACGCTGCAGGACATGCGCGACATCGCGCGGCGCGTGAACGCGAACCGGCTGAACGGCGTCGACGGCGAGATGCTGGATACGGCGCAAGTGAAGGCGATGGTCCCGATCATCAACGCATCGCCGAGCGCACGCTATCCGATCCTCGGCGCCTCGCTGCAGCGTCGAGCCGGAGTCGCGCGGCACGACGCCGTCGCGTGGGGCTTCGCGCGCGGCGCCGACGCGCATGGCATCGACATCATCCAGAAATGCGAAGTCACCGGCATTCGCCGCGACGGCGGCCAGGTGGTCGGCGTCGAGACGAGCCGCGGCTTCATCCAGGCGAAGAAGGTCGGCGTCGTGACGGCGGGCCATTCGAGCGTGTTGGCATCGATGGCCGGGCTGCGTCTTCCCATCGAGAGCCATCCGCTGCAGGCGCTCGTCTCCGAACCGATCAAGCCGGTGCTGCACACGGTCGTGATGTCGAACGCCGTCCACGGCTACATCAGCCAGTCCGACAAGGGCGACCTCGTCATCGGCGCCGGCATCGATTCGTACACGGGGTACGGGCAGCGGGGCAGCTTTTCCGTGATCGAGAGCACGATGGCGGCGATCGTCGAGCTGTTTCCGATCTTCAGCCGCGTGCGGATGAATCGCCAGTGGGGCGGCATCGTCGACGTCTGTCCCGACGCGTGCCCAATCATCGGCACGACGCCCGTCAAAGGCCTCTATTTCAATTGTGGCTGGGGAACCGGCGGCTTCAAGGCCACGCCGGGATCGGGGTGGGTGTTTGCCCACACGATCGCGCAGGATCGTCCGCACGAACTGAATGCCGCGTTTTCGATCGACCGCTTCTACACGGGCCACCTGATCGACGAGCACGGCGCGGCCGCCGTCGCGCACTAGCGTGAGCAGGCTCGCGGCTTGGGAGGGCCGATGCTGCTGATCGAATGTCCATGGTGCGGTCCGCGCGAGGAGACGGAGTTCTCCTGCGGCGGCGAGGCGCACATCGTTCGCCCGCCCAGCCCCGACACGCTCGCCGACGAGGAGTGGGGCGAGTATCTCTTCATGCGCAAGAACCCGCGCGGCGAGCATCTCGAGCAGTGGGTGCACGCGCACGGCTGCCGCCGTTGGTTCCACGTCCGGCGCGACACCGTCACGTACAGGGTCACCGCCGTGTACAAGGTGGGCGATTCGCCGCCGCGCTCATGAACGCGATGCATAAGCCGTGAACAGGATATGAGCGCCGCACGTGACAGTTCCCAGACCTGCCGCCTGCCCGCGGGGGGCCGCATCGATCGCGGCACTCGCCTCCATTTCATGTTCAACGGCAAGCGCTACGAAGGCCACGCCGGCGACACGCTCGCCTCCGCGCTGCTCGCCAACGGCGTGCACGTCGTTGCGCGCAGCTGGAAATACCACCGGCCGCGCGGCATCGTCGCCTGCGGCGTCGAGGAGCCGAACGCGATCGTGCAGCTCGAAACGGGCGCCGCCACCGTCCCCAACGCCCGGGCGACCGAGGTCGCGCTCTACGACGGCCTCGTCGCGAGCAGCGTCAACGCCTGGCCGAGCGTCGACTTCGACCTGATGTCGATCGCCGGCTTGTTTGCGCGCCTCATGCCGGCCGGCTTCTACTACAAGACGTTCATGTGGCCGAAAAGCTTCTGGAGGCGCTACGAGCACTACATCCGCAAGGGCGCGGGTCTCGGTGTCGCGCCCTCCGAGGCGGATGCCGACCGCTACGACAGGATGAGCGCGCACTGCGACGTGCTCGTCGTCGGCGGCGGTCCGGCGGGGCTCGCGGCGGCGCTCGCCGCGGGCAACGCGGGCGCTCGCGTGATCCTCGCGGACGAGCAGCAAGAGCCGGGCGGCACACTGCTGTCCCAGCGCGACATCGCGGCGGTTGCCGCGGACCCGGCTTCCGATGGAACGATCGGGGGTGCGAGTCCCATGGCGTGGGTGACGCGAACGCTCGCCCGTCTTTCCTCGATGCCTGACGTGCGCGTCCTTTCCCGCAGCACCGTATTCGGCTATCACGACCACAACTTCCTGACCATCGCCGAGCGGCTGACCGACCACCTGAAGCCGCTGGATCGCAAAGGTCCGCGCGAGCGGATCTGGCGCGTGCGAGCGAAGGAAGTCGTCCTGGCCACCGGTGCGATCGAGCGGCCGCTCGTCTTCGCGAACAACGACCGGCCCGGCGTGATGCTCGCGTCGGCGGTGTCCGCGTTCGTGAATCGCTATGGCGTGCAGCCTGGAACGCGTGCCGTCGTGTTCACCAACAACGACAGTGCCTACCGCACGGCGCTGCGACTCGTCAGCGCAGGCATTCAGGTCGCGGCTATCGTCGACGCGCGGCCCGATCCGCGCGGCCAGCTTCCCGAGCGGGCGCGGAAAGCGGGAATCGAGGTGCTGGGGAGTTCCGTCGTGGTCGACGTGCGCGGCACGTGGCGCGTGTCCGCCGTGGACGTGATGGGTCTCGACGCGGACGGCAGGAGCGTCACCGGGGCAACGAGGACAATCGCCTGCGATCTCCTTGCAACGTCGGGCGGATGGAGTCCCGCCGTGCACCTTCACGCACAGTCGGGCGGCAAGCCGCAATACGATGCGGCCCGCGCGTGCTTCATTCCCGGCGCTTCCGTGCAGGCGGAACGCTCCGTCGGCGCGGCCAACGGCAGCTTCATGCTCGGAGATTGCCTTGCCGAAGGCGATGCGGCGGGCACCGCTGCCGCTTGTCGTGCAGGGTTCACGCCGGCGACGCCGAGCTTTCCGCCCACCGTTGCCGACGTCGTCGAGCAACCCCTCGCGCCGCTGTGGGTCGTCCCGTCGCCGAAGGGCATCACCCGAGGTCCGAAACAGTTCGTCGACCTGCAGAACGACGTCGCCGCATCCGACATCGTGCTCGCGGCGCGCGAGGGCTATCACTCCATCGAGCACACGAAACGCTACACGGCAATGGGGTTCGGCACGGAGCAGGGCAAGCTCGGCAACGTCAACGGCATCGCGATCCTCGCGGACGCGCTCGGCCAGGACATCGCCGGTACCGGCACCACCACGTTTCGTCCCAACTACACGCCGGTCACGATGGGCGCCATCGCTGGGCCTGATCTCGGCGAGTGTTTCGATCCCGTTCGCAGGACGGCGATCCACGCGTGGCACGAAGAGCAGGGCGCGCTTTTCGAGAACGTCGGACAGTGGAAGCGGCCGTGGTACTTTCCGCACGAGGGCGAGGACCTCCACGCCGCCGTCGCCCGCGAATGCGTCGCGACCCGAACGGGCGTCGGGATCATGGACGCCTCCACGCTCGGCAAGATCGACATCCAGGGCAAGGATGCAGTCACGCTCCTCAACTGGATGTACACCAACTCGTGGAGCAAGCTCGGCGTCGGCCGTTGCCGATATGGCCTGATGCTGGACGAGAACGGCATGGTGTTCGACGACGGCGTCACCACCCGCCTGGGCGAGCATCATTTCCTGATGACCACCACGACCGGCGGGGCGGCTCGCGTGCTGTCGTGGCTCGAGCGCTGGCTGCAGACGGAGTGGCCGCACCTCGAGGTGTATCTAACCTCGGTCACCGATCATTGGGCGACCGCAAGTGTCGCCGGCCCGTCGAGCCGCAAGCTGCTCGAAGCGGTGTGCGGCGGCATCGATCTCTCGCCCGACGCGTTTCCCTTCATGTCGGCGCGGGACGGCACGGTCGCCGGCGTGCCGGCGCGGGTGATGCGCATCAGCTTCTCGGGCGAGCTCGCTTTCGAGATCAACGTCTGCGCGAACGAGGCGCGGCACGTGTGGAATGCACTGATCGATGCCGGCAAGAACTACGGTGTCACACCGTACGGCACCGAGACCATGCACGTGCTGCGCGCCGAGAAGGGCTACGTCATCGTCGGGCAGGATACCGACGGCTCGGTTACGCCGATCGACCTCGGCATGGATTGGATCGTCGCGAAGGACAAGGACTTCCTAGGCCGGCGGTCGCTCTCGCGCGCCGACACGGCGCGGCCCGACCGCAAGCATCTCGTCGGCCTCTTGACCGAAGATCCGGCGGCGGTACTTCCGGAAGGTGGCCAGATCGTCATCGACGCGAAGGCGCGGATCCCGACGCCCATGCACGGGCACGTGACGTCCAGCTACTTCAGCGCGAACTTGAGGCGCTCGATCGCGCTGGCGCTCGTGCAGAACGGTCGCAATCGCCTGGGCGAGAACGTGAGGGTCGAGATGCCCGGCGGCAACGTGGCGACTGCGACCATCGCCAAGCCCGCGTTCCTCGATCCGGAAGGAGCGCGGCAGAATGCCTGACGCGATGCTGCGCGAAAGTCCGCTCGCACGTGTGAAGCGCGCGTCGCCGGGGACGAGCGGCGTTGCCGGCGCGGGGCTGATCGTGCGCGAGAAAGCGTTCCTCGGCCATCTCAATCTGCGCGGCAAGGCCAAAGATCCGCACTTCGCCGGCGCGGTCAGCGGCGTGATGGGCGACGGCCTGCCGATCGTCGCGAACACGCTGACGGAATTGAACGGCGTCACGATGTACTGGCTGGGCCCGGACGAGTGGCTGATCGTGACACCCGACGAAAGCCGCAAGCGAATCGAGCACGACCTGCGCCGGGCGCTCGCGTCGCAGCATTTCGCGCTGACGGACGTGAGCGGCGGCCAGACCGCCTTGCATCTGCACGGCAGCCACGTTCGCGACGTGCTCGCCAAGGGCTGTCCCATCGACTTCCATCCGCGCGTGTTCGGCATCGGCCAGTGCGCGCAAAGCCATCTCGGCAAGGCGCCCGTGCTCATCGGCCAGATCGAGGAGCAACCGTACTTCGAGCTCATCGTCCGCCGCAGCTTCGCGGAGTACGTCTGGACGTGGCTCGAGACGGCAGCCGAGGAATACGGGATCGCATGAGCGCGCCGGGCGAAGCCAAGGCCCGGAGGGCGCGTCGGCGCGCGATTGCGGGCGGCGGACTTCTCGACGTGGCACCTATACAGGGATTTGAGGAGGCCGCGGCATGAGCGCAGCCGGCATCGCGCTCTTCGATCTCGACTACACGCTGCTCGGCGGCGACGCCACGTACGAGTGGATTCACTTTCTCGTGCGCAAAGGGGCGATCGAGCCGGCCAGCATCGCGCTCCTCGACCAGTACTACGAAGACTACGGCAAGGGGACCCTCGACATCGTCGCCTTCCTGCACTTCGATTTCGGCGCGTTGACGCGGCATCCGCGTGCGACGATGGAGGCGTGGCGCGAGGAATACCTGCGCGACACCATGGCCCCGCTGATCTTGCCGAAAGCGCGCGAGCTCATCGCTTCGCACGAGGCGCGCGGTCACGTCACTGCGATCGTCACGGCGGCGAACAGTTTTCTCACCGGGCCGATCGCGAACATGATCGGCGTCGGACATCTGCTGGCGAGCGATCCGGAGGTCGTCGACGGCGAGTTCACCGGCAAGATCGACGGCATCGCGTGCTTTCACGAGGGCAAGATCGCCAAGCTCGAAGGATGGCTCGAGCGCCGGGGCGAGGCGCTGTCCGATTTCCGCGAGAGCTACTTCTACGGCGACTCGCAGAGCGACGTGCCGCTCATGGAAAAAGTTACGCACCCGGTGGCGGTTGGCGAGGACGAGACGCTCGGGCGGATTGCACGCGAACGCAACTGGCCGGTGATTTCGCTGCGATAATCGAGGCAGCGACCTGTCGCCCGTCTTTCGGCACGAGGTAACACCATGCGCATCCCTTCCTGGCGCTCGAGCGGACGGGAGCCGGACTACCGGTTCTCGCTGGCGAACGAGCGGACGTTCCTGGCGTGGATTCGCACTGCGCTGTCGCTGCTCGCCGGCGGGGTGCTGCTGGAACAGTTCGCGACGAGGCTCGAGCCGCGCTTCGTCGTCGTCGGGCTCGCCATCGCGCTCGCCGTCTTGTCGTCGGTTCTGTCCGCAGTGGCGTATTTCCGCTGGAAGGCGCAGGAAATCGCGATGCGCCACGATCGGCCGCTGCCCGCCACCATCGCAGTTCCGCTGCTCGCGCTGTCGGCGGCCATCGTGTCCGCCGTCATCGTGGCCGTCGAATGGCTGAAGTGAGCCAGCGCGATCCGGGGCTTCAGCCGCAGCGCACCGCGCTTGCCTGGGTCCGCACGGGCCTCGCGGTGTTCGTCAACGCGCTGATCGTGCTGCGGGCCGGCTTCGCGACGGCACAGGTCTTCATCCTTGCGCTCGGAACGGTCCTGCTGGCGGCGTCGGCACTGTCCGTCGTCCTAGGAACCTGGCGTGTTCGCCATCTCGCCGCGCACGGTGCACGCGCGGCGCCGCCGTGGATCCTGATGGTCGGGACGGTGTGGATCGCGTGGCTCGCGTGCATTGCGGGCGTCCTGTCGATGGTGGCGACGATCGAGTAACGAAGGAATCCTTTCCTGACTTTCAGCCATGCCGCTTCCGATCGAAGACTACGCCCTGATCGGCAACACCCGGACTGCCGCGCTGGTCGGCATCGACGGCTCGATCGACTGGATGTGCGTGCCGCGCTTCGATTCGACCGCCTGCTTCGCGGCGCTGCTCGGCGAACGGCAGCACGGACGTTGGCTGCTGGCGCCGGCAGGCGACGTGCGCTCGGTTCGCCGCGCGTATCGCCCTGACACGCTCGTGCTCGAAACCGAGTTCGAAACGGCGGATGGCATCGTGCGCGTCATCGACTGCATGCCGCTGTGGGACGACCGCAACGACGTCGTGCGCGTGGTGCAAGGTGTGCGCGGCGCCGTGCCGATGCGCATGGAGCTGATCATCCGGCCGGGGTACGGAGCGATCACCCCGTGGGTGCGGCGGGTCGACGATGCGCTGCTCGCGACGGCCGGTCCGGATTCGCTCGAGCTGCGCACGCCGGCGGAAACGGAGGGGCGCGACTTCACCACCGTGGCCGAATTCACGGTCACGGCCGGTCAGCGCATTCCCTTCGTGCTGACCTCCTTCCCCTCGCACGAGTCGCGCCCGCTGCCGGTCGACGCCGACGCATCGATCGCCGCGACCGAACGGTTCTGGCGCGCCTGGTGCGGGCATTGCACCTACGAAGGGCGCTGGAGCGAAGCCGTGCGGACGTCGACGATCGTTCTCAAGGCGCTCATCTACGCGCCGACCGGCGGGATGGTCGCTGCCGCCACGACGTCGCTTCCCGAGCGCATCGGCGGCAATCGAAACTGGGACTACCGCTTCTGCTGGGTGCGCGACGCGACGTTTGCGCTGTACGCCCTGCTTCTTTCGGGCTACCACGACGAGGCGCGCGCGTGGCAGCAGTGGC
>Ga0163163_10004429_pt1 | contig 11977 bp, 10 predicted proteins | sample S65metaG_FD_119766 | JGI IMG/M metagenome (GOLD analysis project Ga0163163, IMG submission 119766) | Switchgrass rhizosphere microbial communities from Kellogg Biological Station, Michigan, USA - S6-5 metaG | ecosystem: Host-associated > Plants > Roots > Rhizosphere > Soil | place: USA... | reverse complement strand
TAGCGCACGTGCTTGTCCAGCCACGCCTTCAGCCCGTGCGAGAACGAGTAGTGTTCGAGCGGCTCGGCAAAGGACGCCAGGCGGTCCACCGGGAGATCCTCGCGTTGGCCATGGCCAACCTGAACGAAGCGCAAGGTGTCCTTCCTGCCGATGCGGACCTGGTAGGCGGGCCACATTCCGGCGTGGCGGAGCCACTTGCCGAAGAAGATGGTCTTGAACGGCACGCGATAGGCGTCGATCCCCGGGGTCGGCTCCATCTCCGTCAAGGCCGCGGCGAACGGCTCCGACACGATCTCGTCCGCGTCGAGGTGGAGAACCCAGTCATGGCGCAGCCCGCCGGAGTCCAGGCCGAAGTTCCGTTGACCGGCGAACGAGTCGAACGGGCGGGTCAGGACTCGGGCGCCGCGCTCGCGAGCAATGGCCACCGTCTCGTCATCGCTCCCCGAATCCAGGACGACGATATCGTCGCACCAGCGGAGAGCGTCCAGGCAGGCCGGCAGGTTCGCCGCTTCGTTGAGCGTGAGGATCAGGGTCGAAACCCTCATGGATTGGCCAGCGGCGGTCGCGCCTGGATCACCTTCGCCGGAACGCCGCCGACGATCATCCATGGCGGTGCATCTGCCATCAGCGCAGCGCGCGCCGCGACGATCGCGTGGCTGCCGACGGTGACCCCCGGCCCAACGAAGGCGTCCGCGCAGATCCAGACCCCGTCCTCAATGCAGATGGGGGATTTCACCAGGGGCAGATCCGCACGCGTGTGGTCGTGGGTTCCGGCGCACAGGTGGGCGCCTTGTGAGACCGTTGTGTTGGCGCCGACCGTGATGGGGCCAAGACTGTAGAGGTTGGCTCGGTCTCCGATTGACGTGAAGTCTCCAACGACGACGTTCCATGGGATGGCGATGTTCACGCTGGGATGGATGTGCACGCCCCTGCCGATACGCGCTCCAAACAGCCTCAGCAGAAACCGCCTCCAGCCCCAGAGCGGTCGCGGGCTCCATCGAAACGCCGGCTGACACAGCCCCCATATCGCTCGCGCGAACAGTTCACCCCTCGACCATTTCCGGGCGCGACGGTTGGCCGTGATGTCCAGGGCCGCGGGCGCGGGAACGCCGGATCCCGTCACGGTCGCCAGCCGGCGGCTTCCGTGGATCGGCGCCCGCCCCCCCGGTGGAACTGCACGGTAGGCGGAGGCTCGCTCCCTGAAGCCAGCCAGCGATAGACATCCGCCATGTCCTGGCCGACCCGGTTCCAGGAGAACTCCCTATCCATCCAGCGACGGCCGTTTTCGCCCATCGCGCTGAGCTCCCCCTGGGTCTTCGCCATGGCGCTCGACAGCGCCCGAGCAAGAGAGTCGGCGCCGTGATCCACCCACCAGCCGCAGCCCTCGCGCTCCAAGGCGCTCCACGGCGCTCCTCTTGTCGAAATCACCGGGACCTCGGCGGCAAGGGCCTCGGCCACGGTCATCCCGAAGTTCTCATTCAAGGTCGGCAAGACAAACAGCTCCGCATTCCGAAGAGCCGCCAGCTTCGCATCGCCATAGATCGGCCCTTCGATCGAAACACGCGACAGCCCGAGGCTCTGGACCAGGGCTCTTAGCACGTCGTCGTGTCCCCCCTCCGATGGACCGACGATCCGGAGCCTCCAGCCTGGTTGGCTATCCTCGATCCGCGCCCAGCCATTGAGCAAGGCGTCGAGCCCCTTCTTCGGGTGGATGCGTCCCAGTGAGAGCACGACGCGCTCCTCCGCGTCGTTGGGCGAGCGGGGGACTAGCTCGGGCAGGTCAATTCCATTCGGGATCACCGTTACGGGATTGGCCACGCCAAGCTCACGCAACTCCTGCAACTCCGCGTCGCTCGTGGCGTGGATGCATGCCGCGCGCCGGACCACCCTGCCCTGGACCAGGGCCCAGAACAGCTGCTTCCTGCGGCGGGAGAAGGTAAGGGCCGCCTGACTCAACATGCCTCTCGGCGACACCACGAATGGCGTCCCACGGCGCGAAGCGGCCCAGCCGGCCTGCACGTTGGGCATGAGCCAGAGTCCGTGGCTGTGGATCACGTCCGCACCCCCCGCAGCTTCGCGCAAGGCGCCAGCGAGCCCGGAAGACAGACGAAGTTCGCGCGCAAGCGGTACGCCGCTGCAGTCCCAGGCAAACCGCGTTTCGCGAAAGCCCTGCGCGTTCGAAACAGCCGTGGCCGCGCCGGACCGTGCGACTGCATAGATCTCTGCTACGACTTCAGACGCCGCCATCGCCGCGCACAGGCGAGGCACGCTGTACGACGGCCCCCCGTGTTCCGGCTCGAGGCCAGCGACGACGTGAATCGCATGCAAGGCGGGCCGAAACGCCCGGTCCTGCATCTCAGCCCAGCTCCAGCGTCGGGGGCCGGGGGCGCAGTGTCTCGGCAGCGCGAACCCGCTTGGGAGACGCGACCCGGAAGTAGGGCAGCGAGACGAGAAGATGCGAAGCGACGATGGCGGCCGCGACGGCGACCATGGTTTCGAGCAAGTTCCCGCCCGGAGCCGACAGGTTCAGTCCAGGCATCGACAAGAGCACCAGTCGCCTGAAATCGCAGGCCTTCAATGCGACGGCGATGCCGTTGTCGAGCCACATGAACAGGAAGCCGGTCAGAAGGAAGCCGACCACGATCCCGACGACCCCGAAGTTCATGTAGAATTCCAGCGCCTGGCCCGTGCCGACGCTGATTTTCGACTTGTCGAACCAGATGCCGGTGAATTCGGTGACCAGATCCCCTCCCCCGCCGACGATCGGCTTGTCTCGCCAGATCGCCCGGGGGATCAACGCCAGGACATTGACGGTCCCACCGTATTTGAGTTCGTTCCGCCCTTGCTGGTGACGCCGGTAGCCAATCCCCAGGAACGTGTTGAAATTCAAGCGTCCTGCCAAAGCGCCTCGGTCGACGGGGCGCTGCAGATCCATCAGCCTGAAATTGGATACAATGCTTGAGGCGCTCTGGATGCGCTCCACGACGCCTGCGTCCCGGCCCCAGACGGTGTCACGAATACCGTCACGCTCGCCCATGTAGACGACGAAGAAGGAGAGGCCCAGCACCACCACAACTGGCGCTGCAATGATGAAGGCGAGTCGGCGCCGGGCCGTCACATAGAGGAACGCGACGACACCGATCGCCCAGTTCACACCGTAGTTGATGATCCCGTTGCTCAACATGGTCGCGATCGGAAGCATCGGCAGGAGCGCCAGGGTCTGAAGCCGCTTGGCTCGGTCGTTCACCAGCCCCGCTCCGTAGAGGCGCAACCACAATCCGAGGATAAGAAGCGCGCCCATGACCGAACACAGTGAGGTCATCGAGGGGATCTTGCTGGCGATGGGAGCAAGACCGAAGAAACAGACGGCCCCGACCCATATGGAGCGCACCCCCATCCGCTCATACGTGCGCGCCTGGACCCTGGGATCCGGCGGAACCCGGGACGGACGACGCCAGTAGACGTGGTTCGCCAGGAGCGTTCCGGCCACGTAGGCCCCCATCCCCAGCAATGTCAGCTGGAAGCCCAGGACTGTGTCTTCCCGCCCCGAGACCTCCGGGCCCGGAGCCGCAAATGCGAGAACGCCGGGCACGTGGATAAGGGACAGGCTCAGGAAGTAGGCCAGCGTCAGGGCGCCACGTCCTCTCTGCCCGACGGAGAAGACCAACAGCGCAGTCAGGAGACCAAGCCAGGCGAGAAGGAGGATTACCGTCATTGTCCGATCTCTCGAGACATCGGGAGCAACCGAGCTGCGAAGTCGCGTCCGAGATTGCGCGACTTGCCAATCTCAGCCTGGGTCAAATTTATGAACATGACCCCGCCCAATGCGCAGAACTCCAATCGCCGCGCCTGGAGGTTTCCGGGCCGGTCACTGGATCCGCCCGCTCTGTCGGCCAGCCTGGACGATGCCGTTGCACGTCGCTTCCACGGAATAGGCGCTCGACTTGGCGACGATTCCCTCACGCCGCGGCGGATTGTCCGCCAGGTCTGCAATGACTTCAGCCAGTCCTGAACAGTTTCCGAGCTCGAACACCCTCCCCGCCAAGCCGTCGCCGGCGAGATCGGGCGCGCATCCTACAGCGTCAGACACGATCACCGGCCGGCCGCATGCAAGCGCCTCATTGGCCACCAGGCCCCAGGTCTCCCGACCGTCAGAGGGAAGGACGAGCATGTCCGACGCCGCGTAGGCCGCGGGCATCTCGCTCTGGTTCTGGAATCCAAGCATTCTCAACGGGACGGCGTTCTGTTCCGCCTCCCGCTGCATGGCCCCTGCCAAAGGCCCCGAACCGGCCACCAGGACGCTGACGTTTCGTCCAGAAGAACGGAGCATTGCAGCGGCGCGAACCACATCGAGCGGTCGCTTGAATTCGACGAGCTTGCCGGCGAAGAGGAGCAGGGTCTCGTCGCTCTCCACGCCAAGTGACGAGCGCAGCGTGTTCCGATGCCGGGCCGTCGCACGGTCGGCGAACCATTTGGCGTCAATGCAGTGCGGCGAGAAGAACAGCCGGTCCTCCGGATAGTGGTAGGCTCTAAAGTATTCCCGTGACCTCTGGCCGACGTAAAGAGCAGCGGAAAAGATCCTGAGACCCGGCGGATAAAGCAGACTCTTTACGACGCCCTTCGCCCACGACCGCGGCGTGCCCAGCTGGCTGTCACCTCTCACGAGCACGGGGATTCCACGCCGGCGGCAAGCAAGCGCAGCCTGCCAGAATGTCTTCAGGTGCCAACCCATGACGAGCACGGCAGCGTAGCCGTCGTGAACGAGCCGGTCAGCCAATTGTGGCGTATCACATCCCAGGAAGCGGCCGGTCCCCGGGGTCTTGGAGACGTTGGCGACAACCTCATGGGCGTAGCCCGACAGAAGATCGATGTCCCATTCGAAAGGGACCCCAAAGCCTGCCGCCGCTTGGTCCTCCGGGGTGGCGCGGTGGGCATAGAAGACCTTGAGATCGACCTGCTGCGCCAGTCGCCTGAAGACCGGAGCCTGGTATTGGATCGGATGGCTGGCGACGATGGCAAGGCGCATCGCGGGTCAGGCCACGGGCCCCAGGATCACGACTGCAGGGCGACTTCGGTCTGGGCCCGGAGCGACGCCAATCACGGGGCCTGGACCTGCCCTGGGAACGCCGGTTGGAACCCCTGTCAACGAGATGAGGTCACCTGTTCGAACGTCTCGGCAAATCGTTGCGCGACGGCGTCCGCCTCATAGGGTCTGAGCTCCAGGGGCTCGACCTTGGAGATCGAATTGGGATCGAGTGCAAGTTGACCGATTGCGGCAGCGATTTCCCCGACCCTGGGGGCCAATTCTTCAATCGTCTCGAAGCCAATAACGCGAGCGCCGCCACATCGGGACAGAACGTCAAACGCGCTGCTTGCTCGGTGGAATAGCGCAAGGCCAGGTCGGCCCGAGAGGAGCGCCGGATAGATCTTGGAGGCTGTATAGTGGGGCTCGTCCGAACCGATCATCAAGACGACGTCAGCTCGGGTCATCAACTCCAGCGCCTCCAGGTAGGGTACCCGCTGAGGCGCCTCGCGGACCATGGATTGGACCTTATTCACCTCCGCCAGCTTGGCGACTCGGAACGAGGCGTGGCCATTAGGTTGATTGCTGGTTCCAACGAACGTGAAGCGCACGCGTTTGGCCAGGGCGGGTTTGGCCTCCCGCAGCTGAGCCAACCCTTCGAACAACTTGCCAACAACAGCCTCCGCGCGCGGTAGGATCGTGCCGACGTAGACGAAGTTTACCATTTCGTCCTCGAGTACGACCTCACGACGATCGAGTTCGTCTGGCCTGCATAGGTAGTCATCCGGATCTCCACCGATGGGGATCGCAGCGGTGTTATCGGCGGCGAACCAAGGATAGCGCTGGAGAAACTCTTCGTTCTGCCGCTGCGACACCGAGGTCACGAAGTCTGCGTGCCTTACCGCCCTTGGCTCCAACGCCGTCGCCAACGCATGCGACATCCCCGCCTTGGTCATGCGCGGCTGTACAGCGCCCCAAGCCGAGACCCACGGATCCTGGAAGTCCAGGACCACGGGCAAGCCGAAGCGGCGTTTGATCTTTCCAGCCAGCAGCATCGGATAGAAGGGCGAGCCGGTAATCATCACAACGTCAGGCTTGCGAGTCAGGACGACGCGCTCGAGGCCCGCCTCGAGTTGTGCGTAGCCTCGCAATCCGATTTCTCCGAACCCGAACATCCGGGTCAGGCGTATGGGCAACGCTCCCACCCGCACTACATCCGTGCCCTCCGGAACCAGCCGGCCGAGAGCAGGGTCCAGCCGCTGTTCATGATGGCGCTCGTCGACGCAGACCACGACCGGAGTCCAACCTGTCGCGGGCAGGTGCTTCGCCAGATGTCGCGCCCGATGAACCCCTGCCAAGGTCGACGGCGGAAAATATGGGGAGACGATGACACAACGCCTGGTCACTGCGCCGCTCGATCACGCCCTAGGCGTTCTGCGGCCAAGAAGCGACGCAACGCCTCACCTGCCTCCTTGGCGGTCGGCGCCAACGCCGCGATTCCCCTTGTTCCCTCGGCGTGCCTGCAAAAATCTGCGACCGAACTGAGTTCAATGACCAGCGCCGCCAAGTCGGCAGGGGATTTCGCCAAGGGCGTGGACTCTTCGTTCCATGCGTAGCCACGCGAGCCATATTGCGTTGTCGCAATCGGCAAACCCCACCCCAGCGCTGACGCCAACTTCATGCTGGACCCCTTGGCGTACACAAACATCGGATGCACAAAGCAACACCAACTGGCCGCCTCCATTCGCAACTCGGAATCGCTCAGCGAACCAAGGCAATCCACAAACGGGAACCTTTGAGAAATCTCCGAAGAATAGCTCGCCGGACCGCCGACTAGCCGAAGCCGCAGATCAGACGGCCGCTCTCGGTCCAAGCAACCAAGCAGTTCCAGAAGTCCGTGAAGGTTGGGTGGGTGGTTGAGTGTAGATACGCAACCTACCCTCCCGTCCACCGGCGCATGAGTGAGCGGGGTCTCGAAGAGGCTGCGCTGGAGGCAAAGCACTTCATTGGAGCCCAGCCATCGTTCTACTTCGTACTCCAATGGGGCTAAGGTGATGACAGCGTCGATCCATCGCCGTTGCTCTGACGTCTCGAAGAACTCCCTGCCAAGCGTCCGCTCTGCGAGCCATCGGGCCCGGCCGCCGCTCCCTCTTCGCAGACCCTGAAGGCGCTCTTCGATGCAATAATCTAATCCTTCTACGCCATGCGATAAGAACACCTGGAGAACGCCTGGATAATCCTGGCGAAGGCGTCGCGACAGCTTTGAAAACATTGTCAGACTAAAAAATACATGACTAGGTGAATGCTTCCGAATTGCCTCAGAAATCATTCCATAGAGATTTCTCGGCTGGTCTACCTGGGACGCCGACGGATTAACGCGCCGCCTAATCTTGCTAACAAGATCTAGATCATATTCGAAAGGCACCTGGATCAATTCGAAATCGGCCGCCTCAAGGCACGATATATATTCAACATTACAGCGCTGCACCCCACCGCCAATCTCGCGCAGGGCATTACTGCTGGCGACCAATAACCCCTTAGGCATGAACACTGGGCACGACAGATGCCAGCCCCGACGCTTGGAGCAATGTCCCTCGCCACGGCGCAGACCGCTCTGCATACGGATGGGGTCGGTTTTCCACCACTAAACGGGGTGACATGCGAAATGGCTCACTTCTTCACCTTGCCTCGGAGCAGGTCCAAGTCTTCGGAGTTCGTACCCCAACGCCGAAAGCAGCCCGCTGCAGCTAGCTTCAAGTTCCCTAGAATGCATCTCGATGAAGACTATCGGCTTGTATTTCCTCAAGACCGTTTCCGCTCCAGTTAGGACCTCGTATTCGCTCCCCTCCACATCGATTTTCATGAAAGCTGGCGGAGGCAGCGCTCCTTCTGAAACGAGACCATCGATTGTCCGCAGATCCACTTCGATCGACGTGAGCGGCGCCGCACCCGGTTGAAAGGTGCTGGCGGCGAGCTTGGCCATGCTGAGTTCCGGCATGATGCTCAATGAGGCCGCCCCCTCGCTCGCGCCCAAGGCCAGGCTTTTCAACGAGATCGGCAGATCGGGGTTGAGGGAGATCATCGACCGCAATGCGTCCTGATTGGCGGGGAGCGGTTCGAACACAAACACTTCGGACGCTCCTGAGAGCGCCATCGCGGCGGCCATGTATCCTCGATAGCCCCCCACATCGTAGCAGACATCGCCGGCCTCAATTGCGGCTGCGATCGCCTCAGCAAATTGCCGCTCGTAAGTGCCTGCCCAAATCGCCTTGTCCGCAGGCAGCGTCACTTCGAACTTCAGCCCCCGCGCGGGGCCCGCGTTGACCGTGTGAACGAACGGGGATCCGGACATGAAACGCTGGATGATCAGGCGCTGCAGTGACGCCAAACCAGGAACACGCCTTATGTAGTCCCGCGCCGAATAGGGGATATAGTTGACGCTTGTCTTGAACAATGCACCGACATTCATCCGTGACCTCCCTCGAGTTCGAGTCTTCTCAGGTTGAACCTCATGCTGCGCCGCCGGCTGCGCTCCGAGCGAATTCCAAATATTTCGCCGCGCACTTCTCGAGCGTCAGGTTTTCGAGGATGTAGTTTCTTGGTTGAAATCTGTTGCACCTGAAAGCCTCCCAGAACTCATCCCACATCGCCCCGAAGTCGTCCGGACCCGAGAACTTGAGACCACAACGCTCGTCCCAATAGGGGACGGAAGTAACCGGTCCGAACCGTACCTTGTGTGGGTGGTAGCTAGGATCGCGCCATTCGCCTCCCCGATCCCACGCAAGAATCGGCACACCCGCGGACAGCGCCTGCTGGTAGGCGATCCCCTGGGTCTCATGCTCGCAAAGAAAGATCATCGACCGGCACCTGCTTAGGGCGGCCAGAAACTCTTCTTCGCGATAGCCTCCGTATCTGAACTCTACGAAAGACGCCCCGTCCTGGGACAGTCGCGCACGAATGGGTTCCAATAATTCCTGTTCGTACTTCGCGTAGTCCCAACGCACCTTGTTGTAGAGCAACACGTCTGTGGTCTTCAGCCCCTGAGCGGTCGGAGCCCACAGGTCCACATCTATTCCGACCGGCCAAGCTGCAACGGCTTCGCCCAGATAGGGCTCGCACATCCTTCTCATCCACTCACCGGGCACTAGCACCTTCACCACCCGAAACCGATCCAGCAAGTCAGGAGCGTCGACAGGATGCGAGTAGACGGCCGCGCCGAACAGGATCGGGTTCTTCCAGTCCCTTTGGTCCAGCAGGAATGGTTTGCCGACAATGCAAGCCAGATCCTTGGGGGCGCGCCTGATGTGTCCGAAATCATTGACCCGATAACCGACACCCATGCGGTCCAAGCCGGCGCAAAGATTCAGGAACACCCGCTTTTGGCCCCCTGGCCGGGACCTTCCCCGAACAAGGCGTCGAATTACCGACCGGGGATAACGGTCGAACGGAAGCCATCGATCAGGATCCGGTTCCGCATAGAACAAGTTCAGCAATTTGGCGCTAATAGCCCTGGTTCCCGCTCAGCCGTGTTGGGCCCCGGCGTTCTCGGCGTTTCTCGGAATCAGCACCCTGGAGATCGGCGCCATCAACCTCATGACCGAACGGTTGAACAATCTCAGGATCAGTCTGCGGGCCTGCAGAACCGTCTCCGTCTTGCGAAAGCCCACCGATCGGTACAGCCATCCGAGCACGCCGGGATTGGGCGCAACGAACTCGGGGTCCAGTCGATCGATGAAGTCCACGACCTCACATGCCCCCTCGAGGTGGGAGTAGGCAGTCCAATGCGCCAATGGCCAGAGGATGCGACTTACTGCACGCCTCCTCCTTGGCGTGAGTTCCGCCCTTGCCTCCAGCATCGCAACCGCCTTGCCGTAGAGCGCAAAGTGCATGCGGTTGGTGACGACACTCGCAATTCCACCCTGAAACTGCAGACGTTCCTGTGCGTGGTGCCGATGGACCAGGCAGGAGCGATCGCAGCGGGCCACCTTTGGACTCCGAAGCGCCATCTCGATGACAAACATCCGATCGTCCCGGAATCCGAATTCTTGCCTGTGTGGGACTCCTTCAATGAAGGCGCGTCGAAACAAATAGGCCGAATAGTGGGAGCTGTCGCACTCGCCTAGCTGCTGGGCGACGAAGTCATCGCAGTCCGTCCAAGGAACTTCGCGGGTCGAACCATCGACTTCGTTGACGACCGTGTATCCGGCAACCACGACGTCTGCGTTTTCGTGGCGAGCAATGTCACATTGGGTGTCATTTATTCCGGCCGGAAGCAAGTCGTCGGAATCCAGGAAGCGAATGAATTCGCCACGACTGACCGATACCGCCATGTTTACTGCCCAACATTTACCCCAGTTAGCCTGCCTAAAGCTTCTAACGTCAGCCTGTCCCTGCAACCACTCCCAGGTCCCGTCCGTGCTCCCATCGTCAACCACGATAATCTCGATATCGTGCCCGGACTGGCGGCACGACTCGATGGCCTGAGGCAAACACCACAGCCTGTTGAAGGTGGGAATGACGACGGAGACGTTCGGCATGTGTCTGTGGGTGAGGGCCCGCGCACTCAGCGCACGCTGGCGCGCACTCCCCTGACGCCGACGTACCGATGGACGAGCGGACGCAACGCGGCCTTGAGATGTTCCACGACCCTGGACGGCGTTGAATAGGCTACTCCCATGAGGTTCGCAACGAATGGGCTGATGCCAAACCCGCCTGACAAAAGGAGCTTCAACGCCTCTGTTCGGTATCGCCAACCTTCAACATGGTGTCCGAGGAAGTGGACTACGAGCGGACGAACTTCTTGTAGTGGAAACCACGGCTGATGAAGAGGATCCGGGGCTGGAGGATTACGCAACAGCGCCCGCCCGCTAATCACATTGATTTCCGGAACAGCCTGGCAAGACAACAGATCACCCATGATTGAGCCATCGTCATGCACTGCGGAGCAGCCTTCGATCGCCAGTGCAATCGCCATCAACAACTCATCGTTGGGCTGCCCTCGGAGCCGCACCAGTCCGATTGTGTCGTAGTCCGGCTCTAGGCCTCGCGCCCTCTCATAGACCGCCGCCGCTTTCGGACCCGGTTCGAGATAGTAGATACCGCCGTTGAACTTGGGCAGATTCGGAACGCCGAACCGAGCGCAGACACTCGCCACGTCCCCGAACCATTCGCCCTGCGAGATTTGTCCTCCGACCACGGACACGGGTCGTCCGCTGAAAGCGTCAAAGACCCGGTCCAGATCACCCAGGCAAAGGCAGTCCGCGTCGACGAACAGGGTCTGATCAGCCGGAGCAAGTTGATCAAGGCGCAGCTTCGCGGAAAACCCGGCTCCGAGTGACCCCTTCGGCACTCTTATGAGCCGGATTTGAGACAGGTCCTTTGGCAATGGGAAATCGGAGTCCGTGGCAATGTAGAAGGCGATCTCCTCCAGGTCGTTCCAGACCTTGAACGACCGGGCGAGATTGATCGCCATTGAAAAATACACCCGCTTGCCCGTCGCAATCGTCAGGACGGCTCGAGCAGGTCTCTGTTCTGACCGGACGGAGGAGAACGCAGCTTGGGGCAAGCTCACCGTTGCATCCCGTCCCTAGCGGCCCGTGACCGGCCGGAGCTTCGGCAGCGGATCGCCTCGATCCCTGTCGCCGACCAGTCCGCTGGTTCTGACACCCTGGCCCGGGACGTTGACGAGCCCCTCGCTGGCTTCATCGTATTCGGGACTCCAGTGTTCCATGACCTCGATGCAGGCGAGATCCTCGGCCCAAAGCCAGTCATTGCCGCCGACGCGGTGACCTCCCAGGGCGAGCCAATAGTCGCCGGGCCGAAGGAGGTAGGCCGGAATTCGGAAGGTTGTCTCGAACGGCCCGGCGCTCAGTAGCTCGGGCCCGTCGTGCATGGTCAGAATCCGCGTCCCGTTGCAGTAGAGCGCCATCGCAACCCGGAATTCGCCCATGGCTG
>Ga0163163_10004428_pt1 | contig 11977 bp, 10 predicted proteins | sample S65metaG_FD_119766 | JGI IMG/M metagenome (GOLD analysis project Ga0163163, IMG submission 119766) | Switchgrass rhizosphere microbial communities from Kellogg Biological Station, Michigan, USA - S6-5 metaG | ecosystem: Host-associated > Plants > Roots > Rhizosphere > Soil | place: USA... | reverse complement strand
TGCTCCGGCAATTTCAAAATGCTTGGGCCATCAATTTCTTTGCCTGGCTTCCTTATTCCAGGCCTCCATGAACAGCTCCCGCGCTTCATCAGGTTTTTGATTTAGCTCGCATTCCATGCCCTTTGCGCAAAGGTTTATTACGATATTGTTTGGATCAAATAGCGTCATTATACAAAAATCAATAATTGTCGCTAATCTTCACATACATGGTGATGGCTCCATCAGAAAAGATCGCACCATCATAAAACTTTAGCGTATCATTCTTTAATTCAAACGACCGTCCAGGTTCATTATTAAAAATAAACTCGTCGATTTTTCTTCCTGTATTGGGATCAGTTCCCGTACCAACACTGATTGAATAAGAACCACTTTTATACACCGAGTTCTCAAAAATGGCTTCGAATTCCGTTGGTGTAAATTTCCACATGGTCCCATTGCCTGGTTTATAATGATCGGGATTAGGAATTATGTTACCCCCAACTGCCCCTCGTAATTCCCAAACGCCTGGCAGTACTTTTCCATTGAAATGCTCCGACGGCTGAGCATCCTTGTGGCACGCGCTGAAAGTAATGGCACAACATAGAATAAGTAGAAGACAGATGAATTTCATATCCACCTTTAGCGTGACTGACCATTTAACTGGCAGAAACGTTGCAGGAATAATTTGCTTGTTTGATCGCCTTCATAAGCTCCAGAAGGATCACTCAAGCTCCAGCAAACACCCATCACCATAACTCAAGAAACGAAATTCGTGCGATAACGCATAATCATAAACCTTTCTCCAATCCTCGCCAATACACGCGGCAACCAGCAACAACAAAGTGGACTGCGGCTGATGAAAATTTGTAATCAATCCCTGAACAACGCGCGGCTTGTAACCCGGCGCAATCAGTATGGAAGTGCGGGTGATCAATTCAGCAAGTTGCTGATCCTTCATCCATGATGCGAGCGCGCCGAAGGCTTGGGCTACGCTGAATTTAGCATCAATCAATTCATCATACACTTCCCACTGACCGATGGGCAAGTGCGACGAATCCATATTGGGATTTCGAATAATTTTTACACCCATCCAATACAAACTTTCCAAACTCCGCATGCTTGTGGTGCCAACGCAAAAAACTTTTCGGTTATCTGTTGCAATGCTTTCTACAAATTCAAGTTTGGCTTCAAGGAACTCTGTGTGCATATCGTGGCCTTCCATTGTGGGCGACTTCACCGGTTTGAATGTACCCGCACCCACATGCAGGGTTAAAAAATCAACAGCGATATTTTTTTGGACCAGGTCATCAAACACCGCTTTCGTAAAATGCAAGCCGGCTGTGGGAGCGGCCACCGAACCCTCTTCTTCAGCATACACAGTTTGATAACGGGTCTTGTCATCCTCCTCGGCGGCGCGTTTAATGTATGGCGGCAGCGGTACCAATCCCACTTCGTGCAAGATCTCGGCAAAGCTAAAATGCGCAGGATCCCATTTGAATTCAACCATGAAAGAATCGGGCAGCCGTTCAACGATGGATGCGCGCAGCGTAATGTTTTGAAACTTCTTTTCCAAAACCATTCCATGCTTCCACTTCGATGCACCGCCAATCAGGCATTTCCAGGTAGTGCCCGATTGTTTCAACATTGCCGTGGCCGGATCCTTCTGGTCATCAGAAGGCTCCAGGCAAAAAATTTCAATGGTCCCTCCACTGGGTTTCTTAAAATGAATGCGCGCGGCCAACACCCGCGAGTTATTGAAAACCAGTCGGGCGCCCGGAGGCAGATGATTTGCCACATTCCGGTATATATCTTCGGTTATGCTACCCCGTTTGTAGATGAGCAGGCGGGAAGCATCACGTTCTGGCAGGGGATAGGCAGCGATTCGGGATTCCTGGAGGGAGTAACTGTAGTCGTGGATCGACAATGAAGAAGGATGCATGGGAACAGCTAACTGCTGTTTGGTGAACTGCAAATTTAGCGTTTGCTGAGGGGAACCACCAATTTCAGTCCGCTCCAACTCTCACTCACGGCACAGACTTTCACATCCACGAGGCCATGCTTCAATGCCCAATTTCGGATCACATCTTCAGTCAGATCAGTAGGAACGCCAGCGGATTTTTTGTACCAGGAAACCCAGATCACCAGTTTTGGATTTTTCCTGCAAAGCGGAAGCAGCTGTTTCATTTCTGAAATAAAAATTTTCTCATTGGCAGCAAACAGGTGAACAAGATCCGGTACGTCAGGCTTCGCGATTAGCTGCCTGGATACGTCAAATTTTAGCCAACCAGAATATTCTTTGGGCGCATGAACTAAATAGAGCTTCATGCCGGGCTGAATGCCCAGCTTTTTCAATAAAGGAGTTCCAGAATAACCAGCCACTGCCATAGTCAATCTACAATCAACAATCAACAAACCACAATCAACAATCTACAATCAACCATCTAATCTAAAATCAAGTTAAAACGGGTCCCTGTTAAAATCTGATTTCCACATTTTGCGTTGAAGGGATACTGGTCAGTATTGATGCTCTCTTTCCGCCCTCCTGAATGCCGACCGGCAACCAATATCCACAGGATATTCACACCAACTCACAGCTTAATCACAGGCTTTTTGAAAATTGCCGCGAAAACCTGCTACTAGCTTGATTTTCATTTGTGGATAAAATAAAATTTCAAAAATTTGTTGCCTGAGTGGGAAAATGTGTTATTTTGTGTCAAATCAGGGAAAATTCGTGTAATCTCTTGTAAATGATGGGTTTTCTGGGTGAATATGAAGCTACTTTGGACGTCAAGGGCCGCTTCCTTTTTCCGGCCGGCTTTAAGAAGCAGCTTCCGGAAGAGGACAACAGCCGCTTTGTTATCAACCGCGGCTTCGAAAAATGCCTCAGCCTTTACCCAATGAAAAGTTGGGACCCTATTTACAACGAGATCAGTCAGTTGAATGATTTTGATCCTAAAGTTCGGGAATTCCGCCGCTATTTCTTAAACGGCGCCACAATTCTCGAAACGGATAGCGCGGGAAGACTGCTCGTACCGAAAAACCTGATGGAACACGCCGGATTGGAAAAAGACATTGTACTCGTTTCAGCCGTAAACAAGATCGAAATCTGGGATAAAGCTAAGTACCAACAGTTCTTTGAAACCTTTTCACCCGAGGCCTTTAGCAACCTGGCCAGGGAAGTGATGACAAGGAAGGAAAATGGAGGCTGACTATCATATCCCGGTGCTGCTCAAAGAAGCAATTGATGGATTAAACATCAAGCCCGGTGGTATCTACGTCGACTGCACATTCGGTGGAGGCGGACACAGCAAAGCCATCCTTGCAAAACTAGGCAGGGAAGGAAAGCTCTTCGCATTCGACCAGGACGCAGATGCCAAAAGAAATCTCGCCGATGATCCGCGACTCATTTTTGAGCCGCACAATTTCCGACACATCGGCCGCTTTCTTCGCCTTCATAAAATCAGGGAAGTCGACGGCATTCTTGCCGACCTCGGCGTATCCAGTCATCAGTTCGATGAAGCATCGAGAGGATTCTCAACCAGGCAGGACGCCAACCTCGACATGCGCATGAACCAAAGCCAGGACCAAACAGCTGCCACACTGATTGCATCACAACCAGAATCGGCGCTGCACAAAATCTTCGAGCAATACGGAGAAGTCACGAATGCAAAGACACTCGCGAAAACGCTGGTCGAAAAAAGAAAGATCGCACCGATCCGCACTGTCAACGAATTCAAACAGGCTATTCAGTCCGTGGTGAAAGGGAATCCCAATAAATACTTTGCCCAGGTATTCCAGGCTTTGCGCATTGCAGTGAATGATGAATTTGGCTCGCTTAGAGAAATGCTGCAACAAGTTCCCTCACTCTTGAGATCAGAAGGCCGCGTGGCCATCATCACATTTCACAGTTTGGAAGACAGGATCGTCAAAAATTTCTTCCGGCATGGGAAACATGAACCTGGTGCTGTTGATGAAATATATGGTGGCAGGGAAGAATCTCCCTTACGTGTAATCACACCCAAACCGATCGAACCGGGAGAAGAAGAATTAAAGATCAATCCAAGATCCCGGAGTGCAAGACTCAGGATCGCCGAGAAAAAATAAGTTGTAGGTGGTTTTGTTAGTTAAATCTAATATCCTTAAAAACCATTTTTCAGGGACGGACAAAAATTGCTGATGCCAAAGAACAAGCAGGAAGAGGGAATCTTAGATCAGGCCGACAAGCAGGAGCTGAGTCGCGTAAAAAGACTTTTCAACTATCAGTGGATGGTGAGAAATCTTTCCTTCTTCTTCTTTCTCGCCTTCCTCGCCGTGATCTATATCTACAATGGCCACTACGCAGAAACAACCATCAAGAATATCAACAAGACGGCAAAAGACCTGAAGGAGATGCAATACGAATACAAGACCGTGAAGAGTGAACTGATGTTCAAGAGCAAACAAAGTGAACTGGTGAAAGCCGTGGAGCCGCTGGGCTTGCACGAAATCACATCGCCACCCAAACGGATTGGCGACAGCACCATCAAAAAATAAAACGAAGCCATATAAAGAAATAAACCTAACCCATAACCAGCGTGGAAATCAAAAAGGACATATTGTGGAGAGTGTACCTGAGCTTTATCGGCATCGCTGTCCTTGGAATCCTGGTGGTGGGCAAGGCGTTTTACATTCAGCAATTCCAGGGGAAGTACTGGAAGGGACTGAGCGACAGCCTTCATCTTGAATACCGCGAGCTGGATGCAGAGCGTGGTACCATTTACAGTGAAGACGGCAGCATGCTCAGCACCTCACTTCCCTATTTCGATATTCATATTGATTTTCTCGCGGACGGTTTAAGGGAAAAAGGGGGCAGGCGTTTCAAGGAAAACATTGATTCGCTTGCCTATTCCCTCGCTTCACTCTTCAGTGACCAGAAAACGAGCGACTACAAAAAACAATTGCAGGTAGCCTATAAAAACAAAGACCGCTATTACCTGCTCAAAAGAAAGATTTCCTTCGAACAATACAAGACTTTGCGCTCGATGCCACTGGTTCGCCAGGGCCGCAACAAGAGCGGGTTCATCGTGGAAGAGAAAGATAAGCGAATCAATCCCTTTCGCCTTCTTGCCAATCGTACCATTGGCCTTTCACGCGATGACTCCACCCGCAACGTTGGTTTGGAAAGAACCTACGACAGTCTGCTGAAAGGCACCACCGGTAAACGGCTGGTGCGTCGCATTTCAGGAGGCGCCTTTGTGCCCATTGAAGGTTCTGAGATCGAACCGGAGAATGGCAAAGACATCATCACCACCATCGACGTCAACATCCAGGACATTGCTGAAAATGCACTGATGCGGGAAATGGTTGCCAACGACTGTGATCATGGCACCTGCATCGTGATGGAAGTGAAAACCGGGAAAATCAAAGCCATCGCCAACCTGGGTCGCGGATCAAATGGTGAATACTTCGAAGATCTCAACTACGCCGTCATGAAGAGCGAGCCGGGCAGCACCTTCAAGCTCGTGACCCTGCTCTCTGCATTGGAAGATGGTTACGTACAATTAACCGATCATGTTAACATCGAAGGCGGCGTTTGGCAGGTGGCCGGAAGAACGGTGTACGATGCCGAGCAACGTGGTCTAACCAATGTGACCGTCAAAGAAGCATTTGAGCACAGCAGCAATGTGGGCATGGCTAAAATTGTTTACGCCAATTATTACCGCAAGCCCCAGCAATTCATCAATCACATCCGCAACCTCAGGCTGGATACGCTAAGCGGCGTCAACCTGGACGGTGAAAGCCGCCCCGTGATTTACAATCCGAAAAGCAAAAACTGGAGCGCCACAACACTGCCCTGGATGGGCTTCGGCTACAATATTTCAATCTCTCCATTGCAAACACTGATGGTGTACAATGCAGTTGCAAACAACGGCACCATGGTAAAACCCTTTCTCGTGAACAGGATTGTGAAGGACGGGGAAACCGTGAAGACATTTGAACCCGTGGTGGTGAGAGAAAAAATCTGTTCCGATCGTACGCTGGCCATGCTGAAAGAATGCCTCGAAGGTGTTGTAACAGATGGAACGGCCAAAGGTGCATTTGTGGGTGCCGCATACAAAGCTGCCGGTAAAACCGGCACTGCGCTTGTTGCCAACGGCAGTCGCGGGTACATCGATCCCATCTATCAATCCTCATTCGCTGGTTATTTCCCCGCCGACAATCCCCAATATTCCATGATTGTGGTAATTAAAAACAAACCCTACGCTGAGCAGTGGATGGGCGCAAAAGTTGCAGGACCTGTTTTCAGGGAAGTGGCCGATAAATTATTTGCGGGCAGCATGGACCAGCAACAAAAATTCAGAGCAGTGGCGATACCGGACAGCACGAAATTTTTCTATAGCGGATTTAATCGTGACATGGAACAGGTTTGCAAAAAAATGAACCTGCGATTTGCAGATTCAGCTGGCTTATCCAGCTGGGCTTACCTGAAAACCGATGAAGACTACAAAGCAGTGATGACGGCACTTCCCGTCAGCAAAAATACCGTTCCCAATGTGGTGGGCATGGGCTTGAAGGATGCGCTGTATTTGCTCGAAAACATGGATTTGAAAATTGTGTCGAAAGGAAAAGGAAAAGTAAACGCGCAATCCATCGCAAGTGGAACAATCATTAAAAAAGGACAAACGATTTACCTGGACTTGAATTGATGGCAAAATTACAGGACATATTGTACAGGGTGCAGATTCGCGAAGTGCAGGGCAACCTTGACATCGATGTACAGGATCTGCAAATTGATTCACGCAAAGTGGCTGCGGGCACCTGCTTCATTGCCATCAGGGGCAGTGCCAGCGATGGTCACAATTATGTGTCTTCTGCAATTGAAAAAGGCGCAGCGGCTGTCATTGTTGAAACCATGCCATCTGAAACCATAGGAAACGTCACCTATGTTATGGTTGAAAACAGTGCGGCCGCTGCTGGCTATATGGCTCACGAATTCTATGGACGACCTTCTGAAAAGCTGATCGTGGTTGGCGTAACCGGCACCAATGGAAAGACAACGATCGCCACGCTGCTTTTCAAATTATTTTCTGCACTGGGCTACCGTTCAGGATTGCTTTCAACAGTACAAAACCAGATTGGTGAAAAAATTGTTCCCGCTACGCACACCACGCCAGATGCGGTGAGCATGAATGCGCTGATGAGGCAAATGCTTGATGAGGGCTGTACCCACGTATTCATGGAAAGCAGCTCGCACGCCATTCACCAACACCGGATCGACGGTATCAAATTCCGCGGCGCAATTTTCAGCAACATCACGCACGATCATCTGGACTACCACAAGACCTTCGATGAATACATCAGGGTCAAAAAATCATTCTTTGATAACCTGCCTTCCACTGCATTCGCCATTTCAAATGCAGATGACAAGCGCGGCGCTGTGATGCTGCAGAATACCATCGCCAAAAAATATTTCTATAGTCTGCGCACCATGACAGACTTCAAAGGAAAAATACTGGAGAACAGCCTGACTGGATTGCTGATGACCATTAATGACCAGGAAGTGCATTTCAGATTGATCGGCGAATTCAATGCGTACAATTTGCTCGCGGTTTATGGGGCGGCCATTTGTCTCGATGAAAACAAACAGAAAGTGTTGCAGGCCCTCAGCAGCCTGACGGGTGCAGAAGGTCGCTTTGATTATATCGTGTCTGCAAGAGAAAGGGTGATTGGCATCGTCGATTACGCGCACACACCCGATGCCCTGCTCAACGTGCTCGCGACCATCAAGAAATTAAAGCAGGGACACGAACAGGTGATTACTGTTGTTGGCTGCGGCGGAGATCGTGACCGCACGAAGCGGCCCATCATGGCGGCAGTTGCGTGCGAGCATAGCGACAGGGTTGTATTTACGTCGGACAATCCGAGGAGTGAAGATCCGGCAGCCATTCTCCAGGAGATGGAACAGGGATTGAATACGGCGGCGAAAAGAAAATTTATTTCTATCGCAGACCGCAGGGAAGCTATCAAAACGGCAGTGAGCGTAGCGAAGCAGGAAGATATTGTGTTGGTGGCAGGCAAAGGCCACGAAAAATACCAGGAGATCAAGGGAGTGAAATACCCATTCGATGATAAGCAGGTGCTGAATGAAATGTTTCAGTTGTTAGACAAATAAAATATGCTGTATTTCTTGTTTGATTGGTTAACGCGAAACGGGATAAAATTTCCCGGCAGCGGACTTATGCAGTTTCAGACTTTCAGACTGCTGTTGGCCGTGCTGTTCTCGCTTTTCATTTCAACAGTATATGGCAAGCGACTGATCAACCTCCTCAGGCGAAAACAAATTGGTGAAACGGTGAGGGAACTTGGCCTCGCGGGTGAACAACAGAAAAAGGGAACACCAACGATGGGTGGGATCATCATCATTCTAGCCATCCTGATTCCAACCTTATTGTTTGCGGATTTGGATAAAGTGTATATCCGGTTAATGGTGCTTTGCACCATCTGGCTTGGTTTGATTGGATTTTTGGATGACTATTTCAAAATCACCGCAAGGAGAAGAGCACAGCAAAAGGGTGAATCATACAAAAAGAAAGACAGCGATGGACTTGCCGGCATTTCGAAGATTGTAGGGCAGGTGGGCCTGGGCATCATCATTGGCGCCACCCTTTATTTCAACCAGAACGTTACAGTGGAGCGAGAAATCATTTCTGATCAGACGACAAATCTGAAGCCGGGCGAACGACCGGTAAACCAGCGCACGCGTACCATCGACGGGAAAGAACATCGCTTTGTAGTCGTGAAAACGCCGATTACCACTATTCCTTTTGTGAAATCACATGAGTTCAATTACAGCAGGTTGATCAGCTGGATTGGTGAAGGGGCAGAGAAATACACGTGGGTCATTTACATTCTCATTGTCACATTTATTATCACCGCCGTTTCTAACGGTGCAAATATTACGGACGGTTTAGACGGACTCGCCGCGGGTGTAAGCGCCATCATAGGCGCTTGCCTCGGCGTTTTCGTTTACGTGAGCAGCAGCGCACGTTTTGCAGAGTACCTCAATATCATGTACATCCCCAACCTCGGAGAACTGACCATATTCGTGGGCGCCTTCGTCGGCGCCTGCATTGGTTTTCTCTGGTACAATTCATATCCCGCACAGGTTTTCATGGGCGACACGGGCAGTTTGGCCCTGGGTGGCATCATCGCATCCCTCGCCATCATTGTGAGGAAAGAATTGCTGATCCCCATTTTCTGCGGGGTTTTCTTAGTAGAAGAACTCAGTGTAATGATACAGGTATCTTATTTCAAGTACACCAAGCGAAAGTATGGTGAGGGGCGAAGGGTTTTCCTGATGAGTCCCCTGCATCACCATTACCAAAAGCTGGGATATCATGAAAGCAAGATTGCCGTGAGGTTTTGGATCATCACTTTTTTGTGTGCGATTGCTGCGGTCATCACATTGAAGTTGCGATAAAACGAATGGGTAGTCTTACAGGTCTACTGAAAAACCAAGAAGCGTGCTTACTGCTCGTGGTTAGTGTAGAGCAAAATCATCCAATGAAAGACCCTTTTTTTTAAAAAAGAAAAGGCGATTTGAACATGAGAATGGTCATACTTGGCGGCGGGGAGAGTGGAGTTGGAGCGGCCCTTTTGGCAAGGAAGCAGGGATACGAAGTATTTGTTTCGGATGGTGGTCCGCTGAAGGAAGTGTACCGAAAGGAATTGACCGAGGCTGGAATTGAGTTTGAGGAGAACCAACACACCGCGGAGAAGATCTTGAATGCAACCGAAGTAGTGAAGAGTCCGGGTATACCGGAGAAAAATGAAATGATAAAAAAGATTAGGGCTGCGGACATACCGGTAATCAGCGAGATTGAATTGGCTTACCGGTATGCCGCTCCCGCCAAGATCATTGGCATTACGGGCAGCAACGGAAAGAGTACCACCACTTCGCTCACCTATCATATCTGCAAACACGCAGGGTATGATTGCGCACTGGTTGGAAATATCGGCTACTCTTTTGCAAAGCAGGTAGCTGTAGATCCCAAACCGCTGTATGTGGCGGAGATCAGCAGCTTTCAGCTGGACGATATCAAAACCTTCAGGCCTGATATCGCCGTGCTGCTCAACATCACCGAAGATCATTTAGATAGATACGAGTACAAATTTGAAAACTATATCGAGTCCAAATTCAGGATCGCAAAAAACCAAACTGACAATGATTACTTTATTTATTGCGAAGATGATCCGGTTATTATGCAATACCTGTCCCGATTCAAAACTAACTCTAACCCAATTCCATTCAGCATGAGTAAAGAATTACCAAAGGGCGCATATATCCGGAACAATATGATGACGATTGCCGTAGGCCAGGAACGATTATCGATGAGCATTTATGATTTCGCAGTAAAGGGTAAGCATAACCAATATAACACCATGGCAGCGGGCGTTGCGGCGGCAACACTGGGGATTCGAAAAGAAAAGATCAGGGAAGCCGTTAAAACCTTTGAGAGCCTTGAACACCGGATGGAATATGTGAGTACGATACGCGGCGTTGAATTTATTAACGACAGCAAGGCAACCAACGTGAACAGCACCTGGTATGCTTTGGAAAGTATGACGAAACCGGTGATCCTGATCCTGGGTGGTGTAGATAAGGGCAATGATTATTCTTTAATAAAAGACCTGGTGAAGGAAAAAGTAAAAGCGATTGTGTGCATGGGTGTTGACAACAGGAAGATTCACGAAGCATTTGGGCACGATATGTCGCTTATCGTGAATACCGGCAGCGCGAAGGAAGCGGTAATGGCCGCCTTTCATTTCGCCACCAAAGGTGATGTAGTGTTGTTAAGTCCGGCATGCGCCAGCTTCGACCTCTTCGCCAACTATGAAGACCGGGGAAGGCAATTCAAAGAAGCCGTAAGAGATTTATAAAAATGGATCAATTATTAAATAAGACAAAGGGAGACAGGGTGATCTGGGCGATCGTGATCCTGCTTACGCTGCTGAGTCTTTTAGCAGTGTACAGCAGCACGGGCACGCTCGCGTATAAGATGTCCAAGAGCACGGAATCTTATTTGTTCAAGCAATTTGCGTTTATCACCATTGGTGTGCTGATCATTTATTTCGCGCATCGCGTGAATTATACATTGTATTCGAAACTGTCGCTGATCCTGTTCCTGGTTTCGATACCATTATTATTGTATACGCTCGTGTTTGGGGATCGACTCAATGAAGCGAGCAGGTGGATCAGGTTGCCCATAATCAATCTCACCTTCCAGACTTCCGACATGGCCAAGCTCGCGCTCTTCATGTATTTGTCGCGACAATTAAGCCGGAAGCAGAATGTGATCAAGGATTTCAGGAAGGGATTTATTCCGCTGATCGTTCCGGTCGGCATCATTTGTTTATTGATTGCACCTGCTAACCTTTCTACCGCATTGCTCACGGGGGCAATCAGCCTGTTGCTCATGTTCATCGGCAGGGTAAGCGGTAAACATATTTTGATGACGATCGGCCTCGCAGCCATCCCGGTGATCATGTTGGTTACACTGGCTGTGGGTTATTATGATAAAGAAGAAAACAGGTCTGAGGAATTGCCCGGCATATTGAGTGTGGGCAGGATTCCGACATGGATCAAGCGGGTGCAGGATTTTATGTACGCCGACAAAGAAGAGACTGCCTACCAGGTGCAACAGGCAAAGATTGCCATTGCAAAGGGTGGCTGGGTGGGATTGGGTCCTGGTAACAGTGAACAAAGAAACTTTTTGCCGCATCCTTATAGCGATTTCATTTATGCCATTATCATCGAGGAATATGGCCTGATGGGTGGTGCATTGGTCATGCTGGTGTATTTGATTTTTTTATTGCGAAGCATCAGGTTGTTCAAGCGATGTCCATTTGCCTTCGGGGCATTCCTGGCGATGGGATTGAGCTTTACACTGGCCATCCAGGCAATGGCGAATATGGCGGTGAATGTAAATCTGTTCCCTGTAACGGGTGTTACGCTGCC